>ENA-OQIR01000062-OQIR01000062.1-human-gut-metagenome-genome-assembly--contig:-NODE-62-length-45078-cov-5.843674_pt1 | contig 45078 bp, 46 predicted proteins | sample MGYA00242580_ERZ504745 | MGnify/ENA primary metagenome ERZ504745 (study PRJEB26092, sample SAMD00036214) | human gut metagenome | host: Homo sapiens | study: EMG produced TPA metagenomics assembly of...
ATCATTTATATGGTAATTACATATTGTCTGCTGGTTTTGGGGTATACCTGTGTGAATATTCCATATGGAACCTTGTGTGGTGCTATGACACAGGATATTGATGAACGTGCAAAAATAAATACATCCCGTTCGGTTGCCGCTATGATTGCAATTGGTGTGTTAAATATTATCACAGTTCCACTGCTCAGCAAATTCGGCAGTCATAGTGCAAAGACAGGATATCTGACGGTTGCGGTCATATATGGATGTATTTTTACAGCCTGTCATTTCTTCTGCTTTGCGAAGACGAAAGAGGCAGTGATTATTCCGGAAAAAGAAAAAATTTCTGTAAAGATACAGTTGAAAGCAGTTATGCAGAACAGACCATATCTTCTTGCATTGGCAGGACAGATATTATTTGGATTTACATTATATGGTAGAAACGCAGATATTCTGTATTATTTTACATATGTGGAAGGAAATGCCTCCTACTACACAACTTATTCGATGTGCATCATTATTCCTTCTATCATAGGGGCAGCCTGTTTTCAACCATTATTCCGCAAGTTGAATAACAAAGGAAGAACAGCATCTATCTTTGCTTTATTTACAGGAATTTCCATGTTGTCTATGTTTTTCTTCAATGCCAAAGAAGCACCGGCTGTTTTTTATGCATTATCCGGTCTCACACAGTTCTTTTTCTCTGGATTTAATACCGCAATCTATGCAATTATTCCAGACTGTGTGGAATATGGGGAGTGGAAAACCGGACTTAGAAATGACGGTTTTCAGTATGCATTTATTTCACTTGGAAATAAAATCGGAATGGCAGTTGGAACAGCACTTTTAGCGGGATTACTTGGAAAATGTGGTTATATTGCAAATCAGACACAAAATGCAACTGTACTTTCAATTATGAAACATGCATTTACGACGATTCCAGGTGCACTTTGGATTGTGACTGCGGTTGTATTATTTTTCTACCGGTTAAATAAAAAACGTTATAACGAGATTGTGGAGGAACTGAAAAATGGAAGAAAAAGTTGATATTGTGGCATTGGGGGAATTACTGATTGATTTTACGGAAGCAGGACACAGTCAGGGTGGGAGAAAACTGTTTGAACAGAATCCCGGCGGTGCTCCGGCAAATCTTCTGACAGTTGCAAGTCATTTTGGGTATCGCACCTCTTTTATTGGAAAAGTTGGAAACGATATGCATGGTAAATTTTTAAAGAGGACACTGCAAACGGAAGGAATCAATACAGATGCTATCGTCGAAGATCCGGATTATTTTACAACACTGGCATTTGTGGAAATCGGTGAAAATGGAGAAAGAAATTTTTCTTTTGCAAGAAAACCGGGTGCAGATACACAGTTAAAAAAAGAAGAACTGGATCAGACATTAATTTCCGGATGCAGAATTTTTCATTTTGGATCATTATCGCTGACAGACGAGCCGGCAGAAAGCGCAACGATCGAAGCAGTAAAAATGGCAAAAGCAGCGGGTGTACTTATTTCATATGATCCAAATTACCGCCCGTCTCTTTGGAAGAGCAAAGAGTATGCAGTGAAAAAAATGAAGTCTGTTGTAGAACTGGTAGATGTCATGAAAGTATCGGATGAAGAGAGTATTCTACTGACAGGGGCTAAAAGTTATGAGCAGGCTGCAGAAGAAATTCTTGCTATGGGACCAAAGCTGGTTGCCATTACATTGGGAGAACATGGCGTTCTTATGGCAACAAAAAGCAGAAAAGAAATCATCAAAGCATTTCAGACACATGCGGTCGATACGACCGGAGCAGGGGATTCTTTCTGGGGAGGCGTATTATGCAGTATTCTTTCTATAAATAAGCCCGTAGAAAAGATGGAATGGGAAGAAATCAGAAAGTGTGCTGTTTTGGGAAATGCAGTTGCAGGATTGTGTGTGCAAAAGCGAGGTGGAATACCTGCGATTCCGATGAAAGAGGCAGTGTTTGAATTTATGCAGAAATAATGAGTGTATGTTGCAATACTGGTTTCTACAGCAGTTTGTGATGTGCTGTCATACCTTGTGAAGTAGTATCTGGAAAATTGATGATTCCGGCTTGACTTAATTTAACATCTCAAATATAATAATGGCATACATCAGAAAACGTTCACTCTTCACCGGATGAGTGGTTAAAGCGTCTGGGAGCAAATCGTAGGTGCAGTAATTTACACTGTAAGATTTGTTTCCGGGCGCTTATTTATTTTGGAGGATAGATGCAATATGAATAAGAAAAAAGAATTATTGGTACAGATTATGTGGGAGCTTGCGGGAAGCATCTTTTATGCAATAGGTATATATAACTTCGCTCTGCAGGCAGAGTTTCCTATGACAGGTTTTTCGGGTATTTCGATTATTTTATACCGGCTGTTTAATATTTCCATTGGTTTATCAACGGTCCTGCTTAATATTCCGGTTGCGATACTATGCTGCAAATTATTGGGCAGAAAATTTTTTGTCAGCTCAATACGATGCATGCTTTTGTCTTCTTTTATTGTTGACTTTGTTGCGCCGTTATTTCCGGTGTATCAGGGAGACAGACTGCTTGCGGCATTGTGCACAGGTGTATTTTGCGGAATAGGCTATGCCATGATTTATACAAGAAATTCTTCAACAGGAGGAGCTGATTTTATAATCATGGCTGTAAAAGCATTGCGGCCTCATTTATCGATGGGCAACATCTCTTTTCTTACTGATGTCGGAATTATTCTGGTTGGAGGACTTTTGTTTCGGGATATTGACGGAATGATTTACGGCATGATAGTGAATATACTGTCTGCGGTTGTTATTGATAAAATGATATATGGCATGAATTCAGGCAAAGTAGCCTTTATCGTCACAAAAAATGGAAAGAGAATATGCGATGTAATTGATGAATGCAGTCAGCGCGGAAGCACTATTCTTAAGGCGCAGGGAGGATATAAGCAGGACGATATTCAGGTGGTAATGTGTGCATGCAACAGTAAGGAAATGTACCAGGTGCGTAAATCCGTAAAAGATGCAGATCCGGACTCTTTTATTGTGGTTGTTGAGTCTCATGAGGTACACGGAGAGGGCTTTAAAATGACAAATATTGGAGAAGCAGAGAACTGAAACATACCTGAAACAAATATAGTGTGAAGATTGTATTTTAGCCTGAAAAAAGCTATACTAATATAGTGATGTAGCGGTTTTATGGCTGAAATTATATATTTGGGAGGTAATTACGTGTTAGAAAACTGGATTAAACCACAAATTCCGGAGGAGGAAGAGCTGGATGAGCGCTGCATGCAGCGCGCTCTAAGCTGTCTGTGCTTCAGATGCAGATTAAGGAGCATGGACTGCCTGTACTTGTGCTGTTTGAGGGCTGGGGTACTGCAGGAAAGGGCAGTGTGCTCGGTAAGGTAATAAAGAATATTGATCCGCGATTTTTCAAGGTCGCAACCATGGACGAGCCGACAGAGGAGGAAAGACGCAAGCCTTTTTTATATCGGTATTTTGTAAAGATTCCGGCAAACGGGAAGCTTGAGTTTCTTGATTCGGGCTGGATGGATGAGGTAGTAAAGGATGTACTGCACGACAAGATAGGAGAGAAGGAGTACAAGAAGAAAATTGAAAGCGTGAAGCGCTTCGAGCGACAGCTGACTGACAATGGTTATCTTGTTATGAAATTTTTCTTCCAAATCAGCCGGAAGGAACAAAAAAAGCGTATTGAGGTATTAAAGGAGAATAAGGATACCAGATGGCGTGTCAGTGGAGATGAAGACTGGCAGAATAAGCATTATGACAAGTGTATGCATGTGTTTGACAGATATCTGAATGATACAAATTCGCCTGCAGATCCTTGGTATATAGTTGATGCAAAGAATAGAAAATGGGCTGAGCTTCAGGTGCTGGAGACGCTGGTTAGCGGAATAGAGACAGCACTTAAAAACAGTAATCTTGCTGTGCCGCTGTTACAGAATGTGTTCCCGCTTGAGAAGATTCCAAAGCTTTCTGAGATATCACTTGATAAGGAACTATCTGAGGAAGAATACAAAAAGGAGCTCAAAAATCTGCAGTCTAAGCTTAGCGAGCTGCATAACAAGCTATACAGGCGAAAGATTCCTGTTGTCATAGCATATGAGGGCTGGGATGCAGCAGGAAAGGGTGGAAATATAAAGAGAATCACAGGGGCGCTGGATCCGAGAGGCTTTGAGGTGCATCCGATTGCAAGTCCGCTGCCAAACGAGAAAGCCAGACACTATCTGTGGAGATTTTGGAATCGTCTTCCTAAGACCGGACATATAGCTATTTTTGACAGGACATGGTATGGCAGGGTTATGTAGAAAGACTAGAGGGCTTTTGCAGCGAGAATGAATGGCAGCGTGCTTACAATGAGATTAATGAATTTGAAAAGGAGCTGTCAGACTGGGGTGCTGTCATCATAAAGTTCTGGGTGCAGATTGATAAGGATACACAGCTGGCTCGATTTGAGGAACGCCAGAATACTCCGGAAAAGCAATGGAAGATTACCGATGAGGACTGGAGAAACAGAGAAAAATGGGATCTGTATGAGACTGCTGTAAATGAGATGCTAAAGAAAACCAACACCACTTACGCATCATGGCATGTGCTTGAGTCAAACGACAAGAAATATGCGAGAATCAAGGCTCTTAAGATTGTGATTGATGCGATTGAAGCTGCTTTGGATAATAAAACAAATAAAAAGTAAAAACAGATGTATATAAACAGAGATATGTAAAAAAGAAGCCGGAATAAATCCGGCTTCTTTTAAAGTGTTGGTAAATTAATTTGGGTACAAAAAATGCGCCTCCAGGGGCTCGAACCCTGCACACCCTGATTAAGAGTCAGGTGCTCTACCAAATGAGCTAGAAGCGCAAACATCTGTGTGAATATCTGTGTCACACGGACAAATGATATTATACACAGGGTTTTACAAAAATGCAAGTACTTTTTTTAAAAAATTAAAAAAATTATAAAAAAGACTTTAAAACACTAAGTACTCCGTTTTCCCAGTAAGGCGCACAGGTGTGTTTTGCGGCTGCGATAACTTCCTGGCGGGCATTTGACACGGCGTAGCTTATACCGGCATTTTGAAGCATCTCAATATCATTCAGATTGTCACCGAAACAGCATACTTCGTCCGGAAGCAGGTCGAATCTGTCTATGAGGTATGAGAGTGCAGTCCATTTGCTGACACCCTTTGCGTTGCAGTCTACCCATTCCTTGCCGGCGGCTGCCAGGTGAGCTTTTTTATTCCATGCCGGAATGAAAACCGGTGTACACAGCTCTTCGCATTTGTCGGGATGAAAGACAGTGAATTTGATGATGTCATTTCTGTCAAGCCTTGTGATGTCATCAACCTCACGCATCTCAAAGCCGTATGAATCACGAAGCAGATGAAAGACTGGGCTGCCACCATCCTCTGCAAAGCAGAAATCAGGAGTAGCAGCAAAGTAATCGCATGCAGGCAGCTCATCGCGGACCATCCGGCACATGCCCTTCCATATATCCTCGTCCATAGGATAGGTTTTTAGGATTTCCTTTGGAGTGCGCACGACTGTTCCTCCGTCTGTTATATACAAAAGCTTGTGCTTTATCGGAGCAAACAGCTTAAATTCGCTTGAAAACTGTCTGCCGGAACAGACTACAAATATTATTCCTTTGTCTATGAGCCTGTCGATGACAGACATGTACTCAGGATCTATGAGCAGTGAGCCGTCCTTTACAAGTGTTCCGTCTATATCTGTTGCTATTAGTTTTATCATTATTTATCTCCCAGGGCGTATATCTTTTGAATATTCAACTATATCATTATAAGAAATTATAATCTCATATGCAAGGGACTTATAGTGTATTTATTACTGTTTGTGAAAGAAAAAACCAGAATATATTGAAAGTTTCCTGCTCATATTGTATCATAGTAATACTGGCTTCATCTTCAATGCGTTGAAGCAATGAAAACTAAGGGGACGATATTTACTATGATAGTAGCACTTATTGAAAAAGTTTATTCTTTCTTGTGGGGAGATCTGATACACATTCCACTGCCCGGCGGTGGGAGCGTGGGAATCTCACTGCTCATAATTCTTTTGATTCCGACAGGAATTTATTTCACTGTAAGGACAAGACTTTTACCAATCAGAATGTTTCCGGACATGATAAAGGCGCTGACAGGTAAAAAGGAAAATAAGGACAGCCTGTCCACGTTCCAGACACTCATTGTCTCTACGGCGACGAGAGTGGGCATGGGTAATCTGGTTGGTGTTGTGGCTGCCATATCAGTGGGAGGCGCAGGTGCGGTTTTCTGGATGTGGATAACAGCCATTATAGGTTCATCCACGGCTTTTGTGGAGGCTACACTGGCACAGCTTCACAAGGAGCCGGATCCATTGTACTCAGGCTATCGTGGAGGTCCGGCGTATTACATACACCATTACTTTGAGGATAAATCAGGCAAAAAGAAAAAACATGTTATTATAGCTGTTTTGTTTGCTATATCCGGACTGATCTGCTGGTGTGGCATAAGTCAGGTGATCAGCAATTCTGTCACATCATCCTTTGAAAATGCATTTGGCGTACCACCTATTTATACTACAATAATTCTAGTGGCAGTGGCTGCTGTAATAGTGCTTAGGAAAAATGCTACGGTAAAGGTGCTTGACATAGTTGTTCCTATCATGGCGGTGTGCTATTTTGCCATAACCATTTTTATCATAATTAAAAATATAGGCATGATGCCATCGGTTTTTTCAAGGATATTTGAGGAAGCCTTCGGTATCAGGCAGGTGGCTGCGGGAGGCTTTGGAGCGGTGCTCATGAACGGTGTAAAGAGAGGTCTTTTTTCAAATGAGGCAGGCTCAGGCTCAGCTCCATGCGCTGCAGCGGCGGCAGAGTGCGATACTCCTGTAAAGGCAGGACTGACGCAGGCGCTCGGTGTATTTATAGATACGATAGTGATTTGCAGCTGTACGGCAATGATCATGCTCACTGCACCGGAGAATATAGTGGCAGGGAAAGAGGGCATGGATTTATTACAGTCAGCTATGAGGTATCATCTTGGAGATTTTGGAGTTATTTTTATAGCAGTCACATTGTTTTTATTCAGCTTTTCCACTTTCCTTGGTATACTTTTTTATGCAAGGAGTAATGTTGCGTACCTGTTTGGGGATAACTGGATTTCACAGACCATGTACAAGGTGCTGGCTCTTGTTATGCTGTTTGTAGGCGGTATCGCGGCATACACATTTGTCTGGGATCTCGGAGATGTAGGAATCGGCCTTATGACTATATTCAATACAGGTATTCTCTATCTGATGGGTGGACAGGCAATAAAGGAGCTGCGAGTCTTTGAGGAGAGTAATAAAGCACAAAGCAATAGTCAATGCTCACAGCAGGGTGATAACGTAACGCAATAACAATAGGAGATATATAAATATGAAAAGAGAATCATTTAAATCACGTCTGGGATTTATACTGGTAAGTGCAGGATGCGCTATAGGTATAGGCAATGTATGGCGTTTTCCGTATGTGACAGGTCAAAACGGTGGCGGTATTTTTGTACTGTTTTACCTTATATTTCTGGTATGCATGGGACTTCCGGTGCTTACGATGGAGCTTGCTGTAGGCCGGGCCAGCAGAAAAAGTGCTGTGATGAGCTACAAGGCTCTTGAGAAAGAGGGCAGTAAATGGCATATTCACGGATGGATAGCCATGCTTGGCTGCTACATGCTCATGATGTATTACACAACAGTATCAGGCTGGATGGTTGCGTATTTCTTTAAATTCCTAAAGGGAGATTTTACATCAGGCATGAATACTGATGACACGGCAGCTGCATTTGGAAACATGCTTGCAGACCCCAAGCAGATGGCTTTCTGGATGATAGTTACGGTTGTGCTTGGCTTTTTGGTGTGCAGCCGTGGTCTGCAGAATGGGCTTGAGAAAATCAGTAAATTTATGATGAGTGCTCTGCTCTTGCTTATCATTGTCCTTGCGGTGCACAGTATCACACTTTCAGGGGCTTTGGAAGGAGTGAAATTCTATCTTGTTCCAAATCTGGATGCGGTTTCTGAAATTGGAATAAAGAATGTAATAACAGCAGCATGAATCAGGCGTTTTTTACGCTGAGTCTGGGTGTGGCCGCAATGGAGATATTCGGCAGCTATATGGGAAAGGACTGCACTCTTGCAGGTGAGGGTGCCAAAATATGTGCTCTTGATACATTTGTGGCTATAATGTCAGGCCTTATCATTTTCCCGGCTTGCTTCAGCTATGGGGTGGAGGTAGACGCAGGACCAAGCCTTATCTTTATCACTTTGCCAAATGTGTTTGTAAATATGCAGGGAGGCCGCATATGGGGCTGTCTTTTCTTCTTGTTTATGACCTTTGCCAGCTTTTCAACCGTTATTGCGGTATTTGAGAATATTATGTCGTTTGCCATTGATATGTTTGGCTGGTCCAGAAACAAGGCTGCGCTAATAAATGGTGTGATAATACTTATTGCAAGTATGCCGTGTGTACTTGGATACAATGTGTGGAGTAATCTGCACCTCATAGGAGGCAGGGATGTGCTTGACAGCGAGGACTTTATGGTAAGCAATCTGCTTCTTCCGATTGGCTCACTGGTTTATCTGCTTTTTTGTGTGACAAAGTGGGGCTGGGGCTTTGATAAGTATATAGATGAGGCAAATACAGGATCAGGACTTAAGATTTCAAGGAAGCTTAAGCCGTATTTTCAGTTCATACTGCCGCTTTTAATTTTGTTTATTTTTATCCAGGGATTGATATAGTTATGTAGTTTTTGGAAATCAGACAGGAGAGTGTAAAATATGTTAGATCAGAATACCTTTATAGAGACAGTGCAGAGCGTGGCCGAGATTATCAGGACATCAGCGGAGCCTATTGGCAGAGATGAAATCATGTCTTATTTTAAGGATATGGAGCTTAATAAGGCGCAGGAGGATATGTATTTGAATTTCTCATCACACCACATGAGCAGGAGAATGAGAGTGCAGGTGATTATGAGGATGAATCACATGACGAATTACATGGGATGAATCGTCTGAAAATGCTGCATTAAACAATGTAATATACTCAGAAGGAGATTCGATGGATGCCATAGCAGGTGGAAAGAATAATAAGGCCAAGCAGGATAATGAAGCTGAGCCTGATATAGACGAGGACAGCCTTATCCCGGATTCACCTATGTTTAGGATGTATCTTGAGGAGCTTGAAGAGATACCTGATTACACAAAGGCCGAGCAGGACGATATGTACAAAAAGCTGCTTGCAGGTGATGAGAGTGTGATACACACTATATCAAATTTCTGGCTCAAAAGTGTGCTTGCCATGCAAAGAAGCTTGCCGTTACATCAGAGGGCTTTGAGGACGTAGTACAGGAGGGAAACATGGGACTTTTCATGTGCCTTACTGAGCTCTGTGGCTGCGGGGATGAGATAGATGTGGAAAAAGAGCTTTTGGATGCCATAGAGGAGTCTATGAAAGAGTGTATCAGGGAGCAGACCGGTGAGGATGAGAGCGAGAATACTGTTGTAGGAAAGGTTTCATTGGTAAACCGTGCAGTGGAGAAACTAAAATCCGATAAGGGTTTCGAGCCGAGCCTTAGTGAGCTTTCAGGCTACACCGGCGTGGATGAGGAGGAGCTTGTAAAGCTTCTTGAGCTTATCAAAAAGGCTGATGTGGAGAAAAATAAACAGGACAGTAAATAATCTGTGGCATTTGTAGATTTGTGTCATATATTAAACCATACCTGAATATATGAAAGGATGGAAAATATATGCACGATTTACTAATCAGGCACAGCTTCGTTATGGCAACAATGTAGCCAATTCAAATATAGCAGTCGGAGAAATACTGGAGGTGCTTTCTGCTACGAAAACAGCAGTCAAAAACACCTACAATCAAAACGATACAATAACCTATGTGGTGAGTATCGTAAACTCCGGAAATACCGCAATAAACGGTCTGACACTTTCTGACAATCTAGGTGCTTATACCTTTAACACCAACACTCTTGTACCATTAACCTATGTGAATAACACCGCAAAATACTATACAAACGGCACACTCCAGGCAGCGCTGCAGTAACCCAGGGACCGCCTCTTAGCATAACAGGCATAAATGTCCCTGCAGGTGGCAATGCAACTGTCATCTATGAGGCAGCGTTAAATGAGTATGCTCCTCTTGGCACAGAGGCATCTGTCACAAACACCGCTACAGTAAGCGGCACAGGAATCACTCCGGTCACAGCAGCAGAGACAGTAAATGCCGAGGCTTCACCAAATCTTGCAATTACTAAGTCAGTAAGCCCTGTTCCTGTGACGGAAAACGGTACACTGACCTATACCTTCAGGATTCAAAACTACGGAAGCGTTGCGGCAACCAATACCACAGGCGTGGTTATAACAGACACATTTGCTCCGGTTTTGAACAATCTTACAGCCGCATTAAACGGCACAGCCTGGACTGCAGCTACAGATTACACTTACAATGAGGCGACAGGCACATTTTCGAGCACGGCAGGTGCAATCACTGTTCCGGCTGCAACCTATACACAGGATAGCACAACAGGAGCGTGGGTTGTCACACCGGGTGAGAGCACACTTGTCATCACCGGAACAGTGTAGCAGCGGAGATGATTAATTTTAAGAATTGTTTAATTTAAGTGATAAAAGTTGAAATATTGATACTAAATATGTAAAATATATATAGCTATTTATGAATAAGATGATGAAGATGATCATCGGCAGTTTAAAATGATTAACCGGGGGATAAGACAAATGAATAATGCACAGTTAGTGATAGACGAAGTAAAAAAGGCAGTAAAGGGCAAGGATGATTGTATCATCAAGGCATTTGCTGCCTTTTTGGCAGGTGGACATATACTGCTTGAGGATGTGCCGGGAGTGGGAAAGACTACGCTTGCAGTAGCTTTTTCAAGGGCGATGGCGCTTGTGAATCACAGAGTACAGTTCACTCCGGATGTGTTGCCTGCTGATATACTTGGCTTTTCTATGTATCAGAAGCAGACCGGAGAGTTTGTGTACCGCGAGGGTGCCGTGATGTGTAATCTGTTTCTGGCAGATGAGATTAACAGAACAAGTCCCAAAACACAGTCTGCGCTCCTGGAGGTTATGGAGGAGGGAAATGTCACTGTGGATGGAATAAGCAGGAAGGTCCCGGAGCGTTTATAGTGATGGCCACTCAAAATCCAAAGGGCAGCGCCGGTACACAGCTGTTGCCGGAGTCACAGCTTGACAGGTTTATGATATGTATGAGCATGGGATATCCTTCACATGATGCAGAGGTTGATATTGCAAAGGGCAAAAGTGTGAAGCTGATGAGTATACGATAAAGCCTGTTATGAATGCACAGGGACTTGTTGAGATGCAGGGAGAGGTTGAGCAGGTGTTTATACATGACAGTATTTATTCGTACATTGTGGATCTGGTTGATGCGACAAGGACAAGTCCGTACATTGAGCTTGGAGTGAGTCCGAGAGGTACGATTGCGTGTGTGAGGATGGCAAAGGCGTATGCGTATCTGAGTGGGCGAAGCTATGTCATACCATCTGATGTGGTTTCTGTATTTGCGGATGTGACAAAGCACAGAATCGTGCTAAATACCAAGGCGAGAGTATCACATGTATCAGAACTTTCAGTGATAGATGAGATACTAAAGGCTGTTAAACAGCCGACAACTTATGTGAAAAAGGCAGGTAATCGTGATTAGTTTTTGATAGGAATAATTACTGCGGCAATAGTTTTTTATATGTCGATGATATACGGTAATGCTGCGCTGGCACTGCTGGGCTGCTTTATGTGTGTGTTTATGGTGCTGACATTTATAGCATTGCTTGTAAAGGTGCACCGGGCAGTGGCAGCTATAAACATTCCGATAGCTATCGCCACACAGGGCGAGAGTATCAGGGTGAGTCTTTCCTGCAGCTGAAGGAGGCAGACTTCGATGGTGTTAAATACCGTGTAACGGTGAAAAATAATTTATCCGGCGAAAAAAGTACAAAATGGCTGTCAGGAGGCAGTGATTTTTTGTACAGCGTGAACCTATGCGGCAATTATGAATTTGAGCTTGTAAGGATAAAGCTATATGATTTTTCGAGGCTTTTTTATGTCACGAAAAGAGTTAAAAAATATGCAAATGTTGAGGTGATGCCGCAGATTGATGAGATTCCTGTGAGGATAACGGACAGAGTGAGAAATTTCTTTGGGGATTCTGATATCTATGATGATTTAAGACCGGGATATGATCCGTCGGAGCTGTTTGATGTCAGAGAGTTTCAAAATGGTGACAGGCTGCAGAGTGTGCATTGGAAGCTTTCTGCAAGGACTGATGAGCTGATGGTAAAGGAGAACAGCCTGCCAAAGGCATGTGCGGTGGCCATAGTAGCAGATTTAAGGGGGATAAAGAAGGGCAGACAGCAGATGCTTTTATGAAGCTTCTTGTCTCACTTTCCTTTTCACTTATGGATCAAAAATGCTCTCATTATGTGGCGTGGTATGATACCGCCATAAACGATATTGTGAGAGCCAGAGTGGATGACGAGGAGGGCTTTTACATATTTTTGAACAGTTTTCTTAAAATAAAGCCGGATACAAAAAATGATGCGATTTTTTTGTATGAGGAAAAGTACCGGGCAGAAAAGCTTGTGTGTCTGCTTAGCGTGGACGGAAGACTTCAGATAAAAAGGGGAGAGGAGATAGTTGGCAGAGCGGATGAAAAAAACGAGATTGTCATTTAGGAAAAGCAGATGGCAGAGATCTGACACAAATGAGATAAAGCCTGATTATAATAATGCATTTACAGTGCTTGGTGTCCTGCTTACTGAACTTGCCAATGCAGCTGCAGCAGTACTTCTTACGGTGTGTGCAGTGTCTGTTGTGAATACTACTGTTTCACATGTGAGATGCCCATATTATGTGTATGTGTGGCTGTTTATTTTTTCGGTGATAAGCGGCTTTATAAACAGGCTTACATCGCTTGACACAAGAAAATGGGTGCGCCATGCGATAAATACGGGGCTGCTGCTTGTATTTCTGCTTGGAGTGTTTATTGCAAATTGGCAGGCTGCAGAGCATATAAAAGACGGCTTTTTGTATGTAAAGGGCAGGTATCTTGAGATAATAAATGTGTACTATGGCACTTCATTTGTCTGTCCAAAGGGCGATAAAGCCTATGCGGGGGCATTTGTTGGCTTTGTATCGTTTATAGTTATGCTTTTGCTGGTGACACTGGCGGTTCAAATTAAAAGAAGACGCATGCTCACATTATTTCCAACGCTTATGCTTGCGGTACAGCTGTGCATAGGCAAAAGCCCAAGTGTCAGCGAGGTTGTTATGCTCACGCTGTGTACACTCTGGTGTCTTATCGCAGATGGCAACGCACGCACAGTGGCAGGATATGATGCAAATGGCAGTGTACAGGGCAATGAGGCTTTAAGGATAGCGGCGGCGTTTTTATACATGGCGGCAGTGTCAGCAATACTTTTTATATGTGTATTTTCATTTAAACCTCTTGCTGATACACTTGCCGATAAAAAGCCACAGATGCTTGCCTTTCAAAAGGATTTGGAGGGCAGCGTAAAATCATTCTTCAGCGTGGGGATTGATTTACAGGATGGCACGGTTAGTAATCACTACCCAAGCTACAGTGAAAAAACAGTGATGACGGTAGAAGCAAAGGCAGGAGTGCCTTCTAATATTTATATGAGAAGCTTCTACGGTGATACCTATGAGAATGGCAGATGGATTAAAAAGTCTGATTTTTCCGGGATGGAAAAAGAGTATCATGATGCTTCAAGGATGACAGCCTGGCAGACTACAATCGGATTAGCCACGCTGCTTGATGGTTATTATGATGATGAGACCAATCCGGCAACCGAAAAGTATACAATCACGATGAAGAAGCTTTCCACCAAATACACCTATTTGCCGTACTGTATCGACCCGTACAGTATAGATGCCAAGGGCGATATAGATTTTGACGAAGACTTTGTTATCACAAAGGATAAAGCGACAAAGACTATCGAGGTGTCGGCGTGTCCCGGTTTTTTCGATGGTAGTCTGGAAATGTCTATCCTTGAGCCTGAGCAGCCTCTTGAGGTCAATAATGATTTTTATGCGGCATACAATGATTATGTAATGGAAAACTATACTGCAAAGCAGGGCGGTGACGGAATTGTTGCGGAAGATGCAAAGTGGCTTCTTAGGACAGGACAGCTCACAAGCAATATGATGTACACAGGCTATATAAGAGAAAATGATGCTAACAGGATTGCGGCAGCACAGCTGGTGCAGCAGTTTCTGACATCGAAGGCTTTTAAGTACAGCAAAAATCCTCCTTCAACAGGCGGTAAGGATGTAGTTGAAAATTTCCTCTCAAATAGCAGACAGGGCTTTTGCGTGCATTTTGCATCGGCTGGCACGATGATACTCAGACAGATGGGCGTTCCATGCCGCTATGTAAGCGGATACTGTGCAAAGGAGGACAGCTTCAAATCCGGTGAAAATGATGAGGATATATGTGAGGTGAAGGATTCGCAGTCGCATGCCTGGGTTGAAATATATCTGGATGATTTCGGATGGATTCCGGTAGAGATGACACCGGGATATTTTGAGTATGTGACAGGTGAGAATCCGTTTGACTATATTGGTGTCAACGGAAAGAAAACAAACACCGGTGCTGCTTATAATGATAGTGAGCATATGAATGATACTGCGGCAGATGAAGATGCTGCAAATGAAGATATAAAAAATACAGATGCAGAAAATGATGACACAGCAAAAGATGATACATCAAAAGCTGCAGCAAACAGTACATCAGGTGATGGAAGTGAGAATGCTTATGGTTCACAGTCAGGTGCGGATAAACGTACAGATGCTCAGAACTCAAAAACGAGACTTCATATACCACCGGTGATTTTAAAAACCTCACTCTGTGTGATTTTTCTGACTGCACTTACAGCCATCATAGTTTATATCAAAAGGCGAAGAAATATTTTGTGGGAAGCAAGACTTGCAAAAAGAGTGAAAAAAGGCCGTTACAGCAGGGCAGCAATAATGATAAACAACCGCATCTACAAAGGACTGGGACATCCTTCAAAAAACAGGACAGATGAGCTTTATCTGGCTAACCTTAAGGAAAAATACTGCGGACCGGATTATTGTGGAATCCACTGGGACGAGTACATGCGCATCATACAAAAGGCTGTGTATTCATCAGAGGGTATCACAGGTGAAGAATGCTTTATGGTGATGGAAACATGGAGGCGTCTGGAGAAAAAAGACATTAGACATAATTCACAAAAAAACATGTATAAAAACAGCATGATTAACAAAAAATAAATTCGCGGGGAAAATTGTGTTGAAATGATAAAGCTTCTGTGATATAAACTTTAACAGACGTGTTACTTTTAGGGAGGCATTTGTCGTACATAACTTTTAACAGGGTTAGTGTATGATAAGTGCCTCCTTTTTGTCGCTGGAGCAAAAAAGAATGATAGGTGCAAATCGGTACATACCCTGCATTTATAGGAGGAAAAGCTCATGAAAGACAAAATTTTTGGTGTCCTGCAGAGAGTAGGACGAAGCTTCATGCTTCCAATCGCAATCCTTCCGGTAGCAGGCTTGCTTTTAGGACTAGGAAGCTCATTCACCAACACCACAACAATTGAGACCTATGGTTTACAGTGGCTGCTCGGAGATAAGACTATACTCCATGCACTTCTTGTAATCATGAATGCGGTCGGAAGTGCCATATTCGATAACCTTCCGCTCATTTTTGCGGTCGGAGTAGCAATCGGAATGGCAAAGAAGGAAAAAGAGGTGTCAGCACTTTCAGCAGTCATAGCATACTTTGTTATGAATGTATCAATCAATGCGATGCTCAAGATTTCCGGAAAAATTCTTGCAGACGGAAGCATTGCAAAGGATGTGCTTGATGGAACCATCACATCAGTATGTGGTATCCAGTCACTGCAGATGGGTGTGTTTGGCGGAATTATCGTAGGACTTGGAGTGGCAGCACTGCACAACCGTTTCTACAAGATTGAGCTGCCGAATGCATTGTCATTTTTCGGTGGAACAAGATTTGTGCCTATCATTTCAACAGTGGCATATCTTTTTGTAGGAATCTTAATGTATTTTATCTGGCCGACAGTGCAGAACGGAATCTATGCACTCGGCGGAGTGGTGACAGGAACAGGATATTTCGGAACACTGCTCTTTGGTATTATAAAGAGAGCTCTTATTCCATTCGGACTGCACCATGTATTTTACATGCCGTTCTGGCAGACAGCAGTCGGTGGAACGATGGAGGTTGCAGGACATATGGTTGAGGGTGGACAGAACATCTTCTTCGCACAGCTTGCTGACTCTGCAAACATCGCACATTTTAGTGCCGATGCCACAAGATATTTCTCGGGAGAGTTCATTTTCATGATCTTCGGTCTTCCGGGAGCAGCACTTGCAATGTATAAATGTGCAAAGCCGGAAAAGAAAAAACAGGCAGGAAGCCTTTTACTTTCTGCAACACTTGCATGTATGTTTACAGGAATAACAGAGCCTCTTGAGTTCTCATTCCTTTTCGTAGCACCGGCTCTCTTTGCAGTACAGGTAGTGCTCGCAGGAAGCGCATACATGATAGCACATATTTTAAACATCGCGGTAGGACTTACTTTCTCAGGAGGACTTCTTGATTTCTTCCTGTTTGGTATATTGCAGGGTAATGAAAAGACAAGCTGGATGCTCGTGATTCCGGTGGGAATAGTATATTTCTTACTGTATTACTTTATTTTCAGCTTCCTTATAAAGAAGTTTGACTTCAAGACACCGGGCCGTGAGGATGACGATACAGAGACAAAGCTCTACACCAAGGCAGATGTAAATGCAAGAAAAGCTGCCAAGGATGGACAAACTTCTGACGACAAAGCGGCTGTAGACGAGCTCTCGCAGACCATATCACGAGGTCTCGGCGGCAAAGCCAATATCTCAGATGTGGACTGCTGTGCAACAAGGCTTCGTATCACAGTAATTGACCCTGAAAAGGTAAACGATGCGCTTCTTAAATCAACAGGAGCATCAGGAGTCGTGCACAAGGGACAGGGCGTACAGATTATCTATGGACCGAGAGTAACAGTGATAAAATCAGATCTGGAGGATTATCTTGCGAGTGTGACAGAGGAACACTTCGAGGATGATGCAGCAGAAAATAATACAGCAGATACAGATGAAGTGAAGAACGAAAATGCATACGAAGGCAAAGCGCAGGAAGCCGGCGATGCAAAAGAGCCGACAAGCACAGTCATCATCTCAAGCCCTATGACAGGAATTGCAGCAGACCTCTCAACAGCGCCTGATGAGGCCTTCGCCGGCAAAATGATGGGTGACGGAGCAGTAGTCACACCTGAGGAGGGTGTAGTTGTAGCACCTGAGGATGGAACTGTTTTATTCGTTTTTGATACAAAGCATGCTTTGGGATTTACAACCGACTCAGGAATTGGTATGATAATCCATGTAGGAATTGATACAGTAAAGCTCGAGGGTAAAGGCTTTGACGTACAGGTTGAGGCAGGATGCCATGTTAATAAGGGCGATGTGCTTATGAAGCTTGACCTTGACTACTTAAAGGCGAACGCACCATCAGTTACCACTCCTGTCATCTGCACAGAGCTAAAAGATAATCAGAAAATCCGCCTCATCACAGACGGACCGATTAAGGCGGGGAGCCTCTCTACGCAGTTGATACCTACGAGAAGTAATAAAAATGTCAGGGGAATGATATGTACAGAATCACAAAGGTCTTAAATCACAATACAGTGCTTGCGGTAAAGGACAAGAGCGCAAGAGAATATCTTATAGTCGGAAAGGGTGTGGGTTTTGGAAAGAAAATTACACAGTCTGTCGAGCCAACTGAAGAGGATTCACTGTATGAGCTGACCCAGACAAGGGACAGAGGTCCGGCAAAGGACATAGTAAAATCCATCGAGCCGGAGTATCTTGAGATTGCAAACACACTGCTCGATAATGCAGAGCATGAGTTTGGACATATAGACAGAAGCATATTGTTTCCTATGGCAGATCATATAGCATTTGCTGTAAAGCGTATGGAAAACAAAGAACAGATCAGCAATCCTTTAAACGATGACATCCGTGTGATGTTTTATAGGGAGTACAAGATAGCTGAGAATATACGCCATATACTAAAGGATAAAAAACAAATTGATATAATTGATGATGAGATCGGCTACATTACTCTTCATATTCATACATCCTTAAACAATTCAAAGGTATCGGATGCCATGGAGATGGCGGCAGCAGTTCGAAAATGCGCCACATTTATAGAGGAAAAGATCGGAAAGCACATAGATGTCACTACTATGGCCTACAACCGCCTCATGAACCATATCCGCCACATGGTATCAAGAGCCGCGACCGGAGAAAAATTAAAGGTTGATCTCAATCAGTTTATCGAGAAAAATTATCCGGAGTCATTCGCACTGGCAGGTGAGATATGTAAGGAGCTTGGAAAGGACTTAAATCATGAGTTTTTGGACAATGAGACAGGCTACCTTGCCATACATATCGAGCAGATTAAGTGCGATGAGATGATAAGTGAATAAAAAATGTGAAAACCTTCCTGCATATTAGGTTATATGTGGGAAGGTTTTTTCGTGAAAAAGAACAGCACCGGAAGAAATGAATGGGGATTTGCGTAAGAAAATGGATATAACGAATGGGGATTTGCGTAAGATTATGTACAAATCTTCCTTAATGTGGTACACTACATAGTTGTATCAACAAACATCCGATACGCAAAATACATATGAAATCAATTTAAAGGAGATATATATACCATGAAACTCGGCATCGTCGGACTTCCGAACGTCGGAAAGTCTACATTATTCAACTCACTCACAAAGGCAGGAGCGCTTTCAGCAAACTATCCTTTTGCTACAATCGACCCAAACGTAGGTATTGTTTCAGTGCCTGACGAGAGAATCGTAAAGCTCGGAGAGCTCTATCACACAAAGAAGGTTACACCTGCAACAATCGAATTTGTTGATATCGCAGGTCTTGTGAAGGGAGCCAGTAAGGGTGAGGGACTTGGAAACCAGTTCCTTGCAAATATCCGTGAGGTAGATGCAATCGTACACGTAGTGCGCTGCTTTGAGGATACAAACATTATCCATGTAGATGGTTCTGTAGATCCTGCAAGAGATATCGAGACAATCAATCTTGAGCTTATTTTCTCGGATGTTGAGATTCTTGACAGGCGAATTGCAAAGATTGCAAAGCAGGCAAGAATGGACAAGACACTTGCAAAGGAGCTTGAGCTTGTTGAGGCAGTAAAGGCTCATCTTGAGGACGGAAAGATGGCCAGAACCTTTGAAGTGCCTGATGATGAGGATGCACAGCTTTGGTTCAAGGGATATAATCTCCTTACAGCAAAGCCTACCATCTACGCTGCAAATGTATCAGAGGACGACCTCGCAGATGACGGCGCAAGCAATCCGCATGTTGCAAAGGTAAGAGAGATGGCAAAGGAAGAGGGCGCAGAGGTATTTGTTATCTGTGCACAGATTGAGCAGGAGCTTGCAGATCTCGATGAGGACGAAAAGAAGGAGTACCTTGAGGATTTAGGTGTTGAGTCAAGCGGTCTCGATAAGCTTGTAGCAGCCAGCTATTCACTTCTCGGACTTATTTCCTTCCTCACAGCAGGAGAGGATGAGTGCCGTGCATGGACTATAAAGAAAGGTACAAAGGCACCACAGGCAGCCGGCAAGATACATACTGATTTCGAGCGTGGCTTTATCAAGGCGGAGGTAGTCAACTATCAGGATCTTCTCGACAACGGAAGCCTTGCAGCCGCAAGAGAAAAGGGCATCGTAGGCATGGAAGGAAAAGAGTACGTTGTTAAGGACGGAGATGTAATTCTTTTCAGATTTAATGTATAATTTTATGAATAAAACGCTTTTATAAGCACAAAATCAAAAAGAAACGCATAAGATAGACCAAGGGAGGTCTGTTTTATGCGTTTTCTGGATTTATGCGAAAAAGAGGTTGTGAGCGTGGAGGAGGGCAGGTTCATAGGGCATGTGCGGGATTTGGAGTTTGATCCGGTCTGTGGCAAAATCTGTGCGATTATCGTGCCGGGACCGGGAAAATATATGGGAATATTTTGCAGGGATTATGAATATTGTATTCCATGGGTTAAGATTGTGAAGATTGGACCCGATATAATATTGGTAAATATATGTGAGTCTGATATGCGGCGCAAGCTGTTATGATTTTATAAATAACAAAAAAATTATAAAAAGTCAAAATCAGTACAAAACATATTGACAACGAAAATTAGTATATATATACTAAAATATGTATAGGTCTTTTTAAATACAGATGATGATTTGAAGTATTATAATGAGAAACAAAGATATTTTGCTTCTTCATACTATATGATACCTACGGAGGGTACAGCATGAAGTGTCCATTTTGCAGTAGTGACAACACAAGGGTAATAGACTCAAGACCGGCTGATGACAACAGTTCTATCAGGCGCAGAAGGCTGTGCGATGATTGCGGCAAGCGTTTCACTACATATGAGAAGGTGGAGACAATCCCGCTCATCGTTATAAAAAAGGATAACAACAGAGAGCAGTATGACCGCTCCAAGATTGAAAAGGGCGTGCTTCTTGCATGTCACAAGAGACCGATTTCAGCAGATACAATCTCAAAGCTTGTAGATGAGGTCGAGATAGAAATCTTTGCCAGAGAGGAAAAGGAAATCCCTACATCACTCATCGGAGAGCTGATTATGGACAGATTAAAGGACCTTGATGCGGTAGCTATGTGAGGTTTGCATCGGTTTACCGAGAGTTTAAGGATGTCAATACATTTATGACAGAGCTTAAAAAGATGCTTGACACCAAATAGTGTTTAGGCAGCAGGATTTATTTAGAACAGAATGGGAAGGTGCGTATGAACATTTCCGGTATTCGCCCGAGCGAAGGCTTTTATTCATACAATTCCATAAGGGTAAACGAGCTTAGAAACAGCCAGATTATGAGTTCGAAGCAGGCAGTGGATGACACAGCTTCACAGCAATCCATTGCTGATGATACGGCTGATTATGAGGCTGCAAGGGCAAGGCAGAGCTTTACCTCGCTTGATTATGCAAAGACATATGATTCCAATGCGAGCTATGAGCTTAAGGGTGCTGACAGTGATATCAGCACACTTGATGTCGCAAAGGCTGTATCCGATTTAGACAAGGATAAGGTATTGCAGCAGTATCAGCATTTTGTCGGCAGTGCGGATGGTATGGTTATGCAGCAGGCAGCTTGAATGAACAGATTAACAGGGAGACAGAGAATTTTATACTATGAGTTTTTTATACCCGGGAGAGTACATTGACTCGACATACAGCATAGATTTTGATAAATTATATAAGGAGGGCTACAGGGGTGTTATTTTTGATATCGACAACACCCTTGTGACTCATGGTTCGCCTGCTGATGAGCGGGCGATTGCTTTGTTTAAGCACCTTAAGGAGCTTGGGTTTTCGTGCCTTGTGCTCTCAAACAACAAAGAGCCGCGTGTGAAGAGCTTTGCTAAGCAGGTTGGGATAAAGTATATCTACAAGGCAGGAAAGCCCAAGCCATCAGGCTATCGTACAGCAATGGAGAGGCTTGGCACAGATACGAAAAACACTCTTTTTGTGGGAGATCAGATATTTACAGATATCATCGGAGCTAATCTTACGGGCATCAGATCAATACTTGTAGCACCTATTGACCCTCATGAGGAGATACAGATTGTGCTTAAGCGCTTTATTGAAAAGCCTGTAATTGCATGCTACAAGAGGCATTTAAAGAAAGTAAATAAATAATTTTTAACTAATAATTTAAAATTTGGAGGCATATATATTATGAAGATTGCAATCGGAAACGATCACGCAGCAGTTGAGCTTAAAAAGACAATAATGGAGTACGTTGAGAGCATGGGTCACGAGGTGACCAACTTCGGCACAGATTCAAGTGAGAGCTGCAATTACCCGGAGTATGGTGAGAAGGTGGCTAATGCAGTGGCATCGGGCGAGTTTGACTGCGGAATACTGATATGCGGTACCGGTGTAGGTATCTCAATAGCAGCCAATAAGGTCAACGGTATCCGTGCGGCAGTTTGCTCAGACACAGCCACAGCACGCCTTGTAAAACAGCACAACAATGCCAATATCATAGCCTTTGGTGAGAGGATTGTAGGTGTTGAGCTTGCAAAGGATATCGTAAAGGCTTATCTGACAGCCGAGTTTGAGGGCGGCAGACACGCAAAGAGAATAGCTATGATATCGGATATCGAGGCAAGAAACTAATATAAAACCAATACAAATTCATGCAATAGAAAATAAATACTTGAAATGTATTGCTTTTTATTGTAAAATGGACGAATGAGAGAGCTTAGGCTCGCACGATTTAAGGAGGAAGTAACTAATGATTTCAGCAGGAGATTTCAGAAACGGTGTTACTATCGAGTTCGAGGGAAACATCTATCAGATTATCGAATTTCAGCATGTTAAACCAGGAAAAGGTGCAGCATTTGTACGTACAAAGTTAAAGAATATCATCAGTGGTGGTGTTGTTGAGAAGACATTCCGTCCAACAGAGAAATGCCCTACAGCACACATTGACCGTAAGGATATGCAGTATCTTTATGCAGATGATGATTTCTATCATTTCATGGATGTTGAGACATATGACCAGATTGACTTACCAAAGGATGAGGTTGGCGATGCTCTCAAGTTTGTAAAAGAGAACGAGATGTGTAAGGTTTGCTCACACAAGGGCAATGTATTTGCAGTTGAGCCACCACTTTTCGTTGAGCTTACTGTTACAGAGACAGAGCCTGGCTTCAAGGGTGATACAGCAACAGGTGCTACAAAGCCTGCTACAGTTGAGACAGGTGCTACAGTTTATGTACCACTTTTTGTTGAGACAGATGATGTTATCAAGATTGATACAAGAACAGGTGAGTACCTTTCACGTGTATAATCTGTAGTTTTATGAGTCTGCACATATTCCGGTATGCCTGGAGTATGTGCAGGCTTTTTTTATTTGTGTGCTGTGTGGCAGGTGAGAATCCCGACAGCAAGTGTCATAAACACATGCGACACAAGCATAGCCCACAGATATGCATCTATCCCATAGTGGGGTACGAGAAGCATAATCATCAGAATTCTTATTGCACAGGTGAGCAGATTGACAAAGAGCACCTGCTTTGCTTTACCCAGACCGTGCAGTATGCTGCAGAGCATTCCGCTTATGTGCATCAGTGGGCACAGAAAACACAGTCTTCTAAGGAAATATCCACAAAGCTTCGATGAAAAAAGAAAATCCCCTATAAAATCCGACAGCAGATAGAATATGCATGTAAAGATAAGACCAAAGCATAGTCCGAATAAGGCACAGGAGTTTATGGTTTTTGTGATTTTTGTATCCTTTCCGGCGGCATTCGCTTCAGAAACAGATGGCAGAAGCATCACGCAGGCACAGCTGCAAAGCACACCGGGGAATAAAAGCACAGGAAGGGTGAGACCGGAAATGGTTCCAAATATGTCAAGGGCCAATGCCGGTGATAGTCCGTAGAGCTTAAGAGTTCTCGGGATAAGCATATTTTCGATGGAGGATGAAAAGCTTGCCAATATGTAGTTTAGTGATAAAGGGATGAAAAGCGCAGCCATGCCATAGGCTGTTGTTTTCAGGCTCTTGGCGGATATTTTAAAGTATGAGAAATCTTTTTTTATTGTGATAACGGAAAAGACGGTTGCGCTCGTTTCGCCTGCCACGATGCCGTATATAGAGTATACAGGCTTAAAGCAGCTGCCACCGTCAGATAGTATTGCGTATATCAGATAGCAGGTGCCAATGCGCGCGGTCTGCTCAATTAATTGTGTGGCAGCGGGGATGGTTGCCTTTTTCAATCCATAATAGTATCCGTTTATGCAGGAATGGATAGCAGCGGGCAGAATGGAAAAGGACAGCGCCTTGACAAGCTCTGTACAGCGTGGCTCACTTAAAATACAAAGGCTTATGTAGTTGGCATTGGAATACATAATAATTGTGAGTAAAAGAGCAATGGTGGCTGACATAATTATTGCGCAAATGAGTATAATCTGCCTGTTTTGAGGCTTTTCGGCAACGAGCTTTGATGTAGCGGTCTGAAAGCCGTTGCAGCAGAGTGACATGCATACGGACATGAGTGGAATCACAAGCTGATAGAGTCCCAGACCTGTTGAGCCCATGACGTTATTAAGAAATATGCGAAAGAAAAAACCCATAAACCGACTGGTTGTACCGGCAAGTGTCAGGAAAATAGTTCCGGTCACAAGTGGATTGGATAAATATTTTTTTACAATCAAAAAATCACCTGTCATATGTTGTCTTAGAAGTATATGTGCTTCTTTGGATATATATGACAGGTGATTATTTATTGTGTGTTAAACAGCTATTTTGCGCTAAACAACTATTATACTCTTATATGACCGGTATCGTTATATTAAATTTGTGAGATTAACCCATAAAGTGACGGATAGCCTTGGCTACGCCGTCATTTTCGTTTGTGTCGGTGACGTAATCAGCCTGTGTCTTAAGCTCATCGGTTGCATTTCCCATGGCCACGCCGATGTGTGCGGCTTTTACGATAGCCATGTCGTTTTCGGTGTCACCGACAGCCATTGTCTCATCAGCTGCTATATTCAGGATTTGAGCCAGCTTGTGAAGTGCCACACCTTTGTCAACGCCTGCTTTTGTGAATTCCAGATTACCGTAGCCACCGCTTACGAGCGTGATTTCAGGGATTTTTTTCAGATGCTCAAATACTTCGTCGCGGCAGTAGTAGTTATCATCTACATCCTTTGGAAAATTGATGGTCATTTTCTGCATATGGTAATTGTTTTCGCGCATCATTTCAGTGATATCGTTCACGCGTTTTCTGGTTGTCATGATGTATTCCTTTATAGAAGGAGGCATTTTGAGATCCTTTGCATCCTCGAGACACTTGTATGGAGAATAGCCACAGCCGTTTATGAAGGCATCCATATGAACGCGCTTTGTCATCAGGTAATCGATTATTGAAAACGCTGTCTCATCAGAAAGGCAGTTTTCGTAAAGACATTTTTTGGTGTCAATCTCGTAGATTGCACTTCCGTTTGCAGTGATAGCGTAGCGGATGCCGGTGTCCTTAATTGCCTCAAACGGCAGCCCTCCGAATGGACGGCCGGTGGAGATGACCACATTTATCCCGGCAGCAGTTGCCTCTTTTATAGCTTTTATATTTTCCTTGGATATCTGACTTTTGTTGTTGAAAAGTGTTCCGTCAAGATCTAAAGCGATAAGTTTCATAAGAAATCCTTTCTTTTGTTTGAAAAATATAGTGTTTTAGTATATTATGGTGAATAGACTATTGATTTTTGTGTTTTAAAATCGGTTACAATGATAATATAAATTATCACAAATTTCAAGGATGAAGAGCACATAGCTTTTGCTTTGAAATATTTTACACTGTGGAGTGAATAACAGCTGAAACAGAAAAGGAAACGAAATGACAAGAGAAGAATTCAGAAAATATATCAGAGAAAACATAGTTATCCTGGATGGAGCGACCGGTACAAACCTGATGGCAGCAGGCATGCCGGTAGGAGTATGTCCGGAGAAATGGGTGATGGAGCATCCGCAGGTGATTCTTGATTTGCAGAAGGCTTATGTCGATAACGGCACGAATATTGTTTATGCACCTACATTTACAGGAAACCGGATTAAGCTTTTAGAATATGGTTTACAGGAGAAAATTAACGAGATAAATACCACACTGGTTGGCCTGTCAAAGCAGGCTGTCGGGGATAGGGCACTTGTAGCAGCAGATATGACGATGACCGGCAGACAGCTTTTTCCACTCGGGGATCTGATGTTTGAGGAGCTTTTGGAGGTGTACAAGGAGCAGGCGAGGATCCTTGATGCGGCGGGCGCAGATGTATTTGTGGTTGAGACAATGATGAGTCTTCAGGAGTGCAGAGCGGCAGTGCTTGCTATAAAAGAGGTAAGCGACCTGCCTATTATGGTGACACTCACCTACAACGAGGATGGCAGGACTCTTTTGGTACACCGCCTGAGACAGCAGTTGTTGTGCTGCAGTCACTTGGAGTGGATGCTATCGGTGTGAATTGCTCGACGGGACCTACTGAGATGATAGCGTTGGTTGAGAAAATGGCAGAGTACTCTACTGTGCCTCTTATTGCAAAGCCAAATGCAGGGCTTCCGGAGCTTGAGGATGGTAAAACTGTATACAAGATGACTCCGGATATGTTTGCCGATGCGATGAGAGGGCTTGTGGAGGCAGGTGCATCCATTGTCGGAGGCTGCTGTGGCACCACACCGGAGCATATACGTGCTCTCACAGAGGCTGTAAAGTCAATGCCTGTTCATAAGCCGCTTGAGCATCATAGAAGAGTGCTTGCATCCGAACGAAAGAATGTAGAGATTGACTTAGATGGCAACTTTACTGTGGTCGGAGAGAGAATCAAACCCTACAGGTAAGAAAAAGCTGCAGGCACAGCGTTCGTGAGGGAAAGCTTGACCTGGTGCGCCAGATGGCTATGGAGCAGGAGACAAATGGTGCGAGAATACTTGATATCAATATGGGCATGAATGGCATCGATGAGAAGGAGATGATGAAATCGGTTATATATGAGGTTTCATCTACCGTGGACTGTCCACTTTGTATTGATTCAAGTTATGTGGAGGTAATAGAGGAGGCTCTTAAGATTTATCCGGGAAGAGCTCTAATCAATTCTATTTCTCTTGAGACTGAGAAGATGGAAAAGCTTCTGCCTCTTGCGGCAAAATACGGAGCGATGTTCATACTCTTACCACTTTCGGATGCAGGATTGCCAAAGGATGTCGAGGAGAAAAAGCAGATTATAAATACTATTTATGACAAGGCACTTTCGCTTGGAATGGCACATGAGGATATAGTGGTGGATGGACTTGTTGCGACAATAGGTGCAAATCCAAAGGCCGCAATCGAGTGCTATGAGACCATTGCGTACTGCAAGGATGAGAAAAAGCTTCCTACAATATGCGGACTTTCAAATATATCCTTCGGACTGCCTGAGCGTATGTACGTGAACACAGCGTTTCTTACAATGGCCATATGCAAGGGACTCACCATGGCTATTGCCAATCCATCACAGGAGCTTTTGATGAATGCTGCATTTGCATCGGATATGCTGCTCGACAGACCTGACAGCGATATAGCATACATCGAGCACATGAGCAGGCTTGCGGAGGAAAAGGCCCAATATGAGACTGTTGTTGTGAAAAAGTCGGACAATGCTGCGTCTGCTTCAAACGGCACATGCGCAGCGGGCAGTAAGGATGCGGTATTTCAGGCTGTCTTAAAGGGAAACAAGGCAGTATAATTGATGAAGTAAAGAAAATGCTTTCTGATGGTGCAAAGCCTGACGAGATTATTAATAACAGCCTGATTCCGGCTATTAATGAGGTGGGAGAGCTTTTTAACCAGAAGAAATATTTCCTGCCACAGCTTATCGGCAGTGCAAATACCATGAAGCTTGCTATAGAGCATCTGGAGCCGTTACTTGAAAAGAAGGACTCAGGGGAGGATATGCCGACTCTTGTCATTGCAACGGTGGAGGGGGATATCCATGATATAGGAAAGAACCTTGTTGTGCTTATGCTTAAAAACTATGGCTACAACGTGATTGATATGGGAAAGGATGTGCCTTGTGAGGATATTGTCAACAAGGCGATTGAGACGAATGCGGCTGTTATCGGACTGTCAGCTCTTATGACCACCACCATGATGCGCATGAAGGATGTAGTGGAAATATGTAAGGAAAAGGGCTGCAAGAGCAAGGTTGTAATCGGTGGAGCCTGCATTACACAAAGCTTTGCAGACGAGATAGGAGCCGACGGATATTCAAAGGATGCGGCAGAGTGCGTGAAGCTTGTGGAGAGACTTCTGAATAGTTAAAATTTTTTTTAAATAAAATGAAAAAAGTTGTTGACAATAAGGTGCCGACTGTATATAATAATCAATCGGTTGACGACATGGGATCTTAGCTCAGCTGGGAGAGCATCTGCCTTACAAGCAGAGGGTCACAGGTTCGAGCCCTGTAGGTCCCATCCTTTTAAAGGTATCAATCAAATATGGCGAGGTGGCTCAACTGGCTAGAGCGTCCGGTTCATACCCGGGAGGTTGAGAGTTCGAGTCTCTCCCTCGCTACTTGTTAAGACTTGCAGTTGTTGCAGGTCTTTTTGTTATAAATAGTTACGAAACAGAAAGGGATAAGCATGATAAGACCTAAAATAGGACTTGACTGGGATGATGTGACAGCCCCATTCAACAGTATAGCCATAGATATGGCAAACAAAAAATATAATATCACCCCACCGCTTGAATTGGAGGATATAGATTCCTGGGAGAATACCGGCAGAGCCTCTGTCATAAAGGAATTTTACCGGGATAATACACTTTACGAGAGGCAGAAGCCTACAGAAGAGACAAAGCGGATGATAAGAAAGCTCATGGATATCGGAGAGGTATATTTTATCACGGCGGTGGCACCGGGCTTCATGGGAGTGAGGGCGAGTCAGATAATGGAGGCATTTCCTGATTTTCCGACAGAAAATATCATACTTGGCAATGCAAAAAATCTTGTGCAGTTTGATATTATTTTAGATGATGCCATACACAATGTGCTTGAGACACCGGCCACATATCCTGTGCTCATGCGAAAGCCGTGGAATTCAAAAATGACAGGACTGTTATCTGTTAATAATATCACAGAGTTTGTATATCTCGTGGAGCAGATAATAAATGCGTCATTATATAGAAATAAAAATATAAAAATCCGTCAGTTGTGGCACTTGTCGGACCATCAGGTTCGGGAAAGACAGCGCTCTCAGACAGCCTGTGCGCCATGGAGCAGTTTGAGAATCCGAAAACCTACTGCACCAAACCAGGAGATAAGCACAGGTACCTGACGGAGGATGAGTTTAATGCACAGGATTTCTTTGAAAAGACAAGGTACGCAGGAATACAGTATGGCACCAAAATGGAGGATATAGAGGCAGTGCTTGAAAAGGGGCACTTTGTCGTGATGCCGCTTGACATGTGCGGCGCCATTGCCATGAAGCGCCATTTTCCTACTGTTATAGTGTATGTGGCACGTGATAAGGAGATTTTAATCCGGGATATCATAGAGCAGGATTACTCGATAGAAGAAAAGACACTGCGTATTCTGTCGATAGATGCAGAGAAACGCAACCGCCAGATATGTGACTATGCTGTAAATAACATGGATATTGGTGCAGCTACTAGAGAGCTTTCTGATGTTTTGAAAAGTAATTGCTTATAAAATATATTTATAGCAAGCTCTCAGTTATAAGTATTAACACTTTTCCTAGAAAGATGGTATGATATATTTAGTTCAAGGGAACAGCATCCCGGAATTAAAATTAAAAACAAATAACATTAACATATCATTAATAGGAGGATATTAATATGAGCAAGAAACATTATGCAGACAGAAATTTAAAATTTGAGACATTACAGTTACATGTAGGACAGGAAACACCTGATCCGGTTACAGATGCGAGAGCAGTTCCAATCTACCTTACTTCATCATATGTGTTCCATAACAGTGAGCATGCGGCAGACAGATTCGGACTTAGAGATGCAGGAAATATATACGGCAGACTGACAAACCCTACAGAGGATGTATTTGAGAGAAGAATTGCAGCACTCGAGGGTGGTGTGGCAGCACTTGCTGTTGGTTCCGGAGCAGCGGCACTCACATATGCTTTCCAGGCAGTAGCACACGCAGGTGACCATATCGTTGCAGCAAAGAATATCTACGGCGGTACATACAATCTCCTGGCACACACACTTCCTGATTACGGAATTGAGGCTACATTCGTAGATCCATTCGATTATGATGGAATCAAGGCTGCCATCAAAGAGAATACAAAAGCTATTGAAATCGAGACACTCGGAAATCCAAACTCAGAGGTAGTAGATATCGAAAAAATTGCAAATATCGCTCATGAGGCAGGAATCCCACTTATTGTAGATAATACCTTTGCTACACCATATCTTGTTCGTCCGATTGAGTACGGTGCTGATATCGTGGTTCACTCAGCAACAAAGTTCATCGGTGGACACGGAACAACAATTGGTGGAGTTATAATTGACAGCGGTAAATTCGATTGGACACAGAATGATAAATGGCCATGGCTTGTAGAGCCAAACGTATCATACCACGGAGTAAGCTTTGCAAAGGATTGCGCACCGGCAGCATTTGCGACATATATCAGGGCAATTTTACTTCGTGATACAGGAGCAACAATTTCACCTGTTCATTCATTTATCTTCCTTCAGGGACTTGAGACACTTTCGCTTCGTGTGGAGCGTCATGTTGAGAATGCACTCAAGGTAGTTCAGTACTTAAAGGATCAGCCACTCGTAGAGAAGGTTAATCATCCATCTATTTCAGAGGATAAAGAGCAGCAGGAACTTTACAAGAAATACTTCCCTAACGGAGGCGGTTCTATATTTACATTCGAGATTAAGGGTGGAGCAAAGGAAGCGCAGAAATTTATTGACAACCTTGAGCTTTTCTCACTGCTTGCAAACGTAGCTGATGTTAAGTCACTTGCTATACATCCGGCTTCTACCACACACTCAGAGTGCAATGAAGCAGAGCTCTTAGATCAGGCATCAAGCCAAACACAATCCGTCTTTCAATCGGAACTGAGAATGTGGATGATATAATTGAGGATCTTGATGAGGCATTTAAGGCACTTGCAGAGTAAACGGTTTTGTATGATAAATACTCCTTAAACGAATAAATAGTGACCATTATAAAAGGAATCGGAAAATATTAATCCGGTTCCTTTTATTGTGCCATGAAATATCATGGATTGGATTTTTCGCGAACATCTTGACAACCTTTTAACAATTATTGATATTCGAGAAAAATAAGTATATTATAGTCAGTGGTGTGAAACCAGATATAGTTTTAAATAATAAATAATATACATAAAGGAGACATTATCATGTTTGGATTTGGTCAGTTAATCGAAATATTAAAGAAAGACCCAAAGAAAATCGTATTCACAGAGGGAGAGGATCCGCGTATCCTTGAGGCAGCTTCGCGTTTACTTGCAAGCAACTTCTTACATCCTATCCTTGTCGGAGATCCAGAGAAGATTAGTGCAAGCGCTGAGAAGAGCGGTTTCAATATCCGTGGAGCAGAGATTATAGATCCTATGAACTTTGACCGTATGGATGAGATGGTTGAATTATTCTGCGAGCTTCGTAAGAGCAAGGGTGTTACACCGGAGCAGGCTAAGGGAATTCTTTCATCAGCTAACTACTTTGGAACAATGCTTGTAAAGATGGGTATCGCAGACTCACTTCTCGGAGGAGCTACATACTCAACAGCAGATACAGTTCGTCCGGCATTACAGCTTATCAAGACAAAGCCTGGCAACACAATCGTATCTTCATGCTTTATCCTTGTTCGTCCATCTGCAACAGGTGAGAATGAGGTGCTTGCAATGAGCGACTGTGCTATAAACATCCATCCTACAGAGGACGAGCTTGTTGAAATCGCAGGAGAATCGGCAGAGTGTGCTAAGATCTTCGGTATCGATCCAAAGGTTGCATTCTTAAGCTACTCAACACTTGGCTCAGGAAAGGGCGAGGATGTTGACAAGATGAGAAACGCAGCTCACAAGGCAAGAGAGAAATATCCAAATCTTCCAATCGAGGGAGAAATCCAGTTTGACGCAGCAGTTGCACCACGTGTAGCCCGCACAAAGTGCCCACAGTCTGAGGTTGCAGGTCATGCAAATACATTTATCTTCCCTGACATCAACGCAGGAAATATCGGATACAAGATTGCACAGAGACTTGGTAATTTCGAAGCATACGGCCCAATCCTTCTTGGACTCAATGCTCCAATCAATGACCTTTCTCGTGGATGTAATGCAGGAGAGGTTTACTCAATGGCTATCATCACTGCAGCACTTGCATAAGACATTTAATGGATTATTTCAATTTTAATAGAGACCGCTCCGGTTTGTCCGGGGCGGTCTTTTATTTGAAAAAAGTTACTGAAAATAATATCTTGGCGCAACAGAAGAAATAAGGTATACTATAGTTAAAAACTAAAATACAGAGCAATGACAGTTGACAATAACATGAGGTGTTGTATCTGATAGGAAAGAGAGACGATATATGAGAGTAGGAATGGGCTATGATGTGCACAAGCTTGTTGAGGGCAGAGATTTGATTTTGGGAGGAGTGAAGGTTCCGCATACACTCGGGCTTTTAGGCCACTCGGATGCCGATGTACTGTTGCATGCGATAATGGATGCACTCTTGGGTGCAGCGGCACTTGGCGATATCGGAAAGCATTTCCCGGATACAGACCCGGCATATGAGGGGATTTCTAGTCTTAAGCTTTTAGAGCATGTGAGAGACATCATTGCAAAAAAAGGCTATGTGATAGAAAACATAGATGCGACAGTAATTGCACAAAAGCCGAAGCTTCGTCCGTATATTGAGCAGATGGAGCAGAATGTGGCTGATACGCTGCAAATCGCAAAGGAGCAGGTAAATATAAAGGCGACGACCGAGGAGTGGCTTGGTTTTACAGGCCGCGAGGAGGGGATTGCATCACAGGCAATCTGCTCACTTACAGGTCTCTATGAAGCAAGTATGCAGGTCGGAGGCGGATGCAGCGGCTGCGGAGCTGTCAGGCCGATTGATTTGAATATATAGGGAAAACATGCTAAAATAAAAAGATAGTTATAAATCATCCAAAAGGAGATATAAATAATGGAGAACAATTTCAAGTTTTATAATACACTCACAAGACAGATTGATACTGTTGTTCCGCGTGTTGACGGCAAAATCGGCATGTATACATGTGGACCTACAGTTTACCATTTTGCACATATCGGAAATATCCGCTCATACATCATGGAGGATGTGCTCGAGAAAGCACTTCGCTATGTGGGCTATGATGTAAAGCGTGTCATGAATATCACTGATGTGGGACATCTCTCAAGCGACGGAGATACCGGAGAGGACAAGATGCTAAAGGGCGCAAAGCGTGAACACAAGAGCGTCATGGAGGTGGCAAAGGAGTACACGGACGCTTTTTTCAAGGATTTCACGGCTGTACACAACAGGATGCCTGATGTCGTAGAGCCTGCAACCAACTGTATTCCGGAGTTTATCCATATGGTGGAGGTGCTTATCGAGAAGGGCTATGCCTATTTTGCAGGAGGCAATGTATATTTCGATACATCAAAGCTTGATGATTATTTTGTGTTCTCTTCAGCAGTAGAGAAGGAACAGCTTCAGGTTGGAGTGCGAGATGATGTCGAGGAGGATGTAAACAAGAAGAATAAAAATGATTTCGTACTCTGGTTTACACAGTCTAAGTTTGAGGACCAGGCTCTTAAATGGGACAGCCCATGGGGCGTCGGATATCCTGGCTGGCATATAGAGTGCTCATGTATCAGCATGAAGCATCTCGGAGAGTACGTGGATATCCACTGTGGCGGTGTGGACAATATTTTCCCACATCACACCAATGAGATTGCACAGTCAGAGAGCTATCTGGGACACGACTGGTGCAAGTACTGGTTCCATGTCAATCACTTAAATGACAGAGCCGGCAAGATGAGCAAGTCGAAGGGTGCAATCCTCACAGTTTCGGTGCTTCAGGAGAAGGGCTACAATCCGCTTGCCTACAGATTCTTCTGTTTACAGTCACACTACAGAAAGCCTCTTGAGTTTTCTTTTGATGCGCTCGACAATGCAGTTGCGGCATACAATAAGATTGCAAAGCGTGTGGCAGAGCTTAAGGATGAGGGTGATATTGATGAGACAGCTTTTGCTGACTTTAAGAAGAAATTTACTGATGCAGTTTCAAATGATTTGAATACATCAATGGCTATAACCATAGTGTATGATGTGCTTAAGGCTGATATCTCAGACAGGACAAAGCTTGCACTTATCGATGACTTTGAGCAGGTACTTGATCTGGGACTTAGGGAATCAGGAAAGGCCTTACTTGAGGCATCGTCATCTGTAGACAGTGAGCTTGAGGCATTTATCAATGATAAAATTGCAGAGCGTGCAGCCGCTAAAAAGGCAAAGGATTTTGCGACAGCCGATGCCATAAGAGATGAGCTTCTGGCAAAGGGGGTTGCCATAAAGGATACCAGAGAGGGAGTAAAATGGGAGCTTGTATAGTATGAAGATAGACTCATATATTAAGGAACAGTTTGGAATAAAGGATGTTGATATAAGGACATACTCGCCGCTTACACTTGCATATATCGGTGATGGCATATTTGATATTGTCATCCGCTCAGTTGTGGTGGGAAAAGGCAATACAAAGGCAAATCTGCTTCATAAGCACACAAGTAATATAGTAAAGGCACATACGCAGGCTCTCATGATAGAGGCACTTTTACCGCATCTGACGCAGGAGGAGAGTGATGTGTATCACAGGGGGCGCAATGCCAAGTCGCCTTCCATGGCAAAAAACGCTACAATGGCTGATTACAGGAAAGCTACAGGGCTTGAGGCGGTCATGGGCTATCTTTATCTGAAGGATGATTTTGAGAGGGTTGTTTCACTCACTAAGCTTGGAGTGGAGCTTTTAGGAATTGAAATATAGCACAAAATAAGAGGAAAATATGGATAACAACAATAAAGAAAAATTTCATGAGAATTATATAGAGGGCAGAAATGCTGTGCTGGAGGCTTTCCGTTCAGGAAAGACAATAGACAAGCTTTTTGTGCTTGACGGCTGTCAGGACGGACCAATAAAGTCAATCACAAGAGAGGCCAGAAAGCATGATGCAATCATAAACTATGTTGCAAAGGAAAGACTTGATCAGATGTCTGAGACAGGCAAGCATCAGGGTGTCATTGCAGTTTCAGCAGCATATGAGTATGCCGAGGTTTCGGACATACTGGAAAATGCCGAAAGAAAGGGCGAGCCGCCTTTTATCATCATACTTGACGGTATAGAAGATCCACACAATCTTGGTGCAATAATCCGTACCGCAAATCAGGCGGGTGCACATGGCATCATCATACCAAAAAGGCGTGCAGTGGGACTTACTCCTACAGTGGCAAAGACGTCTGCAGGTGCGATAAACTATACACCTGTTGCCAAGGTTACCAATATCTCAAATACCATAAAGGAGCTTAAGGAAAAGGGCATGTGGTTTGTATGTGCTGATATGGGTGGCACTACCATGTATGACTTAAACCTCACAGGTCCTATAGGTCTTGTAATAGGCAATGAGGGTGACGGAGTCAGCAAGCTTGTAAAGGAAAACTGTGATATGACAGCTTCTATTCCTATGGTGGGCGATATTGACTCACTGAACGCATCGGTTGCGACAGGCGTGCTTGCATATGAGATAGTCAGACAGAGACTTAAGAGTGGAAAGTAGATTACATGTCGCGGGATGAGTGGTGTGTATTATGAATTGTATATTTATAGAATAGGAAGCATATAGTGGAAGATTACAGCGCATATACGGATGAAGAGCTTATTATGAGGATTCATAATGACAAAAATGACCATGGTGACAACAATGAAATCATGGACTATATATTGGAAAAGTATAAGCCGCTTGTGCGTAAAAAGACAAATGCACTCTACCTGATAGGCGGTGAGAATGATGACCTTATTCAGGAGGCATGATTGGCCTGTTTAAAGCGGTCAGAGACTATAAGAGCGACAAGGAAGCATCTTTCTACAGTTTTGCACAGCTATGCATCACAAGGCAGCTTAGCTCGGCGCTTGAGGCTTCAAACCGAAAGAAACATATGCCGCTTAACACATATATATCCTTTTCGCAGAGTGACAGTGATGGGACAGAGTTTGAAGAAATACTGCAAGATGATATTGCAAGTCCTGAGCAGCTTCTCATAGAGAAGGAAAAATTTAAGGAATTTAAGGAACAATTGTGGAATAAACTGAGTAATATGGAGAAAAAAGTGCTACAATTGTATCTGGAAGGAAATAATTATACAACGATAGCGCATATGCTCGGAAAATCAGATAAATCAATTGACAATGCACTATCCCGTATCAGACAAAAGCTAAAAAGAAAGTAGGTGAAGCTTGTTATGGAGTTTTCAAGAATAGGTGAACACACTATAAAATGTGTTATTTCAGAAGAAGAAATATATGATCTGGGATATACAATGGATGAAATTATGAGCAATGGCGAGCGCACCCAGGAATTCATGAACCAGATATTTGACATGGCTTCAGAAGAGTTTGGAACTGATTTTAATTCGGGAATCAAGACTGTGAGAGCAGATTTTTTGGCGGATCACACACTTTCTCTGACATTTTCTGAACACCCTGCTACTGAGGGAATGATGGAGCATCTTAAAGATATTGTTAATGGACTGCTTAATTCGCTGCCGGCTGAGGCTGCAGAGAATGAGAAAAATAAAAAAGGCAGGACAACTGCAAAAAAGCAGGATATGGTGTCTGTTGTAATGTTCATTTTTGAAAAATTTGATGTGGCTGTCAGATTTGCAAAGATGATTAAAGGACTGCCAATGCCATTCTCACAGCTTTTTAAGTTTGAGGGAGAGTACTTTATGAGCATGGATTTATCGGGCTATGATGAGCATGAGCTTGAAAAGATGTCTGTCATAGCAGATGAGTATGCAGATGATATCATTGCAGGGGCTGACAAAAGGGCTTTTCTTATGGAGCATGCAAAGGTTATTCTTGATGACAAGGCTATTGAGAGTCTTGCGCAGCTGTGAATGTACTGAACAGTTACAAAAATATAATAAAAACAAGGTCTGTCAGCTATACTGACAGACCTTGTTTTGTATGTAAATATTATCCAAGTACTTTTCTGATTGACTCGATAACACGGTCAGCCTGAAATGGCTTAACGATGAAATCCTTGGCACCTGACTGGATAGCGTCAATAACCATAGACTGCTGTCCCATAGCAGAGCACATAACGCATGTAGCATTTGGGTCAGCTGCTTTAATTTCCTTTAAAGCCTGGATGCCATCCTTATTTGGCATAGTGATGTCAAGTGTTACAAGATCAGGCTTGAGCTCATTGTACTTTGCAACTGCCTCATTTCCGTCAGCAGCCTCGCCTGCAATCTCGAATCCACCCTTTGTAAGGATATCCTTCAGCATCATTCTCATAAATGCTGCATCATCAACTATTAAAATTCTAGCCATTTTGTTAAACCTCCTGTTTGATAATCTGTTTTACTATGCTTATTGGATACAACTGTAAGAGATCACTGTCTATTAAATCTCCAACAGTCAGCCTGAATGTCACCTTGACAATATCTGTTCCGTTACACAACTCGTCCGGTATATCAAAGGTCTTCTGATAACTTGAATTGATAAGCGGAAACCTATGTCGGTTGGCTCGTTTAAGAGCGAAGACATTGATGTAGCTATTGTACCACACATCTGGTTCATAGCCTCCGATATGGCGGAAAGTGTGATTTCATCAAGTGTCATATCAGAAACATTACTTCCGTTGCCTCCCATCATGAGATTGGCAATAACCAATGCATCATTTAATTTTATAATAAGTAGGTTGGTTCCGTCAAGTCCTTTTGTGTAAGGAACCTTAATTAAAATTCGATCATCATGATCGAGAGCATCCTCTTTTTTCAAAACCTCTACAATCGGAGTCGTAATATTTGTCGGTTTTTGTAGAATCATGCTCAGTGTTGTGGCTGCATTGCCTATGCAGATATTGGCTACTTCGCCTATGATATCGGCATTTTCCCGAGATATATTTTGCATTATTTTATCCTCCATATGACTGTGGTACCTATTTCCTAACATATATTATATCAGAGTTTTTAAAAATATCAAAGGAAATGTTTAATTTTTTTGAATTTATGTTAAAATAGTTTCAAAAGGAGATTACAATATGGGTGAAACAGAATATTCAGAAGCATTAAAGCTGGGAAAAAAGAATACAGGGCAAGGATAGCTAAAGGACAGTTTCCTTATCTGCCAGTGCTTGATGAAATCTTATCAGAGGCAGATATTCAGACAGAGCAGAATATGGGGCTGGTTCATGTGCCTTTGGATTTCGTTGTAGGAACAAGCACCATGGGCAGGACATATTCATTTGCGGCAAATTTTATGCCGATATTGGACTGGGAAACCGAATTTGCAGTGAAGTGGTCTAATCTGTCAGATGCACAGATGAATGAGGGAATCAGAGATCCAATCAAGGCATTTGAGTACATGAACAGGTATTATGTGCTTGAGGGCAATAAGAGGGTCAGTGTACTCAAGTACTTCAACGCCGTTTCGATTCCTGCAATTGTGACTAGAAAGATTCCAAAGCTGTCGGATGATTATGATGTGAGGCTTTATTATGAGTATATGAAGTTCAATGAAATCACGGGGCTTTGCTCGGTGGAGTTTACGAAGCTGGGCAATGCTGATAAGCTTCTTTCGCTTGTTGGAAAAGAGGGCAGATGGGATGATGAGACCAAGGAAAAATTTGCCAAGGTAATGTTTGATTTTTCAAAGGTCTATAATTTCCGCGGTGGTGACAGGCTGGACATTAAGCTGGGTGATGCTATTACAGTATTTATGGAGGTCTTTGGCATGGATGCCATGCTTGAGATGTCTGAGAATGATTACAACAAAAACGTCATCAATACATGGAAGGAGTTTGCAGCAGAAGGGGAAAAGCACAAGATAAACCTCGTGCTGGATCCTACAAAGGTACAGACCAAAAAGAGTCTGCTCAATTATCTTATTCCTCAGACCCAAAAGAAGCTCAAGGTTGTATTTTTATATCCGAGAGAGCCGAAAACATCTGCGTGGCTGTATTCGCATGAGCTTGGGCGTATGTATCTTGATGAAACCTTTTCAGACAAACTGGAGACAGAATATGTGGCAGGTGTGGATGAGAACAATGTGGAGCAGGTGCTTGAGGATATTATAAAGGCAGGTGCGATATAATTTTTTGTGTGGGACCGCAGATGATGCCAAACAGCTTAAAGGTGGCTGTTGAGCATCCGGAGGTTATATACTCAACTGTTCGCTGAATGCGCCTCATCCTTATATCAGAACATACTATGGACGTATGTATGAGGCAAAGTTTCTCGCAGGAATGATAGCAGGAGCTGTCACAGACAATGAAAGGGTTGCATATATTGCAGACTACCCGATATATGGCATGATTGCCAATATCAACGCGTTTGCTCTGGGAGTTGCAAGTGTGAATCCAAGGGCAAAGGTATATCTGGCATGGTCAAAGACAAAGGATTATGACAGGGATAAATTCCTCGCAGAAAATGACCTCCATTATGTGTCAGATCAGGATATTATTACTCCGAATGACGCGTCCAGATATTTTGGTCTGTACAAGCTGCAGGATGGACAGGCATTAAACCTTGCCATGCCTATATGGAACTGGGGAGTGTTTTATGAGAAGCTTTTGCAGAGCGTACTGGCAGGCTCCTACAAGGCTGAAGGACAGGAGCAGGTTAAGGCACTTAATTACTGGTGGGGCATGTCTGCAGGTGTTATTGACCTGATTTGTTCAAAGCATGTACCTTATGGAGTAAAGAGGCTTGCGGATCATTTAAAGAGCGATATCACAAAGGGCGAGGTTGTACCTTTCTTTGGACAGATATATGACCAGAAGGGAGAGCTTAAAAACAAAGGTGAGCACGAGATGAAACCGTCTGATATCATGAAAATGGACTGGCTTGTAGATAATGTTGTAGGTAGTATTCCGCCTATGAGTGAGTTTGTTGACAATGCAAAGATGGTGGTTGAACTAAAGGGTGTAGAGGAAAATAAACTGTAATGAAGATACTATTCTTAGCTGATGAAGAGTCGAAAATGTACTGGGAATACTTTAAGAAAGAGGATTTTAAAGGAATTGATATTATTGTATCATGTGGAGACTTAAACCCGAGCTATCTGTCCTTTCTGACAACGATGGTTGGAGTCCCTCTTTTGTATGTGCATGGCAATCACGATGACAAATACAATGTAAAGCCGCCGGAAGGCTGCATATGCATTGAGGATGAGATTTACGAATATGAGGGTGTACGGTTTCTTGGCCTGGGAGGCTCAAACCGTTATAAACCGGGAGAAAATCAGTATACTCAGAAGGAGATGACAAAGCGTGTTAAGAAGCTGTGGTGGAAGCTTAAACGTAAAAACGGCTTTGATGTGCTTGTCACCCATTCGCCGGCAAAGGGACTGCATGATGGTGAGGATACATGTCATACAGGCTTTGATGTGTTTAACAGGCTTATTGAGCAGTATAAGCCAAGGTATTTTGTGCATGGACATGTTCATATGAGTTACGGCAGGCAGTTTGTCAGGCTTGACAAGGTGGGAGAAACTACTGTTATCAATGCATACGAGAAATATATTGTTGAAATATAGAATATTTCTGCCGGATTAAGAGTTTGTTTGTAGATATTTACCAAATTTAAGAAAATATTTATCACATGGCTATATTTAGGACACAATTAAGTGTTACTATAATATCATCAAAAGGAGCTGTTGTATTTCAACTATGTGTTGGGGTACACTCAGTTCCGACTAAAAATTATTCATGTGCACAGAATTGACGTCGCATATGCTTTTCCTCATATACATTGAATGCCACAGGCTTTATGTCTGTGGCATTCAATATATAAAATAACTATTTCTTTAAATAAGCTGATGACGGGAATTGAACCCGTGACCCCTTCCTTACCAAGGAAGTGCTCTACCTCTGAGCCACATCAGCAACTATCAACTTGCTAAGTTTACTATATACATCAGCATTTGTCAAGCCACTTTGAATTAAAATATAATTTTATGTGAGTCAGAATACAATTTATTATGAATTATAGTATGCCATAACCTTTGCTACATAGTTCTGAGTTTCTTTAAATGGCGGAATGCCGCCATATTTGGCTACGTTGCCGGAGCCTGCATTGTAGGCAGCTAAGGCCAGTGATTTGTCACCATTATACTGGGTGAGCTTTTCACTTATGTACCTGGCGCCACCATGATATTCTGGTATGGGTCGTAGGCGTTTGTGACACCAAGTGAGGCAGCGGTCTGTGGCATGAGCTGCATGATACCCATGGCACCTGAACGGCTGGTGCACTCTGTGGAGAAGTCAGACTCGCACTTGGCGATAGCCTTAAGGAATTTGGCATCCACACCGTATTTTGAGGCAGCCTCATTAAAAATTGCATCAAGATCGGCAGAGCATGACAAACCGGAAGCTTCGAGTTTTACGGAGCTGCTGCTAATTCCTGAGGCTCCGGAAGCTGCTGCATTATATGTATTTGTATCTGAGCTGATGCCGGCTGGAGAACCAGAATAAGCAGCTGTATTATTAACTGCGGCAGAAGGAGAAACTGTATTACGGCAAAGCTCGATATTTATACCATTTTGATCAAAGAACCTCTGTACAAGCGATATATCAACTGAGCCACCGTTACTTTGGGCAATCAGTCTGTCAATGGCAACAGCAGCTTCAGCCATTTTTGCATCGTCAAGCACCTGATCAAAATCAGCACCGGTGCTATTGACAGCGGAGCTGCTATTGGAAGGAATGTTATCACCGGTTACAGCAACCTGACCGGTAGTTATATTATTTTTTGGTGTATTATCAATATACTGAAGTACTTTAATGTTCATTTTCCTGTTTCCCTTTATATCTTAATTTAAATAGTTATATCAGTTTTGAATAGTTATATCAACTATACTTAAAAAAGTAAAGACATTTACCTAATGAGAAATTATACCATAAAAATTCTTGAAAATATACCCATTTTGTTGTAGCATATGTTTTAGTACACTTTACTATGTAAAAGTTAGGAGATAAACATGAAAAAGACACCATTTGTGACAAAACAACAGGTAGAGGAGATTGTTAAACAATTTCCTACACCATTTCATTTATATGACGAGGCTGGCATCCGTGCCAACGCGCAGGCTGTAAAGGATGCATTTGCATGGAATCCGGGTTTTAGAGAGTATTTTGCTGTAAAGGCTACCCCAAACCCATATCTGCTCAAGATTTTAAAGGATTATGACATGGGCTGTGACTGCTCATCATACACAGAGCTTATGCTTGCAAAGTCATGCGGCTTCGACGGAGAGCATATCATGTTTTCATCAAATGATACACCGGCAGAGGAATTTGCATATGCAGACAAGCTTGGTGCTATCATCAATCTCGATGATTTCACACATATTGATTTTTTGGAGGAAACAATCGGACATATTCCGGAGACAATAAGCTGCAGATATAATCCGGGTGGAGTGTTCACACTGTCAAACGGTATTATGGACAATCCGGGAGACTCCAAGTATGGAATGACAAAGGAACAGCTTTTTGAGGCATTCAAAATTCTTAAGTCAAAAGGCGCTAAATACTTTGGCGTGCATGCATTCCTGGCAAGCAATACAGTAACCAACGAGTATTATCCACAGCTTGCAAAGGAGCTTTTTGAGCTGGTTGTTGAGCTTAAAAATGAGACCGGCTGCGATATTAGATTTGTAAATCTTTCAGGTGGAGTTGGCGTGGCTTATAAGCCGGATCAGACACCAAACGATATATCAGTTATCGGCGCCGGTGTACATAAGGTGTACGATGAGGTTTTGGTACCGGCAGGAATGGGCGATGTGGCTATTTACACAGAGATGGGACGTTTTATGATGGCTCCGTATGGCTGTCTTGTGACAAAGGCTATCCATGAGAAGCATATCTACAAGGAGTATATAGGAGTAGATGCGTGTGCGGCAAACCTTATGAGACCGGCTATTTACGGCTCATACCATCATATCACAGTGCTCGGCAAGGAGGATGCACCTTGTGACCATACATATGATGTGGTAGGCTCACTCTGTGAGAACTGTGACAAGTTTGCAATTGACAGACAGCTTCCGAAGATTGATATGGGAGACTATCTGGTAATCCATGATACAGGAGCACACGGCTTTTCAATGGGCTACAATTACAACGGACGACTTCGCTCAGCAGAGATATTGCTCGAAAGCAATGGAGAGGCAAAACTCATCAGAAGAGCAGAAACTCCGGCAGACTACTTTGCAACCTTTGACTGCTTTGATGATATTAAAATAACAGAGTAATCTGCTAGCGCACCTTGCAGAGCACGTGTCCGAATTTTATCCATTTGCTCATATCATCAACATTATCGCTGTCGACATAAAAGGTCTCACCGTAATTGTTGATTGGTGTGAGCTCACATGGGTTTTTCTGATGCAGTTTTCTGATGTATGCACGCTTGTTCTGTGCGTTGATAAAGATACCGGTATCGCCGTCGCGGATTGGGTTTCGACTGATTAGAAGTATATCGCCTTTATTATATACAGGATGTAGATGATTGCTTGTGATGCGGATTCCGATGTGAAGGGCATCACCGAAGGCTTTTCTGTAATTTGAAACATCAAGCTTTTCGACATTGTAGGAGTCCAAAATCATGCCGTCGGTCATATTGCCTGTCGGGATGAGGACGGAAATCAGATCCTCCGTATGACAGCTTTCATCCTTGTAGGCAGATAGCGCAAGCTCAGTGTCTATAATCGAGTCTATAAGTATGCGCTGGCTTTTGGAAAGCTTTTTGATGCGCTTTACAAGGTTTATTACATCATCATTGAAGCCTGTTAGTTCGCAGGAAAACCGTCCTGTCAGCTTGTATATCAGGTAAGTGGTGTAGACGTCTATACGAGAGGATTCTCCGTTTGCTATCCGCTTGTAGGTGGAGAGTGACATATCAAGTGCTTTTGCAAACTGTGCCTGGGACATACCAAGCTTTATGCGTTCGCGCTCAATATTTGTCGATATGTTATTTACTATTTCAAGTCGGTTCATTTATGAGCTAATCTCCCTTCTTTTTAAAAAAATAAACTCCAAATTTGGTCAAGTATTGACATGCGCAATACACTATAATGGTTATTGTTGAAACATAAATAAATATATAAGAAACGTCAATTACTGTCAAATTAGAATGTTTGTTATATAAAAAGGGAGGTGTCCTGAAACTTAATTAGTGTAAGCTGAATGCAGCTTACACTTTTTTTATTTAAACAAATGCAGCTTTATTTATAATAAATATCAAAAAACTTTTTTGAAATAAATGTGTCTGAGGCATTGATTAGAACACCGCTAATTGGTACAATGTTTTATTATATACAAAAGAGTAGGTGAATATATGTCGCTAAGTTTCAGAAAGTGGCGGGAAATGGCGCTGACTGAGTACCCGGTAGTGAGTGATAAATACTACAAGAAGGTGTACGAAAACATAGCCACAGATCCGCAGACAGGGGAGAGTATACTTGTACAGCTTACATTGCAGGGAGTTTTGGATAAGTGCGAGGGTACTAATTTTGAGGAGCCAATCAGAAAGTGCATTATGAAGTGTGTATACACGGGCTGTAAGCTTGAAAAGGAAATAAATAAGGTGATGAATCAGTATTACGAGGTCTAGATATAAATGAATGATATAGCAATTGATAAAGAACACTTACATTATTTGGAACAGCTGTCGGAGATGTATCCGACAATAGGCAAGGCATCATCTGAGATTATCAATCTGCAGGCTATTTTAAACCTGCCAAAGGGCACAGAGCACTTTGTATCTGATGTGCATGGTGAGTATGAAGCCTTTTCCCATGTGCTGAAAAATGGTTCTGGGGCTGTAAGAAAGAAGATAGATGATGTATTTGGTCTGGCGATGGACAAGGCTGACAAGGCTGCGCTTGCCACACTCATCTACTACCCAAGGGAAAAGATGGAGCTTATTAAGCAGGACGAGCCGGATATGGACTCGTGGTATAAGACGACTCTTTATAAGCTGATAGAGGTGTGCAAGACCGTTTCGTCAAAGTATACGCGCTCCAAGGTGAGAAAAGCTTTGCCGGAG
>ENA-OQIR01000063-OQIR01000063.1-human-gut-metagenome-genome-assembly--contig:-NODE-63-length-44849-cov-4.139797_pt1 | contig 44849 bp, 51 predicted proteins | sample MGYA00242580_ERZ504745 | MGnify/ENA primary metagenome ERZ504745 (study PRJEB26092, sample SAMD00036214) | human gut metagenome | host: Homo sapiens | study: EMG produced TPA metagenomics assembly of...
CATCCTGGGTTTGGCAGGAGATCTTTTTCATACGGGTTATTCTTCTTCGTCGAGATAGTATCTACCGTAGGCGTCGGCTGCTTTAATGGCGGCGAAGACGGTCTCCGGGGTTACTTCGAATGGCATGTTGTGGAGGGTGTCGGTCTCTGCGCATGCGGTTTTGGCTACTTCCATGAGCTGGTCGTCGGTTACGTTTCCGGCACCGAGTTCAGCCAAGGTGACTGGGAGACCGACTTCGATGCACCATAAGATGATGTCTTCGAGTTCATCGAGCGGTACGTTTTCCAGGACGAGCTGAGTCAGGGTTCCGAAGGCTACTTTTTCACCGTGGTACATGTGATGGCACTCTTCGAGTACGGTGAAGCCGTTGTGGATGGCGTGGGCTCCTGCGAGGCCTGCGCTTTCAAAACCGATTCCGGAAAGGAGGGTGTTGGCCTCGATGACTTTCTCGACTGCCGGGGTGCATACGCCGGCTTCAAGAGCGATTTTGGCTTTTACACCTTCTTCCATCAGAGTGTCAAAGCAGAGTTTCGCGAGTGCCATCGCTGCCTCGGTTGTTTTTCCACCGGCGCAGGAAGTAGCTCCGCTTCTCTGGCAGGCTCTTGCTTCAAAATAGGTGGCAAGTGCATCACCCATTCCGGCTACGGTCAGGCGGACTGGAGATTTTACGATGATGTCGGTGTCCATCAGAACCAGGTTCGGGTTTGCCGGAAGGAAGAGGTATTTCTCGAATACACCCTCTTCTGTGTATACAACAGACAGTGCGCTGCACGGTGCATCGGTCGATGCGATGGTCGGGCAGATGAATACTGGTTTTTCTGCGTAGTAGGCAACTGCTTTTGCGGTATCAAAAATTTTGCCTCCGCCGACACCGATGACCAGATCACAGCCTTTTTCTTTCACGATAGCAACCAGACGGTTGATCTCACTCTCACAGCACTCGCCGTTGAAATAATCAAAAACAACGTTGCAGTCGCTTCCCGCAAAGCTTTCTTCGATCATTGTTCCGATCCGTCTGTAGCCTCCCTGGCTGATCAGAACCAGTGCTTTCTTTCCGCATTTTGCAGCATATGTTCCGATGTTTTTCATTTCCCCTGCGCCCTGTAAATATTTGGAAGCTGATTAAAATTTTTGCCATTTCTCTTACGCTCCTTTTTTGTTTTTTGAACGTCATCCTCCGCTTCTGGCGTTTTCTGCGAAAAACGAGTTTACTGCAGAACTTGTCTTTATTATAATAACTGTGCTGTAAAATTGCAAGAATATTTCCATCCAAAAAGCACCCAGGAAGTTCACATATTTCCCGGGATTTTTCGGTTTATTCTGCCTGATCGTAAATGATTTTGCAACGCAGCAGTCCTGTGCGTCGTTTGGGTAGGTATACGGTGCAAACAGATAGACAACTGTCGGGGCATCGTAAAAAGCATTCTGGATTGTGCTGTCATCAGCGATGCTGTCGGCTTCGAGAATTTTGTCCAGTTCTTCCTTTTTGATCTGCTCCGGCTGGTAAAACGGGTGGAATGTCTGGCTTTGATTAAAGTAACCGCCCCTCTGATACGTTTTCACATAAATTGGCTAAGGGTTGGCTGTGTTGACGATCGCATCGGCATGAACTTTTGTGATGTCGTTTCGGATGATTTTAAATGGCATGGGGATCACCTTCTTTCGTGGGATTTATAGCTGTTTTAATTTATAAGTTGCAAACAGCGTATAATGGTATATTTACCATCCGCTCCTGCTCTTTATACTTCAATGTTGAAAATCGAACTGCTTCTTCCGGCTGGAACTTTTCGCAATATGTTTTAAGACTATGGGATCGAATGTTCTGTTCCGCCTTTACTTCAATCGGCACAATACTCTTTGCCTTCTGAATCAGAAAATCCTGCTCGAAAGTTGCTTTTTCATTTCCATAATAATATGGCGTATAAGGGGTATCTGAAATCAACTGCTGCAGAACGTACTGTTCTGTAAGCGCGCCTTTAAATTCAACAAAAATATCGTTCCCCTCCAATATGGATTCTGCTGGCAGTTCACTCATTGCTCCGAGCAGTCCTACATCCAGTACGAATAATTTATATGCATTCATATTTTTATACGCCTTCAGCGGCATATGAGGCTCATTTACCCGGTTGACTTTATATACTAATCCACAATCCAGAAGCCACTGAATTGCTATTTCAAATTCGCTGCTTCTGGCTCCTTTCTTTATCTGTCCAAAGAAAAATTTTTTATTCTCCTTCGCCAGCTGCATCGGAATAGAATCCCATACCATTCGTATTCTTGGGAGAACTTTTGCTTCAATATGCTTTCCAAAATCACCCTCATACTGCCGTACAATATCACTCTGTATCTGTCGTACTTCTGCATAATCTTTATTCAAGCGAAATGCATCTACAACTGCTGGCATGCCGCCTGTATAATAATAATTTTTCAGCCAGAACAAATATTTATCCGCAAAATTGTCAATTAAATTGTAATCCTTTGTTTCCAATGCACTTTCCAGCCCTTCTTCGTCCATAGCGCACAGGAATTCTCTAAAATTGAATGGATATAAATCCAGTAAATCTACTTTTCCCACCGGATAGGATATTCCCTCATGAAGCGCCACGCCAAGAAGTGAACCTGCTGCTATTACATGATATTCCGGTGCTTCTTCGCAAAAATATTTCAAAGATTCCAACGCTTTCGGTGCATTTTGAATTTCATCCAGAACAATCAATGTATTCTCTGGGGTGATCGTTACGCCTGATTCAATATTGAGGTTCATAATAATACGTTTTATATCGAAATCCGTATCGAAAACCGCCTGCATTCTCTGATTATTGTAAAAAGAAATGTAGGCGGTTTTTTCATAATATGTCTTACCAAATTCTTTCATTAACCACGTTTTACCAACCTGCCGGGCTCCCATTAAAATCAGTGGTTTTCTGTTACTTTTTTTCTTCCAGTCTAATAGTTTATCCATTGCAAATCGACGCATGCTGACCTTCCTCCATTTCTCTTTTTTATTATTTCACATTTTTCCCTGGTTATTCTTACTCTAATTTAACATTTTTCCCGACCTAATTCAATATAAAATTAACATTTTTCCCGACTTCACCGGAACAGAATCTGCTGTGAAACCTTCTCTTAAGACAAACATAATCTCTCCACGGAAAAATACGACGGCCAGCCACCGTCGTATTTTCGTTATCGAATATTTTTATTTTTCTTCTCTGATCAGTCTGAGTCCGTCTTTTTCCAGCAGATACTCCTTCCCGCACACCTCTCCGATATACTTCCTGTCATGCGAAATGCTGATGATGGCGCCTGGAAATTCGCGGAGCATTTTTCTTATGACCGGTCCCGATAAGGGTGAAAAGTTTCGGGTTGGTTCATCCAGAATCAGCACATTGGCATTGCCAAGGCTCATTTTCAGAAGCAATACTTTTGCCTTCTGCCGCCGGACAGTTCGCGGATGGGGTGATCCATCTCGTCTGCCGTGTACTTCAGCGACCCAAGATACGTTCGTATCTTCGTCCTCTCACTCTTCTCCCCGGTGGAATCCAGAAAATCGACCGGCGTCATGGAAAAATCCAGCTGATCCTCGTAGTTCTGCGGCATGTAATCTACGCGGAGATCCTCCCGTTCTTTCAGCTCTGCCGCAATCTTTTTCAGCAGTGTTGTCTTGCCTGCCCCGTTCGGGCCGACAATGCATATTTTTTCCGGTCCTCTTATCTTTAAGGTGATATTTTCCGCCAGAACCCGCTCCCCATCCGGCGTTTCCAGTTTCGGAAGCTGATATTCGATGACCGTTTTCCCGGCGGGCATGGCTGCCTCTGCTCCTCCAAGCTGGAAGTAAATCGCTTCCTCCTGCTCCGGCATTTCTGTCATGCGGGCATCTTCTTTTTCAAATCTGCGGTTCATCGCCTTTACGGTATGCATTTTGTCCTTCAGATTTTTCGCCACGGACGGTGCCTGACGGGAACAGTTGCTCAAGGCGTTCTGCACGCTCTGGTATACCTTTCGGTATTTCTCATCGCGCAGCGCTTTCTCTCTCCTGTCACTCTGCGCCTTCTGTTCCTGGCGCTCGAAATTCTGCAGGCGCTCCTCTACATACGTCCGATAGGGAAGTTTCGCAACCGTGTATCTCGATTTTGTCTTCCGCACAATCTGTTCAATATGAATGACCATATTTGCCGTGTTTTCAATCAGCGTTTCATCGTGCGAAATAAAAACAACAATATGCTCCCATTCGCGGATCAGTTTCTCCAGAAGTTCCAGTGTCGCAAGATCAATATCATTTGACGGCTCATCCAGCAGAAGGACCGTGACATCCTCCATGAGAAGACGCATCATCTGCGCTTTCACCTTCTCGCCGCCGGAAAGCTCACTCATCTGCTGATCCCGATAGAAAAACTCTTCCGTCAGACCAAATTTTCTTGCCAGCACCGCCAGATCCTTCGGTGTCTGATCCCAGAACTTTTCTTTTTCATAGAAATACTCATACACCGTCTTCGTTTTCTCCGCCTCCGGAAGTTCCTGCGGCAGATATCCAAGCCGCTCCTTTCCGATGATGCGCTCGCCTGTGGATTCGATGTAATCTTCCGTCAGTGCGGGATCGTACATCCACTTCAGCAGCGTCGATTTTCCGTTTCCCTCCTCTCCAATGATAACGGCCTTATCACCGTCATTCAGTACAAGCTGAAAATCTTCGAGAATCACCCGCAGATCTTTTTTATGTGTCAGTGTTAATTTTTTTATCTGCATCATACAGAAGTCCCCTTTGCTCCGGCAGCCTCTTTTCTGCTTTTTTACGCAAAACGAGCCTGCCCTGCGTACGCAAAACAGACCCGCAAAAAAATATCCCTGTTCTATTCTCATAAAAAAGGGAGATGATTCAGCGATTCTCGTCTTTAAGCGTACACGAAAAACAGGCCTGTTTTCCAGGCTGCCCGTTCTTTGTGTTTTTCTTAAGTCGATTATCGCAGAAACATTCCCTCACCTTTACACCAATGGTGCTCTTTCTTTTTATTTTCTGTTCCCTATTATAGGACAACTTACAGATAAATGCAATCCGTTTTTTTACAAATTGAGAAGTTCCTCTGCCAGCGCCTGTGCATGTTCCAGATACCAGCCGTCTTCGTCCTCTTCTGCTTCCACAAACTCGATATACTCATTCAGCGTGGCCAGCTTCACATCCAGATTGAACTGTTCGCGTGAAATCTTTGTCTTTAACGCTTCATACATCCGATCCAGAAACAGCTCTTTCTGTGCATCGTTCATGTAGAACGGGAAAGTACTCCGTGTCTCGGTCGCATGTGCCAGGAATCTTGCAATGTCCAGAGAATACGGCATCATTCCACCAAATCCCCAGTCAATCATGACAACATTTTCGCCGTCATAGATCACATTCCACTGCAGGAAATCACCGTTTGACATCGTACATGGACAGATCAGCTGGCGGTCCAGGAACATCTGATACGCTTTCCGCAGAATTGGATCATCCACTACGGACGATGCTCGGCGCAGAACGCGTTTCCAGTATTCGACAAATCTCTGCTCCACTTCATTTTCCGGCGCTTTGTCCATCGACGGTGTCCAGAAATACGACTGAATTTTACTTAAGGTTTCTGCCGCTTTTTCTGTTGTCTCGTCCGTCATATCCCGCATGTCGTTTCCTTCTACATACTTCATGCAGATCCAGTCCGCATCCTCTGCCTGCCGCATGCCGACATACTGCGGTACGTGAAACTCTCCTTTTGACAGATACTGCACATAAATCTGCGCTTCTTTGCTGCCGGTTTTCTTCAGTGTATATTTTCCTGCATCTGTCTCGATCACATACACATCGTACTCCCGCACTTCATCTTCCGCCTCGCCCCACTGCTCGCAGATGCGGGAAACTGCTTTTACCGGTTCTCCGATGATTTCAAATGCCATTGTTTTGATTTCATCTGAATCTACTGATTTCTGAAAATTTCCTAACTCCATCTCTTTTGTCAAATCCTTCTCTTTTTCACATTATTCTACTACTATATCACATCTGTGACACTTTTGTCATTCTATCTTTCTGGCTTTTAAAAGCTTTGGAAAGTTTTTTCACAAAAAAGCAGGCGCACCAGACATTGCCGTCTGATGCGCCCGTATCTGTCAATTTTATGATCCAATCGAGTATTCCATCGATGCCACGCTTAAGATAACGGTTGCGCTTTCATCCCCTTCCGTAAAAGCCGTCAGCTGCAGAACCGTATCCTGCTCCCCCTGCCACTGATAAATCTGATTTCCGAGTCCAGTTGCAATTCCTCCGCCGTATAAAGAATTCAGTTCGTCTACTTCTTTCTGAATCCATGTATTGGCATCCTGTTCGATGTCAAAAGTAAAGGAAACCTGACTCAGCTGACCGTCCGAAAATTCCAGATCCATGTTAGATTCTGCATTTTCCAGGGAAAATTTTTCTTTGCTCTCGTATGTCTTTGTGCTGCTCTCATCACCCTGTCCCAGATCTTTTTCATCAAACTTCAGGAAGCTCTGTTTGAAAAGCTGTTCCGAATCCGTTCCCCATTCAAAATCCGCATACTGGAAAACCTGCTCCTCTGTACAGAGTTCCTTTAAATCCAGATCTCTGCTCTGTGATCCTCCTGCAGATGCGCAGCCCGCCAGCAAAAACAAAGGTAATAAAAAGATTGTCTGTCTTATCTTCATAAACTTCCCCCCTTCTGTTTCCTGATTTTTTAATTAATACTGAATATTCTATCGTTTCTTTATTTTTTCTGTAAATTTATGGTATCATACTTTATTCTGCTGCGCAATACTTTTATCATGTTTCTATTTGCATCAAAGGAATGGCCGCCTCATGATATGCATAGAAAAAGACCGGTAACCCGATCTTTTTCCATACACCTTTTATCCAATTACACTCGTGCCAAATGGCATAAACGAAAGCCTTGCCATCTTGAAAAACTGCCGTCCAAACGGAATTCCAACAATCGTAATACACCAGATGCATCCTGCAAAAATCCATGCAAGTCCGCCGAACATGCCTCCAAATATAAACCACAGAATATTTCCCAAAGTTCTCATATCCGCATCTCCCTGACGCCATTCCAGACACTGCCAGCTATCCATTATTTTGTGAACAGTTTGCCGCATCGATCGCCAGCACCAGTAATAATGCCGGAATTTCATTGCTCGGATTATCATATTCGATGACATACATGTCACCCCAGCTCAGAAGTTTTTTATGTACGTGGACGACTGCACTGCAGGCTTCATATACATCGTAATCCCATCCCATGAAGTCACCTTCTGCACGCCATCCCATGAAATCTACATCGTATTTGGGGCGGAACAGTGCAAAACGTTTTTCGATATGTCCCATTAACTGCCCGTTCCATTCAATTTCGAAAGTCGGAAGAAAGCAAAATAATTTCTGTTTGATAAACCCAATTTCATTATGCGCCGCATCGTACACATGCAGACGGTGTCCCAGCGAGATAAATTCATTTTTCACAAAATACTTTTGGTTCCCCTGCTCGTCATAGATATCATACGTGTCTGACCAGGAAAATACACGTTGTTTGATTAGTAACTGCATATCTGCTCCCCTTTTCATTTTTCTATCAGATAATCAACTTTTTTATGGAAAATTTTCCTTTTCCCCTTAATTTTCGACCGCGATTTTGACCCCATTTTTTTCGGTCTGAAACAGTCTATAGCAAAACCTCCATATATCGCAGCACCTTTGGCTTCACACGAAGCTGATCTGCGTACTGCATCAGTCTGTGAATGTTCTTATCCTTGGATGCTGCATAGCGTTTCATAGCTTCTCCGACAATCTGTATATCACTGCCGCTGCCGCGCAGGATGTCACACAGCGTCCGTTCCAAATTGTAAACACGAATTGGATTGCCGGATGGGGATTTCATTTCAATTCTGCCAAGTTCATAGTTCTCCGGCACAACGCGCTTGACAATTAGATTTTCCCGTTTCAAGGATGAAGCATTGTAGCCTTTGGGAAAGGTCATCGTATATTTTGCCGGGGTACGATCCGAATAGCCCCGCAGATACAAAGCAGTATCGTGCGAATAAATTCCGCGCCCATACTTTCGCTGTAAAAGGTAGAAATCATCCTCCATACGTCGCTCCACACATACAGGCCACGCCCGAAGCGGTATATCTCGCCGCTCTTGACAAACTTCTGTAAAACGCTGCGGTGCAGTCCGGCTTCTGTTACTTGCGCTGCGGTAATCGTACCGTCCTCTGACGCTTCTCGCAGTTCTTCGATTTTCTCCTTAACATTCATGTTTCTCACCCCTCTTTGACAATCACACATTATATTATATTGAAATAATGTGTGATTGTCAACTGTAAAGCGACGAACACACATTAAATTACGCAAAAATAATGTGTGATTGTCAGATACCAGGGAATTTCTAACATGTACTTAAGTAAAAAACAAAGAACGGCATAGCCGTTAAGCTATATCGTTCCTTGTTTCCATATTTTTTAAATTACCACCGCATTACTGGCGTTTTTTCTGCGGACGGTTTCTTCCAGCACACCGAAAAATCCTGCCACCAGCGCCATTAAAATGCCGGTCAAGGTCGCATCTCCTGTTTCTAGGCTTCCGGCTTTGGTGATAGTCGTACATTTTTCATTGTCATTCACAATGTTTCCAGTTCTTACGATTAGGACCGTAGTTCTTATGAAGCGGTTATGGCATAATCAATATATAGAAGCAAATGCAATTGATAAGTTACGGAATATATTGGGCTACAATGCGAAAGGTATCATGACGCATTATTCGGATGACAATGTGTTTTAAAGCCTGTATAAATCGGCACATGCATAGAACATAATGAAACAGCCTCACCCCTGAAAGTCCCGGTAGTGAGGCTGTATTCTTTTCCTTAATCTTTTTCTGTTAATTTCACCCGTTCTCCATTTGTCAGTTCTGATGTGCTTACGACCATCGGTTCGTCTACTTCTGATAAAAGTACCACGAAATCTGAATTTCTATTTGGAAAACATGTCACAGCTTTTTCTTCCAGAATATTTTCATACCCCCAGGCTCCCTTCTGACGCTTAATATAATAGACACACGTTTTCCAAAGTCTCCTTCATGAATCGCCTGCCGTGTGATCACTTTTGGAAAAACATCTTCAGAAGTGATTTCGATTTTTCCCTCAACGTTTTCACCAATCGAATGTTTTTCATACAGATCTACCGTAAGCTCATACAAATCATCCTTTCGAATGACAGAACACACTTTTCCAACCAGAAGATCTCTGCCCTCCTGCAGCAAAGATTCCGGAACGTTATCATACATGCTGATATAGCCAATTGCCTGATCAGCTGCGCTTACTTCCAAATCAACTGGAAATTCATACTCAATGCTGCCTTCCTGTGCCTCCTCTGTCCAGACGGAAGGAAGCGTTTTGTTCTCTTCTTTGACCGACCAAAACGTTGCGGCAGTTAAAAACAGAAACCACAGAGCGATTAACCCTATACTTATTTTTTGAACTTCATCGTACTTTCTTCCCCTCTACGCTTTCACACCGGACATACTGATTCCCTGTATCAAATAGTCCTGTCCCATTAAGAATATCAATAAAACTGGTACTGCGTAAAAAACGGACGCTGCATAAAAGATATCCGGCTGTTCCTCTAAAATCTGGCAAAGATACACGGATAACGGCTGCTGATATGGCTCTCTCAAAAAAATGACCGCCTGGTCTACAATATTCCAATTGTCAATAAAAATCAGGATTAATGCAGCAGCAATGGCTGAACTCAAATTAGGCTTTACAATGGAACGATAAATTCTGTATTCGCTGGCTCCGTCCAGTCTGGCTGCTTCTAACGTTTCCTGCGGAAAATCCTGTATCTGCTGACGAATCAGAAATACCCCCAATGGCTGAAACATTGCCGGAAGAATAATTGCCAAGGACGAATTTTGAATGCCCAGCCAATTCGCCACTAAATAATTTGGCACTAAAGTCAGCTGCAGCGGCATAAGCATGACAATCATGTAAAGATAGAACAAAATCTCCTTGTATTTCCACCTGCATTGCCAAAAGCCGTATGCGGCAAGCGGTGCAAGCAAAAGCTGTCCAATCAAAACCGGAATAGTAATAATCAGGAATTCCACATCATCCGCAAATACAAAGGTCTCTTAAAGAGCAATATAAGATACTCTTCTGGAACTTGTACCGACTTTCCAGCCACAAACAACAACGGAATGACTGCCAAAATGACAGCTCCCATGCAGATCAGCTTTTCGAAAAAATTCGAATATCTCTTTTTCATAAAATCACCCACAAAAGATCTTTACAAATAATCCAGATTCTTCCTCTGGACCCGATAAATGATGCCCAGAAAGATTCCCAGTATGAGAAACATACACCATGCTGCAGCAGACAATTTCTGCATATTAAGTGACAAAAACTGGTTATTCATATAGTGCTGCAGCATATAAACATACGGTGATGGATAGGCCCCATACAGCATATAGATCTCTTTAAAAACCTTAAAAGAATTCACGATCGACATCAACAGCACAACTAACGTCGTTGGTTTTAATAAGATCCATGTAATATATTGGAATTCCTGCCGCCCTGTAGCTCCATCCAGCTGGCACTGCTCATGATAGATCTGCGGAATCCAGTTTATCCCGGACCAGAAAAGGACAATCGAAAAACTGATATTTTTCCACAGATACATCAGGATAATAATCAAAATGGCCCATCTGGAATTCTCAATATCGAACATGTTTTTTCCAAAAAGCTGTAAAAACCCATCCAGAAAACCATTTCTCTCAAACAAATATTTCCAGAAAGCAATCACCGTTCCAGATGGAACGATTAATGGGATCAGGAGCAGGATAAGAAGAATTCGACCTCTCCTCTGCTTTTTCAAAACCAGTACCAGAAGCAAAGCAATCGCCATTCCCAGCGGTATTGCAATCCCGCAAAAAATTCCGGTATTACGGAGTGCTGAAAGGAATAACTCATTTTCGAATAACAGTTTAAAGTTTTTAAGACCCACCCATTCCTTGTTCATCATGTTGTCAATCACTGCAAAATACAAGGACAGAAGAAACGGCACGATGTAAAAAGCCATGATCCCGATAAAACTTGGAAGGATAAAACACATATAAATAAAATTTCGTTTTTTCATTTCATATACCTGATTCCATGGATTAAGGACAGCTTCTACTCATTAACATAAAGCTCTGCTCTTTGCTGAAAAAGCTTCGCACATTCCTCTGGGGTGATTTTCTGCTCCATACATTCGTTTCGAATTTCAGTCAAAATACTGTCTAACTGTAAATCCCGAAAAGCTTTTGCAGAAACTTTTTCATTGTATGCTTCCCATTTTTCTGCTGTGTCGTCATCATTTTCCAATTGATACGCAACAAGCTGCCGTGTGTTTTCTTTGTTCAGCATACTGCCATAGGTAAAGAAATTTCTGTAGTAAGAATCACTGTTTGCATCTTCGAACTCAAATTGTTTCTGACCAATGCAGAATTTGATAAATTCCCATGCAAGCGCTTTATCTTTGCAGCCTGAACTCATGGAAAAGTCCTCACCAATCTCAAGAAAGGAATTTTTCCATCCGTTGATTTCAACAGGATCGGTTTTGTTGCCGTATCGGTTTCTTCAAACATTCCGCTCGGAGAACCTTCGAGTAAATTTGTAAATGTATTCAGCAGGACACTCTTTCCGGAAAAGCTTTTAATATCCGTAAATGCATGGGTCGCATAGGATGGTTGATATTGATACAGTTCCTGCATTTTTCTCAGAAAATCCACATAATTTTCTGAATCAAAATTTACTTCTTCCTTCTTCAAATAAGCTCTGTCCTCTGTCATCGGCAGAAACACGTAAATATTGTTTTGTACATCAATCGTAAAATCATCATCTGCAATTGGCTTGGCCTGCTGATATAACTCATATAAATCATTGATATCCATTTCGTCCGGGACTTCATAATTCAGTTCATCCGTTATGTTTCTATTCAACCGAAGCATAACATAATAAAAACCTTCCGGAATTTGATACAGTTTTCCATCGACTTCTGCTGCTCGCAGGATATTATCGTAATAATCATCTCTGTTAAAATTAGGATCTGCATCAATATACTGATTTAAGTCCTCGAAATAGCCGCTGCCTTTCGTCTTAATTTCCGATGGTAAATACGTTGCATCATAAATATCCGCCCGTTGATCCGATGCAAGTTCTGTAAGCAAGGTATTTAAGCCTTCATTATACTGTTCATCCGTAACATCATTGTCAAAAACAACCTTTGTTTCAATTTTTACGCCTGGATGCTCCTTCATAAATAAATCAATCATATGCTGGGTCTGCGGCTCAATAAATAAGGTTCCATATGTAAGCGTTCCTTCCAAATCAGCTCCCTCTTCATAGACAGAAATATCATTTCTCACATCTTTTTCATCTTGGGACCCACTTTGTGTGCTTCCACAGGCACCAATCGCTGCTGCACATAGCATTCCAATTACCACGCAGGATACCTTTTTACCATATTTTCCGAGTTTTTTCATAGGCACTTTTCCTTTCAATTTTTCTCACCGCTTATATTTCTATATTTTATTATATACCCTCCGTTTCATTGACAATATGCTTATTTTTACTATATTTTCAGAATTATTTTTATTAGTTTTGCACATAAAAATGCCCTGACACTTTTTCCTTTTTGAAAAATAGCATCCGGGCATATCTCCTAATATTATCAAATCACTTTATTTCACTCTCTGATAATTTTATCTTCTAAACTCTTTTCCTTCTTTCTCCTGTATCATCCCTAACATTTTTTCAAAAGACTGTTCAAATCCCTCAGTATCCGCCTTTTTTTCGCTTCTTTGTCCTTCTGACACGATGATGCGGGTATTTTTTCACTTCGTTGTTTAAATAACGCTCCATGAGCATCTAATCGATATTCTTATTCGTGTACCATTTACCAGAATGATGAATCGCATAAGAACCTCTTCCCAACGCTATCGCCGTCACACCATAATCCTGCGATACGACAATATCGCCTTTATGACAGACACGGATCAGTTCATAATCCACAGCATCTGCTCCATCACCAACCACGACTATTTCGCTATAATCCGATATCAAATATCAAATCATGATTGGTATCGCACAACAGTGTTACCGGAACACAATGCTCTTTTGCAATTTTCTCAACCGTCTCAATTACCGGACAGGCATCTGCATCGACCAATATTTGCATTCTTCTGTTTCTCCTACTTTATGATTACCCAATTCGATTTTCTGTTTGTTCCATTTTGTACCAACACACCATTTTGCTGTAAAGAAACAAATATTCGTGAAACAGTTCTTTTGGACACACCGATCTGTTCCGCATAATACGCCTGGGTTGCAAATGGGTTCTTTTCTATAGCCTGTAACAGTTTTTCTATCTGAACCTGTTCCTTCGTTCGTGATATTTTAACGCCATCAATGCCATTTTTTATATCATTAACGCCATTTTTTGTTTTCTTGGCGTTGATTCTGGCGTTATTTGTATCGTTTTGTCCTCGATAGATATTGATACGCAAGTCAACTTCTCCACCAATAAACTCCGGTTCCTGTAGTCCAGCAGATTTTACCTTGTCTATAATTCTCGGAATCCCGCTTCCCCAATGTTCAATCAGATTCATATACGAAAAGGCATGTGCAAGGGCTTCATTCCTGATTTTGGAATAGCCTTCTTTCATACGCTCCAACGTTTGTCCCATCGGCAATTTCCCCGGCGATGTGATTTCCAGTCGGTTGTCATACACCGCAACCTGTATTGTACCATGATCCAGATAGCTGCGATGCACCACCGCGTTGATAATCAGCTCACGAATTGCATCCGGCGGGATTTCATAAATATCCTGACGGTAAATGCCGACAAGCGTAGCTCCCAGATGAATATTTCGCAGAACAAACTGAAATGCTTCCTCTATTTGTTCCCACAAAGGACCCGTATATTCCCTTCGATCAACAAAAACCGCTTTCGTTGTTCCCTTAAACACACCGCACTGAATGGCAACATGAAGCCCTCCACAGCCCGTTAAGATAGCATAAGCGTTAGAAGGGTAGTCTTTTCCATCACGTTCAATCAAAATACCCCAGGACCGAAGCTGCTGCTTTCCAACGTCTTTTACCGATGCTTTCTGCTCCTCATTATGGGCATTTTTGACTGCCTGCTCCTTCATCGCTTTACAAAGCGTATCAATTTCTTCTTCTGTAACACTCAGTCCAGTACATAACGCCTGATCAAAATAACGATTGCTTCCCTCAAGCATCAGCTCTTTGATCATATACTCGTCAGCAAGCCGGGTTGTTCCAGCAACACGGACATATACGCCTCTCTCTCGTCCAAGCGCTTTAATGTAATATGGCCGCTGTCTGCCTTCAGAAATTTCTGCCACAATAACCGTCTTGCCATCAACTGTCTGCAGCGTAATATCTGGAATAATTGCCGGTTCACAGCTATCCGAGACGGCATTGGCAATCGCATCCATCTTTTTGAATACATCTTCCTTGTCAAAGCCAACCACTTCTCGGGTTTTGTCCGCAATTCCAAAAATAATTTTTCCTCCGGTTCCATTTGCAAAGGCAACCACAGACTTCATATATTTGATGCTCTTTTCCGGCAGGTTCTCTTTGAATTCTACGTTTTTGGATTCTCCTGCAAGAATTTCTTCTATGGTCATAAATACACCTCGCTATCCGTGTTTATTTTAATAAATCAATGCTTAAAGTTCTCTTTATATCTGTTACCTTAACATATAATTCTCATTCAAGCAATGCAGTACTTTTAAAAATCGTAATTCATTTTTTCAAGTCTGTCAATTCTATTATTTTCCTTTTCTCGCGCATGATCAGATTCAATCATAGGGCGAAAAGTACAGAATCTATTAGTCCCTTACCAACTCAAAACATCCTTAAGCATTTGTTTTACCGCTTCAAAAGTTAACCTGCTGGATATTTTTTTATATTGTGAACAGAAATCTTTGTTATAAGGAGCCACCGTTTTTAAATAGTGCATATGCACTATTTTCTTACCGAAGATGACGATCTTGATGAGGATGAATTTGAAGAAGGCTTTTACATTGACTTCTTTTAATCTATCGTCTGTTTGCCATGCCCGCCTTTGTGCGGGCTCTTTTTATCAAGAGTTTCGACGGAAGTCGAACTTTCCTATTGTACAAAAAAGCAGGCACATCAAGTATCTCTACTTCATGTGCCTGCAGCACTTTGAAACGGTCTCTTTTACGTTCTTAACAATGCGAATAAAGATAAAGTTTGACAAAATTTCGAATTTTTCCTTTCTTTTTTGACCAAAATTCATGCGGTTTTAAACGGTCTGAAACGGTCTAAAGCGGCATTTTTGCCCTGTTTTTTCCATCAAAAATGTACAAAAAAACCGCTAAAACACTGGATTTTAGCGGTTTTTCAGGTATGGACCTGAGGGGAATCGAACCCCTGTCCGAAAGCCTATTCATTCAGGCATCTCCCATTACAGTCATTCTATTAAAGGTTCCCCCATCGGCACGCCGGATGACAGGCTTGCCGCTTCGGTAGCTTCATAAAATCTTCCATCTCCGCAAAGCTTTGGAAACGAAGTGCTCCGCATCTGTTTGATGCCAGGAGAATAGCCGCGGAAAACTATTCAGCTGACAACGCCGCACTTAGGCAGCGTACGCTACGTAATTATCGTCTGCGTTTAAATTTAGGTTCCAGGTTGATGACGCGGTCCCGGAGTCCACGAATGGCTTCCCAAACTTCAAAACCCCCGTCGAAACCAGTACAAGCCCGTGCTGGCTCTACAGACGCTTTTCTTTGATACGGGGACGCAAACAGATCGTCCCGGTGCAGTGAAAACTCTCTTTCAACTGCCGTATATTGTATTATAGTCTTTCCCCATACTTTTTGTCAAGGATTTTTAATACAGATTTTTAACTTTGAAATCTCTCTCCGCCTCACGTCTCTGATCCTTCTTTGCGATATCCTGCCGTTTATCATACAGTTTTTTACCGCGTGCCAGACCGATCTCGACTTTTACGAGGCTGCCTTTAAAATACACCTGCAGCGGAACGAGCGTGTAGCCTTTTTCCTTGATCTGCGCCTCAAGTTTGCGGATCTCATAGTCGTGCAGCAGCAGTTTCCGGATGCGCAGCGGGTCTTTATTGAATATGTTGCCCTTCTCGTACGGACTGATGTGCATGCCGTAGATGAATACCTCATCACGCTCAATGCGGATGAAGGACTCCTTGATGCTGCATTTTCCCATGCGGAGGGATTTTACCTCGGTACCGGCAAGGGAGATGCCGGCCTCGTATTTATCCTCGATAAAATAGTCATGATATGCCTTTTTATTGTTGGCAATCATTCGATTTCCTTTTTGTTTTGCCATAACTTTTTCCTCCAAGGATTTATTCTGTCTCGGTTTCTTTTTCTACATACGTAAAATCGATTGTCCGGTTGGCAGGCTCGGCGTTTCGGACACGGACACGCACCGGCTCACCAAGGCGGAATACTCTTCCGTGCTGCTCTCCGACCAGACGGTAATTTTCTTCATCGAAATTGTAATAATCGTCTTTGAGTGTCATAATGTGAACGAGTCCCTCGACGGTATTTGGCAGCTCTACATAGAAGCCCCAGCCGGTCACGCCGGAAATGACGCCGTCGTACTCTTCGCCGACATGCTCCAGCATATATTCGGCTTTCTTCAGTTTCACAGCCTCTCTTTCTGCCTCTGCAGCACGCTGCTCCATCGCACTCGACTGCTCCGCCACATGCTGCAAAATGGACGAATATTTGCCGATTCTGCCGCCCTTGTCGAGACGTCCCCGCAGATCATCCTTGATAATGCGGTGGATCTGCAGATCCGGGTAACGGCGGATTGGTGAGGTAAAATGGCAGTAATATGACGCTGCCAGTCCGAAGTGGCCGCTGCATTCCGGGGTATAAATGGCTCTTGCCATCGACCGGAGCAGCAGGCGGCTGATCAGCGGCTCTTCCGGGGTTCCCTCGATGCTGGTGAGAATCTTCTGCACCTCACCCGGCGTAATCTCATGGGAACGCTTTTCGACTTTGATGCCCTGTTCACGGATCAGCGTCAGCGTTGCTCCATGCGGTCTCCGTCCGGCTTGTCATGCGTCCGGTATAAGAACGGGATTTCGCGTGTGCAGTATTCCTCTGCCACGGTCTCGTTCGCCATCAGCATGAAGTCCTCGATCATCCGTGTTGCCACGTTCGACGGATACGGGCGGATCTCCACCGGCGTCCCTTCTGCATCAAGAATTACTTTGCTCTCCGGGAATTCAAAATCAATTGCTCCGCGTTCTTTCCGACAGCTCCGGATCAGTGCAGACAGTTCCTGCATCTGGCGGAACATCGGAACCAGCTCATGATATTCCTCCAGCAGCTCCGGATGTGCTTCCGGCTCGGTCAGGATTGCATTGACGGCGGTGTAGGTCATGCGGCGGTCCACGCGGATCACCGTCTCAGCGATCTGATGGCCGATCACACGGCCTTTCTCGTTGATCGTCATAATACAGGAGAGTGCCAGGCGCTCCTGTCCTTCATTCAGGGAACAGATGCCGTTTGACAGACGCTTCGGCAGCATCGGAATAACGCGGTCCGGCAGATAGACACTGGTGCCGCGCTTTAACGCCTCACGGTCGAGGGCGGAATTTTCCTGCACATAGTTGCTCACATCAGCGATATGAACGCCAAGCGTCCACGTATCGCCCGCTTTTGTGACGGATACGGCGTCATCGAGGTCTTTGGCATCCTCGCCGTCGATTGTCACCATCTGCCAGCTTTTTAGATCGAGGCGGCCGTTGTAATCGTTTGGAATTACTTCCTCCGGGCATTTTTCTGCCTGTGTGATCACGCGTGCCGGGAACTCCTCCGGGATCTGGTAAGCGTCCACGACTGCCTGGATATCGACAGTCTGGATACGCGGCTTCTTCTCTGTGTCGCCGTCCTTTCCATTCTTTCTGCGGAATCGGTCATCGCGTCCTCTTCTGCCCTGCTCTCCGGCGCGGCGGTCTCTTTTTCCCGTTTTTCCGTCGTTGTGGATGCACCGCGGCTCTTCTGGTAACGGCCGTCGGAGATCACATCGATTTTTCCTTCTTTTACCAGGATTTCCATAACCTCCGCAAGCTCCGACCGTTTTGCTTTCGGCACCTGCAGCAGCATGGCAATGTCTTTCAGACGCATCGGCTCATAGTTTTTCGAGCTTACGAGATCCATGAGCAGCGTCTTGCGGTTTTTCAGCAGTTTCGAACTTCTGGAACGCGGATGGCCCGCATGACCGCCATGGTTCCCGCTGTTCTGTCCTGCATGGGACGCCGCGCTGCCCTGCGGATATTTCCTCCGATCTTTTTTCTTCTTATTATCTTTCATCTATTATCTCCTCTTTGTAGAAAAAGACACCCTTACGCCTTCTCGTGGGAATAAGGATGTCTTTACTTTGCTAAAAATTCATGTTTAATACAACCGACAGTACAATAAACAGAACTGCCATGATTTTTGTTGCACGGATCAGAGTTCCTTCTGCAGAACGGCTTTTGTTTCTTCCCCAGTAAGTGTCTGAGATACCTGCGATAGCACCGAGACCCTGCTGTTTTCCTTCCTGCATCAATACAACAACGGTTAAAGCAATACAATCAATGACATAAATGACTGTCAAAATCGTTCTTAAAATTTCCACAATTACACCTCCTACGGCCAACTTATATTATTTTACCATAGCGGAAGAACGATTTCAACTGTTATTTGCCTATTTTAGCCGTTTTTCACCACTCTCTTACGCCGGTTCCTTTTGCGGGAACGGATTCCGGTATTTCGCTTCCTCACCGAGGCGTTCCTCGATGCGGAGAAGCTCATTGTATTTCGCATTCCGCTCCGACCGGCACGGTGCTCCGGTTTTGATCTGGCCGGCGCCTGTCGCGACGGCAAGGTCTGCCAGAAAATCATCCTCTGTCTCTCCGGACCGGTGGGAAATGACGGCGCGGTACCCTGCTCTCTGCGCCATCTCCACCGCATCCAGCGCCTCAGAGAGCGTTCCGATCTGGTTTACCTTGATCAGAACCGCATTTGCCGTGCCAAGTGCAATGCCGCAGGAAAGCCTTCTTACATTCGTCACAAACAGATCATCCCCGACCAGCTGTACTCTGTTCCCGAGCGCTTCCGTCATCTGTTTCCAGCCTTCGAAATCGTCCTCGCACAGCCCGTCTTCGATGGATACGATCGGGTATTTTTCGATCAGTTCCTCATAGTAGGCAACCATTTCTGCGGTATCCCGAAATACTGTCTTTCCGCACTGACGGGATTCCCCGGGAAAGTAGTAGACGTTCCTGCTCTCCTCGTAGAGCTCGCTTGCCGCCGCATCGATCGCGATCATCACGTCGTTTCCGGGCGCATAGCCGGCTTTCTGGATCGCATTGACAATGAGCTGCAGTGCTTCATCGGAATCCTTTAAATCCGGCGCAAAGCCGCCCTCATCGCCGACAGAAGTCGAGTATCCCTTCTCCTTCAGGAGCTGCTTCAGCGTATGGTAAATCTCCGCGCACATGGAAAGACCCTCCCGGAATGAGGGAGCGCCGCACGGCATAATCATAAATTCCTGCAGATCGACGGTGTTGTCGGCATGACGGCCGCCGTTTAAAATATTCATCATCGGCACGGGCATACGGCTTGTGTGGCAGCCGCCCAGGTACTGGTACAGCGGCAGATGAATCGCATTTGCCGCCGCGCGCGCCACAGCAAGTGAGACACCGAGAATGGCGTTTGCCCCGAGGTTTTCTTTCGTTTCGGTTCCGTCTGCCTGGCACAGGATATGTCGATCCGCTCCTGCTCGAGCGCATTCTCGCCGACAACGGCATCGGCCAGCACGGTATTGACCGCTTCTACAGTCTTTCTCACGCCCTGCCCCAGATAGCGCACTTCCTGATCTCTTTTTTCCAGTGCCTCAAATTTTCCTGTCGATGCCCCGGACGGCACCTGGGCACGCCCCATATGGCCTTCCAGTCCGAGAATCCCCTCCCCGACGGCCACTTCCACCTCTACGGTCGGATTTCCGCGCGAATCCAGAATTTCTCTTCCTGTCACGCTTCGAATTGGTAAATATCGAAACATAGTTTTCCCTCCTGTTTTGCTGCAAAGTGAACAGTAACCAAGTTTCTTCTCTGCGTTCACAGTATGACCGTGCTATGGGAAAAATATGTTGCTCTCTCTGTCGAAACCTCTTTTTTCCAGTCCTTATTCTTTTCAAACATAAAAAAACGCAATATGAAAGCATCCGATTTTCCATTTTCGGATGGCTTTCATAAGTTAGAACTGTGCATTGGACTGAATCCTTTCTTTTTTGTTCTTTTGTTCTTTTGTTTCACTTTGGGGTACTTCGTTACGTTTTCTTGGGTCCATACCTTCGCTTTCTTAGTTTATGGGGTAATTCGTTATGTTCTCGGTGGTCCGTCCTCTCTTTCTGTTTTTTTCTTCCGTTTTCTTTTGTTGACTTTACTATATCAGTTTTCTCACCGTTTGTCAACACTTTATTTTGATTTTTTATCTGTTTTCCATTTTTATTCTGTCTCTTATTGCGTAATTATTTTTATTTTCAGATTATTATAATAAAATATCCCTGCCGCACCCGTTTCAAAACGAATCCGGCAGGGACATTTTCACGATTTCTCTTTATTTCTTAATCAGCAGGGATTTTCCTGTCATTTCTTTTGGCTGCTCCATGCCCATCAGCTCGATCAGAGTCGGTGCGATGTCTGCCAGGCAGCCGCCCTCTCTTAACGTGTAGGATGGATCTGCATTAACCAGAATGAACGGAACCGGATTGGTGGTATGAGCGGTGTATGGCTCGCCGGTCTCATAGTCTACAAGCTGCTCTGCATTTCCGTGGTCCGCACAGATGAACATCTGGCCGTCAACCTCTTTTAATGCCTCCACTGCTTTGCCTACGCACTCATCAACAGCCTCAACTGCCTGGATTGCTGCGCTCTCAACACCGGTATGGCCAACCATATCCGGATTTGCAAAGTTGATGATGATAACATCATATTTCTGGGAACGAATAGCATCCGTCAGCTTGTCGCATACTTCGTAAGCACTCATCTCCGGCTTCAGGTCATAAGTAGCAACCTTCGGGGATTTTACAAGGATTCTATCCTCACCTTTATTTGGCTCCTCAACGCCGCCATTGAAGAAGAAGGTTACATGTGCATATTTCTCGGTCTCAGCAATACGTGCCTGAGTCATGTTATGTGCTGCCAGATACTCACCGAAGGTGTTGGTGATCTCTTCTTTTTTGAATGCAACGGATTTGTTCGGGATAGTCTCATCGTATTCCGTGAAGCATACGTAGGTCAGATCCAGACGTTTTTCTCTCTCGAATCCGGTGAACTCATCTGCACAGAATGCTCTTGTCAGCTCTCTTGCACGGTCCGGGCGGAAGTTGAAGAAAATTACAGAATCTTTATCCTGAATCGTTGCAACCGGTTTTCCGTCTTTTTTCAGAACGGTCGGCAGAACGAACTCATCGGTTTTTTCAGCATCATAGGAAGCCTGAACAGCCTCTGCTGCATCGGTTCCTTCTACGCCTTCCCCTTTTGTCAGAGCTTTGTAAGCCAGCTCGACACGATCCCAGCGGTTATCACGGTCCATTGCATAGTAACGGCCGGAGATCACGCCGATTTCGCCGACACCGATCTCATCCATTTTTGCCTGCAGCTGCTCAACATAGGATTTTCCGGATGCCGGAGGAGTGTCACGGCCATCCAGGAAGCAGTGTACATAAACTTTCTCGAGACCCTTACGTTTTGCCAGCTCCAGAAGTCCGAATACGTGGGTGATGTGGCTGTGAACACCGCCGTCAGAAAGAAGTCCGAACAGGTGCAGTGCGGAATTATTTGCTTTTGCATTTTCAACAGCCTTTACCAGCTCTTCATTCTCGAAGAAATCGCCGTCCTGGATTGCTTTCGTGATTCTGGTCAGCTCCTGATATACAACGCGGCCTGCGCCCATGTTCAGATGGCCTACCTCAGAGTTACCCATCTGTCCGTCCGGAAGACCTACAGCAAGTCCGCTGGCCTGTCCTTTTACGTACGGGCACTGGCTCATCAGCTGGTCCATAATCGGAGTTTTCGCTTCGCAGACAGCGTTATGCTCGCATTTGTCATTCAGTCCATATCCGTCAAGAATCATTAATACGGTTGGTTTTTTACTCATTGTGAATTCCCTTCTTTACTTAAATTTTGGGTAACAATACAGAGCCCCGTCTCGATTCCGCTTACGCTGCATCTCGATGTTGCTTTTCGCCATATGAAACTCCAGAAAAAGCGCTCCTTCATGCAAGCATGATTCGCGATTTTTCTTCCATTTCGCATGGCTCTGAATTGTTACATTTTGTTAGTATACCCGGATTGTCGAAGAAATCTCCTGGATCATCGACATTCCGCCTAAAATCTGCATGGCATCCTCAAAATGGCGCTCTTTGACCTCGTCCGTAATAACGACGATCTCGGCGTATTTTCCATTGACACGTTTCTGAAGCATCTGTGCAATCGAAACCTTGTTGTTTCCAAAGACAGAAGCTACCGATGCCAGCGTTCCATACCGATTTTCAATCTGCATGCGTACAAAATATTTCGACTTAATTTCGCCGACACGCTTGATCGGGCATTCCCGGTAGCATGTGCAGCCGATTCTGCCGCAGCAGTTCCATAAAATATTGCGCACAACATCGAAAATATCGCCCACAACGGCACTCGCAGTCGGAAGCTCTCCGGCACCTCGTCCGTAAAACATCGTATCCTGTACGGCATCGCCTGTCAGGAATACGGCATTGTAGGAATCATTGACAGTCGCAAGCGGATGATTGCTGTCGATCAGCATCGGATGAACGCGGGCTTCGATTCCTTCCGGGGTATCTTTTGCCACGCCGAGCAGCTTGATCGTGCATCCCATCTCTTTTGCGTACTCGATATCGGTCGCCGTGATTTTGGTAATGCCTTCGGTGTAAACATCTTCAAATGTCACTCTGGAGTTGAACGCTGCCGAAGCCAGGATTGCTACCTTGCGGCCGGCATCAAGACCTTCCACATCTGCGGTCGGGTCTGCTTCTGCATAGCCCATGTCCTGCGCCAGACGGAGCGCATCACCAAACTCCATGCCTTCCTGCGACATTTTTGTGAGAATGAAATTTGTGGTACCGTTGAAAATACCCATCAGCTCTGTGATATGATTGGCGGCAAGGCACTGTTTCACCGGACGGATGATCGGAATTCCTCCCGCCACGGATGCCTCATAGAGAAAATCTTTTCCGTTTCTCTTTGCTGTTGCAAGGATTTTTTTGCCCTCGGATGCCACCAGATCTTTATTTGCCGTTACAACATTCTTTCCAGCATCCAGGCAGGCAAGAATGTAATTCATGGCCGGCTGTTTTCCACCCATAACCTCAACAACAATCTCGATTTCCGGGTCATTGGCAATCTCCTCGAAGCTGGTGGTAATGATGGAGGGATCGTCAACCTTTGCAGCTGCTTTTTCCACATTGCGCACAAGAATTTTTTTCAGCTCTACACGTGCTCCCAGCTTCGGAAGCATTTCCTCCTGCTGGCTTTTCAGCACTTTATACACACCGGTACCGACAGTACCAAGACCCAGCATTCCGATTTTAATTACTCTTTCCTCTGCCATACTCATCTCTCTCTCTTATTTCAGGGATACGATGCATTCAATTTCCACTTTTGCTGCTTTCGGAAGAGCGGCAACTGCTACACAGGAACGAGCCGGTTTGGACTCACCAAAGAAAGCACCGTATACTTCATTTACCTTGGCAAAATCGTTCATATCGGTCAGGAAAATGGTTGTTTTCATCACTTTCGTGCGGTCAGTTCCTGCTGCTGTCATGATTGCGTCCAGATTCTTTAAAGAGAGGGTTGCCTGCTCTTCTACGGTTTCCGGGATCACGCTGCCATGCTCTACATCAAAGCCAAGCTGTCCGGAAATAAATAAAAGGCCGTTGTCTGCGACTGCCTGTACATAAGGTCCGATTGCTGCCGGTGCTTTTTCTGTATTAATGATTTCTCTTGCCATAATCATATTCTCCTTTATGCTTTCTTTCGCGTCGTCTGATTTGCCGCGTTTTTTTCCCTCTATCATGCGGTTTTTCCGACACTTTTGTCGTTCCCATCATATCACATGTGGGAGATGTCCGCAAGTGCGAAAAAGCCGCTCCCGGACACAAGAAAAGTTCAGAATCGTTCATTTCACATATCCAAATTCTATTAATTCATGTATGAACGCACTCCGTCTAGGATATCTTTTGTGATATGTCGACATAACAGCAATCACTTGTTTCTTTGATAACTGTTCTGTAAGTTCGTCTGATTTTCTTAAAAAAGCCGGTAAATTCATTTGCCTTTTCCAATCAAATCATCAATCCTATTTCATTTTATCCGTCAATATCCATTTTCCTTTTCGATTAGACCCCTCACGGATAACTTTACCTTCATGCTGCATTTTTGTAAGCATACGCTTAATCGTTGCCGTAGAAACTGCAAGCGCTTTTGCTAATTCTTTCTGAGTCAGTTTCGGATTTTTATAAATCATTTCTGACAATTGAATTTCAAGGTCATCTTTGGGATCATGATTGGGGTCATTGGGATCTCGATCGAGGTCAACAGGCTCATGATTGAGATTATCGGGCTCACGATTGAGATCATTTGACCATGATTGAGGTCATGATCTCGATTTTTGACCTCAATGACCTCATTCTGGCCGCGATAAAGATTGATGCGGAAAGCTACTTCCATATCAATAAATTCCGGTTCACGCAATCCGTATTCCTGCATAGCCTGCATAAGTTTCGGAATACCACTTCCCCATGCTTCCACAAGGTTCATATAGGCAAAAGCATTGGCAAGCGAACGATTTCGGATTTTTGAAAATCTTCCTTCATCAACTCAATCGTTACGCCAGGAAGCAGTCCACCAGGAGATGTGATCTCCAAGCGATCATCATAAATTGCCACCTGAATATTAGAATTCTGAATGTAACTGCAATTCATAACTGCATTAACGATCAACTCACGGATACTATCCGGCGGCAGTTCATAAATATCCTGTCGATATACTCCTTCCAGCCGACATCCCATACGAATATTTCTAAGGACAAACTGCACCGCTTCCTCTACTTGCTTCCAAAGCGGTCCTTCATAATTACGTCGATCCAAAAAGACAGCTCGCGTCGTTCCCTTAAACACAGCGCACTGTATCATGGAACGGAGTCCACCTTGTCCCGTTAAATAAATATACGCATTTGTCGGATAGATTTTTTCATTCTCATCTTTTTTCAAAATTCCCCAACTGAGCAAAACATTTTTCGTTACATCTTTAACTGCTGATCGCTGAAGATTGGATTTGCAGTTGGCAATAGCAACTTCCTTCATTTGTTCACAGAGACTTTTAATATCTTCATCGGTCACTTCTATATCTCTGCGGATTATTGAATCAAAAGAGCGGGCATCGCATTCATAATATAATTCTCTTGACATATCACGGTCAGCAGGGCGTGTTGTTCCAGAAACTCGAATATATACGCCATTCTCCAGCCCCTCTGCCTTAATATAATATGGTTTCCGACGTCCCGTCCTGATTTCTGCAACAATTACAGGTTTATCATTTATATTTTGCAAATAAACATCCGGGATAATTGTAGGTTCACAACTGTCAGAAATAGCATTCGTAATCGCATCAATCTCCCGAAAAACTTTATCATCCGGAATGCCAACAACTTCTCTTGTTTTATCGTCAATACCAAATATAATCCTCCCACCTTTTCCGTTAGCGAAAGCAACAACCGTTTTCATATATTTCATGCTCTTGTCTGGACGTTGTACTTTGAATTCAACGTTCTTGGATTCTCCAGCAAGGATTTCTTCTATTGTCATCCGATCACCTCCATGATTAAGTTTTGTCCATGATGACTCTATTATTTTGCTTTTTGCTTCCAATGTGGTTCCATTCATTTATGACTATTTTCCGTATGGTGCTTCAGATTCTGCCGCCATCAACACTGTTTCCTAATCGCTCAGATCGTATGTCACGGCTTTATGCTCTGGCTCATTAAAGGAAGACGAACCACCGATACCGAAATATTTTTCAAAAAACGTTTTCAGTTTTTCAATGACTCTCTGTTTTTTCTTGGCTCTTCCGCCACCACCAAAATGAGAAATTGGCGGCATGATTTTATCTATATCCGTTCCCGCTGTTTTGATCTCTCCGTCCCGAAACGCATTCTCTATGAACTTTCGTGTGTCTTTCGGCTTCAATTTTTCTTCCGTAATAATTACATTAAGATCATAATCGCGCTGTTCCACAACAAATTCATGCCACTCATCCATAACATCGTCCACATCATTGATTCCTGCAATAAAGGTTTCAATAAGCTGTTTCTTGCTGCGCAGCTCCGGGCTGGCATCAATCGCTTTATTGATGGTTATCAGCACTTCCTTATCTTCACAGCGGGTATCATGATACTTCTTTACAAGCATCAGAATATAATCAATGTTGATTTCTACCTGCCGGATCAATTCAATTTCAAACACCACATCATCTGTAATATCCGTACTTTCCCGGCGTTTCCGTTTCCACTCGTCACGCAAATCCTGATAACGTCCAAGGTAGTCTTGCAAATTGCGCTCAGAAATCAGCTCATTCCCCTTAAATTCGTCAAAGGAAAGCAGAAGGTTTCTCATACGAAGAATAGCACCAAACAAAGCAATAAAATCCTTCTGGTTCTGCTCTCCGACAATCTGCGGTTCTGACAGCGGAAACTTATGATTCAATTCCTCCATCAGATCCACATACCCTGGCATTGGCTTACCATCTACGGATTCATATCCGTAATAGTAATCCTTAAAGCTCTGCAGCAAAACAAGGCCCCCGGCATTCTTATCCCCAAACAAGGAAATGGCACTATCTACTCGCTTCTGCAGATTTCTGAAACATACAATATTTCCAAAGGTCTTGATAGAATTCAGAATACGGTTTGTACGGGAAAACGCCTGTATCAGTCCGTGCATTTTCAGATTTTTATCTACCCACAGCGTATTCATAGTCGTCGCATCAAAACCGTTAAGAAACATATTGACTACGATCAGAATGTCCAATTCCTTATTCTTCATGCGAAGCGACACATCTTTATAATAATTCTGGAATTTATCACTTGAGGTATCGTAGTTCGTATGGAACATTTTGTTATAATCCTTGATTACTTCTTCCAGAAACTCTCTGGACGGCTGGTCGACAGATATAAAACAAGCATATCACGAAAACGTGAATTTTTCAATCCGCGCAAAAAATCACTCCGCTTCAAAACACAGAAACGAAGTGATTTCTTTTTGCACAAACTGGCACTCTCTATAGCTAAATCAAGGGTTATATGTTGCATAAAAAACAGCAAAACGCCACCAAACACCTCACCTTCAGCATTTCTGCCGAATTCACCGTGTTTGGTGACGTTTTAGCCCGTTTTATTGATTGATTTCGTACAAAATCAATTATTTATTGTAGTTTACGATAGCTCCGAAATCTGGTTTCAGGGATGCTCCGCCTACCAGACCGCCGTCGATGTTCTCCTGTGCGAACAGTTCCGGTGCGGTTTTTGCGTTTACAGAGCCGCCATACTGGATACGGATAGCTGCTGCTGTTGCATCATCATAGATTTCAGCGATGCACTCGCGGATGCCTTTGCAAACTTCCTCAGCCTGCTCTGTTGTAGCAGTTTTGCCGGTTCCGATTGCCCAGATTGGCTCGTAAGCGATAACGGCTGTTTTGGCCTGATCTGCTGTTACATTCAGGAATCCAACCTTTACCTGCTGACGAATGAAGTCCATCGTTACACCTGCTCTCTCTGCTCCAGAGTTTCTCCGCAGCACATGATCGGGGTGATGCCGTGCTCGAAAGCTTTCAGCTTTTTTTGTTTACGGTCTCGCTTGTCTCTGCGAAGTATTCTCTTCTCTCAGAGTGGCCAAGTACAACGTATTTCACGCCAGCGTCTGTCAGCATAGCCGGGGAGATTTCGCCTGTGAAAGCACCTTTCTCCTCAAAATACATATTTTCAGCACCAATCTGGATGTTGGAGCCTTTTGCAGCCTCTACAACCGGGATGATATCGATGGCCGGTACGCAGAAAACAACGTCAACGTCGTCATTTGCCACCAGTGGTTTTAATGTATTAACTAACTCTACTGCCTCGCTCGGAGTCATGTTCATTTTCCAGTTTCCGGCGATAATTTTCTTTCTTGCCATGATCGTTTGATCTCCTTAGTTTTACTTATCTTTATTTGTCGTTTGCTGCTGCAACGCCCGGCAGTTCTTTTCCTTCCAGGAACTCCAGGGAAGCGCCGCCGCCAGTGGAAATATGAGTCATCTTATCGCCATATCCAAGCTGGTTTACAGCTGCTGCGGAATCTCCGCCGCCGATGATCGTAACTGCATCTGTTTCAGCCAGTGCTGCTGCAACTGCTTTGGTTCCTGCCGCGAATTTCGGCATCTCGAAGCATCCCATCGGTCCGTTCCATACAACGGTTTTAGCAGTTTTAACAGCATCAGCGAACAGTTTTGCAGTTTCCGGTCCGATATCCAGACCTTCCCAGCCATCCGGAATCTGTCCGGCCGGAACAACCTGTGTATTTGCGTCGTTTGAGAATGCATCTGCAACAACGTTGTCTACCGGAAGAAGCAGTTTCACGCCTTTTGCTGCTGCTTTTTCTTTCATTTTGTTTGCATAATCCAGATAATCCATCTCAAGCAGAGAATCACCAACGGTGCCGCCTGCTGCTTTTGCGAAGGTATAAGCCATACCACCGCCGATGATCAGGACATCAACTTTATCGATCAGGTTGTCGATAACAGAAATCTTGCTGGATACTTTGGATCCGCCAAGGATGGCAACAAACGGACGCTCCGGATTGTTGACAGCATTTCCAAGAAATGCGATCTCTTTCTCCATCAGGTAACCAACAACAGCAGTGTCAACATATTTGGTAACACCAACATTAGAGCAATGAGCACGATGTGCGGTTCCGAATGCATCGTTTACGAATACGTCACACAGGGAAGCCAGTTCTTTGCTGAACTCCTCACCGTTTTTGGTCTCTTCTGCACGGTAACGGGTGTTCTCCAGAAGGATTACATCTCCGTCTTTCATAGCCTCAACAGCTGCTTTTGCGTTCGGTCCTACAACCTCAGGATCTGCTGCAAATTTAACTTCCTGTCCGAGAAGCTCGGAAAGGCGAACTGCAACCGGTGCAAGAGAAAGCTCTGGTTTTGGTTCTCCTTTCGGTTTTCCAAGATGAGAGCAGAGAATTACTTTTCCGCCGTCAGCGATCAGTTTTTTGATGGTTGGAAGAGCTGCTACCAGACGGTTCTCATCTGTGATTTTTCCATCGATCAGCGGAACGTTGAAGTCGCATCTTACAAGGACTCTTTTTCCTTTTACGTTGATATCATCTACGGTTTTTTTGTTTAACATGGGCGTTTCCTCCATATATCCAACTGCATCTGCCGCGCCGTTTCTTTGTTTTTGCGGCATCGCGGTCCTTATTTAAAAATGCAGTTTATAATTTTTGCACACGGAAAAGGGCTGTTTTTGTGCCGTATTTTTCCGCCGCATTCGCAAAAAGGGCCCGGTCCTTAACAGACCGGACCTTTGGGCTCTGAAATTTTGCCGTTCAGTTTGTTAAATTATGCTAACTCGCTGAAGTATTTGATGGTACGAACCATCTGGCTTGTGTAGGAGTTCTCGTTATCATACCAAGAAACAACCTGTACCTCTGTTGTTCCGTTGTCCAGCGGAAGAACCATGGTCTGAGTTGCATCGAACAGAGAACCATATCTCATACCAACGATGTCGCTGGATACGATTTCATCTGTGTTGTATCCGAAGGACTCGGTTGCAGATGCTTTCATTTTTGCGTTGATCTCGTCAACAGTTACAGTTCCTTCTACAACTGCTGTAAGGATTGTGGTAGAACCGGTTGGGGTTGGAACACGCTGTGCAGAACCGATCAGTTTGCCGTTCAGTTCCGGAATAACAAGGCCGATTGCTTTTGCAGCACCGGTGCTGTTTGGAACGATGTTAACTGCAGCTGCACGGGATCTTCTCAGATCGCCTTTTCTCTGCGGTCCGTCCAGAGTCATCTGATCTCCAGTGTAAGCATGGATAGTAACCATGATACCGGATTTGATCGGAGCCAGTTCGTTCAGAGCTTTTGCCATAGGTGCAAGGCAGTTTGTGGTGCAGGATGCAGCGGAGATGATGTTATCGTCTGCTGTCAGGGTCTCATGGTTTACATTGTAAACGATGGTCGGAAGGTCGTTACCAGCCGGAGCGGAGATAACTACTTTACGAGCGCCTGCATTGATGTGTGCCTGAGCTTTTGCTTTGGAGGTGTAGAATCCGGAGCACTCCAGAACTACGTCTACGCCAAGCTCTCCCCATGGGCAGTTGTTAGCATCCGGGAAAGCATAGATTTTGATGTTTTTGCCATCTACTGTGATGGAATCTTCATCGGATGTTACGGTATCAGCCAGAGCATATTTTCCCTGAGAAGAGTCATATTTTAACAGATGAGCTAACATCTTCGGGGATGTTAAGTCGTTGATTGCTACTACTTCATAACCTTCTGCTCCAAACATCTGTCTGAATGCAAGACGTCCGATACGGCCAAAACCATTGATTGCTACTTTTACTGCCATGATTTTCAATTCCTCCTAAAAAGTGAATTTTAATTTTGAGTCTCTGTACTTTGTTAAAGAAACATCAACCTTATCTGTATAATACCTAATTTCGTCGGAAAATTCAAGTTCTATTTTCAAGAAAATACGAAATTATTTCTAAAATTTGTGAAGAAGCCGGATGCCAATCCGTATTTCTGCAAAATTTCGAAAGATCCGTCTATTGCAGAAAGAGCCGGAATCCAGCCTTTCTGGGGCTTTTTCCGGCTTTTCCTGCGTGTTTTCTATTGGATCGGCAGATATTCCGGCTTTTTCTCTTTAAACCGCACGTAGTACCGGAATCCGGCTTCCTGCGCGATAGCTGCCGCGTCCGCGAAATGAAACGCTATATGTTCCGGTTTGTGGGCATCGGCACCGAAAGTGATCTTTTCGCCGCCCAGTTCCCGGTATCTTCTGATGACATCCGGCGTCGGATTCGGCACGCCAAGGCCTGCCTTGTAGCCGCCGGTGTTGATTTCCAGCGCGATATCGTACTGAATCAGCTCTTTTAAAATGGTATCGATCTCGTCCGCAAATGCGCGGTAGCTGTAATCTTTCCCTTTCTCTGCAGTAGCGTACCACATAATCCAGATGACCAAGCGTCTGGAAATTGTGGAAGAACCGGATATTTTCTGCTGTAGCCCGAAAATACGCCCGGTACAGCTCTTCTGCTGTCCAGTCCGGGAAAGCATCCTCATAATAGGGGTCTTTTCCGTCAATGACATGCATGGAGCCGATCACATAGTCGAACGGCCACGCATTTACATACTCTTCCATCCGTTCTTTTAAGTGGAGCTGCAGTCCCAGTTCCACGCCGAATCGGATATCGATTTTGTCGCGGTATTTTTCCTGCAGTTCCCGGATTTTTGCCGCATATGCCGGTGTATCGAGCTGGAACTCGCCGGTACTGTAATCCATATCGTAGTGATCCGTCAGGCAGATTGCCGGAAGTCCCAGCTCGACTGCCCGTTTTACCATCTCTTCTGTTGGTGCTTCGCTGTCACTTGAAAAGAAACTGTGCATATGACAGTCCGCTATTTTCATCTTTCGGCCTCCGTAATCGTTCCGCCTCCGCCGACACAGCCGTCCACGTAGAAGACAACAGCCTGTCCCGGTGTCGGAGCACGCACGCCGTCCGGGAAGGTACAGGTAATCTCATCTTCCCCGGTCCGTTTGATCACGCACGGGGACCTTTGTGCCCGTACCGGATTTTTGCGGTGCAGGAGAGCTCTTCTCCAAGTTCCAGCGGCGGAATTGCCATATAGTTTACTTTGTTTGCTTTTACTACTTTTGCGAAAACCTCTTCATTTTCGCCGACCACAACCTCGTTCGTCTCCGGACGGATTTCCAGTACGAACACGCGGTGTCCCATCGGAAGGCCGAGTCCGCGGCGCTGTCCTACGGTGTAATGGGTAATCCCCTCATGGGTACCGAGGATTTCACCCTTTGTATTCACGAAATTGCCTTTCGGTGCCACGATTCCTGTCTCGTTCTGGATAAAGGAAGCGTAATCCTGATCCGGCACGAAGCAGATTTCCTGGGAATCCTTCTTTTTTGCTACCGGAAGACCGATTTTTGCTGCAATCTCACGAATCTGATCTTTTGTGTAGTCTCCGACCGGCATCAGCGTATGCGAAAGCTGCTCCTGGGTCAGATTATACAGTGCATACGTCTGGTCTTTTGCCGCTGTTACCGAATTTGCAATCGCATACCGTCCATTGGCAAGCTGTTCGATTCTTGCATAATGTCCGGTCGCAATGTAGTCCGCTCCAATGGAAAGACTGCGCTGAAGCAACGCTTCCCATTTCACATAGCGGTTGCAGGCGATACACGGGTTCGGTGTTCTGCCGCAGAGATATTCGTTCGTGAAATAGTCCATGACGTTATCACGGAACTCTTTTTTGAAGTTCATGACATAATACGGAATGTCCAGCACCTGTGCCACGCGCCTTGCATCATCAACAGCAGAAAGGCCGCAACAGCCCCCGTTTTCCTCCTGGACTGTCTCGGCCTCATCCTGCCAGATCTGCATGGTCACCCCGATGACATCGTATCCTGCTTTTTTCAGGAGATACGCTGCCACCGAGGAATCTACGCCGCCGGACATTCCAACGACTACTTTCTTTTTTCCCATACTTAGTATTCTTCCTCTTCCTCGCCCTCGCTGATATCAGACTTCGGTTTTGCAAGACCTTCGATCTTGATGTGGTGTTTCTCTGCGTAATCCCAGAGTGCAGCGTGAATTGCTTCTTCTGCAAGCAGAGAACAGTGAACTTTGACCGGCGGAAGTCCGTCGAGTGCTTCCATAACGGCTTTGTTGGTTACTTCCAGAGCTTCCTGGATGGTTTTTCCTTTTACCAGCTCGGTTGCCATACTGCTGGTTGCAACTGCGGCGCCGCAGCCGAAGGTTTTGAATTTGCAGTCCTGAATGATGCCGTTATCGTCGATGTCAAGATACATTCTCATGATATCGCCGCATTTTGCATTTCCAACGGTACCTACACCGCTTGCGTTCTCAATTTCTCCTACATTTCTCGGATGCTGGAAATGATCCATTACTTTTTCACTGTACATTGTTATTCTTCCTCCTGAACTATTTCAAAGCAGTCCTCCTCCGGCACAGCTTTTACCTGAATTTTTCTGTACCGGCTTTCTGGATGGACTGTCTTATTTTTTTAAACTTATTTACCCTGCTGTTTTTTGATGTAATCCTCATACAGCGGGGACATGCTGCGCAGACGGTCTACGATCGCTTTAATCTGCTCTACAACGAAATCAACGTCCTCTTTTGTGATCTCCTCACTTAAAGTCAGACGTAAGGAACCGTGTGCTTTCTCGTGCGGCAGTCCGATGGCCAGCAGTACATGGGACGGATCCAGGGATCCGGAAGTACATGCAGAACCGCTGGATGCGCAGATACCTTTCATATCCAGCATGATCAGAAGGGACTCTCCCTCGATGAATTCAAAGCTGATGTTGCAGTTGTTCGGCAGACGTTTTACCGGATCGCCGTTCAGACGGCAGTTCGGAATCTCGGTTAATATGCGGTTGATCAGATAATCACGTACTTCGATTTCTTTTGCGGTACGCTCCGCCATAGTTCTTGCCGCACGCTCTGCCGCAACTCCATATCCTACGATGCCCGGTACATTTTCTGTCCCGGCACGGCGTTTTCTTTCCTGCGCACCGCCGTGTACGAAGGAGCGGATTTTCACACCCTTTCGGATGTAAAGGAAGCCGATTCCTTTCGGTCCGTTAATCTTATGACCGCTGGAACTGAGCATATCAATATTGCACTCATCCACATTGATCGGGATCTGGCCAAATGCCTGTACGGCATCTGTGTGGAATAAAATATTGTGTTCTTTTGCAATTCTTCCGATTTCCTTGATCGCTGAATCGTTCCGATTTCGTTGTTTGCCGCCATAACGGAAATCAGAATGGTCTCAGGTGTGATGGCTGCTTCGAGTTCATCCAGATTGACAACGCCGTTCTCATCGACGCGATATAGGTGATTTTCGCACCGCGCTCTTTTTCCAGATACTCACAGGTATGAAGAATCGCATGATGCTCGATTTTTGTGGTGATGATGTGGTTTCCTTTATTTTTATATGCTTCAAAGGTAGCTTTTAACGCCCAGTTATCGGACTCGCTGCCGCCGGCTGTGAAATAAATTTCCTCCGGTTTTGCGCCGAGCACGTTTGCGATCTGCTCTCTTCCTTTGGTGATGGCTTCTTTGCTTTTTCCTGCAATTGCATAAATACTGGATGGATTTCCGTAGTATTCGCTGAAATAAGGAAGCATAGCCTCGACAACTTCCGGGGCTGTTTTTGTTGTTGCCGCATTGTCCAGATAAATCATTGTTGTTCACTCCTTGTCATTTCTATCGCTGTTTCTGTTTTTCTCTAATTGCCGGCTCTGCTGAACCAGCTCTCCGAGGCTGATGGAATCCACAGCGTTCGTAATTCCCTCATTGATCCTCTGCCACACAAAACGCGTGACGCAGAAATCGGCCGCATCGCAGCCGCCTAGGCCTTCATTGACCGAGCACGTGACTGCCTCGAGTCCGCCCTCCAGCACACGGAGAACATCTCCTACCGAAATGGAATCTGCCGGTTTTGCAAGTACATATCCACCGCCTGCTCCCCGCACACTCTCAATGAATCCGGCTTTTCGAAGCGGACGCACCAGCTGCTCCAGATAGCTCTCTGAGATATTCTGGCGTTCTGAAATGCTGGCAATGGACACTGCACCCTCTTCTTCGTGACTCGCCAGATCGATCATGGCACGCAGACCATATCTTCCTTTGGTCGATAATTTCATTCCTGGTTCTCCTTTTTCCTGTGCTGTCGTTTTCCAATTCCGACAGTTTTAATCGGATTTATTTCTCACTCAGAATAGCACCTATCACGGGGTTCTGTCAAGGAGTTTTTTCGCATATTTTAGACTATCTGCGCAATGCCGTGAAAGGAGTCTATCCCATGCTGAAAATCACAAGAAAGAACACGCTTCTTCTTGGCACACTGATCCTGACCGCGTCCGGGATCATCTGCAGAATTCTTGGATTTCTCTATAGAATATTCCTGTCGCGCCGGATCGGTGCGGAAGCCTTTGGTATCTACCAGCTCGCCACACCACTCTACGCACTGATGCTCTCCCTTGGCGCAGGCGGCATGCAGACGGTGCTCTCGCGCTTTGTCGCATCGTACCTTGCCAAAAAGGATTCCAGACGGGCAAAGATCTGTCTGGCGGCCGGATGCGGCATTGTAGTGATACTTTCCTTCTCCGCCTCCATCTTTCTCTTTTTCAGCGCGGATTTTATCGGAACACGGCTTCTTTTTGAGCCGCGGACGATTCTGCTCCTCCGGATTTTATCACTCGGCATTCTCCCCTCCGGGATCCACAACTGTCTCTCGGCATGGTATCTTGGCCAGAATCAGACGGCACTGCCTTCTTTTTGCCAGCTTTTGGAACAGTTCGTGCGCATGGGCGCTTCCTACCTTGCCTGGCTTTTCTGTCTTTCCACAAGCCTCCCCTCTGCCGCTGTCGCTGCATTCGGTACTGCCGCCGGCGAACTCTTTTCGTGTCTCTTTCTGATGGCCTGCCTGTCCGTCTCGCACAGCAGGTCCCCTCAGAAACACCGCCCGATTTCTGTTTTTTTCAAAGAAAAGACCCTCTGGTACGATACCTTCCGAGAGCTTGCCGTTTTGAATCTTCCGCTTACGCTGAACCGTATTCTTCTGAATGTCCTCCACAGCATTGAAAGTGCTCTGCTCCCCGGCTGTCTGGTCACTTTCGGTCTTTCCCGGAAAGCAGCGCTCTCGCAGTATGGCATTCTCACCGGTATGGCACTTCCGATGATCTTTTTCCATCTGCCATCACCCACGCGGTGTCCGTCATGCTTCTGCCCGGCGTAGCAAAACAGCAGGCCGACGGTACGCCGGAGCAAATATCAGACACGATCCGTTATACAATTTCTTTCTGTGTGCTGCTTGGCACTTCCGCTGTTTTTGCCTTTTTCTTTTTCGGTCCGTGGCTTGGACGTTTCCTTTTTCAAAACGAAGAAGTCGGCGTTTTTCTGCGTATCCTTTCATTTTTAAGTCCTTTTCTCTATCTGGAAACGATACTTGGAAGCATTTTAAACGGCCTTGGAAAAACTTCTCTCGTTTTTTTCCAGAACCTTGCCGGAGATGTAATTCGTATTCTTGCAATTCTTTTTCTCGTCCCGGTTTTAGGCATCCGTGGCTATCTCTATGGTATTCTTGCAAGTGAACTTACCATTATGACAATGGCACTTTTGTTCCTGCATCGGGAATCTGCAAACGGATTTGCTGTTCATTGATACCTTTTTTCTATCTTTTTTAAGAGAAACAGAATTTTCGCCGAAAAAATATCGACAATCTTCGCGTTATGTATTATAATTTATAGATAGTTTGCGACGGGGCACACAAGAACGCTCCTCTGTCCGCAGCTAGAAAAGAAGTGCATCTAAGATAAAGGAGAACGAAAATGAGCCTTGAATTTGTAAGAAAACTTCCCACCCCAACAGAGATCCGGGAACAATATCCCTTAAGCGCCCGCGCAACCGAAATCAAAAAACAGCGTGACGCTGAAATCGCAAAAGTCTTTACCGGGGATTCCGATAAATTTCTTGTTATCGTAGGACCTTGCTCCGCAGACAACGAAGACGCTGTTCTGGAGTACAATCACCGTCTGGCAAAGGTTGCCGACAAAGTATCCGACAAACTGATCATCATCGCGTGTCTATACCAACAAACCGCGTACCACAGGTGAAGGCTACAAAGGTATCGTTCATCAGCCGGACCCGGAAGGAAAGCCGGACCTGCTGCACGGCCTGATTGCCATGCGTAAAATGCATATGCGTGTAGTAGAAGAGACTGATCTGACTTCTGCAGACGAAATGCTGTATCCGTCCAACTGGAGTTATCTGTCCGATATTCTCTCCTATGTTGCGGTCGGCGCACGTTCCGTAGAAAACCAGGAGCACCGTCTGACTGTTTCCGGCATCGACATTCCGGCCGGCATGAAAAACCCGACCAGCGGTGATCTTTCTGTTATGATCAACTCCGTCATTGCCGCACAGCTCCCACTCCTTTATTTACCGTACCTGGGAGGTAAAGACAAGCGGAAATCCGCTGGCGCACACCATTCTCCGCGGTGCGACCAACAAGCACGGCAACTCCGTGCCGAACTATCACTACGAGGACATTCAGCTTCTGCTGGAGAAATACAACGAAACACATCTCGTAAACCCGGCTACCATCATCGATGCCAACCATTCCAACTCAGGAAAGAAATACGAGCAGCAGATCCGTATCGTCAAAGACGTTCTGCACACAAGACGATGCAACAAGGATATCGAAAGTCTCGTAAAAGGTGTTATGATCGAAAGCTATCTGGAGCCTGGCAATCAGAAAATCGGATGCGGAACCCATGTTTACGGAAAATCCATTACCGATCCATGCCTTGGATGGGATCAGACAGAGCGCCTGATTTATGATATCGCTGAGGAGTGCTAACTTGCACCGCATGATAGAAAAACCTCCGCTGCAGATTTTTACCGGTCTGTAGCGGAGGTTTTTACTTATCTCTGATATTTGCAACCCACTTCTTTGATTTCGTTAAATCAATACGGTCGCAATGCTGTTGCCCCAGAAGGTCAGACGGGTTGTGGTTCCGTTCATACGAAGATTGACCAGTTTATCCTCTTCTGACGTATTCATCACAACAAGGACAATCGTTCCATCCGGGTTCTTTGCCGCAGTGATTTCCAGGTCCGGTGAATAAGCGGAGCTTGCAATGCGGACAGCACCTGGTTTGATGTATTTTGAGAAATGTGCAATCGCGTGGAACATTGGTTTCACCTCAATGGTATCCGTTGTTCCGTCGCAGATGATCGGTGCACCGCAGAAATTGTCTACGTGGTTCGGTCCGCCGATTTCATCCAGCACAAGGTTCCAGTCGATCCAATAGTTCATGCCGTGGTTCAGATCCCCAATGATATCGTGTGCGTACTGTTTGGCATGGCGCAGGGAGTTTCCGGCTGCCGCGCCATAGCGTGCCAGTTCCACACAGCCCTCGCTGTGCATCAGCATCAGATCCGGGTAATCTTCTTTTACCATGGAAAGGGTGTCAAAATGATCGCCGGAATACCAGTGGTATGCAACACCGGCAATCATGTCTTTTGTCGTCTCATCTACGATATCTCGCGTTCTCTCGTACGTTCTCTCTTTGTTATGATCCCAGATATACAGTTTTACATACTCCAGGCCTTTTTCTTTTAAGGTTGGATACAGATAGTCACGAAGGAATTCTTTTTCCTCTGCCGCTGTATACTCGCAGGAATCCCAGGTCTGAACGGCCAGCGGCTCGTTCTGTACGGTCATCCAGGAAATCGGCATGCCAAGTTTTTCGTACTCGGTGATGTACTTTGCAATATAATTTGCGTAAGCCTGGTAGCACTCTTTTTTCAGGTGTCCGCCGCCGTTTCTTACGCCTGTCTCTTTCATGAAGGCCGGCGGGCTCCATGGAGAAAGCAGAAGCGAAACTGGTTTTCCAAGTGTTTTGGATACTGCTTTTACAAGCGGCTGCACATATTTTGCATCGCGTTCCAGATTGAAGTCTTTGAATTCCGGATCGTCCGGATTTTCAACTGCGCAGTAGTTGCCGACGGAGAAATCGCAGCTGTCCATGTGAACACGGCCGATTGTATAGCCAATGCCGTCTTTTCCATAGTAAGCGTCTACTACTTCTTCTGATTTTCTTTGCTCATGCGGGACAGCGCATAGCCTGCAGATTCCGTCAGTGCTGCTCCAAATCCTTCAATTTTCTGATACGTTTTGTCCGGGTACAGGTTAATGACCTGCATTTCCTGATTTTTCGCGTCCGGAATCAGCGCTGTCTCATAGTCTCTTGTTTTGATGCCATCTTCCCCAAAGATGGTTGCATGTAATGTTACTTTTGCCATACAATTACCTCTCCTTTTCTCTGCTTTTTGCAGCTAGATTTATTGCTCCGGCGCCTTTTCCAGGCAATCCGGGTAATAACTAAGTCTTGCGGTTCCATACTCCGCGTAAAGCATGCCTTTGCGCGGCGCTTCTCTTCCCGTCACTTCACCGGACAGGATCTGTTCCGCTGTTCTGATACAGTCATCCAGAATCGTCTCCGGCTGGCTGAAAAAGCACGGTTCCCCGCCAAAGCCAATATGACCGCTGTAGGAGCGTTCATAACGGTTTTCATACGTTTTCAGATGATATAAGCCTCCAGTGTCTTTCTCACACTGCATCCGAGCACAAGAAGGTTCTGGTTGCAGGCGTCTCCCGAAAACAGAATCTTTGTAGTTTCGTCCAGAAAACAGATGCCGCCCGGTGTATGGCCGGCAACCGCAATACATTCCACACGACGGTTTCCAAGTTCAAAGCAGTCACCTTCGTGCAAAGCATGAAACTTTGGTAATCTTTCAAACGGCTGAATTTTTTTCGGATCATAGGAAAACGCTTCGTAGCCGCCTGCTCTTCCAAGCTCTTCTGCAAAATTACGCCGCACCTCCACATCTACATTCCGCACCATTCAAAATCGTCTTCCTGAAGATAGACATCCGAAAATGCACCAATTCCTCCAATATGATCGTGATGCCCATGTGTCAGGACAACATCATATGGTTTATCTGTCAGACTTGCTGTAATACTTTTTAAATCAGAAAGTCCGCACGCGGTGTCAATCAGAAGCGCCCGTTCCTCTCCAATCAGGAAATAGCACGCAGACAGGCCAAACTCGTTAATTGCATACGTATTTTTTGCTATTTCAATGACCATTGGTTCTTTTATCATGTTTTGTTTCCTTTCCTTTCGGATCGCTGTTTCCTTTTACTATTGTTTGTCCGAAATTTTCTGGTAACGTCATTATATAAAATTCCATATTGCATTGGTAGGCTACAAAACTACGTTTTCTAGTAATATCCTACGTTTTTCCGTTATTTTGTATAGATTTCAAATCGTTTTCCTTTATTTTTGCAACATTTTATAGAATTTTATCTGTCCTTTTGCTTTCGCCGTCACCGGCAGAGCTGCCGCTGGCAGTTTCTTTCGGATGTATGGCACCACAAAAGACCCGACAGGATTTCTCCCGCCGGGTCTTTTGCTATTTTTATTTTATGGAAGTCTTATTTCAGGCTTGCAATATAATCGTCAAGCTGTTTCTGAGCTGCCTCTTTCATAGTCTCGATACCAGCTGCTTCCATCTGGGACTGATAATCAGCTAAACCAGACTCAGCTTCGGTATATCCGAGCTCCAGTGGCCACCAGTACTGCTGCTGTACGTTGTTGCATGCAGCAAGCTGGGTCTCAAAGGAAGAAGTATCCAGTACGAAACCTGCAAATTTCTCATTTCCCTGTCCGGAAACAATTTTGGACTCGAAATCATCTACATTTGTCTGATAATCATCCGGAGTTCCCTGCTGCTGACGGTTCAGAGCGTCACTTCTTGCAGACCACATTGCGTTGGTGCCATATTTGTCAGTATCCAGGATCTTGAACTGTCCCTGATCGTTCAGCTCATAGGAAGTTCCCTCGATACCATAATAGAATGCATCATATACTTCCTGATCGTTGGTGATCAGATCCCACAGAGCCATTGCTCTTTCCGGATGTTTGGATGTGTTGGAGATAACCATGCAGTCCTGAGTATATGGAAGATGAGCAACATCTTTTACCATATTGGCGTAATGGATATCATTTTCCGGATGAAGAATTGCCTGTCCTACGTAAGTATCAATGTTGTGGATCTTCAGAGCAGCTTTGCCGTTCTGGAATTTGGTGCTGTCGGTATCAGACAGAGCAGATTTGGAATAGAAGCCTTTCTCATTCCATCTTGCCATCATTTCCAGGAACTCAGGAGTTTTCTCCAGCTCATAGGAAGTCATAACGGTTGGATTCTCTGCTGTCGGATCATACCACAGATAACGGATACCATTGAAGGTAGCCAGTCCCTGATTTTCCATGTACATGAAGAAGATTTCCGGTGCGGTAGAGTAAAGATCGATGCACTCCATCTCCGGATGAGTCTCTTTAACAAGATCGCAGTACTCTTCAATATCTTCAAAAGTTTCCATCTTTCCGTCCCAGTCGGTTCCCTCTACCAGGTCGCCACGCCACATTGGACCGTATGCATTGTAGGTAGACAGAAGAGATGGTACGCAGTAGTAGCTTCCGTTTACAGTAGCCTGCTGTTTTGCTTCCTCAGACTGTGCTGCAAAGTTCTTCGGAGCGTAGGTTGGCCAGAGCTCATCCAGGCTCTTGAATGCACCTTTCTGTGCCAGAGATGCAAAGTTCAGCCATGTTGCGCTGTATGCCATATCGAATTCCTCTCCTGAAGAGAACAGCAGCGGATATTTGTTTGCATACTCTGCCCAGCCGATCCAGTTGATCTTTAAGGAGCAGTTCAGTTTCTCTTTTAACAGTTTGTTCAGGTTCTCATCGATCTCATCCTGTCCAGATGGACGGTCACTGATGACATACATCGAAAGTTCTACAAACTCAGATGTATCGAGTTCTCCATCTGCGGATGCGGTAGAACCGCTGTTTGTGGTTCCGCTGTTGGAAGATCCGCTGGAGCTGCTGTTACCGCAGCCTGCAAGCAGTCCGCCTGTCATGCGATTGCCATGGAAACAGCAAGTGCTTTTCTTAAATTTTTGTTCTGCATATTTCTTTTTCCTCCTTTTTTGTGTTGCCTTTATAAAATCAGTCCATCAACCTTTGACAGAACCGATTGTAACACCTTTAACAAAGTATTTCTGTACAAATGGATATACCAGAATGATCGGACCGGTTGCTACGACTGCCATCGCCAGTTTCAGGGAGTTGGACGGCATATCCTGCAGCGGAATATTTGCGGAGCTTGCCATCTGGGACATCGCCTGTGTTTTCTGCATCAGGGCGTACAGCATGTACTGCAGCGGGTATTTTGTTTCTGAGTTCATGTACAGCATTGCGTTGTACCAGTCGTTCCAGTAGCCAAGGGCAAGGAACAGACCGATGGTTGCCATTCCGGATTTCAGAAGCGGCAGGATGATACTGAAGAATGTTTTAAACTCACCGGCGCGTCGATCTTTGCAGATTCGATCAGTGCAGTCGGGATTGCAGATACGAAAGTTCTCATAATCAGCAGATAGAAGACATTGAAGACACCTGGTAAAATCAGGGCCAGATAGCTGTCTTTTAAGTGCAGGTACTGAATATAGAAAATGTAAGAGCAAACCATACCGCCGTTGAACAGGGTTGTAAAGTAGAAGAAGAAAGACAGAGCGTTTCTGTACTTGAAATCTTTACGGCTGATAACATAAGCGGTCATTGTGGTAAGCAGAAGGCCGATTGCTGTTCCGACTAAGGTGATGAAAATAGATACGCCATAAGCACGGACAACGGTCATCGGACTCTTAAAAATCAGTGAGTAAGCAGCGGTGGTAAAGTCTCTTGGGAGAATGCCATAGCCCTGGAACCGAATCGCCTGCTCGGATGAAAATGATCCGGAAACTACCATAACGAACGGCAGGAGACATACAAGAGCCATCAGTGCTACGAATACATAGCAGATTACGTAAAATACTTTTGTCGAAGTACTTTTCTTGATTTTCTGTGATTTTGCAACAGCTTGCATAACGAATTCCTCCTTTTCTCTGTCTTAGAACAGTGCCAGATCTTCTTCTACATGTTTTACAACTGCATTGACGATCATGATGGTTGCAAAGCAGATGGCGGACTGGTAGAAGGACGCTGCTGCTGTCATACCAAGGTTAGAGTTCTGAATCAGGGAACGGAATACATAAGTATCGATAACGTCTGTCTTGTTGAAGAGCTGTCCGTTGTTTCCAACGATCTGATAGAACATCTCGAAGTCACCACGAAGGATACGTCCTACCTGCAGAAGAAGCATGGTAATGATGGTTGGAAGGATGCACGGATGGTGATGTAACGGATTCTCTCGAAAATGTTTGCTCCGTCGATCGAAGCTGCCTCGTGGATCTCGGCATCTACACCGGTAATTGCTGCAATGTAGATAACGGAGTTATATCCACACCATTTCCATGAGTTGAACAGGCAGATGATCCATGGCCAGATGCCTGCTTTAGAAGCATCGTACATGTTTACTTTTTCAGCTCCGAAGAAAGCAAGAACGCTGTTCAGGATACCGGTTTCGTAGTTGAAGATGTTGTAAACGAATACACCAACGATAACCCAGGAAATAAAGTACGGTAAGAAGATAATGGACTGTGTTACTTTTTTGAACACTTTTTTGTTGATCTCTGAAATAAAAATCGCGATCAAAACGGCAAGAAGCTGTGAGGTAACCAGGTTTAACAGGTTATACACAACGGTATTTTTCGTGATTAACCATCCGGTTCCGGATGAGAAGAGGTACTCGAAGTTCGCAAATCCATTCCACTCACTTCCGAATACACCAAGGTCATATCGATAGTTCTTAAATGCCAGTACCAATCCGGACATTGGAAGATACTGCATAATCAATACCAGCAGAAATGCAGGCATCGCCATAACAAAAAGGGCTCTGTTTTTCTTTACTTCTGTTACAAAACTCTTAACATGCTTTCCCATTTGTTGACTTCCTTTCTTTTTCATAGTTCCTGCACTTAACTGTTTTTTTGCCGGCGATAACTTTAAGTGCTCCCAAGACCCTCCACGCATCGCTTTGTCTTGGGGCTTGTTCTTAACTGATGAACTTATTATACCGGACAATTTGGTTATTTTGTACCCAACAAAACTTTGATTTCTAGTAATATTTTATGTTTTCCGTGATCTCGTACAGGAAAAATCTCATTTTTCTCCTGCTTTCTCGTGAACTTGTATAGTTTTTTCTGGTTTTCCGTATCGGTTTTCTTTCCTTTTGTGCAAAAAAGAGAGAACAAATGTCTCTCCTTTTTTCTGTCAGATCTTCTCTTCCGCCTCTTCCATGGTCATGGCCGGAATTTTTACTTCTACGCACGTTCCTTTTTCACTTTCTTTATATGTTACGCCGTATTTTTCTCCGAAGCAGAGTTTTAAACGGAAGTTGATATTCCGCACGCCGTACCCGTGCCGGGCTTTCTTGATATCCTGTTCCGTTTCTTTTTGCATTTGTTCCACATTTACGCCCGGGCCGTCATCCTGTATGGTAAAGATAATATCTTCTTCCTCTTTCCGTGCCCGGATTGCGATGCTGCAGCTTTCGATTTCGCTGTATTCCGCAATGCCATGAACAATCGCATTTTCCACAAAGGGCTGTAAAATGATGTTGAGGCAGGCGAAGCCTTTTAATTCCTCCGGAACATCAACATTCAGTGAAATCTGATTGTCAAAATGGTAATTCTCAATGTTCACATAAACCTGTACATGTTCCACTTCTTCCCCGATCGTAATCAGCTCTTTCCGTGATTCAGGCTCAAACGGTAAAAGCGCGCCAGGTTCCAGGTCAGCGTGCCAATCTCTCTGCCCCATAATCCATGGAATCCAGTTAATCAGATCCAGCGTAT
>ENA-OQIR01000064-OQIR01000064.1-human-gut-metagenome-genome-assembly--contig:-NODE-64-length-44748-cov-3.434437_pt1 | contig 44748 bp, 69 predicted proteins | sample MGYA00242580_ERZ504745 | MGnify/ENA primary metagenome ERZ504745 (study PRJEB26092, sample SAMD00036214) | human gut metagenome | host: Homo sapiens | study: EMG produced TPA metagenomics assembly of...
TTTTTTTAATGGTTTGCTTAGGACATTTCCGTTACTTGAACCAAGCATCAGAGTGAGTTTGTTTTACAGATAGAGTATGAAAATATAGAGTGAAAAGCCGTATGCGTTAATAGCGCACGTACGGTTTTGAGTAGGGATATGGGGAGTAATCCCCATATCTACTAGAGAAAATGAAAGAGGTTATCACCTATGCCCAGAACGAAAGGCAGCAAAAACCGTCCCAAAACCAATACCACCAAAGACTACGCATCCCAAATCGCAGAGAAGCAAGAAACTGTTGCATCTCTGAATACTGAGATCGCATCCATCACCACAAACATTGATACTTTAAAAGCCGATCTGAAAGAGAAGAAGACTGCTCTGAAGAAGGCTGAAAAAGAAGTGGCAACGCTGGAGGCGAAGAAGGCAAAGGCAGATGCTAAGGCCGCTGAAGAAGCTAAGAAGCTGAAGCCGAGAGTGTGGTTAAAAGATTACTGGCCGGTGGCATGAGTGCGGATGAGATCCTTGAAAAACTGAAATAAGATCGACCGTGTGGACAAACTGAACTTCAGGAGTTCACACGGTAATTTTTGAAGGTTGCTGTATAGTTTGCAACGGAAATAAAAGAAATGGAGCGTAAGAAAAATGAATTTATCAAAAATACATCATATTGCAATCATCGTGTCTGACTACGAAGCCGCAAAGGATTTCTATGTGAACAAGCTGGGATTCTCTGTCATCAGAGAAAATTACCGCCCAGAGCGTAAAGACTGGAAACTGGATCTTCGTGTTAATGAATACACGGAGTTGGAGATATTTGCAGAAGAAAATCCTCCGAAGCGTGTGAACCGCCCAGAGGCATGTGGTTTGCGTCACCTTGCCTTCTGCGTGGAGAGTGTGGAGCAGACAGTGAAAGAACTGGCAGAGGTGGGAATTAAATGTGAGCCGATTCGTGTTGATGATTATACCGGCAAGAAGATGACCTTCTTCCATGACCCAGACGGCCTGCCGCTGGAACTGCACGAGTAATTATGGGAGAAAAAGGAGCGTATAAATCTCGGAAGCCAGGTGGCGGTCGAAAGAAGCTAAAGCCGGAGTATGATGCCGGGAAGAATCTAAAAGAGCAGATGGAAAGTGCTGTGGCACTTTATGAGGAGGAATGCTCCCTCCGATCCATTGCAGATGCGCTAACTCTGAATCCAATCAAAGTAAGAAAGCTGCTCATCACGGCTGGTGTGTATGAATCGGAAGTGGCGGAGAAGGTACAGGATACCTTTGAGGAGTATCGGAAAACACAGAGCTATAAAGAAGCTATTCTCTCAACCGCAGCAGCTCTTGACCTATCCAAAGCCTCCGTTACCTCGTACCTACCATATCAGAAAGGTGTGTACTTCCCGAGTACAGCAGATATAGAAAAAATTAGTGTTGGAGCAGAGCGGCGGCGGAGATACAGAGCAGTAAGAAAACTGAGATCAGAGCCAACAGAGGAACACCTGTGGAGACGGTCTTGCTTTATTCTGGTGTGCGCTTTAAAACCTATTCCGGCTTACCCTTTACCTATGAAATACGAAAAGGCAGAAGCGGCGAATACACAAAGGAGCTGTGGATCGACCGCCGAGAGAAGAGTAAAAGCCTGGCGTGGAGTTCGGTGTTGCTGGCACTGAACAATATAAAAAAGGTAGGAGAAGTGGTAAACCGCCCGAAAGCTCTGGGCGATATCCGGGGAGTGACTTATATTTACGGGATGTTCTATCGGTTCGGACTGATCGACATGCCAGATGAAGTGAAGGAGAAGATGGGCCATCCGAAAGACCGTAAAAAATAGGTTGCTATGTGTAGAAGTCTACGGTAATATGTGCCGTAACTGAGGAAATGAATCTCAGTTGGGAAGGATGGTAGCATTATAGAAAAATTGAAAGAAATGCTGGAGGACTATTTGAAGAAAACAGAGCCGAAGTATTATCCACCAGTGGAGAATCTGCTGGATCTGATCTACGAACATTATACAGAGAACAACCCAGTAGAGAAAAACACAGTTGCCGGGAAAGTAGCAAAGGAAAAAGAAAAGGAACTGGAAGAGTGGCTGCGTGGCTTGGAAGGTATGGATAGGCTGGTAGATGACTACATCGGCGATAAGATTCCTCTCTGGGAGAAGATCATGGACCGGCAGGGGACGGTGTGCTGCACATGGGAGAAGACCGCTTTTGAGGAAGGCCTGAAAGTTGGAATTCGACTCATGATGGAAGTATACGGTATGTAACATTTAGTTTGTGATGGAAATAAAATGAACTCCTGGAGTTCAAAAAAAGCCCTCGCTTGTTACGGCGAGGGTGTGTGTTCTTATTTTTCAGGCTTTTCATCTTTTTTCTTCTTCGGTGCAATTTTGTGGCCGGAGTAAATTGCCATACCCATGCAGACCAGAGAGCCACAAGCGAAATACTTGTGAGCCTGTATCAGTTTCTTGCAGCCTGTGTAGAAGCACCCTACCATGCAGGCAAGTGCGCCGAGTGACCAATATTTATGTGCTTTCATTTTGTGTGTCCTCCTTATCTTCTTTCCATATTCTAAGCAATTCTGCTATTTCCATTTTACTCGCTAAGCGTACCGCCGGCTTCTCTTTATGGGTTTGTGCTCCGCAGTCAGGACAACGGTCAGGTAGTTCCTCAGCAGAGAAGCAGTAGCGACAGGCATCGCAAAAGTAGTAGTTCAAGTCATATTCACCCCAATCTCTAATATATCCTCAAATGCAATGATGGTCGGCAGCTCTTTACCGGTATCATTTATAAAACCTGTGTAAATTTGCAGCTCTTTATTTATCGCATCTACAGCATCCAGTACTCCGGCTATATCTTCATAGTAGCCGTCCGTGAAATATTTTATTGTGATCCCTTGACCTTTCCGAAGTTGGCTGATCTTTTGGTTCAGTGCTTGCTTGCCTTCTTCAGACAGTTCGATTCTATTTTCTTTGAGGTGATCTCTGCCTTCGGAAGCAATCTCATCCTCGTAGCCTCGTAAGACGGCAAACGGAGAGAAGATTTTAGCTCGATTTGACATCGGCATCCGAGGATGATTATGCGGCGGCTCCGGGCGGGAAGCATGGAGTATTTTGCCATACTTATTTTGGACGGCTTTGCCTTCCGGTGTGTTCTTGTAATCCATGTTCTTCCTCCTACTTGGCTTTATGGCCGCCTATCTGTTGATTTCTTTCCCTCATCGTTGCACCATCCAGATAGTTGGTACCTTTCAGAACGGCGTTCTTGCCGAACTTCTTCTTGAGACCCAGCATTGCATTCTGCAGCTTTTTCTCTTTTTCAAGCTTGGTCGTGTCCGTGAATAGGTCAACTTGGAAGAATCCCTCATCTTTGACCACACGGTTGGCAGCTATTGTGATCCGTCTTACCGTCAGGGTTTTATCAGCTATTCTCTCGAACAGCTCAGTTGTGGCAGAGATCAGGATGCTTCCGAGGTTGGTCGGATTATCCAGTTTTGTGCTGCCATGAGCACCTTTCGGAACAGTGCGGCCGTAGTGGTCAATGTGTACCGGACCTCTGTACTTACCGCTGTCACAGTTTTCACGGTCATAGCCCACATCCAGTGTCAGGTTGTCCGTAACCAGACCTTTGTCCGTCAACTGTAATACTAAGCTGTCAGCCATCTCCATGACAATGATTCTGGCTTTGTCATATGGGTACGGGCAGGAGAGTACCTGACCTTCGGAGATGCTGTTGGTGCTGGGTTTGTAGGCTTTGATTTCTTTCATGCCGCAAGGTTCCAGACCCCAAGCATGGTCGATCAGGAGTTCTGCATCAACACCGAATTCCTTATATAAGATATCCTGATTGACGGTGCTGAAATAGGCCAGCTCGCCCATCGTATGGATGCCGTGCTTTTCTAGCCGCTTGACGGTGCCGGGACCAGTCATCCAGAAGTCTGTGAGCGGCTTGTGATCCCAGAGGAGATAACGGAAGCTCTCTTCATCCAGCTCAGCGATGCGGACTCCGTCCTTGTCAGGCGCAGCGTGTTTGGCAGTGATGTCCATTGCCAGCTTCGCCAGATATAGATTGGTACCAATCCCGGCGGTGGCAGTGATGCCGGTCGTATAAAGCACTTCCCGGATCATTGTCATGGCAAGGTCGTGTGCGGTCATATTATAGTGGGATAGGTACGAGGTGGCATCGATGAACACCTCGTCGATGGAATATACCACGATGTCCTCCGGGGCAATGTATTTCAGATAGATGCCATAAATCTGCCGCGACACCTTTTCATAATATGCCATCCGAGGCGGCGCGACGAGGTAAGAGAGTTCGAGTGACGGGTCGGCGGCAAGCGATAAGGAATCATAGGAAGCAGAGGAGAAGGATGGATTACCGTCCTTATACATAGCTTTTCTTAATCGTACCGCTTCCCTTAACCGATTCGCATTGACCTCTTTGACCTTCTGCACGACCTCGAACAGTCTGGCGCGACCCGGAATGCCATAGGCTTTCAGGGAAGGAGACACAGCGAGACAGATAGTTTTCTCAGTGCGGGAGGAATCTGCTACGACCAGATTTGTAGTAAGCGGGTCGAGGTGTCGAGCAGCGCATTCCGCACTCGCGTAATAGCTTTTAAGATCTATCGCAAGATATGTGCGTTGCATCGTGCGATTCCCCCTTTCTATGTGCTCGTGTTATTTTGCTGTTAATGTCCGGCTCTCTCGACAAACCACCGGCCTAACCGACCGTTGAAGCGTGGATCAAGGTGCTCAAAGAACAGGTGCTTTTCCTGCCCTTGGATGAGCACAGTAAAACAGTCACCAGAGTAACCGTTATCGGCAGTCCCGGCAGGACGGAAGTCGCGCACTGTTTCGATTGGAAGGTACGTCCATCCGACCATGTGATCGATGTCGGCTGCATATAGCCTGTAGAATCAAAGTCGGAGGATACCTTTACATAGACTCGTTTTTTTGTCATAAGCAGTCACCTCCATGTTTAATCGTAGCTTTTAGAGCAATTCTTCATGGAATCTTTCAGAAAGTTGCTCTTAAGCTCTGGCACAGCAGGAAGCTGGTACCCTTTTGCGGTAAGAATGTTCAGTTTAAAATCAACAAAGTTTTTTTCGATTCCACCACCTGTGCGATCTCCTCAAGGGTGGCGAATCCTGTATGCGTGTATTGAAAGTCCTGCAGAAGCTCGTGATATTTCAAGGCACGGTATGTGCTGGAGCAGTGGGTTGGCAGAGAAGCCTCCATCTGAAGCCTGTCGGCGTTAAATTCATAGAAGCCGATTGGTTTCAGTACATCATCATCTGACAACAGCAGTTCAGCAGCAAACGTATTCGCCCTGCGCTCTGCTTTTGCATTGCTGAGACTATAAAAATATGTATCCTGGAAAGCCTGACCGGATGCCGCATGTTTCCGGTCGAAGATGGCGTGCCCAAGTTCGTGAGCCAGTGCGGATCTGCGTTGTTGCTTTGAGCAGTTTGGATTGATACCGATGTATTCGCAATTTAGAAGAACCGTGTAAAACCCAAGGAGCTCTTCGCAGAACCGGATGTCTTTAATCTTAATGGCGCGCTGGGCAATGATAGCTTCCGGGTCATTGCTCTTGTATCGGCGGCTTACAGCGTCGGCGGCAGTAATAGCAAAGTTGTCCAACAGCGACTCCTTTCCTCTGTAAGTCGATTACAGATATTTTTTAGGAGTAAACTTTTTTGCCTCTTCTTTTGCGTCAAGGAAGAGGCTTCCATTTCCTTAATGAAATTAGCCTGATCTTCTTCGGACAGCTCGCCGCCTGCAAAAAGGGCAGAGGTCTGTTCTTTTATTTTCTTTGCCTGCGCTACACCGCGGGAGCCATACTTCTTACGGACATCAGCGTAAAATTGATCATCGCTGAGTTCCTTCTGGAAGGTGGCATCATCCATAAAGTAGTCGGTCGTGACACCAAGAGCAGCGGCAATCTTCTGGATTGCGTCCACGCTTGGTTCGCGCTCGCCGGCTTCGATATAGCGGATGGCACGATCAGACATGGATGCTTGTCTGGAGAGTTCGGCCATGCTCATACCTTGTGCGGTTCGCAGAGCTTTGATCTTTTCGCCGTTGGTCGCATTCGGTGTAAGTGCAGTGGCTGCTTCAGCCCGGACATCCTGAGTGTCTAGTAAGTTCGTATCTTTTTTCATGTCATGCCTCCATGTGGGATATTTTGCTGTTTTTTGCCGGAAGGGAAAGTGGCCGGTGAGAAGCAGCAATTTTTTTGTAAAGCCTACTTGACAAGGAACAACTGTTCCTATATACTAAGAACAACAGTTCGTGAACTTCTGTTCCTATAATACAATAAGAAGTTGTAGAAGTCAATAGGGAAATGAACTTCTGTTCCTTTTTATTATGGTATGGGATGTAACATGGACTTAGCATAACGCAACTTCAAGTTAAGAAACGCAATAAAAGCAACAAAATAAAATTATTGCGTAATATTGACAAGTATGCAATGCAGTGATACTATATAAACAGAGGAGGTGTGACACCGATGGGAAGAAAGAAGATAACGAATCTTTTTCCTGATTACATTCGGACGGGAAAGGCTGACCTGGAAGTGCTGAGTCAGTTAGTTCTGAGTGCAAAGGGAGAACGGTCGATGAATGACTTTGCGAATGAGTGCGGGGTAAATACGTCGACGATTTCCCGTATTATCAATATGAAGAACACAACGGCTTGTTCGGATGAGGTGCTGGTGGCGATATCAAAGGCTGCAGATCCGAACAGTGGGGTCACACTGGAGAAACTGCTGGCGGCAAACGGAATGGTGAAACTTGTTCCTGCTGGTACAGAAGGAGCCGTTGTATCTCCATCTCAGATTGTTTTTGGCTTGGCAGATATTACAGAAGAGCGGAACATTGAGCAAGATCATAATTCCTCAAATATGTTCCTGCGGAATGCTGTTATGACATTAGCTGGGAGCAGGCTAGAAGAAAACTATAGGGAGACGTTGCAGAACGCATTCCTTATGAACGGCTATTTTGTAGAGCTGGTTTCCTACGAAAACATGATCTGGCCAAGAACAAAACAGTATAGAGCTGATTTTGCAATTCGGACAAATGCTCTTTTGGAGGAAGGCATTGATACATGGCTGTTTGAGTGCAAGTCTTATACGGCAGGAATTGGCAGGGGTACGATTGGTAAGATGAACCAGCTGTTTGCGATGGCATATATGGAGAGCCCCCGTGAGCATGGTATTAAGGTTTCAGTAGTAGTAAACCATGTAGCTATGATTGAACAGGCGAGAGAGTATTATGCCGGCTGCAAAATAAGGGATTATTTTTCCTTTATTTTAATCGACCCGGTGAACCGATGTGTGAAAGATGAATTTTGCATTCCGCGAATCGATGGAACAGAGAAGTCAGTGTTTAAGGTACAAGATGGGAGATGAGCATAGTGATTTCTGAGTGTGGAAGCAGCAGACTTAAGCGCAAGAAAGACATGATTGAAAATTGTATGGCGGCACAGGCGAAAGATTTACATGATATGAATGCCGACGTAGTGAACGAAGATGCGCTTATCATGAAAACAGTCCGGGAGATTACGCGCAGAGGTAATGATGCTGAAATCAGGCTGCGCAGCAACGGAAGGCTGGCTGTGTATGAGGTGAAGAAGAGAATATCCGTCGGGTAATTGGATTCGATGAAGGGCTAAAAGGAGCCGAGGATTGTGGTTGTATAACCATGATTTTCGGCTCCTTTTTTTCGTTTACGAGGGGAAAATGCTGATTTGGAATTTCCTACATCGTGGAAAATGCTGATAACTGGAAAAACCTTTCTGGCGATTTGCATAAACTAACGACCTGCTTCTTGGCTATTTGACAAAATTTGCTAAAAGGTATTTACGCATGGCGAAACTTCTGCTATGATTAAAGATACCACTAGAGTTAGTGGTAATAAATAAGAGTGAATTTTGAAATAGCATAGGAGGTGTACAGAAAAATAATTTGACTTCGACCGGGTCTGAGAGATAGGAAGTTGTGCAGACCGGCGAGCAGTGCATAGGCACTTTACATATTTAGTTATTAATCGAATTAGATATTCAATTTTGTGAATAGTGGAACTGCGGCTAAATGTCGTGGGGTTCAGACGAAATTAACTGGTATGTAGGTCGTAGTGCGCTCGTTTGTGGGTTGAAGGATGATTATTGATCTGATACACACGGCTTTTTAAGAACATACAATCTTAAAAGACCGAAACACATTAGAGAAGCAAGTGTCGAGCAAATAGCTTACGACCTGTATCTTTATGTGTTTCGGTCTTTTTTTGTTACTTTACGAAAGAGAAAGGGGGTGACCTTGTTGGCAGAAGTCTGGAAATCGGATCAGAAAATCATTGGTGAGAAGATAAAGAAAGCACGAAAGGCGGCGAAACTGACCCAGGAGCAGTTTGCAGAGGAAATGGGCGGAAGTTGCAGCAACAAGGTCATTTCCCGATACGAAAAAGGTGAAGTCGAGATGGGAGTTCAAACTCTCATCGACATAGCAGAGAATTTGGAGGTTCCGGTTGACTCATTGATGCCGGAGCGGGTGCAGGTACATACAGAGCCAGAAGATGATGAGATGAGCAGGCTGTTCTCAGGACTGAATGCAGAGAACAAGGAGATGCTGCTGAAAATGGCGCGTATGATGGCACAGAATGAATCATTAAAGATGGCTATATGATCCACACGGTCGAGAAGAAACGGCGGTGTGGATTTTTTTGCCCATTTTTAGAAGCTCGACAGAAAAATCTACAAATATGTGGATTTTTGAGAGCCGGATTCCTATTTGCAGGGGAGGTGGTTACTCGGTCATCCTGTTATCATATAAACAGTTCAAGGGACAAGCTCACAGAACCATAGAGTTTGAATCTGTCGGCGATCTCTCGGACAAATAAAAAAATATCGTAAGCCCGATTCTAGAGCAGGCGAAGGATACCATAGCAGAACCTCACAGTACAGCGATTTATTTGCTGGTGCTGGAGGTATGTGAATGGGATCACTCTACCTATCTCTGGAATCGGGCTTTTTGTGTTTCACAGCCTTTCCAGATGGTTTGGTGCCTCATCTGCGTCCTGCTTCGGTATCTTTCCCTCCCAGAAGTCCGGGGGAAAGGACAAAACAATGGTGAACATGATGACTGGAGCAGTAGCAATCAACGGTGGAGTAGGTGTGATGGAGATCCATCAACCGCAGGTGGCGGTCAGCCAGATGGCAGCAAGCGCGGCACAGGCTGCAGAGCAGGTGGCTCTCAACGCACATATCACCCTGCGTGAGCTGAAGACAAAGATCGAAACTGTGGTGGAAAAGAAGCTCCCTACCTTTAAGACCCTTATGGAAAAGGAGCCGGTGGCAGTGGCACAGACAATGGTAAATGGAGCAAAGCTGACTGCTTATGAGAACGGCTACGCAGTGTATGAGGTAGATGACTCCCATACAGTTATGGCGGTGGATCGCTGCAACGATTACCGTTATGACTTTACGGATGGGTCCTACGAGGTGATCCCGGCTGAAGCATTCGAGGATGTTGAGTGGAGTGTTCGTCTGCTGATGGAAGGCGAGCGTCGGATGGAGCATAACCTGAATAAGCGTGTGGCAGATTCAGAAAATGTTTCCCTGGAATGTGACGGCTCCGACTGGTCTGCGGCCGTTATGGTGGATTTTCTGGATGAAGACAATGTCGAGATGTTGGCAGACAGGGAGCTTCGCCGTCTGTACGCGGCCATGAGCAAGCTCACAGAGCGTCAGACTGAGGTGATCCAGCTTTACTTCTATAAAGGTATGACGCTGCAGGAGATTGCAGAGGAGCTGGGGATAACAAAACCGGCTGTCCATTATGCGATGAAGGGTGCTCTCAAAAAAATGAGAAAAAGTTTTTGAAGAACTACTTAACTTTTGCCCCAAAACGGTGGTCTTTATGAGAGGACCACCTCTCAAGTACATCGACAGGAGGAAAAACCTATGAATGCAGAAAGCATGAATAAGGCGAATGTAACCGCCAAGATAGAGGGTTCTAAGGAGGCTCGTCCGCCCGGCGGTTTTCCGCTGGCATCGGCACCGAAGAAGATTTTTATCTGCTCGCCGTACCGACCGACAGCAAATGACCCGCCGTGCAGGAAGGCGCAGATGGAAGCAAACATCCAGAGGGCAAAGACAGCCTGCAGGATTCTGACCACAATGGGAGTCCTGCCACTGGCTCCACATCTGTATTTTACTCAGTTCTTAAAGGATGAGGATGCACAAGAGCGTGCAACAGGAATCCGATTTGGAATGGAGTGGCTGGAAGCAGCGGATGAAGTGTGGGTGTTCGGCGAAACCATATCCGAGGGGATGGCGGCGGAGATCAAGAGAGCACATGAGCTGAAGAAGCCCGTTTGCAACCTTCCGGAGCCGGGACGCATGGTCGAGTTGCTTTTGAAGAGACTTTCCGAGCAGTATCACATACCAATGGAAGATAAAACCGAAGAGCAGCAGGAAGCTGCAGAAAGTGAGGAAGACAATGGAGAATAAGAACGAGAAGAGCATGACTCTGGAGGAAATGATCGGCGAGATGCTGAAGGATGCCAAGGTGGTAAAAGTTCCGCTTCCTGCCAGGGCAGAGGAAGAAAAGGAAACTCAGAAGCAGGACAAGCCGATGCCGGCACGCCCGTCTGGTGTTCCGTTCCTTTCGCTCAGCATCAAGAACCTGCACCTCCACATGGATGAGCGCATGACCTATTACAACTACGGCTTCGGTCAGGAGCCGGATGCAGAGGCAGACGACCCGGCAGAGGACATCGACTTCGATGAGATGCTGGCTCGCATCCACAAAGAAACTGGTCTGTGCGAGAAGGTCATTCTGGCAGTCCTGAAGGCACAGGCCGATTATCTGGATGACCTGTGGGGGGATGAGGAAGAAACCGGAGAGGAGGCAAACGCATGATGGACGAACTGAATGCTTTGAACGCTCCGAAAAAAGTCGTGGACGGTCTGGTCGAGGTCTTTGACGGTCTGGCACAGATGTTTGCCGGTGTATCCGAGCAGCTGGATATGCTGGCAGCAAATGCAAAGACGGAGGATGAACTGGAGCTTCCGGTGGCAGAGCAGCCAGTACTGCCCGTAACAGAAAAGAAAGGCCCGGCGGTTTCGCATCCCCGTAAGAAGCCGGTCAAGAAAACCAAAAAGGTGGAAGAGACGGTTACTTCGGCCATCGAGGAAACCGCAGAGGTGCCTGTGGTAGAAGACCCTGACGAGGCGGAGAAAGCAGTGAACTCCGAGAGTTCAGAAACCGCAGAGAGTGAGCATCCGGTGGATGATGCGGATGCGCTGCCGTGGGAAGAAGATACCGGCCAAAAAGAAGTACCGTCCGATAAAACCACGGACAAGGACACACCTGCTGCCAAGGAGGAAACACAGTCTGCAGTGACGATCACCAAGGACGAGATCACGGCGGTCATTGTCGCCAAGATCAAGAAGAAGCGTGATAACAACGAGAAGATCGGTCAGCTTCTGAAGACCTACGGTGTGGCCCAGCTGTCTGACCTGCCTGCAGAGAAGTACGAAGCATTTCTGGCAGATGTCTCCCAGATTTAAGGGAGGTCATCATGCCGGAAGTACATGCAATCCTTTCTGCTTCCAGCTCTAAGAGGTGGCTGAACTGTACACCATCTGCAAGGCTGGAGCAGAACTTCCAAATGAATCCTCGGTGTACGCCGAGGAGGGAACTGCTGCCCATGCGCTGGGCGAATACAAGCTGCGGAAATATCTGCATGAACGGGTGAAGCGTCCAACCTCCGAGTACGAGGATGAGGAGATGGAAGCGAACACCGATATCTATGCGGAGTTCATCATCTCCACAGTGGAGCGCATCAAGGAGACCTGTCCGCATCCGCTGGTCATGGTGGAGGAGCGGCTGGATTACAGCTACCTGGTTCCATCTGGCTTTGGTACCGGCGACTGCGTGATCATCGCAGACGGTACGCTTTATGTCATGGACTACAAGAACGGCAAGGGAGTGTTCGTAAACTGTGACCATAATCCGCAGATGATGCTGTACGCCCTAGGTGCTTACCACGCCTACGGATATCTGTACAGTATCAAAAAGGTGTCCATGACCATTATCCAGCCGAGACTGGAAAATATCTCAACGTTTGAATGCAGTGTGGAGGAACTGCTGGACTGGGCAGAGACCTATGTCAGACCGAGGGCAAAGCTGGCCTTTGAAGGAAAAGGCGAGCAGGTTCCCGGGGACTGGTGCCGGTTCTGCCGTGCCAGAACTTCCTGTAAAGCCTGTGCCGATGAAGCTATGGCTCTGGTGAAAGAAGAATTTCTGGATCTGGATGCCGGTGTGCTGGAGGATGAAACCGAGGAAACGGATGCGACAGCATCCTTTGATCCGGACATTTCGGTGCCGACCTTTAAATCCCCGGCCCTGCTTTCAAAGACAGACATTGAGAAGATGCTGCCGACCCTGAACCGTATCGAGTCCTGGATCGAAGCCATCTTTGCCTATGTCAGTTCGGAGGCCATCAATCATGGTGTCAGCTGGGATGGGTATAAGGTGGTCGAGGGTAGGAGCAAGAGGCAGTTCCTTGATACGAAATCGGTGGTGGCTGCTGCAGAGAAGGCCGGATACACCGATATTTATAAGACGGAGCTGATCTCTCTGACAGCCTTTGAAAAGCTTATGGGGAAGAAAAAGTTCCAGGAGATTCTGGGAGAGTATGTGGTCAAGCCGCCCGGTAAGCTGGCACTTGTCCCGGATTCGGACCCCAGAGAAGCAGTCGATCTGCAGACTGCGGAAGATGAATTTGCTGTCCTCGATTGAGGGCAGCAGCAATACACAAAAACAGATTGATGGAGGATTTTTATTATGGCTAACAAGATTTCCAGTGCAACTAAGGTCGTGATTCCGTGCCGTATCTCTTTCGCAAACATTTTTGAAGCAAAGAGCATCAACGGCGGTGAGGCCAAGTATTCCGTTTCCTGTCTGATCCCGAAGGAGGATAAGAAGACCCTGCTGGCGATCCACAAGGCAGTGGAGGCCGCCAAGGAGGATGGCAAGACCCGTAAGTGGGGCGGTAAGATCCCGCCGAACCTGAAGCTGCCTCTGCGTGACGGCGACATCGACCGCCCGGACGATGAGAACTACCAGGAGCATTTCTTTGTGAATGCCTCCAGCAAGGATGCACCGCAGGTCGTGGACCGTCATGTCCAGCCTGTGACAGACCCGATGATGGTCTACTCCGGCTGCTACTGCAATGTCAGCGTGAACTTCTACGCTTTTAACGCCAACGGCAACCGCGGTGTGGCTGCTGGTTTGGGGAACGTGCAGTTTGTCAAGGATGGTGACCGTCTGTCCGGCAAGGCATCAGCAGAGTCTGATTTTGACGCGCTGGACGATGAGGATGTTCTGGGCGGCGATGCCGGTGAGGAACTGCCGGATTACCTTCGCTAAGAGAAACACAGATAAGTAACCGTGCCGGGGGATGCCAGGGTGTCCTCCGGCTTTTTACATCGAATAGAGGTGAGATATTTGAAAGAAACGCTGATCGATATTGAGACCTACAGCGAGGTGGATATCGGAAAATGCGGCCTGTACCGTTATGCCACAGATCCAAGCTTTGAGATCCTGCTGGTTGCCTGGGCGACCGATGAAGGGGATGGTTTTGGCGAGACCAGGTGTGCAGACCTTGCATCGGGAGAACCGCTCCCGAAAGAGCTGTTGGAGGATTTCCAGTCTGGAAGTGTGCGGCTGATCGCCCACAATGCTTCCTTTGAGCGGGTCTGTTTTTCCGTGCATCTGCAAAGACATCTGCCGGGACAGTATCTGAAACCCGGAGAGTTCCTTTCGCCGGACAGCTGGATCTGCACGATGGTTATGGCGGCATCGCTGACTCTGCCAATGGCCCTAAAGGATGTTGGCATTGTGTTGAAGACCAGCCAGCAGAAAGACAAGGAAGGCGAGCGGCTGATCAAGCTGTTTTCCATGCCCTGTAAGCCAACGAAGAGTAATGGGATGCGTACCCGGAATCTTCCGGAGCATTACCCTGCTGACTGGGAGAAGTTTAAGTATTACTGCATTCAGGATGTCAACACCGAGGTGGACATTTATAAGCGGCTGAAGAAATTCCCGATGCCGGAGCAGGAGTGGAAGCATTACCGGGTCAATGAGCGTATCAATGACCGGGGCGTAAAGATCGACACGGAGTTGGTGCAGCAGGCCATTGCCTGTGACCTGCTGCTCTCGGACGCTATGAGTAAGAAAGCCTACGAACTGACCGGGCTTGAGAATCCAAACTCTGTGTCACAGCTGAAGTCATGGCTGGATGAGCGCGGCATTCCGATGGACACGCTCGGAAAAAGGATGTAGCACAGATGATCGATGAACTGGACAAGAACGGAGTGGATGCCGAGGCAATGGACATGCTGAAGCTCCGGCTTCAGATGGCGAAAAGTTCTGTGAAGAAATACCAGGCGGCAGAACGCTGTGTCTGCTCAGATGGCAGAGCCAGAGGGCTGTTCCAGTTCTATGGGGCCAGCCGCACAGGTCGGTATTCCGGTCGGAATATCCAGTTGCAGAATCTGCCGCAGAACCATATTTCCACGCTGGATGAGGCGAGGGAACTGGTGAAGCTGGGGTGCTTTGATATGGTCGAGACCATCTATGGCAATACCCCGGATGTGCTTTCCCAGCTGATTCGAACCATGCTGATCCCAAGAGAGGCTGTGAGTTCATCGTGGCCGACTTCTCCGCCATCGAAGCCCGTGTGCTTGCATGGGAAGCCGGGGAGGACTGGCGGCTGGAAGCTTTCTGGAAGGAAAGGACATCTACTGTGCCTCTGCCAGCCAGATGTTCCATGTGCCGGTGGTGAAGCACGGCATTAACGGGGAACTTCGGCAGAAAGGAAAGGTGGCAGAGCTGGCCTGCGGCTATGGCGGTTCTTCCGGCGCACTCATCAGCATGGGTGCTCTGCAGATGGGTCTGAAAGAAGAGGAACTGCCGGAGATCATCGATTCCTGGCGGGAAGCCAATCCGAAGATCGTCCAGTATTGGTGGGATGTGGAAAAGGCGGCAACGCAGGCGTTTAAAACCGGAAAGCGACAGGAGATCGGTAAGCTGGCGTTTGAGTTTTATTCCGGTACGCTCTGGATGCTGCTTCCTTCTGGAAGAAAGCTGGCGTATCTGAAGCCGAGACTGCAGCCGAACCGCTTCGGTCGCATGAGCCTGACCTATGAAGGAGTGGGGCAGAACCACAAATGGGCCAGACAGGAAACCTACTCCGGCCGTCTGGTGGAGAATGCGACACAGGCGATTGCACGTGACATTCTGGCAGAAGCAATGGCCCGGATGGAAGCTATGGCCTGAATATCGTAGGTCATGTTCACGATGAAGTCATCATCGAAGCACCCAAGGATCGGTACACGGCGGATGAGGTCTGCAAGCTGATGTCCGTTAACCCGGAGTGGTGCAAGGATCTTCCTCTGAATGCTGCCGGATATAAGGGCAGCTACTACTTCAAGGATTAAAGGGGGAGCAAGATGCCTCATGTTCTGAAAATGAAGGACGGAAAACTTCTGATACCCTTTGGCATCCGGGATCTGCTGGATGCGGTGCAGGACTATGCCGGAGAGGAACTTCGCCGGGAGATCGAGGAATATATCGAAACTAATGTGCAGGATATCGATGGTTACGAAAAAGAGTACGACCGCATGGAACAGGAGAATGAACGCCTGGCTGACCATCAGCGGTCGGTCCTCTGTGACATCCGGGACGAGGTGGATGCTCTGGACACATTCCTGCAAGATACCCGGCTGAACCGCAGGCGTATGCAGGGAGCCGTTCGGATCATCCGGCAGATGATCAACCGGGAATTATAAGCACTTGTAGTTATAAAAACACGGCGTTTTTGTCGGAAGGACACGGACGCATAAACGGGCGTATAAATATGCGCCGCAGAGATAGAGAGGAAAATTGCTATGAAAACAGGAAGAAATTTGCAGGAAGTCCTGGTCGAACTGAACCGTCAGAATCAGGCCAAGCAGGATTTTATCAGCCCGGCGCAGGGAATGCGCTCCGGAAGATGGACACACCTTCGAGATCAATCATCTTACAACCAGCCAGCAGGAGGTGTTTGGTACGACCTCGCTGTTCCATCGTCAGGTGGCATCAGCACTGGGTATCCCGGCCAAATACTATGATCTCATGCAGAAAGAAAAGCCGGAACTGCTGGCAGAGAATGTGAACAGCTGGTTTGCGGACAAGCCCAGCTCTTACATGGTCCGCTCTATGGATTACGGTGCCGGACAGGTAGCCCGTGCGCTGCTGTCGGAACGCTATCGCCGTATCGACAACATGGAGATTGCCACAGCTGTCCTGCCGCTGTTTGCAGGCAACGACCAGTACGAGGTCATGTCCTGCGAGGTGACGGAGAACCGTCTGTACCTCAAGGTGGTCAATCACCGTCTGGAGATGGAAGTCCGCAATGGCGACATCGTCCAGGCTGGCGTGATGATCTCCAACTCCGAGGTCGGTCTGGGAGCTGTGTCGATTCAGCCGCTGGTATACCGTCTGGTCTGCACCAACGGCATGGTGGTCAATGACATGGGCGAACGCCGTCATCATGTGGGCCGGCAGGCAAAAGCAGTGGAGGACAGCTTTGCCCTGTATTCGGATGAGACGATGGAAGCAGAGGACAAGGCATTCCTGCTGAAACTCCGCGATACCACGATGGCTGCCATTGATGAGCTCGCTTTTCCCAGGTGGTCGGTCGCCTGCAGGAATCTATGGCAGTGCCGATCACCGGCAGGGTACAGGATGTGGTGCAGCTGACTGCCCAGAGCTATGGCATCAATGCCGAGGAACAGGAAGGTATCCTCAAGTACCTCATTGAAGGCGGAGACCTTTCTCTGTACGGTCTGTCCAATGCGGTGACCCGTGCATCGCAGGATGTTGTTTCCTATGACCGTGCTACCACACTGGAGGGCATCGGCTGGCAGGTTGCCACGATGGAGCCGCAGCAGTGGAAGCAGATCAATCAGTGAGGTGACGGTATGGAAGATGTCATTCACTGGATCACAGAACACAAAGAGGAAAGATCTCTGAACAGGAAAGTCAGCCACAGCCACCCGGACCCGACTGCCAATGAAGCCATCGGCAATGTAGTTCGGGAAGAGCGCAGGAAGAAGCACCAAAAAAGGAAACACCCGAAAAGGGAATGCCGGAAAAAGAAACGCCCACGCATCGGTGTCTGGCGGGCAGAGGAGCGAAGCCGGATGAGGGAGAATGAAGTCGAAAAGCAGTTTGTGGAAGCAGTCAGGGCAGCCGGTGGGCAGGCCCTTAAATTCACCAGCCAGAGCATGAACGGTGTGCCGGATCGACTGGTTTTGCTGCTCGGCGGCAAGTGTGCTTTTGTGGAACTGAAAGCTCCCGGCAAGCAGATGCGTATCCTTCAGAGAAAACGCAGACTGCAGCTGGAGGCACTGGGCTTCCCGGTATTCTGCGTAGACCGCCCGGAACAGATCCAGCCTGCTATCCATGCGTTGATTTGCTGGAAACCGGGCGAGCCTATCCCCCAGGGAATCGGGGCGAAGATTCCGGAGATGCCGGAAGTTACGCTGCCACAAGGAAATACACAAAGCGAGGAGCTGGAAACACGGGCACAGGATGCCGGGGAGGAGGTGATGCCCAAATGAAGTTCATTCCACATGATTATCAGAGCTACTGTACGGAGTATATCAAAACACACCCGGTCGCAGCCCTTTTTCTGGATATGGGCTTGGGTTAAGGAAAGACCGTTATCACATTGACAGCCATCAAAGACCTTATGCTGGAGACCTTCGAGGTCAGCAAGGTCCTGATCATTGCGCCGCTGCGTGTGGCTCGTGATACGTGGCCGGCAGAGATCGAAAAGTGGGATCATCTGCAAGGTCTGGATATTTCTGTCATCGTAGGTGATACAAAGACCCGAATTGCAGCACTCCACCATCCGGCGATGATCTATGTCATCAACCGTGAAAATATCAAATGGCTGGTGGAGTACTATGAGAAAAACGGAATGCGCTGGGATTTTGGCATGGTCGTGATCGATGAGCTGTCATCGTTCAAGAACTACCAGTCCCAGCGTTTTAAATTCCTGCGGAAAGTCCGCCCGTATGTGAAACGATGGGTCGGATTGACCGGCACCCCTTCTTCCAATGGTCTCATGGATCTTTGGGCGGAGATCGGGATTCTGGATGGCGGGGAGCGGCTTGGCAAATTCATCGGCGGTACCGGGAAGCTTATTTCAAGGCTTCTTCCATGAATCCTTCCACGGGTGTTGTGTTCCAATACAAGCCCAGAGAAGGAGCAGAGGAGCTGATCTACCAGAGGATCTCGGATATCACGATTTCCATGAAAGCACTGGATTACCTTCATATGCCAGACTGCATTCCAAGTCGGTACGAGGTGGAGATGAGCGCACCGGAGCGAGAACTCTACGATATGCTTCGGAAGGACCTGTTGATCCCGCTGAAAGATGGTGACATAGATGCTGCCAATGCCGCATCACTGACAGGAAAGCTGTTGCAGATGAGCAATGGTGCTGTCTACGACGAGAACGGAAAAGCCCGCATCATCCATGACCATAAGCTGGAGGCACTGGAAGACCTGATCGAAGCCGCCAACGGACAGCCTGTTCTGGTGGCGTACTGGTTCAAGCATGACCGCCAGCGCATCATGGAGCATCTGGCAAAACAGAAAATCCCGGTACGGGATATCAAGAGCAGCACTGACATCAGGGACTGGAATGCCGGGGATATCCCGGTTGCCCTGATCCACCCGGCATCGGCCGGACATGGCCTGAACATCCAGCAGGGCGGACATATCCTGATCTGGTTCGGACTGACATGGAGCCTGGAACTGTACCAGCAGACCAATGCCAGACTTTGGAGGCAGGGGCAGACGAATGTGGTCACCATCCACCATATCATCACCAAGGACACGGTAGACGAGGACGTCATGGCTGCCCTGGAACAGAAAGACATGACACAGGAAAAACTGATCTCAGCGGTCAAGGCACAGCTGGGGAGATAGGAGAGAATATGAAAAAATATCTATTTTTGAATGCTGAGGACCGCCGTCCGGCAGAGGAGAGTGATTATCGTTATAAAAATCCAAGCCAGTAACGGCAATGAAAGCCAAAAGAGACGAGGAGGGATTCTTCATCCCCTGGCAATGTTCCGGCCGATTGGCGAGAAGGGACTCCTTTGTGAGCTCTTTGGTACGAGTCCGATCCGCAGAGCAGCAGACCTGCGGATGAACCGGGATCTTCTCATGAAGGAAGCCTATGAGCATGAAGTGGAACTTCTGATGTGCCATATCCGGGCAAGTGAGCTCTGGATGCAGCAGGAATTCTGTAAGGAAGAACAGGCTATGGAACTGTATCAGAAATCCAAGATCCAGAATATGCCCAACCTCACCCCGGACGGAAAACGAAAGCTCCTGCTGGATGCAGTCACATGGAAATACGACTGTGTTCAGCAGTACAAAAAGATCTGTTTTCAGTTTGCAGAGGCGGTCATTGCAAGGGAAAAGAGCCAGAATCTGGGGAATACGAACCGAGATCATTTTATTGAGCAGTTTATCAAGAAAGCAAATGAACTGCCGGAAGCAAACCGCCGTTTGCTGGATCTTTTGTATGAGACGGCATGGCACACGATCTATGTTTTCAAATACGGTATTGCTCCGGAGAAGGTGCCGGCTCCCTGGTATGACAGGATGGGAGGCGTTGAAAAATGAGCAGAGTAAGAAATGCTGCAATTGCCGTCAGTGAAAATATGGCCTGCTATGAGAATCTGGCAAACGCCATCATCCTGCAGGCGGTCAAGGATTATAAGTGGGCGCTTCACCGGCTGGATGTCAATCCAAAGAACCGGGATGCGATGCACGAGAAAGAAAGATTGGAACGATTCTTTCATTCTCCGTGGTATGAGGCGCTTACGGATTTGGATGCAGACCGGCTGATCGAAGGGGTGCAGGAGCGGGTGCGTCAGGAAGCAGCCAAGCGACGAAAGAAGAAAGCCACCGTGGAGGCGTCCAGCTAAAAACCAATTGGATCGGTCAGAAAGGAGGACGAACTATGGCTGAGGAAAAGAATGTGGCATCTGCCGCAAAACCTGAACAGGTGGATTGTCTGGAGCTGGTCAAAAAACTGGCCGATTCCTATCGCTGTTTGATCCGCAGGCGGGAACTGCTCCGACAGCAGTATGAAGAATCCAAATCGTGGTTTTACACGAAAGAAGAGATTATCTATAAATTGTCACAGGGCGCACATGAGGAATCCGAGCGGGTACAGACAAGCGGCTTGTCGAACCCAGTGGAACGCACGGTCCTTAATTGCGATAAGGTGCTGGCATCCATGAACCGGGAAGTGCAGACACAGCGCACGGAGCAGTTTCTGGAACCGTACTATGAAGTCTGTGAGCAGATCGAACTCTTTGAGATCGGGCTTCGCAGTCTGCGCGGCCAGACCCGGCTTGTGGCGGAGCAGTTGTTTGTGGATGGGAAGAAGCAGTCGGAGATTACGGGGGCGGAAGGGAAATTGCTGACCCGGAGAATGGTAGTCCGGGAGAAAGAAAATGCCCTTATTGGAATGGCCGACACAATTGGCCGCTATCAGAGGAGGTGATACGGAATATGAAACAGGAAACAGCAGAGGACATGCTGGATTTTGCAAAAGAAGTCTGCCAGAAATACAGCAGGGTAAAAACGCTGGCGGAGGAAACACAAGTGCAGTGGAGGCGGGATCTTGAAATGGCTGCGGATTCTAAATATCCGGGTGAAAAGGAAATGTATGACCGGCAGGCAGAAGAAAGTCTTGCAAGGTATACAGCGGTAAGAGAGTGGCTTGAGCTGGCTGATGCAGCGGCGTTTCGGATCAGAGACAGTAAGGCACAGATCGTTGTGAGACAGCACTGTCTGGACCGGATTCCTCTGAAAGCAGTCGAATTTGAGAACGGGAAGCACATGGGAAAAACAGCCGTCTTTTATCATAAAAAAATCGGGCTGCAGCAGTTTTCAGAAGAGCTTTTCTCCAGCAAGGCGCAGATGCGGCAGCTGGAAAAAAGTTCTGCAAAAACTGAACTTTACGAACGGAAACGAACCGTTTTTGAACTTTTCCTTCTTAACTGTACATCGGTTTTTTGCTATACTTTAAACTAGGAAAATAGGAAAACAAAGGCATAAAGATACTGGAAAGCATCCGGTGTTTTTATGCCTTTTTACATTTACGGCCGCTATGAGGATTCCATCTTCGGCGGCCTTTTTGCTATCAAACTGGAGGTGAGATCCAATGGGGAGAAAGAAAAAGAATGCCCGGTCAGCAGCACATGGACGGAAGATCCATGTTAATAAATACATCAATCAGCGAGGGAAGACCAAGAAAAGGGCAGTAGCCTCCTGTCAGCCGGCACCTAATAGAGTGCCGATTCAGGAGATGCCGCTTACCAGATGGCCGGTACCAAAGATACCGAAGCAGTATGAAATCTGGTTTGCAGAACTGGGGAATCATTATGGTACTTCGGTGCAGAGCGGAAACCGCCCGGTGCTGGTTATCAGCAACGATATGGCAAACCGCAATTCTCCGATTATCATGGTGATTCCGATGAGTTCCAAGCTGAAGAAGCTGGAGCTGCCGGTACACATTCCGGTCACCGGGAGAGACTGCGAAATGCTCCGGGATGAGGGACTGGAAGAATCCATTCTGCTGGTGGAGCAGATCACGACCATTGACAAGATGGTCCTGTGCAACCGGCTCTGCCGTGTGACCTCGGCCAAGAAAAAGCAGGAGATCGAAGCTGCTGTTAAAAAGCAGTTTGCGATGCAGGCTTGCATGGGAAGGGAGGCGCAGGCATGATGGACATCAAGAACATTCCGGGCAAGCTGAAAACGACCTGCAGCTTCTGTGTCTGGAAGTTTGAAAAGCGCAATGGCCAGAAGACCAAGATGCCATTTAACCCGGCAACGGGGGAACGGGCAAGGATCAATGACCTGCGTACATTCTCAGATTTCAAGAATACCCTTGTCACTTATGCAATGGGCGGCTATGACGGTATCGGTATTGCTGTTGGCAACGGAATCGGAGCTTTTGATATCGACCATTGTATCCGGGAGGACGGTACGCTGAACGATACGGCGGATACCGTCCTTTCCATCTTTCTACGGCTTACGTGGAAAAATCTCCATCCGGGAAAGGATTGCGAGGTTTCTTTTGTGTGCCGGAAGACTACGTCTACGACAAGACGGTCTACTACATCAACAACCGTAGCAAGGGTCTGGAAGTGTATATGCCCGGTGCGACAAACCGCTTCGTCACCGTAACGGGAGATGTTTACCGCACAGGTGAGATCCCGAACGATGAAACGGCAATGACAACACTGCTGGACACGCTGATGAAGCGAAACAAGCAGGTGCAGCAGACACATTTCCAGCACCATTCGTACCTGGATGATGAGGCTGTCATCGCACACGCCAACGAAGCCAGCAACTCGGAGAAGTTCAAAAAACTCTTTGCCGGTGACTGGGAAGACCTCTACGGCAGCCAGTCGGATGCAGATATGGCATTGCTGTCTATTCTGGCATTCTGGTGTGGCTGTGATGAGGAGCAGATGGACCGTATCTTCCGTACTTCCGGTCTGATGCGTGACAAGTGGGACCGCAAGCAGGCTGGTTCAACTTATGGTGCAATCTCTATCCGCAATACGGTCAATACCTGTGCGGCCATCTATATGCCGGTCAACGCACAGGATATCGTAGATGAGGAGTTTTCCAAGCTGGATGAGGATGACTATATCGAGTTCCAGCCGGATCTCACCAAGATCACGATCACGCTGGAAGAAATGGCTCCGCACACAAATGCCCGGTATGGCAGAAATGAGATAGGCATGGGCAATATGTTTGCGGATTATTTCAAGCAGATCGCCCGGTACAACAGTGAGCGTAAAGGCTGGTATGTCTATGACGGCTCTGTCTGGCGGCCGGACAAAGGCAATCTCAAGGTATCGGAACTGGCAAAGCTGCTGGCTGACAAGCTGTATGTGTTTGCTTTGACGATCACCGAAGAGGATGCCAGGAAGCGGTTCATCGACCGTGTCCGAAAACTGCAGCTGCGTAAGAATCGGGAAACAATGCTAAGAGATGCCATGTCCGTGTATCCGATCTCCATGCAGGCATTTGACAGGAACAAGTATTTCTTCAACTGCAAAAATGGAACGTTGGATATGAGGACACTGGAATTCAGGGAACATCGGCCGGAGGATTATCTCACAATGGAATCCGGTATTACCTATGACCCGGATGCAGACTGTCCACGCTGGCACTCGTTTATCAAGGAGGTCATGTGTGGAGATGCAGATCTGGCAGACTTCCTTCAGCGTTCTTTGGGATACGCCCTGACAGGAGATACCTCGCAGGAGTGTATGTTTATCCTTTACGGTGCCACTTCCCGAAACGGCAAAGGCACTGCAATGGAAACCTTCCTGAAGATCATGGGCGACTATGGAAAGACATCGAATCCGGATATGCTGGCAGCTAAATTCCGTGGTGGGAACACAGGCGGACCTTCGGAAGAAGTGGCTCGTCTGGTCGCTCCAGATTTGTAAATATCTCTGAGCCGGAGAAGAAGATCACATTTAATGCAGCTCTCGTAAAAAGAATGACCGGCAACGATACCATCAACGCCCGATTCCTAAATGAGAACAGCTTTGATTTTGTGCCGGTGTTCAAGATTTTTATCAATACGAACTACCTGCCTAATGTCAATGATATGACCTTGTTCCAATCCGGCCGACTGAAGATCATCCCGTTTAACCGTCACTTTGAAGAGGGAGAACAGGACCAGGGCTGAAGGGGCAGTTTGCGAAGCCAGAGAACCTGTCAGGTATTTTTAACTGGTGTCTGGAAGGGTACAAAAAGTTCTGCCAGCGGGGTTTGGAACTTCCGCAGGCTGTCACGAAAGCCACGGAAGATTACAAGGATGATTCTGATCGGATCGGGCAGTTCATTGAGGCGTGGCTTGAAAAAGAGGATGGGTCGGAACTTCGGACGGCAGCAGCATACCAGCTGTACACAAAGTGGTGTGAGGAGAACGGGTATTCCTCAGAGAATCAGAAGAACTTTAAAAATGCTATCGGCGTGCATTTCAAAGTGGTCCGAAAGCGCCCCAAAGGCGGTGGCGGACAGACTACGCTGATCATGGACTGCAAGTTCAAGGAAGTAGAAGCTGGAGCGGAAGACCTGACGGTACAGGATGCATATAAGCCAAAGGACAGTCTTTTGTGACCTATTTTGTCTGATTTTGGGTGCTTTGTAGCATGTAGCTGGTTTGTAGCCGAGATTTCATAACCTTTTTTATTATTACTTTCTTTTATAGCTTTCTTATATAAAATTCAGCTACATGGTTGCTACATGCTACATGAGTTGAGAAGAAGAAAGGGAAGTAAGAGAATGAACGGAAACCATGAACAGAGACAGGGCAGGCAGTCTTTGTGGGAGCCTATTTGTGGGCAAGGGCAAAAACGGCCTGCTTTGTGATACATGAAAGAGAGGACAGAACATGAGTAAGATTATCACCTGTGAACAGGTCAGCAATGGCCATCCCGATAAGATCTGTGACCAGATTGCAGATGCCATTGTGACCGACATTCTTCAGCATGACAGGAACGCCCGTGTGGCGATTGAGTGTCTGCTGAAAAAGAGTCAGCTCTTTATTGCCGGCGAGGTCACCACCGATTACCGGCCAAACTATCAGCAGATTGTCCACGATGTGTTCAACCGCATCGGTGCTGAAAAGCTGGGCTGGAACCTGACCGAGCTTCTTCGCATCGGCATTCTGGTGGACAAGCAGTCCCCGGATATTGCACTGGGTGTGGATAAGGCGGTGCCGGTGACCAGGGAATCATGTATGCTACGCCACCAACGAGACGGCAGAGCAGATGCCGATCCCGTATATGGTCGCTACCAAGTTCCTGCAACTGCTGAAGAAACATCCGTCTAAGATGTTCCGTGCAGATGCCAAGGCACAGGTCAGCTACGATTACGACACCGGTCGTATCACCACCTTCCTCTGTTCCGTGCAGCATAGCCCGGATGTGGAGGTCAGCGACTTCCGGCACATCATCGAATCCATGATGGTATTGGCCGCCTGCGAATACGGTCTGGACGGTGACTTTACGAAGCTCGTCAATCCGACCGGTCGTTTCGTGCTGGGCGGCAGCTACGCCGACTGTGGTGTGACTGGCCGAAAGCTGGCGTGCGATACCTACGGCGGTATCGGTCGCATGGGTGGTGGCGCTCTGAGCGGTAAAGATCCCACCAAGGTGGACCGTTCCGCAGCATACATGGCGAGGAAGATTGCCAAGGACATCGTGCAGGCGGGCTACGCTGACAAGTGCGAAGTCCAGCTGGCTTACGCTATCGGCGTGGTGCAGCCGGTGGGGGTGTCGGTGGAGTGCTTCGGTACGGAACACCAGTCCATTGACTTCATCGAAGCCTATGTCCATGACAGCTACGATCTGACCCCGCAGGGGATCATCCAGCGTCTGGGACTGCTGGATGTAGACTACAACAAGGTCAGTGCTTACGGTCACTTCGGTAAGGCTGGTCTTCCGTGGGAGGACTGACCCATGCCATACAGACCAAAGACACCGTGCCATCACCCCGGCTGCCCAGAGCTGGTGGAAGCCGGCCGGCTCTACTGTGAGAAGCACCTGCCTCTCCATCCAGAGGTGACCCGCCCGGCAGCGAAGCGTGGATACAACAGGCGGTGGCAGAAAGTCAGAAAGTCGTATCTGGAAGCTCATCCGCTCTGTGTGCAGTGTGCCAAGCAGGGCAAGTACGTCCGGGCAACGGTTGTGGATCACATCATTCCACACCGTGGTGATCAGAAACTTTTCTGGGATCAGAACAACTGGCAGTCTCTCTGCAAGAGTTGTCACGATAAGAAGACGCTGACCGAAGACATCAACCCGACCTACACCTACTGACACCCCCCGCCGGGGGCCGGGGTCACTTCTCTACGGTGAAGTCACACGGAGACCGGTGGCCCCTTTTCTGTGAAAAACCGCAAATTTCATAGGCCGGGGGTCAGAGGATTAACGGCGCAAAATGAAACAGGAAAATGTACAGGCATCGGAGCTTCGGTTTCGGTGCCATTCTTTTTCCCCGAAATGAACCAAAGTGTGTGAAACTTCTCGAAAACAGGGAGCTTTCGCACATTTTAGCTTGTTCCGGGAGGAACGAGGCGAGCGAGAATCGGCCGCTGCAACAACAATTCAACCGGGCGGGACGGGGCCGATTTCCACTTCGCCGCTTTTCGTATGAATTATGAGATTTTCTAAGAAACCGCCGAAGAAACGGCGAAAAATGAGAGTGAGGTGAGGCAGATGGATGATTACACGGCTGAGATGATCAAGGACATGGCATTTGCTTCTGTCCTCAGTGCGGAACCGCAATCGTGCCGAACCATAAAGGCCGGCCGAGAAAGTTCTGCTCACCGGAATGCCGGTCAAGGTGGAATAACACCCACCCAAAGCCGGAAAACTGGAGAACAGTGCGGTCAAAGATCTGTCCGGTGTGTGGCAGGGAGTTTTCCTACCGGCATCAGTACGGATTGGAACGGAAATATTGCAATCGGGCTTGTGCCAACCGGGGCAGGAAGAAGGAGGCGAACAGGAGTGAGTAAGAAAATTATCGGTGTGTATCCGATGTTCAACACCGGGGGTATCTGTGTACATGCGATTGACGATGCGGAAGATAAGGTCTTGGCATCTGTGAATGGGGAAAACCCGGAGTGGTGCGAGATGGCTGAACAGCCGCAGGAAGATGGAGATGAAATGGAGTCGGGCTTTTTGTTCGGCTCCTTTTTCGTGCCGTTTTCAGGGGTCATTCGCATGGGAATCTGAATTAGGAGGAACCTACATGAAAGCGACTGCTGAACTGAAGATGCTGCCGGTGTCCGTACTCAAGCCGGCTGCATACAATCCCCGGAAAAAGCTGAAGCCGGGGGATAAAGAGTACGAGAAAATCAAGAACTCCATTACGGAGTTCGGCTTCGCAGATCCTTTGGTGGTCAATGCCGACATGACGATTATCGGTGGTCACCAGAGACTGACAGTAGCGATGGAGCTGGGCTACACCGAAGTGCCTTGCGCGGTGGTGGACATCGACAAGACCAGGGAGAAGGCCCTGAACATCGCACTCAACAAGATCACGGGTGCATGGGATGATTCCCTGCTGGCTGATCTTTTGAAGGACATCGAGGATTCCAACTTCGATCTTGGAAAGACCGGGTTTGAACCGCCGGAGATCGAGACGCTGTTCAATAAGGTCCACAGCAAAGAGGTCAAGGAAGATGATTTCGATGTGGAATCGGAGCTGAAGCAGCCGTGCTTCTCTAAAGAGGGCGACCTCTGGCATCTGGGTAAGCACATCGTTCTGTGCGGCGATTCCACCAAGCCAGAATGCTACGATACCCTGATGGACGGCACCAAGGCAAATCTGGTACTTTCCGATCCCCCTTATAACGTGGATGTGGAAGAAACGGCTGGCAAGATCCTGAACGACAACATGGGCGATTCGGAATTCTACCAGTTCCTGCTGGCAGCGTTCCAGCAGATGCACGGGCATCTGGCGGATGACGGCTCCATCTATATCTTCCATGCAGATACGGAAGGGCTGAACTTTAGAAAGGCATTCAAGGATGCAGGGTTCTACCTGTCCGGGTGCTGTATCTGGAAGAAGAATGCTCTGGTGCTGGGACGCAGTCCATACCAGTGGCAGCACGAGCCGTGTCTTTACGGCTGGAAGCAGAAGGGGAAACACCAGTGGTATTCCGACCGGAAGCAGACGACCATCTGGGAGTATGACCGGCCGAAGTCCAACAAGGACCATCCGACCATGAAGCCCATCGGCCTGATGAGTTATCCGATCCGAAATTCCACCATGACCAACGGCATCGTCCTCGATCCGTTCCTTGGCAGCGGTTCTACCCTGATCGCCTGCGAAGAAACCGACCGTGTGTGCCGAGGCATCGAGCTGGACCCGAAGTTCGTGGATGTGATCGTGAAGCGTTATATCGAACACAGCGAGGTCACTACGATGATGTGTATGTCATCCGTGACAGTCAGAAGCTGAAGTTCGAGGAAGTGGCGACCTTCGAGCCGGAAAGGGAGGTCGCTGATGGAGAATAAACAGCTGACCCTCGGCAGCCTCTTTGATGGCTCCGGGGGTTTTCCATTGGGCGGGCTTTTGACCGGGCAGATCACTCCGGTGTGGAGCAGTGAGATCGAGCCGTTTGCCATCCGGGTCACGACCAAGCGTCTGCCGCAGGTGAAGCATTATGGAGATGTGTCTACTATCAGCGGTACAGACCTACCTCCTGTAGACATCATCACTTTTGGCAGTCCCTGTCAGGATATGTCCATCGCGGGTAAGCGGGACGGTCTGGATGGTTCACGGTCCAGCCTGTTTTACGAAGCAATCCGAATCGTGAAGGAAATGAGGTGTAAGACCAATGGAGAAAAACCAAGATTTATCGTGTGGGAGAATGTGCCAGGGGCCTTCTCCTCAAACAAAGGACAGGACTTCAAAGCAGTCCTCGAAGCCGTCATCGGTGTTAAAGAACCGTCCGCCTCGGTGCCTGCGCCTGAGAAGAAAGGATGGCCCGACGCTGACTACTACGTGGGAGACGGATGGAGCGTTGCGTATCGAGTTCTTGATGCGCAATGGTGGGGCGTTCCCCAAAGAAGAAAACGTATCTACCTTGTCGCAGATTTTGCAGACCAGAGTGCCCCAAAGGTATTATTTGAGTCCGAAGGCGTGTCTCGGTATTCGTGCGGAGGCTTCCGTGCGTGGCAAAGAGCTGCCGCCGGTGCTGAAAGCAGCACTGGAGAGACAGGCTGCAGTGGAGCAGGAGGACGGCTCTGTCTGAACGATCAGGGCGGAGAGAGGATGGATGTGACGGAAGAGGTGACAGCCACCCTCCGTGCGGAGGCACATCATCCGCCGTGTGTTATGGAAGCCGCTGGTTTCTGTACCGAGCATTCCGCAAATGCCAGAAGCATTGGATACGAAGAGGAACGGTCACCGACCCTCCGGGCTGGTGTCGTGCCGGCCGCCATCGCACTGGAAAATCATCCTGCGGACAGCCGGGTGAAGATTTCCGAGGACGGTAAGGTGCAGACACTGACAAGCCGGTGTGGTACGGGTGGCGGTAATGTCCGATGGTCATGGACGCTGTTGAAATTCAGTGGAAAGCCGGTGAAAGAAGTTGAAACTCTCCGGCGGTCACATTGAAGATCCGTTCCGGGTGTCAAGGCGGTGGCAAGGGCGCTATCTGGCAGGAAGAAAAGTCAGCTACCCTCGGCTGCAACAACGACCAGACACTGTTCGTTCCGAAATGCTACGGTGTCTGCTCTAAAGCCAGCCACTCCATGATGTCCGATAATCCGCATAGCGGCTTCTATGAAGCGGAGACCTCCCGGACACTAGACCGCAGTGGTGGAGATCCGACCTGCAATCAGGGCGGTATCTGCGTGGTAGAGCCGGTCGCCTTTACCCAGAACCAGAGGGATGAAGTCCGGGATCTGGGAGAGAAGTCAGCGGCACTTGCAGCAGAGCCGGGAATGAAGCAGCAGACCTTCGTCCTGCAGGGTAACATGATCGGCCGCAAGGATGAGAACGGTCCGCAGGGGGATGGCGTCAATGAGGATGTCTGCTTTACACTGGATGCCACTGACCGCCATGCAGTCTGCGCACCGGAGGATGTGTATGCCATGACCACCGGCTCCTATATGCAGGTGGCAAAAGAAGTCGCACCGACTCTGATGGCACGGGACTACAAAGACCCGACCACCGTCGCACCGGTGCCGCATCTGAACGAGGGTGTCATGGGAACGGTGGCAACCGGGGCGCATCCAAGCGGCTTCAACGGGCAGGATGCTTTCAATGACCGTCTGGTCATCGATAACCCGGAAGCGCAGCCGACACCTGTGACCTATACCGTCCGCCGCTTGACACCGACCGAGTGTGCCAGACTGCAGGGCTTCCCGGACTGGTGGTGCCGGAACCTTGGAACAGAAGATCCGACCGAAGAAGAGCTGGCGTTCTGGCAGATGTGTTTGAAACGCACCGCAAGATCGTGACCCACGCCAAGAAGCCGAAAACGGAGAAACAGATCCGGAAATGGCTGGCTGACCCGTATACGGATTCGGCAGAGTACCGTATCTGGGGCAACGGCATATGCTTAGCCAACGCATTTTTTGTTCTGGCCGGCATCGCATGGTGTGCAGGTCTGGAAGAATAAACTGGCCCGCTATATTACTAGGTAGAAAGCGACCTGGTGATATGGTGGGCTTACATATTGGTCCTATTTACACAACAGATTTCGCAGTCCCTTGTGTAATTGGTCGAACATGAAGAATATCGGGAAATGGCCTTGCTATTTGACCGGTTCAGAGTGATATATGTGCTACCGAAAAAACATCGGGACGTACAAAGACAAAAAACGAAAGGGGCAATGAATTATGTTGAAATTTGAATTGAACATAGCCGACCGCAAGACACTTGCAAATCGCATGGAGGAGCTGACGGGTATCCATCCTTACTACACCAGAGCACCGCTGTATGCTTATGACATCGGCAACTACACCATCGACCGGGACGGTAATCTTCTGGTCGAACCGGAAAATGCAGATGCCGAGTTGCTGAAAACCCTGCTGAATGAGGGACTGATCCGCGGCGGCGAGAGCATTGAGAGTACGGGTGACCAGCCGGAAAACACAGAGCCGACTGAAAACTTGGCAGAGGAGCCTGTGGCCGAAGTAGAGCCGGATGACACGGCAGAGGATGAGCCGGATGCAGAGGAATCGGAAAGCGAAGAGCAGCCGGAAGCAGAAGAGCAGCCGGAAGAAGTGCCGCTGGATCTGGAACTTGCTTTCCCCACCAGCCAGCATAACGGCGTGAGCCTTCGCAATCTGGTCAACCTCATCTACAGCCGGGGCCGACTCATCAGCAAGGCAACGGGCGGGCACTTCCATGTGGAAACCGATCTGGTCGAAACACTGCGGGATGATAGCTGTACTTACACGGTGGCAAACTTCATCGAGGCGCTTAAGAGTTACGAAGCACAGTGCGGAACTGCGATGGAAGGTCTGGTGATCACAGAAGAAAAGGTTTCCTTCACAGGATTCCCAACGGCTTCCGACTATGATCATCTGACGGCTTTCGGTCACCTTGCCATTCTGATGAACCAGCAGGCGATCAGCCAGAAGCGCATCCAGGCAAAGGATGTCAACGATGAGAATGAGAAGTATGCACTCCGCACATGGCTCCTGCGGCTTGGGATGAACGGTCCGGATTTCAAAGAGACCCGCAAGATCCTCATGGAGAATCTTTCCGGCCATGCGGCTTTCCGGACGGATGAGGAAGCACAGAAGTTCCTTGCAAGGGAAAAGGCAAAACGGGATGCCCTGAAAGCCGCGAAACAGGCGGCACAGAACAGCAATCCTGCCACTGGGGAAACGGCCGCACAGGATGCAGCCCAGCCGACACAGCCCGACTGTGGGGCGGATACGGCGCAGATGCTGGAGGCGGGAGCGTAAGCTCCCAAGCCCCCAATGGGGGCCGGAAAATAAGTGAGACCCTCTTCCATTATACCGATATTAACTCTGAAAATGTACATTATCAAGCAGATAAACCGCAGAAATGTACACGATCATTCTGCCTCATATTTGTCGAATATATGTTCTTTTATATCCTTGCTATTATCCGCACCTGACGGTAATATGCACATACCGAAAGGGAAAACAAGGAAAAAACAAAGGAGAACATACCATGAACGATAAAACAAGAGAGCAGATTGAAGCCATGAAAAACCAGACCATCGGAGTTGAGATCGAGATGAACAACATCACCAGAGAAAAAGCGGCAAGAAAGGTTGCCGAGTACTTCGGAACCAGAGCATGGAACGCCGCCAGCGAGTACGGATATTACAGCTGGGCTTGCAAGGACGGACAGGGCAGGGTTTGGAAATTCCAGAGGGATGTGAGCATCTACGGACCGGACGCAGAAAAATGCGAACTGGTCACCCCGATCCTAACCTACGACGACATCGAATCCCTGCAGGAGATTATCCGGCTGCTCCGCAAGGCAGGAGCAAAGAGCAGCCCAAGCCGCGGATGCGGGGTCCACATCCACATCGGCAAGGGCGACCACACCGCAAAGACCATCCGCAACCTTGTGAACATCATGGCGGCGCACGAACAGCAGATCGGCAGAGCATCCGGATTGACGCGGGGCGCACCGGACATTATTGCCAGGTGGTCAACCACCGCTTCCTTGACCGGCTGAACCGCGAGAAGCCGACCACCATGCGCAAGCTGGAAGACATCTGGTACGAAGGCAACGGTTCAAGCTGGGAAAACCGGAATGCCCACTACAATTCAAGCCGGTACCATATGCTGAACCTCCATGCCACCTTTACAAAAGGAACCATTGAATTCCGCCTTTTCCAATTCGCAGACCCAGCGGACGGAAAGCGTAACGGACTGCATGCCGGTGAGATGAAAGCTACATCCAGCTTTGCCTCGCAATGAGCCAGCTTGCCAAGATGGTCAGAACGGCAAGCCCGAAGCCCCAGCAGACCGACAACGACAAATACGCAATGCGGTGCTGGATGCTCCGGCTGGGATTCATTGGTGAGGAGTTCGCAACGGCAAGGGAAATCCTTCTGCGGAATATGGAGGGCAACGCAGCATGCGCAACAAATAAGCGCCAGCTGTACGGGCACCTTTTGGGCGGGCAACCGCCCTTGAGGTGGTAGAAGGAGGTGCAGGTTTATGAAAAGCACGTTAAAAAATGAAAGCACACCGGGCGGCAGGACCTTTAAGGTGACCATCACCGAGACCTACCAGAGAACGGTGACCATTTATGAATCCGAAATGAAAGAGCCGACCGTGGAGGAAGCCCAGCGAGTGGCAGAGGACTGGTGGCAGGACAGCCAGATTGAGCTTGGGACAGATGATTTCCAGGGCGTGGAATTCACTGGCAGGGAGGACGGTGAGGCGGATGTTTGAATTGATCAGCCGAAGCCCATCCAGATATTATCTTGCCTACGGAAGCAACCTCGACATGGAGCGGATGGGAAAGAGATGCCCCTATGCTGTGGTGGTCGGCACGACCGAGATCAAGGGCTACCGCTTCTGTTCAAAAAGAGCAAGACCGGCTGCTATGCCACCATTGAGCAGGACGCCAATGAAATCGTACCGGCAGTGGTCTGGAAGCTCTCGGAATATGATGAGCTCCTGCTGGACCGGTACGAGGGTTGCCCAAGATACTACTACAAGAAACAGTTTCAGCTTCCGGTCTGGAACCTGAACGGGAACCGCATGAAAAAGGCAAAGCCCTGCATCGCTTATGTGATGCACGAGGACCGGCGGCTTGGCTGCCCGGATACCGAGTATTTTGAACTGCTGCGCGGCGGATACAGCGACTGGGAATTTCCGCTGGACACACTGAAGCGTGGACTGGCAGCTAGTATCGGAAGGGCGGAAGCCATCCGGTATCTGAAGAAGCAGATGATGTAAGAGTACACGATCAAAAGCAAAAAACATTGTGCAGTATATGATGCTCATCGGCCTTGATAAATCAGGGCAGAAGAGTGATATATACCATACCGCCAGACAAGAGCGGAGAAAACCGAAGGGAGAGATTTAAATGAAGAACAAGAAATATTACATCGCCTATGGCAGCAACCTGTCGGTGGAGCAGATGGCATACCGGTGTCCGGATGCAAAAATTGCAGGGCAGGCGGTGCTGGCAGGCTGGGAGCTTTTGTTCCGGGCTGCGCCACCATCGCACCGAACCCGAAGAAGAACACGCCGGTTCTGGTGTGGGAGATTTCGGAAAGGGACGAAGGAAACCTCGACCTCTATGAGGGCTACCCGAATTACTACCGCAAGGAAGACCTGAACATCGAACTGCTCCGGGAAGGGGCAGAACCGGAGATGGTGACCGCAATGGTCTACATCATGGAGAACGACTTCGGACGCCGCGCACCGAGCCGGTATTACTACAAAGTCCTGCATGACGGCTACAAGGCATTCCACTTCCCGATGCACATCCTCGAAGGTGCGCTGAAGGAATGCATGGATAAGGATGCCGCCCAGAAGATGATCGAGGAGGTGCAGGCATGAATTTCGCAGATCAGAAAATGGTCAAGAAGTTGAGAAAGGAGTTCCCGGTCGGATGCCGGATCGTCCTCGATGAGATGGATGACAGGCAGGCACCGCCCATCGGAACGCAGGGAACCTGCAACGGGGTCGATGATGCCGGAAACATTTTAGTGAGCTGGGATACCGGAAGTCATCTGAACGTTGCCTACGGCGCGGACAGTTGCCACCGTGTGGCAACGGATGCCGAGGTCAAGGTGTCGCTCGACCGCCTTGGTAAAACGCGACAGACCGGCCCACGTTGCCCCAGGTGCGGAGCAAAGCCTGACTGCTACGACCATCAGCAGCAGGCACTCAGCCGAAGGGCGGACATCCAGATTTGCAACCGCTGCGGAACGGAGGAAGCATTAGAGGACATTGCATGGGGCGGACAGCAGAAGATGCATCTTGCAGACTGGGCAATCGTGAAAGGGGGATGGTCGAATGAAGTTCTTCTGATCAAACCGATGGAGCATCCGCAGGTGGTGGACATTGAAAACTCCCTGGAAGAGTTCTACCGCATCCTCGACTGCGACTGTATCACAGCCACCTACCGTGGGAAGAACGAGCCGCCCTGGTCACCGATGACAACGGGCTATTCACTGAGAAGTCATTCAGCAGATACATCCCGGAACTGGAGCAGCCCATCAAGGGAAACTTCTTCATCTGCGGATTGGGCGAGGAAGATTTCGCAGAGCTGCACCAGGATCTGATCCGGAAATTCAGGGAACGCTTCTGGGTGCCGGAGGCATTCGTCAGCATGTTCGGGCAGATGGCAGTCATCCAGATGGATGACGGAACGAAGCCGGAATAAGATACCACAATCAGAAAAATACCCTCTCGGCCAGAAAAGACCGGGAGGGCTTGGTTTAACAGGAGGAGCCTATGGGACACAGGAAGATGCCGGCTTATGGCGAGAGGGAACACGGCGGCAGATACATTCTGGGTGAATACGAATGGTCGAGAAACCACTGCAAGGCGGTGACCATCTGCAGATGGAAAAGGGACCTGAAAAAGAAAGCCAGAGCGCATAACCGCAGGGTGATGCATCAGGCAATGCAGGGCGAAGCCGATTAGACGGAAAATGGGGGCCTCAAAAGAATGGGAACCCCCTTCCAGTTTACTGTATATTACCTCTGGAAAGCAACGATAGCAAGGAGAACCGCCGCCATAATGTACACAAACATCTGGCAGCGGTTTTGTGTATCATACCAAACCAAAACGGGGGATACGAGGCAGAACCCCAGCTTCTGCTGGGGGAGCCTTTTGGGATTCCTTAGAAGAAATCCCTCATGCTCATGCCGACCTCGTTCAGTCGTTCTTCCATGCTGTGGTAGTGCCAATCTTCTTCCTCTTCTTCGTCCTCTTCCTCAAGCTCTTCTGGGAAGGGGTCGTGCCGCCATCCGGCTTTCTGGTATTCTTCTTCCCGGATGTCGTTGCGGTCGTAAATGTCCAGCTCGTATTCTTCTTCAAGCTCTGCGATGCGGTTTTCGATTGCGGTTTCAACTTCTGTAATGGTCTTTTTCATGGTTTTTGTCCTCCGTTTTTGGTTTGGTTTTCTTTGCTTTCGTTGTGTGTATAATGCCGCAGAAACACATATATAGCAAGTCAATCAGGGGTCATATATGTACCAAACATGAGGGGCGAGGATCGTTGATAATATGACGTTTTATGGCCTTGCTATTACAGGGCGGTGACGGTAATATACAGCTACAAAAAGCAAAGGAGGACAGCAAAATGGCTGATTGGAGAACATGGAAAAAAGGAAGAAAGACAACATGGCACTGGAACGAATTTGATGGAAGCGGAAGCCGGGAAGGAATCATCACCGAGGTTCATGAAGACCACGCGATCATGGAAGCAGACGGCATGCACCTTTGGATCGACGATGACACGGCAGAGATGTTCAGCTAAGAAAACGGGAGGGAAGCCTCCCCGGATAAACACATAAATCTACCAGATCAGGGGCAGATGATCGTGTACTTTAGCCGCTTGATAGTATCTGGCAGTGACGGTAATATACAGCTACCAAAACGAAAGGGGCAAAGAACATGGAACGCTACACTTACGAGATCACCTTTACACGGCTGGATGGACAGCCGGATGAAATCCAGCAGCACACCAGCGAGGAGCTGGCAAGAGAATGCTTCCGGCTTTTCGATGAGCCGGACAGCGCAGAGATGTACAGCAAAATCGAACTTAGCTGCCACGACTGGGAAACAGGCGCGGATGAGATTCTGGAAACGATGACATTTTGAGAGGAGAACAAAAATATGACCTACACAAAAATCAACCTTTACCTTGCGAACGGAATCCCGGAGGCACTCAGCAACCTCTGGTACGGAAGCGACAGCGCGGTGGTCGAGATCAGGGATGCCGTTGAGGATGCGAAGAACGGCAAGGACCTTCTGAACCGCATCCAGAAGATGAAGCTCCTGCGGAAATTCACCCTCGACAGGGAGAACGACAAGCGCATCCGCTTCAAGGGAACGGACTGCTGGGGCAACGTAAGCTACTTCGAAATCATCCGCTAAAGGCAAGACCGACAGGCGCAAGGGGCTGGAAATGACCAGCCTTTTGCTCGTGTCTGTCTTCCGAAAGCTGGCATGAAAAGCACATAAATATGACAATTACAGGATTGAATGATCGTGTAGTTTAGCCGCTTGATAGTGTTTCGAGGTGACGGTAATATACAGTCACCGAAAGGGGAAAACAACAAAAACGGAGGATACGACAATGACGAAAAACGAAGACCGCATCAATAAACTTTTTAAGGAACTGGTACCGGAGACGGGCAAGGCAGGCAGCCTCGCAGGGGAGCTGGTAAGGGCAATGAGCCGCATCGGATACCGCTTTTACAACGACGGCGACCAGCTGGGCATCGGCTACGGCAAGGAAACTGCAACCCTGCAGGGCGGTTCCTTGGACCAAGGGCAACGACAAAATCGCAAAGCTGACTGCAGATGCCTGGGCAGTCTACAGTGAGGAAGCCTACGAAAAGGTTCTGGACATCCTTTGCGGAGCGGTTGCCGACTATGTTGAGCAGAACCCAGACCTTAGAAACCAGCCGACCGAAGATATGTGGGACTTCAAGGATGAGGAAGAAGACCAGGATGACAGCTGGGATGAAGAGGAAGATGACTGGGGCGAAGAGGAAGATTACGAGGACGAAGAAGACTACTAAGCCAGAGAAACACATGGGGCTTGCCGGTAACGGCAGCCCTTTTCTTCTGCTGTAATACGCACAGTTCCGGGCAGCTATCTTTGTGTAGTATAGCCGCTTGATAGTGTGTGACATAGACGGTAATATGCACATACCGAAACGGAAAACCAAGAAAAACGGAGGAAACCACCATGAAGAAGAACATTACCAAGGAAGAAGAAAAAGCCCTGCTGGAGATCGCCAAGCGCCTGATGGTAGCGGTAGACAGCCGGGGCGACCTCGAAGCCCGCGACAATGACAGCGAGGACTTCATTGAGGTTCCGGTCTGGGGCATCCAGAAAGCAATGGAGGAAGCCTACCTGCTGGGACGGATGAACAGATAAACCGACAGCCCCCGACACAGCCCCACACAGGGGCTTGTGCCACGGGTGGCAAAACAATCCGAATGAACCGACAACGCCCCAGACAGGGGCAGATGTGGCGGCGTGGAGGAAGGGAAAGCACACATGGAAGAACGGATGATGGATGTCATCGTGGAAATCTACAACCACATGGATGACAGCGATAAGGATGCCTTCACGCTGGAGGATGCAGAGGATATGGTGGAAGACCAGATCAGGATGGATAAGGAAGCCGGACGGGAACCGCTGGCATACGACCCGCAGTTCTTCTACGACACCATTGTGAAACTCATGGAGCAGGACGCAGAGTGACGTACATTCTGCCTGATATTCCGGGCAGAAGATCGTGTACTTTAGCCGCTTGCTATCCTTTGCACCTGACGGTAATATGCACATACCGAAAGGGGAAAGCCCCAAGGGAAAAACGAAAACACGGAGGAATTCACCATGAAAAAGCATTTGATCGACTTCCAGAAAACAACATCAGCATCGAGAGTTTCTACGACCGGCTCAGACCTTGCTACGACAGCATCATGCAGTTCGGTGACCGGGTTTTGGTTGCCCAGATGAATTGGAACGGCATGTTGGAGGGAGCGGTATACGGATTTGTGGAAGAGCCAGAGGAAGGCTGGTCACCGATTGAGTGCCGACTGGAGCTTCTGAAGATTTCCGATGAGACCTACACGGATGCCGGTCACGCGATCGAGTGGTGCATCAAGAACGCACACTGAAAAAGGGCAGAGCTCCTTCGGGGGCTTTTGCTCGTAGTGGCGGATTCTTCCAGTGTGGAAATACACATAAATCCGACAAAAAGAGGTGTGTATGATCGTGCAGCATAGCCGCTTGCTATGTCCGGGCAGTGACGGTAATATACAGTCACAACGAAGGGAAAAGCCCTACGGAAAACAAAACACACGGAGGATACAGACCATGACGAACAAAGCAAAAACCTACCTTAAGAACATTCAGGAAGCTGACACCGAGAAGAAGCTGATCGGCATCGAGATCGCCTTCAAGCAGGACATGACCCTCAGCTGCAACGATCTCGGAAGCTTTGCAGGGCGGCAGAAGACAAGCGGTACAGCCTGCGGAATAACGAGGAAACGCTGAAGCAGATCCTTTTCTTCCGGACGAAAGCGGAGATGGATGCCTACCACGACATGAGCCGCAAGCCGGAAGACTGGACGGAAGCGGAGATCGAGCAGCAGAGAAGCCGCTTCTGCAGCGTCTGGCAGGTCATCGAGGAGGCGGAGCTGGTCGATGAATACGAGGCTTGGAAGGAAGCCAACCCCAACGCCTAACAGCACCCAAAAGGTACACGCCCCGAAAAGGGGCTGTGCCTCGTATCCGATGTGTTTTATATAAAGTTGCCGAAATGGGAAACTATTTGTTAGTTATACAGAAAAGTTTCCTATTTAGGAAAATGATATTTCGAGGACTTCTTTGGAGGTCCTTTTTCTTTACCCATTTTTGCAGAAAGGAGGAGATGCCAATGGCTACCAGAGGCAGAAAACCAAAGCCGACCGCCATGAAGGAACTGGAAGGTAATCCGGGCAAGCATCCGCTGAACACCAGCGAACCGAAGCCCAATAAGAAAGCACCGGCCTGTCCGAAGTGGCTGGAGCCGGAAGCAAAGAAAGAGTGGCGTAGACTTGCCAAACAGATGGAAGCCATCGGCATCCTGACCGAAGTGGACATGGCGGCCTTTGCCGGTTACTGTCAGGCGTATGCCCGATGGAAGGAGGCAGAGGAGTTCATCACCCAGCACGGCACCATTGTCAAGACTCCATCCGGGTACTGGCAGCAGGTGCCGCAGGTGTCCATCGCACAGACCTATCTGAAGATCATGAACAAGTTTGCAGAGCAGTTCGGTCTGACCCCGTCCTCCCGAAGCCGGATCATTGCTTCGGACAGCGGTCCTGCGGATGCAGCTGATGAGATGGAGAATCTGCTGGGAGGAGGTGGAAGCTGATGGCAGAGTGCAGACCCCAAAACTATCCGAAACTGAAGGACTACAAACCCAGCCGGTTCATGCTTCCGACCTGCCATTACGATGCCGCAAAAGCAGACCGGGCAGTGACTTTTATCGAAAACCTGCGTCATACCAAAGGCAAGTGGGCGGGCAAGCGGTTCTGGCTGCTTCCTTGGCAGGAGCAGATCATCCGGGATGTGTTCGGCATCGTGGATGAAAAGGGAAACCGTCAGTTTCGCACGGCTTATGTCGAAATAGGTAAGAAGAACGGCAAGTCCGAACTTGCCGCTGCGGTGGCCTTGTATCTGCTTTTTGCCGATAATGAGCCATCTGCCGAAGTCTATGGTGCGGCGGCTGACCGCCAGCAGGCATCCATTGTTTTTGATGTTGCCCACCAGATGGTGCAGATGACCCCGGCACTTTTGAAACGGTGCAAGATCATGGCAGCCACCAAGCGCATCGTGAACTACGGGAACGCAGGATTTTATCAGGTTCTGTCTGCCGAAGTTGGTACGAAGCACGGTCTGAACGTGTCAGGTCTGGTGCTGGATGAGGTTCATGCCCAGCCAAACCGAAAACTCTACGATGTCCTTACCAAAGGTTCCGGTGATGCCCGTGAGCAGCCGTTGTTCTTCCTGATCACCACGGCCGGCACGGACAAGGAGAGCATCTGCTTACGAGCTCCACATGAAAGCCCTTGACCTGCTGGCTGGCCGTAAGATCGACCACACCTTTTACCCCGTGGTCTATGGACTGACAGATGAAGATGACTGGCACGATGAAGTCAACTGGTATAAAGCCAATCCTTCCCTCGGACAGACCATTCAGATCCAGCGTGTCCGGGATGCGTATCAGGAAGCACTGGACAACCCGGCAGAGGAGAATGTGTTCAAGCAGCTCCGTCTGAATATGTGGGTATCCTCGCTGACCCGGTTCATCCCGGAACACATCTATGACCTCGGCAACCAGCCAATCGATATGGAAGCCTCAAAGGCCGTGACTGTTATGGAGGGCTGGACTTGTCCAGCACCGGAGACATCACGGCTTTTGTTCTGATGTTCCCGCCCAGAATCCCGGAAGAGAAATACATCATGCTTCCGTTTTTCTGGATACCGGAGGACACGATCCCCCAGCGGGTGCGCAGGGCATCCGTTCCGTATGATGTCTGGTATCAGCAGGGCTACCTGATGGCGACAGAAGGCAATGTCATCCACTACGGATTTATCGAAAAAGTCATTGAGGAGCTGGGCAAGACCTATCACATTCTGGAGATTGCCTTTGACCGATGGGGTGCGGTGCAGATGACCCAGAACCTTGAGGGGATGGGTTTTACGGTCGTGCCTTTCGGTCAGGGCTTTAAAGATATGAGCCCGCCTACCAAAGAGTTCTACAAGCTCCTGATGGAAGGGCGTATTACCCACGGCGGCAACCCGGTCATGGCATGGATGGCGGGGAATGTGGTCGTGGATACCGACCCGGCAGGCAATATCAAGCCGACCAAGCGAAGTCGCCGGAGAAGATCGATGGTATCGTCGCTGCGATCATGGCACTGGACCGCTGCATCCGAAATGAAGGACAGCAGCAGGGAAGCGTCTACGACGAACGTGACATGATCGTTTTTTGATATGAAAAAGATGGAGGAAAAAGCTATGAAGTATCTGATGAGTGCAGAATGGTGGAAGGCAGCCGGCATCCGTGCTGCAAAGACGATGTTCCAGACCGGTGCGGCTCTGGTCGTGACACAGATGCCCGGCGGCACGGTGGACTGGATGGCGGTCGCAGTGCAGTGATCGTGGCAGGTGTTGCGTCCCTCGGTACCAGCCTTGCCGGTCTGCCGGAACTGGAAAAGGGGGATAAGGCTTAATGGGATTCTGGGAATGGATGGGGTTTGAGAACCCAAGGGATTCTCCCAAAACAGAACAACCAAAAGAAGGCCTGCCGAAGGTCACGGATAACGTCCGCGATTCCGGGCAGACCTTTGTATTTGGCCGTTCCAATGCCGGGGAGCAGGTGGATGAAAAAGCTGCCATGCAGATCCCGACTGTGTATGCCTGTGTCCGTCTGCTGGCAGAGTCCATTGCGGCACTGCCGCTGCATCTCTACCGGATGACAGACGATAATGGAAACAAGGAAAAGGCGCGGGATCATCCGCTGTATAAGATTCTGTATCGCCAGCCCAACCCGGAGATGACATCCTTTGTCTTTTGGGAAACGCTGATGACCCATCTGCTTCTCTGGGGCAACGCCTACGCACAGATCGTCCGGGATGGCAAGAACACGGTGCTGGGTCTGTATCCGCTTTTGCCGGAAAATGTCGAAGTTGACCGAGATGAAAGTGGCGAGCTCTCCTATATCTACCACGCATACACGGATGAAGTTCCGGGAGAGCAGAACAAGGACATCTACTTCCGCCGGGACGAGATCTTTCATGTGCCGGGGCTTGGCTTTAATGGTCTGATCGGTTTCTCGCCAATCGCCATGATGAAGAACAGCCTCGGTACTTCCATTGCGGTAGATAAATACGGTTCCTCTTTCTTCAAGAACGGCGCACAGCCCAGTGGTGTGCTGGAGCATCCCGGCGTTGTGAAAGACCCGAACCGTATCCGTGATAGCTGGGAAGCGGCTTATGGCGGTGCAGCCAATGCCCATCGTGTGGCAGTGCTGGAAGAGGGTATGTCCTATAAACCAATCTCTCTTCCGCCAGAGGACAGCCAATTCCTCGAAACGAAGCAGTTTTCCGTGACGGAGATCTGCCGCATCTTCCGTGTGCCTCCGCATCTGGTAGCCGATTTGTCCAGGGCGACCTTCTCCAACATTGAATACCAGTCACTGAATTTCGTGATGCACTCCCTGACCCCGTGGCTTGTCCGCATCGAGCAGGCATCATCAAGGATCTGCTGCTGGAGGAGGAGCAGGATACCTACTTTCCAAAATTCAATGTGGACGGTCTGCTCCGTGGCGATTACCAGAGCCGGATGAACGGTTATGCGACCGGCATCAGCAACGGCTTCCTCTCTCCGAATGATGTGCATCGTCTGGAGAACATGGATCTCATCCCGGCAGAGGAGGGTGGTGACGACTACTACCTGAACGGCGGCTATGTGAAGCTGAAAGATGCAGGAGTGGCACAGCAGAATAAAGCTGCCGCAGTCCAGCAGAATCAGCCCAAACTGACACAGCCAGAGGAACAAGATCCGGAAGAAGAACCTGACAGCGAAAATCGGCTGAGTGAGAGTAAGCCACGAAAGAATGAAAGAAGGAGAACCCGATGAAGAAATTCTGGAACTGGATCAAAAACAGTGACGACACCAGAATCCTCCGGCTGGAAGGTCCCATCGATGAGGAATCATTCTGGGGTGATGAGATCACGCCGCAGATGTTTCGGGATGAGCTGGAATCCGGCGAGGGGGATGTGACCGTCTGGATCAACAGTCCGGGCGGAAATGTGTTCGCCGCTGCCGAGATCTATACCATGCTTAAGGACTACAAGGGCAGCATCACGGTCAAGATCGATGCAATTGCGGCATCTGCTGCATCTGTTGTGGCAATGGCCGGTGATACTGTTCAGATGAGTCCTGTTGCCATGCTGATGATCCATGACCCCAGCACGGTTGCGATGGGCAACACCAAGGACATGGAGAAAGCCATTGAGGTGCTGACCGAAGTCAAGGAGAGCATCATCAATGCCTATGCTGCAAAGAGCGGACTCAGCCACGCTCGTATTGCCAACCTCATGAGCAATGAGACCTGGATGAATGCGAAGAAGGCTGTGGAGCTGGGCTTCGCAGACGAGATCCTCTTTGCAAAGAAAGAGGAGGAGCCGGACAGTGACCCGGCAGACCCGGAGAATCCGGAAGAAGACCCTGACAGTGAACCGGGCGAGGGCGAAGAAAAGAAGCCGTTCCAGAAGGATACGGCAGGGCACCTTTTCTCCAGCCGTCAGATGGATCTAATCGTCCTGAACCGTCTGGGGGTGAAGCCGGAAGACGTAGGTCAGAAGCACACTGAGTCGAAGGAGCCGCCTGCTGACCCGAAACCGTCCGCAGAGCCGACACCTCCGGCCGAACCACCTGCCAATTCCGGCCCTGTCCTTGATCTGGACGGCAGGACCGAGGATGGCAGCATCCCCTACAATATCCTGATGAAACAGCTTGAGTGCATGAAGTGATGTGCATTCAGGCTGTTTTTATATCACCACAAATCAATCTATGGAGGACAAACACTATGAGTAAGATTCTGGAACTGCGCACCAAGCGCAACACTCTCTGGGAGCAGACCAAGGACTTTCTGGAGAAGAACCGCGGCGAGAACGGTCTGGTAAAGGCTGAGGCCGTGGAGCAGTACAACAAGATGGCACAGGAGGTCAAGGACCTGGGTGCAGAGATCGAGCGTCTGGAGCAGCAGGCACAGATCGAGGCACAGCTGTCTGCACCGACTTCCAGTCCTGTCCACGCCGACCCGAAGAACGGTGCCAAGAAGGATGTCAAGCCGACCGCCACTGCCGAGTATGCCGAGAACTTCTGGAACATGATCCGCAACCGTGGCCATTACGGCGAGGTCCGCAATGCCCTGTCTGTGGGTGAGGACACCGAGGGAGGCTTTACCGTTCCCGATGAGTTCGAGAAGAAGCTGGTGGAGGCACTGGAGGAGAACAACATCTTCCGTGGTCTGGCAACGGTCATCCGCACCAGCTCCGGCACCCGTAAGATCCCCATCGCAGAGGATACCGGTGAGGCAAGCTGGATCGATGAGGGTGAGGAGATCCCGGAGAGCGATACTACCTTCGGCCAGACCATGCTGTCTGCATACAAGCTGGGCACCATGATCAAGATCTCCAATGAGCTGCTGAACGACTCCGCTTTTGACCTCGCCACCTATATTGCCCGCCGTTTCGGTGTGCGTATGGGCAACGCAGAGGAGCGCGCCTTTATCACCGGTGACGGTGTGGGCAAGCCTCTGGGTCTGCTGGCTGAGACCGGCGGTGCCAAGGTCGGTGTGACCGCTGCCCAGAAGGATG
>ENA-OQIR01000065-OQIR01000065.1-human-gut-metagenome-genome-assembly--contig:-NODE-65-length-44510-cov-4.550616_pt1 | contig 44510 bp, 56 predicted proteins | sample MGYA00242580_ERZ504745 | MGnify/ENA primary metagenome ERZ504745 (study PRJEB26092, sample SAMD00036214) | human gut metagenome | host: Homo sapiens | study: EMG produced TPA metagenomics assembly of...
CCTGATGGTTTCCCGACTCAGTGCGTTTTGACCTCTGGTGTTGTGCACCAGAGGTCATCCCATTTTTCCGGGCCCCTTCTGAGCTCACAGTTCTTGCCCTCTTTTTCTATGCCCGCTGCACCGCAGGTACGAAGCCACGCGAGGTCGTCCGTATTCACCTCTAAGCCTTCAGAATCGCGCTCAGCACATACTGATTATTTGAGAAGTTTTTCTGCGAAATATCCCCGAGTCTGATCAGGTCAACATCCAGCCACAGCTCCTCTGCTGCCACCATCATATTTGCAAACATAATCCCGAAATTCACCTCATCCCACTTCCGAAGCTTCTCCACACTGTGCTTCTTCGAGAAAATATGAATCCTGTTATCATACACCACAAATCTCCACGGCTGGCTGTTCATACTGGATGGCGACAGTCTCGCCGCTTCCAGCATCTGCGTCATCCACTGTCGCGGCACCTCTTTGAACACACAAAGATCCTCCAGCGGCAGTCTCTTTGCTTCACTTTGCCGTCTCGTATGCGAACCATGACTCTTACCAAAAGCGACGATCCCCACCAGCCGCTTTCCGTTCTTCTCAAGCTCCGCCTTTTTCACACGATTACTTCCGATAAAGCAGGTTCCCAGTCCGATACTGCACAGATACAGCACCATCTGTTCCATAATATAACCCACGTTCATCAGATATCGTTCTGACTCCTCCGAATAAAAAGCCATATAATACGGCGCCTTCACACTGAACATACTGAGCATTCTCTCCTGCCCTTTTCTGTTGTCCAGAATCGCCATATCCACACCAATGCCCGAAAACAGTGCCGGCATCTCCTTATAATGCTCCCAAATCTTATCCAAAGTCTGCGGCGGAAGCGTATCAAAACAATAATTCCTTACTGATTTTCTAACAAAAATAGCCTCATATAAATTCATACTCTCACCCTTACTTCATCTGCTATCCGTCTGTTTTTGTTACAGTTCACTGCTGAATGAACAGTAATATTTCTTTCATAGCCGGCCGCGGCCCGCTCCCCATTTTTACAGGAGCAAAGCCGCATTCCGAAAAATTTACGTTTAATCTTCCGCATTCGACAGAAATACGGAAATTCTCCCTCTTAATCGCAAATATTTTTCAATTTCCAGCTCATCCATTTTTACTCTGTAATAATATTGTAACATATCCAAAAACTTTTTCAAGGGAAAACGCGCCAAATTTTGTATATTTTTCACACATATTTCCCATCAAATTTATGCAACTTTAAAACCTGTGCTTACGCTTCCGCGGTCAGCTTCTCCAGCTCCTCCACATAAGAAGCAAACACATCCAGCGCCTCTTCCACCGGCTCCGGCTTCGTCATATCGACGCCGCAGATCTTCAAAAGGTCAATCGGATCCATCGAGCAGCCGCCGCTTAAGAACTGTTTGTACTTCTCCACGATACCCGGCTCCCCTGCCAGGATCTTGCTGCTGATCGCAATCGCCGCCGAAAATCCCGTTGCATACTGATATACATAGAACGGTGTATAAAAATGCGGAATTCTCGCCCATTCCAGCGCGATCTGCGGATCCGAAATCATATCCGGTCCGAAATACTCCTTGTTGATCGACAGATACAGCTCCGAAATACCGTCCGCCGTCAGCGTGCCTTCCTCTGCCATCTTCTCATGAATCCGCTTCTCAAACTCCGCAAACATCGTCTGGCGGAACACCGTTCCCTTAAACTGATCCAGGAAATAATTCAGCAGGAAAATCTTCTCCTCTTTTTCTTTCGCATGCTTCAGCAGATAGCGGATCAGCAGTGCCTCGTTGCAGGTTGATGCCACCTCAGCGACAAAGAGGCGGTACTCCGCATACGTAAACGGCTGTGTATGGTTCGAATACCAGGAATGCAGCGAATGGCCCATCTCATGCGCCAGTGTGAAGACCGAATCGATATTTCCGTTAAAGCTCATCAGCACATACGGATGGGAATCGTAAGAACCCCAGGAGTAAGCACCGCTCTTTTTTCCTTCGTTCTCATAAACATCCACCCAGCGCTCCGAAAAGCCCTTGTCCAGCAGTGCCACATAATCATCCCCGAGCACGGCAAGCGCTTTCTTCACGATCTCGATCGCCTGCTCATACGTATATTTCTGCTCGTACTCTTTCGTCAGAGAAACGTAAACATCATACATATGAAGTTCATCCACACCGAGCAGCTTTTTACGCAGTGCCACGTAGCGGTACATCGCCGGCATTTTTGCATGAATCGCCTCGAGCAGCTTGTCGTAAACCGAAACCGGGATATTTCCGCCATCCAGCGATGCAGCCAGTGCAGATGGATATTTTCTTACATCTGCAAAGAATGCGGCCTGTTTCAGATTGGCACCGAACGTTGCGGCGAGCATGTTTTTGTGTTTTTCATACTCCGCATAATACTTCTCAAACGCTTCTTTTCTGACCCGGCGGTCCTTCGACTGTAAAAATCCGACGAAGGTGCCGTGCTCAGTGGAACCTGATTTTCCTCTTCATCCGTGACCGGCTGGAATCTGAGGTCTGCGTTCGAAAATGCCGAAAAAATCTGATCCGGGCTGGATGCCATCTCTCCGGCTTTTGCAAGAACCGCCTCCATCTCCGGCGAGAGAATGTGCTCTTTCTTGCGGAAATTTTCTTTTAATATGCGATCGTACAGACGGAGCGGCTCATATGCTTTTTCAAATTCTGTAACCGTCTCCTCGTCAAGCTCCAGGATCTCCGGCTCTACGAAAGAAGAGGCATCCGCAAGAACAGCCATCATGCTGTCCATCTTTCCGGCATAGCCCTGATACTTCTGATTTCCCATATCCTGGTGATATTTCTGGCTTGCATAGACATACAGGCTGGAAAAGACGCGGCTGATGTCATCCAGACCGGAAAGAACGTCATACAGCGCTTCTGCACTCTCTTTCATTGTTCCCTGTTTTGCGCGGAACGCTTCTATTTTCTTCGCAAGCTCCTGCTCTGTTTTCTCAAATTCTTCATCACTACCAAACAAACTCGAAAGATCCCAGCAGTACGCCGGATCCATCTCTTCTCTTTTTTTCAGTTTAATTTCTGCCATATTTCTCCCTTCATCCATCTTTTTAGACGGAACTATTTCTGCGGTTTTTCTTCTAATACTAATGTGCCGCACTTACGCTTAGTTTACCACAATTTAACCTCTAAATCTAAAATTTTTTCTTAATTTTCTTGACAAATCCATAAACCGATTGTATGATTGTACTATCAAATTAATACAACAGTACAAAAGGAGTGAATGCCATATGCCATGGAATCTTGATTCCTCGCGGCCGATCTATCTGCAGATCATCGAGCGGGTACAGATGGACATCATCACCGGGCGCTATCAGCCGGGCGATAAGCTTCCGTCCGTCCGCGATCTCGCGCAGGAGGCCGCCGTCAACCCGAACACAATGCAGAAAGCGCTTTCCGAACTGGAACGCAGCGGACTGATCTATTCCCAGCGGACCAGCGGACGCTTTATTACCGAAGATAAGGAGTTGATTCATCAGATGAAAAAAGAACTTGCCGCCGCAGAAGTATCTGCTTTTGTTGCCCACATGAAACAGCTCGGCATAACCCCGGAGGAAATCCGGCAGCTACTTGCCGAAACGATTGAGGAGGAAGAAAATCATGAGTGACTTGTAACGTGTAAAAGACCTGACGAAGCGCTTCGGAAACCACACCGCGCTCGATCATCTCAACCTTTCCCTGGATTCCGGGAAAATTATCGGACTGCTGGGGCCCAACGGAAGCGGAAAGACGACGCTCTTAAAGCTGCTGAACGGACTGCTGACCCCGAGTGAGGTGAAGTCCTCATCGCCGGAAATCATCCCGGTATTGAGACAAAACGGATCGTCTCCTATCTGCCGGATAAAATGTATCTCGGCAGCTGGATGCGCGTCTCGGATCTTTTAACGTATTACAGCGATTTCTTTGAGGACTTTGACATGTCCCGCGCCAATGCCATGCTGGAATCCTTAAAAATCAGCCCGAAGGACCGTTTGAAAACGATGTCGAAGGGAACGAAAGAGAAAGTCCAGCTCATCCTCACGATGAGCCGCCGCGCAAAGCTCTACTGCCTCGACGAGCCGATTGCAGGCGTCGATCCGGCAGCACGCGATTACATTTTATCTACGATTTTAAACAACTACGAACCAGACGCATCCATCCTCATCTCAACACATCTGATTTCCGATGTCGAAAATATTCTCGATGAGGTCATCTTTATCCAGGAGGGCCAGTTAAAACTGCACGCCTCGGTTGAGGATATCCGGATGCAGGAGGGTGAATCGATTGATTCTTATTTCAGGGAGGTATTCAAATGTTAAAAAAATGTCTGAAACATGAGTGGAAAGCATGCTGGAAAAACATGGCGCTGCTGAACGGTGCCGCCATTTTCATGGGCGCTCTCGGAGGCTTCGGATTCCTCTTTTCCCAGATTTCTGAGCTGCCGGATCTGCTGATCGTCCTCTATCTGTTTGCATACGTTTTGATTGTGATCGCCGCATCCGTCATGACACAGGTGCTGATGATCCAGCGCTACTATAAAAATCTTTTTACCGACGAAGGGTATCTGACCAACGTCCTTCCGGTATCGGCAACGGATCATATTCTCTCCAAAATGCTGGTTTTCGGCGCATGGAGCATCTTAAACGCACTTTCCGTTCTCGCTTCCTTCGCTTTTTTGCTTCTGCCGTCCGCAATCCGGTATTTTACCGCAAACACCCTGCTTTTTTACAACAAGACCATGACCTTTTCCGATTTTCTGTCCTATCTCTGGGCACAGATTACCGGTGTTGCCGATGCTGCTTTTTCCCTGATCGGCATCACGAACCACATCGGTATGGCACTGTTTTCCATCGTTGGCTTCTTCGCTTCGCTGTTCTTTGGCATTCTTCTGTTCTATGCCGCCATCAGCATCGGAAGCCTGGTATCCAGCCACAAAATTCTGACGGCTGTCCTCTCTTACATCGGCATGACTACCGTGATCCAGATCTTCGGCGGAATCAGCATCGTCCGTGTTTTCCAGGACTCCACACCGACTGCTGTGGTTACCACATCCTCGGTTTCCACACTTATCATCACCGTGGTGCTCTGCGTTGTTCTGTTCCTGATCTGCCGCTATATCTTAAGCAGACGGCTGAATCTTTCATAAAAATTGCATTAAAAAACGCCGCCGCGGACGAACCGAATCGTCTGCGGCGGCGTTTTGTATGCATGTTCTGCACTTATGCCAGATGCCAGATATCCTCGTTGTACTGTGCAATGGTACGGTCGGAGGAGAAGAAGCCTGCTTTTGCGATGTTGATCAGGCACTTCTTGTTCCATGCATCTTTGTTCTCGTAGTCTTTGTATACTCTTTCTTTTGTCTTGATGTACTCTTTCAGGTCGAGCAGCGTCATGAACCAGTCTTTGTTCAAGATCTCTTTGTAGAGTCTCTCCAGGCAAACCTTGTCGCCGATAGCAAGAAGCTCATCGCTGACGATGAAATCAACCAGCTTTGCAATCTCCGGATCTTCGTCATAGATGTCTTTTGAGCAGTAAGCAGCATCTGCGTACAGGTCGATGACATCCTGCGGTTTCTTTCCGAAGATGTAGATGTTCTCTTTTCCGACAAGATCGCCAATCTCAACGTTTGCACCGTCTTCTGTTCCAAGCGTCAGGGCACCGTTCAGCATGAATTTCATGTTTCCGGTTCCGGAAGCCTCTTTGGATGCCAGGGAGATCTGCTCGGAGATATCTGCTGCCGGGATCACCTTTGCAGCTTTTGATACGTTGTAGTTCTCAAGCATAATCACTTTGAAGTACGGGCTTACCTCAGGATCGTTATCAATCAGCTCCTGCAGGCACAGGATCAGATGGATGATATCTTTTGCGATGATATAAGCCGGTGCAGCCTTTGCACCGAATACCATGGTGATCGGGGTTTTCGGCTTGTTTCCGCTCTTGATATCCATGTATTTGTAAATAGCGTACAGGGCATTCATCTGCTGGCGTTTGTACTCATGAAGACGTTTTACCTGTACATCGATGATGGAATTTTCATCCAGCGCGATATTCTGTGTCTCATACAGGAACTGTTTGAGATCCAGTTTGCGGTTGTGTTTGATCTCCTCAAGTTTTGCAAGAACCTTCTTGTTGTCTTTGTATTTAAGCAGTTTTTCCAGCTCGTCGGCATCTTTTTTGAATCCCGGTCCGATCAGGCTCTCAATATACTGTGCCAGTTCACGGTTGCAGTGCAGCAGCCAGCGGCGGAAAGTGATTCCGTTTGTCTTGTTGTTGAATTTCTCCGGATAAATATCGTAGAACGGTTTCAGCTCGGAGTTTTTCAGGATCTCGGTGTGCAGTGCTGCAACGCCGTTAACAGAAAATCCGTAGTGGATATCCATGTGTGCCATATGGACGCGCTGATCCTTATCGATGATCGCTACTTTCTCATCTTTGTATTTCTTCTTTGCCTGTGCGTCCAGCTCGTGGATAATCGGCATCAGGTGCGGAACAACCTCCTCGAGGTAATCGATCGGCCATTTTTCCAGTGCCTCTGCCAGGATGGTGTGGTTGGTGTAAGCACAGGTCTTGCTTACAACATCGATGGCTTCCTGCATGGTAAAGCCTCTCTCCTGCAGCAGACGGATCAGCTCCGGAATGACCATGGACGGATGGGTATCGTTGATCTGGATCACAACGTGATCATACAGCTTGTGCAGATCGTAGCCCTTCTGCTCGCACTCCATGAGGATAAACTGTGCGCCGTTGCTGACCATGAAATACTGCTGGTAGATACGAAGCAGCTGTCCGGCACGGTCGCTGTCATCCGGGTAGAGGAACAGTGTCAGGTTTTTCTGGATCTGATGCTTGTCAAAGTTGATGCTGTCTGATGGAACGATACTCTCGTCTACCGTATCTACATCGAACAGATGCAGACGGTTACAGCCATTGTTGTAACCCGGTACGTCGATATCATACAGGGTAGAATGCATCGTGAAGTTTTTATACGGAACTGCAAAGGATACCGGCTGTCTGACGAGCCAGCTCTCATTTGTGATCCATGGATTTTTCACTTCTTTCTGTTTGTGGTCGACCAGAAGCTGGCGGAACAGACCGAAGTGATAATTAAGGCCGATACCGTCTCCCGGCAGGCCAAGCGTTGCGATAGAATCAAGGAAGCATGCTGCCAGACGGCCGAGACCTCCGTTTCCAAGGGACGGCTCCATTTCCATCTCCTCGATCTCGGTCAGCTCTCTTCCGTGAGCTGCAAGTGCTTTTTCAACTTCCTCGTACATGCCAAGGTTAATCAGGTTATTGGACAGCAGTTTTCCGATCAGAAACTCTGCTGAAATATAATACAGCTTCTTACTTCCGGTGTTTCTTTTGCGACCTGCCATCTCCTGTTTGGTGATAACCATCAGGGCTTCAAAGATTTCGCTCTTTGTGCAGTTGTCCAGATCTCTTCCAAAACGCTCTTTTAAGATTGCCTGAATTCTTTCTTCCATTTTTTTCTCCTCGTATTGCTGTGGATAAATTCCCACAGTGTCATTTAGTTGCGCTGCCATTCCAGATTTCCTGCAATTGGCAGCTTTCGCAGTTCCATTCAAAGCTTTTCCCTGAATGGGACGGTTCACTTCTGAATCACTTTTCGGGGCAGCGAAACAGCAAATATTTTACTGCTGCGCGATCCGCGACTTCGTAGATTCCCTTACGACGAGTTCCCCATCGTATACTTTGCTGCAGGGTTCTTCTTTTCCTGAAATTAAGGAAAACAGCATCTTCGCCGTCTCTGCGGCAAGCTGCTCCACCGGCTGGCGGATCGTTGTGATACTGGGTATATAATACTCTCCCGCATCAATTCCGTCAAATCCGGCAACGGAAATATCATCCGGCACGGTAAGCCCGGCCTCTTTTAAGGCACGGCACGCACCGATTGCCAGCGTATCCGCGGTGGCATACAGCGCGGAAAACTCCGTCTTTTTTTCCAGAATTTCTTTTGTTATCTTGTACCCTGTGGCGAAAGAATACGTGTCGTCCTTCGTCATATGAAATACCAGATCAGGGTCATAAGGTATCCCATGATCCAGTAAAGCCTGGCGGTACGCATTCAGACGGAGGCGTCCGATACTGATGTCGTCCTCGCAGGCGGTAATGATGGCAATGCGCCGGTGCCCGAGACCACAGAGATAATCTACCATCTTATAGCTTTCCCTGTAGTCATCGACCGATACGCTCGCGCACGGTTTTCCTCCGTCTGAAACCGCCCCGATTGTACTGATCACGTACGGAACCGGGATCTGCGCCATTTTCTCATGCGGATGCGTAAAGTTTCCGCCGAGGAAAATGATGCCGCGCAGCCGTTTTTCTTTGACGATCTCGATCGCGGAGTCTACCTCATTTGCCTTTTCCTCTACTCGCTCAATAATGCAGGCGTATTTCTTTTTTCGCACAACCTCTTCAATCACACTGATCATGTTGTTGAAGAACATGTTGTCCATGCCTTTTACCAGAATGGCAATCGCTTTGGCATTCGACCGCTTCAGGTTTCTGGCACTGTTGTTCGGTACGTAATTCGATTCGGCAATCACCTTTAAGATCATCTCTTTTGTTTCCGGATTGATGTCCGGATGATTGTTCATCGCTCTCGATACGGTACTCACGCCTACCTTACATTTGCGGGCAATGTCCCTGATTGTTACCTGTTCCATATTCTGCAGGCCTCTCCTTTAAACTCTGTATCTGTTCTGCCGGAATCTCTTCCGGCTTGTTTTCCCGGCCTGTTTTGCTTTCTCTCCGGCGCGTATTTTTATTTTGCAATACGTGCTGTAATCTGTGTCAGCCGGTGAATTCTCTTTGCCATTTCCGATGTAAACTGTCCCGGAAGCAGGCGCCATTTCCAGTTATTTCCAAGTGTAGACGGATAGTTAATTCTCGCCTCCGTTCCAAGACCTAAAAATTCCTGCATCGGAGTGACAGCCAGATTTGCCACGCTCTCCATTGACATGCGAATAAAATCCCACGGGAGTTCCTCGTCGGTACTCTTTGCATTTCCCATATACTCTTTGGAGAATTCGCGGTCTTCCTCACTCATGACATAATACCATCCAAGAATGGTATCATTGTCGTGTGTTCCGGTGTAGACAACACAGTTTCTCTCGTAATTGTGCGGCAGATAATCACTCTCCTCACGGGAGTCAAAAGCAAACTGCAGCACCTTCATACCCGGATAGCCGGATTCTTTCACCATTTCGATCACGCTCTCGGTAAGATATCCCAGGTCTTCTGCGATGACATCCACATCGCCGAGCTTTTCTTTGACGGTGTTGAACAGATCCATGCCCGGTCCTTTTTCCCAGTGGCCGCGCTCTGCCGTCTGATCACCGAACGGGATGGAATAATATTCATCAAATCCGCGGAAATGGTCGATGCGGACAGTATCGTACAGTTTAAACACGTGAGCCAGACGTAACAGCCACCATGCATAACCTGTGCTCTTATGATAGTCCCATTTGTATAACGGGTTGCCCCAGAGCTGTCCGGTTGCGGAGAACGCATCCGGCGGGCATCCGGCAACTGCTTTTGGCTGGTTGTCCTCATCAAACTGGAACAGAACCGGATTTGCCCAGGTATCGGCACTGTCAAATGCAACATAAATCGGAATATCACCGATGATACGGATACCCTTTTCATTTGCGTATGCCTTCAGTGCTTTCCACTGTTTCAGGAACATAAACTGCTGGAATTTGTAAAATGCAATCTCCTCGGCAAGTTCTTCCCGTTTCTGATTCAGTGCTGCTTCTTCTCTGTCCTTTAATTCTGCCGGCCACTCACTCCAGCTGATTCCGCCGAGTGCATCCTTAATCGCCATATACAGCGCATAATCTTCCAGCCAGTAACCATTTTCCGATACAAATGCATCATATACGTCATCTGCCGCAAATCTTTCAAATGCTTTTCTGAGTACTTTGAAACGGGACTGATAAATCTTTTCGTAATCAATATACTCCGCGTTGTCGCCGAAATCGCACGCATCACACTCTTCTTCTGTCAGAAGTTCCTCTTTTACCAGGGTCTCCAAATCAATAAAATATGGATTTCCGGCAAAAGTAGAGAACGACTGGTACGGCGAATCTCCATATCCCGTCGGTCCAAGTGAAGAATCTGCCAGTAGCTCTGGCCGGCTCCTCCAGGCGATCCACAAATTCATACGCTTCTTTCGAAAAACATCCGATTCCATATCGGGACGGCAGCGAAGCTACCGGGAAGTAAAATACCACTTGCTCTCATTTTTAAACCCTTTCTCCTTGTCGTTTTTTCTATCCATCCGACCCCACAAATACATAATTCCTGTTCACGGATACGCAGCAAATTGTAACTTATGCAACCCCTATAGCCAGCTCATTTTGTTTCGTAAAAACAGGCTGTCGGTATCTCGTCTGTATTTCCGGAAACGGTGTCGGTAACGTTTCCGGAACTCGTTATATTTACCATACCATACTCTGCATCAAAAAACAACCCCCAACCCCCTTATCATATTTACCAAATATTGAATACTCTGTTTATTCAAAACAACGAATTTGCATTTTTATAACGATACAAGCCATACATAAAAAGACAGCATGCGGGGACGGAACCGCTTTGGGCACTTAAAAATCATGAATTTTTCAAGCCTCCCATATAGGTTCTGTCCCCGCATGCTGTCTTTTGCGTTATCTGTTTTTCACTTAAAACTCCAGAATTATCTTTGTTCCGGTTCCAAGCGTACTCTCAATTTTAATCTTTGCATCATGAAGAATCGCTCCATGCTTCACAATGGAAAGTCCAAGTCCCGTACCTCCCGTTTCACGGGAATGACTCTTATCTACACGATAGAACCGTTCAAAGATCCGCTCCTGATCTTCCTTTGCAATTCCGATTCCGGTATCTGCCACAGATACCACTGCCCGTCCGTTTCTTCCGCGGGAAACCGTCACTTCGACCTCACCGTCCCTGCGGTTGTACTTGATCGCATTGTCGCAGAGATTGTAGATCATCTCATAGAGAACCTGCCGTGCACCTTTGATCCGGCAGCTCTCTCCTCTCAGTGTCATCTTCACCTGCTGCTCCTTTGCCCGTATGGAAAGATGTCCCTCGACATCACGGCAGATCTGCATCAGATCCACTTCCTCCATCGGGATCGACTGGTCGTTCTCGTCCAGTCTGGACAGCTTGATAATATCCTCGACAAGAGAGCTTAACCTGCTCGCCTCACTGTGGATTCTTCCCGCAAATTTTGGAATATCCTCCGGTTTTACCATGTTATTTTCTATGATCTCCGCATATCCGGAAATTGACATCAGTGGTGTTTTCAGCTCATGTGACACATTGGCAGAAAACTCACGGCGCATCACCTCCGCTTTCTGTTTTTCTGTCACATCCAGCACCAGGATGACCGCACCGGATACAACATTGTCCACACGCACCGGATTAGCAAGAAGCTGATAGACTCTTCCGTTTAATTCCAGCATCCGCTCCTCGGAACTGCCCTCCAGAGCATGATCCAGCGCCTCCTTCAGCTGCTCATTGCGGCTGACTGTCACAATATTGTGATTGATGCACTCCTCTGCCGTCACATCAAACAAATTCTGTGCCGAGCGGTTGATGGAGAGTACAACCGACTGGTTTGTCACGATCAGACCATCCTTCATATATTCCGTGATGGCAAGATACTCCTCCTGATTATGGCGGAGCTCCTCCATCTGCTGCTGGATCTGCTTCTGCTGCTGATGAATTCTGCCAAGCAGCGGACTCAATTCCTCATACGCTTTGTTGTCCAGCGGATGATTCAGATCAATCTCATTGATCGGCTTTACGAGTGCCTTTGTCATATGGCTGACCATCATCAGCTCTACGACAAGAACTGCCGCAATCAGCACAGCCACAAGCCATATATTCCGCAGCATCACACCGAACACACTGTCCGTTGTCAGGGAAACACGGATGATTTTTCCATTGTCCAGGCGCAGTGCCGTATAATATGTTTTGCTCCGCAGCGTTTCGGAATAACGGGAAATATTGCTTTCCCCTGTCTTTTCTGCCTCAATCACCTCCGGCCGCCCGGATGATTTCCCATCATCTTCGCATCCTCGACCGAATCAAACAGAACGGTTCCGTCCGTGTCAATCAGGGTGACCCGACTTGCTGTAATCTTTCCGGCCGGTTTATCCAGACTGTCATCACCCATCTTGTCCAGAAAATACCTGTAATACTCACATTCATTTCTCACCGAAACACGAAGCTGCTCCGCCGTATTGTTGTACATTGCCCAGCTCATGGTGAAAAAAGTCAGGATAATCGCAGCGATAATCAACGCTCCCGCATGTTGAAAGACTTTTTTACGCATCTTACTTTCTCAGCCTCCTATCCGGTATCCCACGCCGCGGACCGTCTCGATCAGCTCGCCGCATTCGCCCAGCTTCTGGCGGAGTGTACGCACATGAACGTCTACCGTACGGGTTTCTCCGTCAAAATCATAACCCCAGACATGGCCGAGCAGACGGTCTCTCGTAAGGACAATTCCTTTATTTTCCATTAAAAATTTCAGCAGTTCAAACTCTTTTAAGGTCAGGGTAACCTTCTCCCCTTTGGCCAGAACCTGATGCTGCTTTACCTGGATCTGCAGATCCCCGGTCTCCAGCACATCGTTTTCCTTCTCTTCTTTTCCGGCACGGCGCAGCACGGCACGTACCCTTGCGATAAATTCCATCATGCCGAACGGTTGGTAATATAGTCATCGGCTCCGCAGTCCAGGCCCATGACCTTATCATACTCAGCGCCCTTTGCCGTTACCATAATGACCGGAATTTCTTTTGTTACTTCCGATGCCTTGAGGCGTGAAAGAATTTCAAGACCATCCTCTCCCGGAAGCATGATATCCAGGAGAATCAGATCCGGAAGCTGTTCTGCAATAGCTGCATTCAGCTCTTTTCCGCTTTCCAGGCCTCTTGCGGTAAAACCGCTCGATTCCAGTGTGTATACGATCAGTTCCCGTATATTTCTTTCATCTTCCACGCAGTAAATCATCTGTTATTCCCCTTTATGGTGACCGTTAATGGAATACACAACCCATTCCGCAATGTTTGTTGCATGGTCACCGATTCTTTCATAATATTTTGCAATCATCAGATAGTCCAGAGACTGGACATCTGTGGTAATTCCCTTTCGCATACCCTGCAGAATTTCATCCTTTACCTCGTCAAAAAGATCATCCACGATATCATCGGAATCGATAACCTCCCGTGCAAGCTTCAGATCCTGCTTAACGTATGCATCGATGCATTTTGTTACCATAGAAGCTGTTGCTTTCGCCATATCCTTCAGACGGATGCTTGCATCCGGCACATCAAGACTCGTTACTTTTACGATATCCGCAATATCTGCTGCCTGGTCTCCGATCCGCTCCATATCGGTAATCATTTTTAATGCCGCAGATACCTGACGCAGATCACGTGCTACCGGCTGCTGCTGTAAAATGATGCGGAAGCAGAGATCCTCGATCTCCCGTTCTTTCGCATCGACAACCTGGTCTTTTTTGATAATCTCTTCTGCCGCTCTCTGGTTTCCCTCCAGCAGAACCTCATACGTCCGTCCGATTGCCTGCTCGCAGAGTGCGCCAAGCTCAATCAGCTCCGTGTGCAGAATTTCCATCTGCTGCTCAAATCTTTCCCTCATATCAGCCAAACCTCCCTGTAATGTAATCCTCTGTCCGTTTATCCTTCGGCATGGAGAAGATCTGTTCGGTCTCTCCGTATTCTACTACCTCGCCTAACAGGAAAAATGCGGTTTTGTCGGAAATTCTGGCTGCCTGCTGCATATTGTGGGTTACCATGACAATAGTATAATCTTTTTTCAATTCTACCGCAAGATCTTCGATTTTGGAAGTAGAAATCGGATCCAGTGCTGAGGTTGGTTCGTCCATCAGAAGAACCTCCGGCTGTACGGCAAGAGCACGCGCAATGCAAAGACGCTGCTGTTGTCCGCCGGACATGCCAAGTGCGCTTTTCTTCAAACGGTCCTTCACCTCATCCCAGATTGCCGCCTGTCGAAGAGACTGCTCCACAATATCATCCAGCTTCGCTTTGGAACGGACACCATGGGTTCTGGGGCCATAGGCAATATTGTCGTAAATGCTCATCGGGAACGGATTTGGTTTCTGGAATACCATGCCGACCCGTTTTCGGAGTCCGTTGACATCCATTTTTCCGCCGTAGATGTTTTCTCCGTCCAACAGCATTTCACCGGTGATCCGGCAGCCCGGAACGAGATCATTCATTCTGTTGATGGATTTTAACAGGGTCGATTTACCACAGCCGGAAGGTCCGATAAAAGCCGTCACTTCATTGGCATCAATGCTCAAGTTGATATTTTTTAATGCATGAAAGTCTCCGTAATAAAGATCCATATTGGATACATCTATTTTGCTCATGTTTTTTCCTCGTCTCTCTTTTATTTCTTTGCAATTTTCTTCGCAATCATTCCGGAACAGCCGTTGATCAGAAGGACAATCAGCATCAGGATGACGCCGGTTGCATACATCTGATTCATATAGAGGCCTTCACTGGAAAGTGCATACATATGAACGGCAAGGGTACGGCCGGAATCCATAAGTCCTGCCACCTTTGCAATCGTTCCTGCTGTGAAAAGAAGCGCTGCCGTCTCTCCTACGACACGGCCTGTCGCAAGAATGACACCGGAAAGAATGCCGGGTACGGCAGATGGAAGAACAATTTTAAAAATCGTACGAAGCTTTCCGGCTCCCAGTCCAAAGCTTGCTTCCCGATAGGAATCCGGAACTGATTTTAAGGCTTCTTCTGCTGTTCGCATAATCAGCGGAAGAATCATGATGGCAAGTGTACAGGCACCGGACATCATCGAGTATCCCATTTTCAGGGTTTTCGTAAAAAACAGCATACCGAACAAACCGTAAACGATCGACGGAATACCGGAAAGGGTCTCTGCCGTAATCCGGATCAGGCAACCAGTTTTCCGCGTTTATTGGCATATTCAACCAGATAAATCGCCGAGAAAATGCCGAGGGGCGCAGCAAGCAGCAGGGAAAGTACTGTCATCGTAACAGTGTTGATGATCGCCGGAAGCATCGTAACATTCTCTGTATTATAGGTCCATGCAAACTGCTCCAGTGTCAGGTTTTTCACACCGTGGTTCAGAATAAATCCAACCAGAAAAACCAGAATAGCAAGTGCAAGAATGGCCGCTCCACAGGTAATTCCGGTCAGTACCGAAGAAAAACACTTTTGTGATACGTAACCTTTGTTCTTTCCTTTTCTTTTGTATTTATTTTTACAGCTTCCATTGTATTTACAGCTCCATTTCCTTTAATCACCATAATGTACCCTCCGGTTCAGCATAGACACCGATAAATTGATCAGCAGGATAAAGACAAACAGCACAACACCCGTTGCAATCAGCGCTTCCCGGTGAAGTCCGGATGCATATCCCATCTCCAGTACAATATTGGCTGTCATGGTACGAAGCCTTCTGCGATTCCTTTTGGCATACGAGGCTGGTTTCCGGCAATCATAATCACTGCCATTGTCTCTCCGATGCACGTCCGATGCCAAGAACGATGCCGGCCAGGATTCCGGATTTGCCGCCGGGACAACTGCAAAGAAAACGCTCTGGGAATGCGTTGCACCAAGGCCAAGGCTTGCTTCATAGTAGGATTCTGGAACGCTTGTAATGGCGGATTCTGTTACACCGACCACGGTCGGAAGAATCATAACGGCCAGAAGAATAGATGCCGTCAGCATTGTGTTTCCGTTTTTGCCGGTCAGCTGTGCCATCAATGGGACGATCACGACCAGTCCGAAAAATCCATATACGATAGACGGAATACCGGCCATCAGGTTAATACCTGATTTGCAGATGCCGTAAAACTTTTTCGGACAGTAACGGGAAAGAAACACCGAAGTAAGAATGGCAACCGGCACACCCATCAGGATTGCAAGGCCGGTCACGCAGATACTGCCGACAATCATCGGCAGGATACCGAAAATGTTGTTTCCCGGTTTCCACACGGTACCGGTCAAAAATTTCAGCGGTCCGATTTTAAAAATAGCAGGAACGCCATTCATGAACAGGAAAATGCAGATCAGTGCAACAGCCAGTACGGAGCAGCACGCCGCAATCAGGAATACAAGTTTCATGATCGTTTCTCTTAGTTTCATAAGATAAATCCTTTCATTTCATTGTTTCGCGGAGCGTGTTTGAAAAAGACTTTCGTTTTTTTCCTTACGAACTGCTTTTTCAAGCACGTTCCGAAAGACAGCTTCTTTTTCTGAACATTTTCGGATACGGAAGTAAGAGCGATTTTCCATTGTTCGCCCTTACTTCTTTTTCCATTGCTTTATACATTCTTTATTTTACATCTGCCCAGTCGGTTGTGTCGCCAACATAGATGCTCTTTACCTGATCACTGGTCAGCCCATCGGTCGGGTTCTCTTTGTTTACGATGACAGCAATACCGTCGGTTGCGATTACGGTTGCGGTAAGCCCTGAGGATTTCTCCTCATCCTTTAAGTCACGGGATGCCATACCAATGTCACAGAGGCCATCGCTTGCGGAAGTGATACCTGTTGTGGAATCGCTCTGCTGTACTTCGATGTTAGCGTTTGAATTTACTTTTGTATAAGCCTCTTTTAATTTTTCCATCAGTGGTGTTACAGAGGAAGATCCTGCTACCACAACCTTTTCACCGCTGCAGTTTCCTTCGTAGGCTTTGGTATCTTTGATTGCAATATATCCGTCATCTGAAACAACCTGCTGTCCGTCGGTGCTTAAGATGTAGTCCATGAAATCCTGCGCATCTGCGGAAAGACCGTCTTTTGTTACAATGTTGAACGGACGGCTTACTTTATAGGAACCGTTTTCTACGTTCTCTGCGCTTGCCTCTGCTCCGTCGATTTTCAGTGCTTTGACTTCATCATTTAAGGATCCAAGGGAGATATAACCGATTGCGTGCTGGTTACCTGCCACTGTGCTCATCATAACGGAAGTATTGTTGGTGATCTGTGCATCAACGGTGGTATTATCCACTTTCTCACCTGCATCGTTTTTCTCTTCTACACCGAACAGCTCGATGAATGCACCTCTGGTACCGGAACCATCCTCACGGGAGATCACGCTGATCTGTCCGGAAAAATCTCCGCCTGCTGCGGTGCTGTCACCGTCTGTGCTGCCATCTGCCTCTGTTGCAGAAGCCTCTTTTGTAGTGTCTGCTGTGGAAGAACTGCTGCTATCGCTGCTTCCACATCCTGCAAGCATTCCTGCAGCCATCATTGCGGTTAAGGTGATTGCAATTACTTTTCTCTTCATAATATTCTTTTCTCCTCTTTTCACACGGGATTTTTGTGATTTCTATTTTGTAAAATCGCAATCCCGACGTTTTTTACATTTCGTTTTTACAGGTTTCATCATAACAACGGCGTGTAAAATGCAAAATCTCAGAGATGTTAAGTTTATGTAAAACATGAGTTTTTTCTTTTTTACATTCCATTTTTCCGGTCGTAAACCGCTCCGTCACATCTCTCGCAAGTGGCACATTTTTTCCGCGCAGTGCAATCCTGCCCAAAGGATCTTTTTCTCCGCAGGAAATTCCAACAAGATTTCCCATAGAAAAAAAGGCTCCCCGGAATACTCTTTTTTCAGAGTATTCGGGGAGCCTTTTTCTAAAGCATATGCAAAAGCGGATATTCGCAATCCTCTTATTCCGTCACCGGCACGTCAAGCTTTTCGGACGCTTCTTTTAACAGGTCAATGATCGGCAGATGCTGCGGGCATACACTCTCACACTGACCGCACTGCACGCAGTCTTCTGCTTTTCCCGATGTTTCCAGCAGCTTTTTATAATAATTTTTCGCGCGGTCTTCTTCTCCATACAGGCGGATGGTATTCAATGCCTTGAACACATCCGGAATCGCGATTCCCATCGGACATCCGTCGCAGCAGTAACGACAGGCGGTACATGGAACCGCCGGACTCTTTTTCAGCGCTTCCTGTGCTTTGGCGATCACTGCTTTTTCTTCCTCGTTTAACGGTACAAAATTTCGGAAGGTTTTGATATTATCCTCCATCTGTTCCTCGTTTGACATACCGGAGAGCACGGTTGCAACACCCGGGAGGGAAGCCGCAAAGCGGAGTGCCCAGGACGCAATCGATGCATCCGGATGAACACGTTTCATCTCTGCTTCAATCTCTTTGCCTGCTGATGCAAGGGAACCGCCCTTTACCGGCTCCATAACAAGGAACGGCATATCGTATTTCCGAAGCACCTCATACAGACGTCCGGACTGGATCAGCGGATTGTCCCAGTCAGCATAGTTCATCTGGATCTGGACAATTTCAACCTCCGGATGCTCGGAGAGAATCTTGTCAAGCAGCTCCGGCGTTCCGTGGAAGGAGAAACCAAAGTGTTTGATCAGTCCCTCTTCTTTTTTCTTCTTGGCCCAGTTAAAACAGTCGTATTTCACATAGCCGTCATAGTTTGCGCCGTCCTCGACACTGTGCAGCAGGTAATAATCAAAGTAGCCTGCTCCGGTGCGCGCGAGCTGATCGTTGAAAATGCGGTCACGGCCTTCGATGCCCTCGTCCATCATCACTGCGGAAGTTTGGTTGTCAGAGTAAAGCTTTCTCTCGGATGACGCTCTACCAGCGCTTTTTTCACGATGCTCTCCGATTTTCCGCCGCAGTACATATAGGCGGTGTCAAAATAGTTCATTCCGGAGGCAAGGTACGCATCGACCATTTTACAGATCTGCTCCAAATCCAGTTCTCCGTCCTTCTCCGGAAGGCGCATCATGCCAAATCCTAATTTCGGCATTTTTGTTACATCTACACTCATGTTAAAATATCCCCTTTCTTTTCCGCAGAAAACCTTCGTTTCCTCAGTATTGTTGAAAAAATTGTAGCATTAAAGTATACTTGAAAGTCAATAGTTTTTTTTATTTTTGTCAAAATTTTTCTTTGACTTTTTCCGTTTCCGGTGGTATTCTGGTAAAAAATTATGATTACAAAAGGAGTAGCACTATGATCTGGAAAAACCAGTTTCTTCACCTCACAAATGGCGATGTTTCAGCTGTTTATGGGGATAGTGCGCTCTTTTTTAAGTAAACTTCACATCTTGTATTCTTAAAATCACACAGAAAATGCACGTATCTCCCCATCAGAATTTTACTATATTTTGACAAGGAGATTTTTTTATGTCTGAGAAAAATACCAGAAAACAAATACGAACTTTATATCTTATGACCACGGTCGGCTATTTTCAGATTGCGGCGGCTTCGTGGGTTGCACTGCTCGCACTCCGTGGATTTTCGCTGCTGCAGATCGGGATGCTCGAAAGTATTTTCCATATCGTGAGCCTCTGCTTTGAACTCCCCTCCGGCGTTGTCGCCGATGTTTTCGGGCGACGGAAAACGCTGATTGCAAGTCAGGTGGCCGCCCTGATTTCCGGTACGCTGATGATTTTTTCCACCGGCTTTGCCACAACGGCGCTTGCGCTTGGATGCAGTGCGCTCAGCTATAACCTTGCATCCGGCACACGGGAGGCACTTGCGTATGACAGTCTGAAGCAGAACGGGGACGAAGGATTTTATGCCCGTTTTTCTTCTACTGAAATGATGCTGTACCGTATCACCAATTCCACCGCAACGCTCTGCGCAGGCCTTGCCCTGTGGCTGGGATACCGGCGCGCGTATGCGATTGATCTCTTCTTCGGGCTGATTGCGCTTGGCATTTCATTCCGCCTTGCGGAAGTAAAAACGGACGCAACACCAGTTCATTATCCTGTTGGACAGGAAATCGTTTCGGTTGTGCAGGAAAGCTGGCAGTTTCTTGTCCGTGAGAAAAAAGCAAGAAATATTATGCTGGTGAACGCACTCATCGGTGCCGTTTCTACGCTGGTTCTCTTCTTTTTACAGGCGAAGCTGCCACTCACCGGCATGAACAGCGCGCTGCTTGGACCTGCCCTCTTCGTGATGGGACTCGGCGCGGCACTGGATCGCGGATGACGGCATACTTTCACAAATACCGCTACCGCGCGATTCTGCTGTTTGGCACGATCGGTGTACTTTTCGCCTTTCTTATGAGCTTTACCGGACTGCCGGCCCTTATGGTCTTCGGCGGATTTATCGGATCCTTTTCCGATGATTTTCTTGAAGTCCGGACCGATATTCTGCTCAATGACATGATCCCGTCCAGGCAGCGGGCGACGCTGATGTCGGTGAACTCGTTTGTCTTTTCTATGATTATGATCGTCCTTTCCACCGTATTTGGATGGATCATGTGATCGTCAAAAATTTACTTACATTGAAAAAAAACGCTCATCAGTTTTTTGCTGATGAGCGTTTTTCAAAAATGATCAAACACCGCCGCTCCCTGCCAGAGCGCCGTCCGGGGTCTGCGGGGGTGTGCTTCCCCCCTCCACATTCCCCACCACTTTTTCTTTCTTCAACCACTTCCAGACATCGCCATACACGCGGTACTTCTCTTTCTCATTCAGTATTTCATGCCGCATTCCCGGATACAGCTTTCCTCTGACATTGCGGTACCCGATCAGCCGCATATGGTCAATGGATTTTTTAAAGCGCCGCACATTCACATAACACGGATCATCCCCGCCGGACAAAAACAGCACCGGCAGCTTCCGGTTTGTGCAATGCCATCCATGGAATCCATACGTCTCCTTCAGCAGGTCATTCAGCGCAAAAAAAGCATCATCCGAAAACGTAAAGCCACAGAGTGGGTTTTCTTCATACTCCCGCACCACCTCCGGGTCCGAACAGCACCAGGCGAACCGGCTCTTCTCATCCGCAAACCGCGCCGCAAACGATCCAAACGACATCGCCTCCAGAAGATTGCTCCGATGCTCATCCCCGAGCACCGCCGCTTCTGCGTGTCCTACAGCCGCACCCAGCGGCCGCAGATAATTCTTGCTCGGTGAACCACACACAATCAACGCATCCAGCTCCCTATCATGCTCCTTCGCATACGTGCGCACAACCAGGGATCCCATACTGTGTCCCATCAGAATAAACGGCAGATCCGGGTACTCTTTTTTTGCCCATACCGTAACCTGAAACAGATCCTCCACAAGCCCTGCGCCGCCTGCGCCGTACATAAATCCGAGATCCTGCTCCGACTTCACACTCTTTCCGTGCCCGCGGTGATCATGAATCACACACACTACACCGTGTTCCGCCATAAACTCCATAAACGGCAGATACCGCTCCTTGTATTCGCTCATTCCATGGCTGAGCTGCAGAAGCGCCGTCCGCTGTACGCCCTCCTCCGGCTCCACCACAAGCCCGTCAAGCATCAGTCCATCCACCTTCGACTGAATCGTAAAACCTCTTTGCATTGCACCTTCCCCTTTCTTCCAGAACGATGCCGAACTGCCCGAAATTCTAAACCTCCGTGTCCTCCGAAATTTCCGGTGGAACCGCAAACGACAATGTAATCCGATCGTAGCACTCCTCGCACAGATCAAACTCATGCTTTTCCAGGTCCTTCCCGGAAAAGTACCCCCACGTCGTGTCGACCGAGCAGATCCCCTCCAGCAGCATTCCATTCTGTATTTTCATGCTTTTTCCGCAGCAGTTACACACCGCCGCTTCCAGCTCATTTGTGTTTTTGTTGTATTTCCGCATTTTTCTTCCTCCCGTGTATCAAAAAACGTTTCTTTCTTCGTTCCTGACACAAAACAGAAATCAGATTCTCCTGTGTCCTGTCGATTGTAACACATCTTTCCCGCCATTCCTACTGGGAATGAAAGGAAAGTCCTGTGCGTTAAATGCGTATACAATAACGATTTCTCTCTACCTCTTCGGAACCGATTCATCCGTCCGGCTCATCAGCACTGCGTCCTCCTTCGGGAGATCGTAGTACCCCTTCCGCATGCCGTCCTGTACAAAGCCGAGGCTCTCGTACAGATTCCGTGCCGGCGTATTGCCGATGCGCACATCCAGATGAATGACGCGCACCTTTCTCTCCTGCATCCGACGGAACAGCTCTTCCATCAGTGCACGGCCGATGCCGCGTCTTCTCGCTTTTTCTGCCACGCAGACATTTGTGATCTCACTTTCATCAAAGGAAATCAGGATTCCGAGATATCCTAAAATTTCACCGTCCTCCTCTGCTACAAGAAACAGTGCGTCGTCACGGATCAGAAATGTAAAAAATCCGGTTTCTGTCCACGGAATCGAAAAGTTGGCCTCCTCAATCGGCATCACCTGCTCCAGATCATCGATCTGCATTTCACGGATTGTGATCATTCGCTTTTTTCTCCGTTCTCCTGTTTTTTCACCACATCGGCATGCTTCACAGATTCCCGCTCCGCTCTTTCACGCTCCGCCTGCGATTTTCTCAGGTATTCCGGCTCGTGCTCTTCTGCCGTCTGAATCTTACCTTCTTTGTAATAAACCTCAGCCAGTGCTCCGACGGCTGCCGCTCTCTGGCGGTTGACGTGTGCCGGTGCAAAGGAAAACGGAATCGTCAGCAGTGCCTCTAATTTTTCCCGGTAAACCGCAACGCCGTCCCCGAGGAAAATCACTTCGTGGTCGAGGCAGTTCAGGCCCTCCGCCAGTGCCTCAATGCTCATCGTATCCTGTTCCCAGACCGTATCGAGACGATGATCCGTGTAGCAGTAAACTCCGGTATAGACCTGGTTTCTTCTCGCATCCATGATCGGGCAGACAAATTTGTCAGTATCCCAGATATTGTACGCGATTGCCGCCGTCGTTGGAATGGAAATCAGTGGTTTTTCAAGTGCCAGACCAAGTCCCTTGGCTGTTGCAGAACCGATGCGAAGACCGGTAAACGAGCCCGGACCTCCGGCAACTGCAATCGCATCGATCGTCGAAAGATCCAGCTCTGTCATGTTCGAGATTTCATCCAGCATCGGAAGCAGAGTCTGGGAATGTGTTTTTTTATAATTTACGGTGTATTCCGCAAGCAGTGTGTCATTTTCAACAACAGCCACCGAAGCCACCAGGCCGGAGCTGTCCAGTGCAAGTATTTTCATAATTTTTTGTTTCCTTTCCGATATTTCCTTCCTGTGCAACTCATTTTGGCAGTCTGCCGGAAACAGGAATCTTTACGATTTCCTTTTGTTTTTCCACCACATTCAGGATTTTTTTCTTTTATTCTACCGTAATTTTCCGGTAATCAAACCCTTTTTCGAGGTCTTTTTCTATCGTAATCGAAATCGCACCCTCCGGGATCAGCTCTTCAATCAGTTCTGCCCATTCGATCAGGCAGACACCCTCACCGAAAAAATAATCATCGTATCCGATTTCTTCCATTTCTTCTATATCACCGATCCGGTAAACATCGAAATGATAAAATGGCAGACGTCCTTCCGTATATTCCTGAATAATGGTAAATGTGGGACTGTTGACTGCCTCTGTGATGCCAAGTCCTTTTGCAAAGCCCTGCGTCAGAACGGTTTTTCCAACACCAAGGTCTCCGTTTAATGTATAAATCTGGCCAGGCTTCGCCGCTTTTCCCAGCTTTTCGCCAAGGGCAAGCGTCTCCGACGCAGAATTTGTTTCTATGATCATATGCTTTCTTCTCCTCTTTTTCTGCCTATCATTTTAACACAAACAAAAAGGTAATACAACCGCAGAACGAAACCGCTTTTCCTTGTGCTTTTCCTTGTGCTTTTCCTTGCTTTTTCTATCTGTTTTCGCTATACTATGTATCAGAGTTTCGCGGCCCCAAAACGTCCCACTCCTGTTTTTTCGGCCCGGAAAACGCGGTAAAACACGCTCTGCGCTTTTGTCCGCGTAAATCAAAAAGGAAAGAGATCAAAACTGTTATGCTGACTGTAATGAAATTTGGCGGAAGCTCCGTCGCAGATCTTGCGCACATCCGCAATGTAGCACAGCGCTGCATCGAAAAACAGCAGGCCGGAAGCCAGGTCGTTGTCGTTCTCTCCGCGATGGGAAAAACGACGGACGGACTGATTGCAACCGCAAAACAGATTACGGAAAAACCGTCCCGCCGCGAGATGGATATGCTTCTTGCCACCGGTGAACAGGTTTCCGTTTCCCTGATGGCCATAACCATGATTCAGATGGGCGTCAGTGCTGTTTCTTTAAATGCCTGGCAGGTACCGATGCACACGACCTCCGATTATCAGAACGCGCGCTTCAAACGGATCGACACCGAGCGCATCCGTAAAGAGCTGGATGACAACAAAATTGTCATTGTCACCGGCTTCCAGGGGATCAACAAATACGATGATATCACAACGCTCGGACGCGGCGGCTCCGATACGACTGCGGTTGCCCTCGCTGCAGAGCTGCACGCGGATGTCTGTGAATCTACACGGATGTAGACGGCGTCTACACCGCAGATCCGCGGATTGTACCGAATGCGCGCAAGATGGAAGAGGTAACTTACGATGAAATGCTGGAGATGGCTTCGCTCGGCGCAAAAGTCCTTCACAGCAGATGCGTGGAAATCGCAAAAAAATACGGCGTGGAACTTCTGGTCTGCTCCAGTCTGAACCGGAATTCCGGAACGATGGTAAGGGAGAAAACCAAAATGGAAAAAATGTTAATCAGCGGCGTGGCTGCCGACAAAAATGTGGCAAAAATCCGTGTTGCAGGCCTTGGCAACGATCCGGAGAGTACGTTCCGCCTCTTAAATTTACTGGATCGGAACAATCTGAACATCGATGTCATGATCCAGTCACTCGGAAAGGACGGCACAAAGTCCGTTTCCTTTACCGTTGCAAAGCCGGATATGCTGCGCACGATCGATGTGCTGAACGACAATAAGGATTCGCTCGGCATCAAAAAGCTGGATTATGATGAGAACGTGGCAAAGATTTCCGTCATCGGAGCCGGTGTCCGCTCCCATTCGGGCGTGGCTGCCAAAATGTTCGGCGCGCTCGCCAATGCAGGAATCAATACCGAGATGATTACCACCTCAGAAATCCGCATCACTGCCCTGATCGACGAAGCATACGCAGATCAGGCAATGCGTGCGATCCATGAGACATTCCTGGAGTAATGATCTGAAAAAAGGGGTTTGCCCCCTTTGATACCAGATCGCTACGTGCTTTGCACTCCAGTAATCATCAAAAACATTCGTAATCCGCTCATTTTTCTTCGAAAAATGGCTACTTACGTCTTATCAAAAAATCGTAAAAAAATCAGGAGGAAAACAATTATGTCTAACCCAATCGTTACAATTACTATGGAAAACGGCGATGTGATGAAAGCAGAGCTTTACCCGGAAATCGCGCCGAACACCGTAAACAATTTCATCAGTCTGGTAAAAAAAGGCTTCTATGACGGCCTGATCTTCCACCGCGTCATCCCGGGATTCATGATCCAGGGCGGAGATCCTGCTGGCACAGGCGCCGGCGGCCCGGATTACTGCATCAAGGGTGAGTTCTCCCAGAACGGATTTGAGAACAACCTCGCACACACCCCAGGCGTTCTCTCCATGGCACGTACCATGTTCCCGGACAGCGCAGGAAGCCAGTTCTTCATCATGCACAAAGCTGCTCCGCATCTGGACGGCGCATACGCTGCTTTCGGAAAAGTAACAGAAGGCCTGGAAGTCGTAGATAAAATCGCATCTGTCAACACCGACTACAGCGACAAACCGCTGCAGCCGCAGAGAATGGCTACCGTTACCGTTGAGACCTTCGGCGTCGAGTATCCGGAACCGGAGAAATGCTAAGGATGAACGATGAACTGATGTTAGTTGAACCGTCGGAGGAATACTTCGCCGAACTCGCCGCCTACCGGAACGATTTTCTGGAAAACAGCGATTCCATGGACGCTGCGGACCGCTTCGCCGGTTTGATGATATGAAGGCGTATCTTGAAGATACCATGCGGTATACCAGAGAGGAGACTCTGCCGGAGGGCATGGTTCTCGCAACACAGTTTCTGTGCATCCGCAAATCAGACAACCGCCTTGTCGGCATGATTCAGGTGCGCCACTACCTGAACGATTTTCTGCGCACCTTGGGCGGCCACATCGGCTACTCCGTCCGCCCGTCGGAACGCAGAAAAGGCTATGCCTCCTGGATGCTGAAAAATGTGCAGCCGTACTGCAAAAGCCTCGGCCTTTCCGAAATTCTGGTCTGCTGCCTGGATACCAACGAAGGAAGCCGCAGAACGATCCTGAAAAATGGCGGCCGGTTCGACGGCACCGCTTATCGTGCCGATGAAAACAAAACACTGGAGCGTTACTGGATCACCCTGTGATTTTTCTTCCATTTCGCATGGCTCTGAATAGTTTCACAAATTTTTCTTGACATCCATGTCATTTCACTTTATAATTTGGAACTGCAAGCGAACAATTCTGTTCTTATGCAAAATATATGCCTCTGGTAAAAAACCGACGGACAGGCAGGGGTAGTTGCCGAGCGTGGTTAAGAGCCACATTATTGATTGCGTTAAAAGCGCAAATTTTATGAGTTGATTACTTTATAATCGATGCTCTACGACGAGCACATCATCTTATGAAACGGTCAATAAGAGTACGTGACTATATATTTCTGCATAGGAAAACAGGGGGAAGCCTGGATTTTTGTCCATCCCCTGAAGTTTGCACAATACGATCATGTATAAATTTCGATTTTTAGACAGATGATGCACGTCATCTGTCTTTTTTTCGTGCTTATAGCCAAAGATGAACCCAACACCATTTTCTGAAAAAGGAGAACCAAACAATGTCCAAAGTTATGATCATCGGATGCGGCGGTGTTGCATCCGTAGCCATTCACAAATGCTGCCAGAACAGTGAAGTATTTTCTGAAATTATGATTGCAAGCCGCACCCTTTCCAAGTGCGATGCTTTAAAAGAAAAGCTGGCTCCGACCACAAAAACCATTATCACAACAGCAAAGGTGGATGCCGACTGCACAGAAGAATTAATCGCCTTAATCAAACAGTATCAGCCGGATGCCGTATTAAATCTGGCTCTTCCTTATCAGGATCTTACCATTATGGATGCCTGCCTCGCATGTAAGGTTCCTTACATCGATACTGCAAATTACGAAGCAGAAAATACGGATGATCCGGCATGGCGTGCAATCTACGAAAAGAGATGCGAAGAGCTTGGCTTTTCTGCTTACTTTGATTACTCCTGGCAGTGGCTATATGGACCGTTTCAAGGAAGCCGGCATCACCGGTCTTCTCGGAACCGGCTTTGACCCGGGCGTCACCAGTGTCTTTGCAGCCTATGCACAGAAACACTATTTCGATGAAATTCACACGATTGATATTCTGGACTGCAACGGCGGCGACCACGGATATCCGTTTGCAACCAACTTCAATCCGGAAATCAACCTCCGCGAGGTATCCGCTCCCGGCTCTTACTGGGAAAACGGCCACTGGTAGAAATTCCGCCAATGTCGATCAAACGGGAATATAACTTCGATGAGGTAGGCGAGAAGGATATGTACCTTCTTCACCATGAAGAAATTGAGGCTCTTGCAAAAAATATCCCGGGCGTAAAAAGAATCCGCTTTTTCATGACCTTCGGCCAGAGCTATCTGACCCATATGAAATGTCTGGAAAATGTAGGACTTCTCTCCACCACTCCGATTACCTTCAACGGACAGCAGATCGTACCGATCCAGTTTTTAAAAGAGCTTCTCCCGGATCCTTCCACCCTTGGCCCGCGCACCGTGGGTAAAACCAACATCGGCTGTATTTTTACCGGTATCAAGGACGGAAAAGAAAGAAGCATTTACATTTACAATGTCTGTGACCACCAGGAATGCTACCGGGAAGTAGAGTCTCAGGCGATCTCCTACACCACCGGCGTTCCGGCCATGATCGGAACCATGATGGTCGTGAGCGGTCTCTGGAACAAGCCGGGTGTCTACACCACAGATGAATTCGATCCGGATCCGTATATGGAAGCACTCAACAAGTGGGGTCTTCCGTGGAAGGTCGTAGAAAATCCTGTTTTAGTAGATTAAGCCTATGTATAAGATAAACGAACTGCCAACTCCCTGTTTTGTCATTGATGAAGGCAAACTGGAAGAAAACTTAAAGATCCTGCACCAGGTAGAAGAACGCACCGGTGCAAAAATTCTGCTGGCTCAGAAATGCTTTTCCTGTTTTTCGGAATATCCGCTGATTGGAAAATATATCAGCGGAACGACTGCCAGCGGACTCTATGAGGCGCAGCTTGGCAAGGAAGAAATGGGGCTGGAGAATCATGTGTATTCTCCGGCCTACCGCCCGCAGGATATGGAAGAGCTCGCACAGATCTGCGATCATATTATTTTCAATTCAGAAAAGCAGCTCCGAACGTACCTCCCCGTACTTAAGGCTTCCGGAACCGCAAAAGCCGGACTTCGCATCAACCCGGAATGCTCCACGCAGGAAGACCATGCGATTTATGATCCTGTGCGCCCGGCTCCCGCATGGGCATCCGCGCCTGCGATTTTACAGACGAACTGGCCGATCTTGTGGACGGTCTTCATTTTCATACCCTCTGTGAACAGAATTCGGATGATCTGGAAACCACACTGCGCGCCGTGGAAGAAAAATTCGGCAAGTGGCTTTTTAAAATGAACTGGCTTAACATGGGAGCGGACATCATATCACCCGTGAGGATTACGATATCGAACGCCTGATTTCCTGTATCAACCATATGAAAGAAACGTATGGTCTTCAGATTTACCTGGAGCCCGGGGAAGCAGTTGCCTTAAACGCAGGCTACAATGTCACGGAAGTTCTCGATATTGTTGAAAATAACGGAAAAATTTTAATTCTTGACACTTCCGCTGCCTGCCATATGCCGGATGTGCTTGAGATGCCGTACCGCCCTCCGCTCAAAGGCAGCGGACTGCCCGGGGAAAAGCCTTATACCTACCGCCTTTCCTGCAATACCTGCCTGGCGGGCGACGTAATCGGCGAATATTCCTTCGATTCCCAAATCCGGATCGGTGACAGACTGTATTTTGAAGATATGGCGATTTATTCGATGGTAAAAACCAATACCTTTAACGGAATCCCACTCCCTTCCATCGCGGTGATGGACAAAGCTGGAAACTGCCGAATGATAAAGGAGTTTGGATATGAAGATTTCAAAAACCGATTGTCTTAGAACCCCAAAAACCGATGGCTTTTACATGCCGGGCGAATTTGAGCCCCACGAAGGCACGCTGATGATCTGGCCGTGGCGCCCCGGTTCCTGGAATTACGGGGCAAAAGCGGCAAGAGCTGCATTTGCAGAAATTGCAGAAGCAATTGCCGCCTATGAGCAGGTTTATCTTTTCGTCCGGCCACAGGATAAAGCATCGGCACAGGAACTGCTTTCCTCCGACCGGATTCATCTGATTGAAGCCTCGACAGAGGATGCCTGGGCAAGAGATACCGGCGCTACGTTTGTGGTCAACGATCAGGGTGGGCGAAGAGGCATTCAATGGGAATTCAACGCCTGGGGCGGCCAGTATGACGGTCTGTACTCCCACTTTGAGCATGACCGTGAGGTTCCGGAACGAATCTGCAGTTTTCTCGGAGATTCCTTCTATAATGCCCGCCCCTTTGTTCTGGAAGGCGGCTCCATCCATGTTGACGGGGAAGGAACCCTGCTTACGACCGAAGAATGTCTGCTGAGTCCTGGGCGCAATCCTTCTCTTACAAAAGCGGAAATTGAAGAAAAGCTGCGTCAGTATCTTTCGGTCGAGAAAATCATCTGGCTGCCTTTTGGTATTTACAACGATGAAACCAACGGCCATATCGATAATATGTGCTGCTTTGTAAAGCCAGGAGAAGTACTTCTTGCCTGGACAGATGACGAAAACGATCCTCAGTATGCCAGAAGCAGGGCCGCTTTTGATCTTCTCTCCCATACCGTTGACGCGAAGGGACGAAGCTTTGTAATTCACAAGCTGCCCATTCCAAAGCATCCCATCTGTATTACAGAAGAAGATCTTCTCGGCTATGATTTTGAAGCTGGCGAAGACCAGCGGGAAGCCGGGGAACGCCTTGCCGCCAGCTATATCAATTTTTATCTTGCCAATCACTGTGTCCTTCTTCCCCGTTTCGGCGATGAAAACGATACCGTGGCTGCAGAAATTCTCGGAAAATGCTTTCCGGATCGACGGATCCTCCCTGTCGATGCACGCGTCATTCTGACCGGCGGAGGCAACATTCACTGTATTACCCAGCAGATTCCGGCAAAGAAAAGAGGAAACAGATTATGAAAAATATAAAAATTGCCGCACTGCAGTTTTCATGCTGCAGCCAGGTACAGGAAAATATAGACAAAGCAGAGACCATGGTCCGTGAAGCCGCTTCCAACGGCGCCAATCTCATCCTTCTTCCTGAATTATTTGAAAGACCGTATTTTTGTCAGGAAAAGCGATACGATTATTATGATTATGCCCTGCCTTTGACAGAAAATCCCGCTGTCCGGCGTTTTCAGGCCGTTGCCGGAGAACTTGGGGTCGTGATTCCGGTCAGCTTTTATGAAAGGGATGTTCAGCGCCTGTTTAATTCCATTGCCATGATTGATGCAGACGGATCCATTCTTGGCGTTTACCGCAAGACCCATATCCCGGACGATCATTTTTATCAGGAAAAATTCTATTTCACTCCGGGAGATACGGGATTCAAAGTCTTTGAAACACGTTTTGGAACCGTCGGCGTCGGCATCTGCTGGGATCAGTGGTTTCCGGAAACAGCACGATGTATGGCTGTGCAGGGGGCTGAAATCCTGCTCTATCCTACCGCGATCGGAAGTGAGCCGATCCTGAATGTAGACAGCAGCGGCACTGGCGACGCGTCATGCAGGGACATGCTGCCGCAAATCTTGTTCCGGTTGCTGCTGCAAACCGGATTGGTACCGAAACCGTAACTCCCTGTGAAGAAAATGGCGGCCAGTCCTCTTCTCTTACTTTCTACGGTTCTTCCTTTATTGCCGATGCAACCGGTGAGCTTGTGGCATCTGCCGGAAGAGATACCGAGGAAATCCTGTACGCCTCCTTCGATCTGGATGCCCTGCGCGAAGAACGTTTTTCCTGGGGGCTTTTCCGTGACCGGCGGCCGGAAACTTATCGTATCATGACGAAACAGTAAAGCTCTGTCTCTTCCTGTTGTAACTCTTCTTACAGCGGTGCGCTGCATCACATATTCTAACTACAAAGGAGAACCGCTATGCAATATGGAATTTTATGTCTGCTGCCGCCTGCGGCGATGCTGATTTTTGCATTAAAAACGAAAAAATCTTTCGAAGCTCTGATTTTCGGAACCCTGGTTGCCTATCTCATCATGTATAAAACGGCTTTTATCGGACCCTGGTGTGATCTGCTGCTTTCGGAGATCAGCAACGCAGATAACCAGTATATTCTTCTTCTCTGCGGACTGTTCGGAGGCTTCATCTTCCTGCTCCGCGAGGCAAAAGGAACACTTGGTTTTTCCAACCTGTTAAGCCGCTTCTGTAAAAATGAACGGATCACCATGATGATGTCGGTATTTCTCGGAATCATTATTTTTGTCGATGATTATCTCAACATCATGACCGTTGGAACCTGTATGAAGGATGTCTGTGATAAACGAAAAGTCCCACGCCAGGCCCTTGCCTATATCATTGACTCAACCGGTGCACCTGTCTGTGCACTGATTCCCTTTTCCACCTGGGTAGTTTTTTATTCCGGTGTTTTTATTCAGGAACCGGACATTCTCAATATGGGCTTTTCCACCGGTATGAGTGTTTACTTAAAAGTGCTTCCTTATATGTTTTATCCCATGGCTGCACTTCTGGTTGTCATTCTGTTTGCCTGCAAACTGATGCCAAAGCTCGGAAAAATGAAAGATGCCTATACCGATCTGGAAAAGAAAGAGCAGACACCGGAGCATCCAAAAATGCACAATGCCCCTTCCGTTGACATTGCCATGGCCGGAATGAGCGTTGATTACCCGCCCGAAAATACCAATGCCGGAAATATACTGGATTTTCTGATCCCCATCGGAATTCTGATCGGTGTGACAGTAGCCACACAGGATATGATGCAGGCGATTATTCTTGCTCTTGCTTCCTGTATGATTCTTTATCTTCCGCGGAAAAAAATGACCTTTACGCGGTACGTGGAACTGTTCTTTGCCGGCTTTGCAGATATTCTTCCGGTTCTCGCCATTCTTCTTGCATCCTTTATGATCAAGACTGCCTGCGGCGAAATGGGACTCTCGGAATACGTCATCAACCTGTGTGTTCCGTATATGAATGCCAAAACACTGGCAGCTATTATTTTTGTTGTCATTGCAGTTCTGACCTTTGTCACCAGCTCTTTCTGGGGAATTGAGGCCGTAGCCGTTTCCATCGTTGTTCCGCTTGCCATCGCCCTTGATGCTAATGTACTTCTGGCACTTGGCGCTGTCGTATCCGGCGGTGTTTTCGGAAGCCATGCATGCTTCTATTCCGACGCAACGGTTCTTTCCTCCGCGACCTGCGAGATTGACAATATGTCACATGCCGTGTCGCAGTTTCCTTACGTCCTGATCAGTGCTGCTCTCGCCGTATCGGGATTCTTAATCTGCGGAATTTTTGCTCTTTAAAGACACACAGGAAATTTCAACGAAGTTTCCTGTAAATTAAAAAAGCCTCCGACGATAGGATTTTTCTGAATTCGTCGAAGGCTTTTTGTTTTTTATTCTTTTACACTCAGCCGCACCAGCGCACGCTGCAGCTTGCTTCGGCAATACGGTATTCTTTGTCTGTCAGACCGCCGTTTGCCAGCGCCTGCTCGGCCCTGTGTTTGGCAGCCTCGGCGCGCTCTGCATCAATATCCTCTTCCCACTCCCAGGTCGTTGCCAGAACACGGCAGACCCATTCATCATGGAAAGCATTCCGCCGATGCAGGCGGCATTTCTTCTCGTTCCGTCCTCCAGCACAATATGCGCCTCGCCCATACCAAGTGCAGTGCAGTAATTGCAGTGCCCCGGCAGAATTGCCAGGTCGCCGCTGATGGTTCTGCAGACAACGCGCGCTACGTCACCCTCATAGAGAAGTCCGTCCGGCGTGCCGACACGTAAAGGAAATGTACTCATACGTCATTCCTCCTTTACTGATTCAGTGCTTTTGCTTTTTCAAATACCTCGTCGATGGTTCCTGCAAACAGGAAGCAGCTCTCCGGAAGATCATCGCACTCGCCGTCAAGGATCATGCGGAATCCGCGCAGAGTTTCTTTTAACGGCACGTATTTTCCTTCCATACCGGTAAACTGTTCCGCTACCGAGAAGCTCTGGGACAGGAAACGCTGTACCTTACGGGCACGGCTGACCGTCAGCTTATCCTCTTCGGACAGCTCGTCCATACCCATGATGGCGATGATATCCTGCAGCTCTTTGTATCTCTGCAGCACCTGCTGTACGGCACGCGCTACCTCATAGTGCTCATGGCCTACGATTTCCGGTGTCAGGATACGGCTGGTAGAATCAAGCGGATCAACGGCCGGATAAATACCCTGGCTGGAAATTTCACGGGAAAGTACCGTCGTGGCATCCAGATGGGTAAATGTCGTTGCCGGAGCCGGGTCGGTCAGGTCATCGGCCGGCACATAAACAGCCTGTACCGATGTGATGGAACCCTTTCTCGTGGACGTAATACGCTCCTGCAGTGCGCCCATCTCGGTTGCCAGCGTCGGCTGGTATCCTACTGCGGACGGCATACGGCCAAGCAGAGCCGAAACCTCGGAACCTGCCTGCGTAAATCGGAAAATATTATCGATGAACAGCAGCACATCCTGATTTTTCACATCACGGAAGTATTCTGCCATGGTAAGGCCGGAAAGTCCGACACGCATACGCGCTCCCGGCGGCTCGTTCATCTGTCCATAGACCAGTGCTGTCTTGTCGATAACACCGCTCTCTTTCATCTCGTTGTAAAGGTCATTTCCTTCACGGGTACGCTCTCCGACACCGGTGAAAACGGAAAGTCCGCCGTGTGCCGTTGCCACGTTGTGGATCAGCTCCATGATAAGGACTGTTTTTCCAACGCCGGCACCACCGAACAGACCGATTTTTCCGCCCTTGGCATACGGGCAGATCAGGTCAACGACCTTGATTCCGGTTTCGAGGATCTCCGTTGCCGGAACCTGTTCCTCATAGGACGGCGGATCGCGGTGGATCGGCCATTTTTCTGCTGTTTCCGGTGCCGGCTTATTGTCTACGGTCTCACCGAGCAGGTTGAACACGCGGCCTAAGCACTCCTCTCCGACCGGAACGGCGATCGGGCCGCCCGTGTCGACTGCTTTCGTTCCGCGGACAAGTCCGTCTGTGGACTTCATGGCAATGCAGCGAACCATGTTGTCGCCTGTCTGCTGCGCCACTTCCACAACCAGCTTCTCGCCGTGGTTGTCTATCTCGATGGCATTCAGAAGTGCCGGCAGCTCTCCTTCCGGAAAACGGATGTCCAGAACAGGACCCGTTACCTGCACAACCTCGCCAATGTGTTTTTCACTCATTTAACGACTTCTCCTCACTTTTCTTGTTTCCACTCTTACACGCCTTCCGCACCGCCGACGATCTCCGTGATCTCCTGCGTAATGCTTGCCTGACGGGCACGGTTGTAATACAGATTGAGCTGTTCAATCATCTCCTCTGCATTTCCCGTTGCCGCCTCCATTGCGGTACGGCGTGCCGCAAGCTCACTTGCCACACTCTCACAGATACCGCCGTAGATCAGGCCGCCTAAGTATTCCGGCACAATCGCTTCAAATACCTCGACACCGTTTGGCTCATACAGGATCAGATTCCGGATTTTTTTCGCTTCCGGATCCTCTCCGTCCTCTTTTGCAATGTCAATCAGAGGCAGGATCGGCACGGAAACCGGCATCTGCGACAGCATCGACACAAATTTTGTGTAACAAAGCTCCACATGTCCGAAGGTCCCTTTCCGGAACTCACGGCACAGTGCGCGCGCGATCTCAAAGCTGTCTGCCACAGAAAGATTTGCGATCTCGGCAAAGCTGTCCGTCAGGATTTCCAGCTTCCGGGATTTTGCATACTCCACTGCCTTTTTGCCGACTGGAACCACACAGATCTCTTTTCCTTTGGCATCTGCCTCAAAGCATCGGAACAGATTCGCGTTGTATCCGCCCGCAAGGCCGCGGTCTCCGGCAACCAGCACGTAGCAGCATTTCTCGTTTTTTGCCTCTTTTGCATAAATGGAATAAAATTCCGTGTTTCCTTTTGCAATATCCTGCAAAGTGCGGTACAGCTCCTGAAAATACGGACGGCAGGTATCAGCCCGCTCCTTCGCTTTTCGCAGCTTGGAGGACGCTACAAGTTCCATCGCCTTGGTAATCTGCATCGTGCTTTCGACACTTTTGATCCGCAGCTTTACGGCTTTCATGTTTGCAGCCATAGGCTCCTCCTTCTTTCCTTATTTTGCAGGTCTTGTATTGATAAAGTTTTCGGTGTACGATTCGAGCGCACTTTTCAGCTTCTCTTCGGTATCTGCCTCGAGTTTTCCGGTTGCGGAAATCTCCTGTATCACGGCAGCACCCTCGGCATCGGTATCAAGCCAGGTATACAGTCCGTCCTCATAGGCGCGGACATCCTCAGCTGCAACCTTTGACAGAATTCCTTTCGTTACCGCATAAAGAATGGCCACCTGTTTTTCTACCGGAACCGGTGCATTCTGGTTCTGTTTTAATACTTCCACGATACGCACACCCTGCTCCAGACGCGCCTTTGTATCGGCATCCAGATCGGATCCGAACTGTGCAAAACTTGCCAGCTCGCGGTACTGGGAATAGATCAGTTTCAGAGTTCCGGCTACCTTCTTCATCGCCTTAATCTGCGCATTTCCACCGACACGGGATACGGATACGCCAGGGTTTACCGCCGGCATAACGCCCGAGTGGAACAGCTCTGTCTCAAGGAAAATCTGTCCGTCTGTGATGGAGATGACGTTCGTCGGAATATAGGCGGAAATATCGCCTGCCTGGGTCTCAATGATCGGCAGGGCCGTCATGGATCCGCCGCCGTGTTCATCGTCCAGCTTTGCGGCACGCTCCAGAAGTCTGGAATGGAGATAGAAAACATCTCCCGGATAAGCCTCACGTCCCGGTGGACGGCGGATCAGCAATGAGAGTGCACGGTATGCAACCGCGTGCTTACTTAAGTCATCATAAATGATCAGCACATCTTTTCCCTGATACATAAAGTACTCGCCCATGCACAGCCGGAATACGGTACGATATACTGCAGCGGGCTCGCTTCGGATGCCGTCGCTGCCACGACGATGGTGTACGCCATTGCGCCGTTCTTCTCAAGATTTTCTACTAAGGACGCTACTGTCGAACGTTTCTGTCCGATGGCAACGTAGATACAGATCACATCCTTGCCTTTCTGGTTCAGAATGGTATCGGTTGCGATCGTTGTCTTTCCGGTCTGACGGTCTCCGATGATCAGCTCTCGCTGACCTCTTCCGATCGGAACCATGGAATCGATCGCTTTAATACCGGTCTGCAGCGGCTGATTAACACCTTTTCTCTCACAGATGCCCGGTGCCGGGCTTTCAATCGGACGGTACTCTGCTGCCGTAATCGGGCCTGCGCCGTCGATTGGCTGGCCGAGCGCGTTAACAACGCGTCCGATCATGCCTTCTCCGACCGGAACCGAAACAACCTTTCCCGTTCTTTTTACAAGCTGTCCCTCGCTGATGTTCTCGCCGGAACCGAATAAAACGACAGATACGCTGTTTTCCTCGAGGTTCTGTGCCATTCCATAGCTTCCATCCTCAAATTCCAGCAGCTCGCCTGCCATACAGTTCGAAAGACCGCTGGCTCTTGCGATTCCGTCTCCGACCATCAGAACGGTGCCTGTCTCATCCTGCCGGATCGCATTTTCATAATATTTGATCTGGCTGCGGATGACCTTGGATATTTCTTCTGGTTTCAGTTGCATGTTTTCCTCCTACACCACTGTATCGCTGATTCTTCTGGAAAGCTCGGCCAAACGTCCCTTTACGGTTCCGTCAAACAGCTTTCCGTCGAGCTCCACGCGGACACCCGCCAGAACGGACGGATCGGTTTTCAGTTCCATCACGACTGTTTTTCCGCTCATTGTTTCCAGTTTTTTCTTCAGAAGCTCTTCCTGTTCCTTCGACAGGGATGCTGCGCTCGTCACAACTGCCTCGGCAATGTTGTGCGCCGCAAAGTATCTGCGCTGAAACGCTTCCTGGCATCCGCCGAATTCCCGGAGAAGATTTTTTCACACAGCAGTTTGATAAAATTGACCAAATACGGTTCCGCCTGGCTGCCAAATGCCGCGTCGATCAGCCCGATCCGCTCTTTTCGCGGAATCGAAGGCTCCGATAAAAGGCGCGGATACTCCGGATTTTCCCGGAACAGAGCTCGGATCTCCTTCATCTCGGAAGGATTTCCTCTTCGAGATGCTCCTCCTGGGCCAGCTCATACAGGCTCCCACCGTATACTCTGGCAGTTTCTGTATGATGCTTCACCTACATTCGATATAAATTCATCTATCAGCTTCTCATGGTCTTTTTCATTAATCTCACGTTCAATGACTTTTCCGGCAATATCCATGGCAATGCCGCCGATCTCGCCTTTGACTTCATTGACCGCTTTCTTTTTCTCCTGGGCAATCTCTTTTTCTGCCTTGTTTTTCAGGGCAGCCGCCTGTTCGGAAGCCTCTTTTACGATTTTCTCGCTCTGCAGCGTCGCTGTCTTTCTGGCGCTTTCGAGAATCTCGTTGGCCTTTGCCTTGGCCTCCTGCATATTCTGCTCATATTCCTCTTTGATGGCGTTGCTTCTTTTTTTGCCGCCTCTGCGTCTGTAATCTCCGCATCGGCTGCCGCACGCCGTTTTTCCAGCATTTCATTGATCGGTTTGAAAAGGAACCGTTTGATCAGATACATCTGGATGAAGAGGTTGCAGATCTGTGCGATAAAAGTCCAGGGGACAATTCCTACCAGTTCCTGAACCTGCATAGTTTCCTTCCTCCTAGCAATCATTTACTCCTTGCAACTATTTCAGAAAGTTCATGAACATTCCCGGTGCTACGAAGATCAGAAGCAGGCCGGTTACGAAACCGTAAATACCTGTGGTCTCTGCGATCGCACAGCCAAGAAGCATGGTGCTTGTTACATCGCCTTTGCATTCCGGCTGACGTCCGATTGCCTCAAGTGCCTTTGCTACGGCGTTACCTTCACCGATACCAGGTCCGATACCTGCGATCAGGGAGCATCCTGCGCCGATTGCGCATCCTGCGAGAGCGATACCTTTTGCTAAAATCTGAAAATCCATCTTGTTTTCCTCCTGTATTTTCTTTTTGTAAACCTCATTTTTTAATCTCTTTAGCCTTCTTCTGCTGCATTCGCAATGTACATGACAGTCAGCATACAGAAAATAAAGGCCTGCATCACGCCGGAGAACCAGTCAAAATAGACCGACAGAACAGCCGGAACACCGACGTCCAGAATCGGGATCTGTGAAAGGGTTCTTCCGAGCACGCCGGGAAGCAGTCCCAGCAGCTTTCCGCTTGCCAGTGCCAGAGATCCGTAAATCAGGGCATTGATAACAACGCCGGAAAGGATGTTTCCAAAGTGACGGCACGCCATACTGATCGGCGTTGCGAGCTCCGACAAAACGTTAAACGGTGTCATAACCGCAATCGGAGTCGTGAAGCCCTTCAGATATCCGCCAAAACCGTTGGTTTTGATCTTCTGTGTGGTGATCATGATGAAAACCACAACAGCCCAGGCCGCCTCGGTAGAAAGATCTGCTGTCGGACTTCGAAGTCCGATCAGGCTGATCAGGTTCGAGACAACGCTGGTCGCGAAAAGCGCCGACACAAAAGGAATCAGATACCGGAATTTTTCTCCCATGTTGCCGATGACGAATTTATTTGCGGTCTCCACAATCATTTCTGCCACCGCCTGGCGTTTGGAGATGTTCCGTATCTTCAAATCTCTTGTGAGCCAGATGCAAAGTCCGGTAATGAGTGCCATTACAATCCAGCTTACCACCAGCGTTTCGCTGATCTGAATTTTCCCGAACAGCGGAAAATCGATCGGGATCGTAAAAAAGACTTTTGCACCGGAGATATCAACCTCCATTCTCTTTTCTCACCTCCTCTGTATGAGATAAAATAAAAAATTTGAACCTTTTGTCAAAGCGGATCTTCACAATCCGCTTCGCTGCTTGCTCATAACCGAATCGCTGCTTCGCTGTTTCGGTTTAAAAACGCCGTCCCGTCTTTGCGGCTTTCGCCAAAGATCAGGTTCAGCGCTTTATGCTGTTTTTTATGCCCTTCAGCTTGATGGCCGTTCCCGGAATTAAAAGCGGCAGGATTCCTGCGGCAAACTGGAAGCATGGAGCACAATCGCCAGAACTGCCCAGAGCATCTGCATCAGGTTTCTCTGCGAATAGCTTGCCTGCATCCGCCGTTTTGCTCCCGCCTCGTCTGTCTCGGACACTGCTTTTTGTACTGCCATGCCCATCAGGAAAAAGTTCAGCACCGCAACGGCACCGCCTCCGATTCCCCCGAGGAACACCCGATAGTCAAATGGGATTTTTTCCGGCCAGATCAGGTGCAGGATCAGAAACCCGACCCACATCACAACCACGCCGACAACAGTATAGATGGCAACATTTTTCGTCTCCTTTTTTACGGCCGGCTGGACCTTGTCTCCGAAATTGCTCATATCGCCTTGTTTCCTTTCTAAGGGATTTTCCCCTTAAAATCAGTCTGAAATCTTTTCTCTGCCACTTAATCTCCGTCAACTGTGAAAATTTTTTCAGACATCCTCTAAATATGACGGTTGAAAGACACCCGCTTTTTCTTCTTTTTCCCGTCCGGCTCCGTCTCGATGCGTTTCTGATGCTGCAGAACGCTCTGCCCGAATTTCCAGGCCGTCATCGCACCACCTCCGATGCCGAAGAAAAATCCGATCAGATAAATCCAGGTTCCAACCGAAAAGCGGTCGCAAAGCCACCAGCAGAGTGCCAGACAAAGAAAAAGAGGCGTCACAAGAGACAGTCCGAATTGTGTCAACATTGTGAGATTGGTAATCATCCCCGTCCACTTCTTCATATCCTGTCCCTTTCTGCCGCCTCTTTTTTGTCAGACTTTCGGGTCTGTGTTCTGTCTTCCCTTTTTGTAACCGCTTAGTCAGATTGTACCATAAACGTTTTCATAAGACAAATGAATTTGTATATTTTCCAAATTATTTGTTTTTATTTACATTTTTTTCATAATAATTGGAACAATTTTCTCATTTTGTCCCATTATAGAATCGCAGCGCGCACCACGCTTCTTATTTTTTGAAAAAAACTGTGGTTTTATTCTACACATACTACTGATTTTTTACCAAAACAGTGATTTCCAAGGCTCCTTTTTCCTGCTTTTTTATTTTGAAAGTTCCTCCAGCGCAGTTCTCACTGCCTCAACTTTTTCTTCTGGAATTCTGTCTCCAAAATTCGCTGCCATTTTCTTCAACGATGCATCTTTATACTGCTCCGGGATATCCATTCCCGGCAAGTTCTGTTCCAGAATGGCCTTGGCTTCTTTATCCTGCAGCAGTACGCGGAGCGGTGTGTCCAGACTGTAATTCTTTCCCATACGCCTGGAAAGCTGATAGCTTACCTCATAGTGTCCCGGCATCAGCAGATATCTGCCGTTTTCTTCTGCTCCGAGTACCTTTGCAATCGCCTCTTTTTCACTCTCTGCCGCCAGCGGAAGTACGGCCTCTGCGGTGCAGTCGAACGGAACATCCATGGTGATGTTCACGTGCTCTTTATCGGAAAGCTCCCAGCGAATGCCGTACATTCCCGATGCAGAATCATATTTTGCCTCTGCATACCGAAGATCCCAGTTCAGCGTCGGTGCAAACTGTACGGTTTTGACACCCGGATGGGAATCCATCGTGTTAATGCCGGCGACGTGGCGGAACATCCATTCCTGAATGGAGCCGTAAGCATAATGGTTCATACTGTTCATGCTGATGCCGGAAATCGTGCCGTCTGCAAGAAGGGAATTCCATCGTTCCCAGACGGTAGTTGCACCAAGCTTAACCTCATAAAGCCAACCCGGAAATTCCTCGTTCAGCAACAGTTCGTAGGCAAGATCATTCATGCCGTTGTCGGTGAGCACATTGTTCAGCAATGGTGTTCCGACAAATCCCGTCTTCAGTTTGTGGTTACTCTGCTCAAACAGCTTCAGAAGCTGCCGTTTTGTCAGCTCTTCGTTCTTTGACAGATGGTATTTCAGCGTCAGCAGCAGCGCCGTCTGTGTTTTGATGCAGCAGCGGCCTGTTGCGCTGTAATATTCTTCCTGTACCACAGCAAACTGCTCCTCGGACAGCTTCTGATACTTCTCCTGCTCCTCGCGGTATCCCAGCACACCGGCCGCTTTTGCCACGATTCCTGCGCTGATCGCATAATACAGGTTTGCAATAAACTCCTCGTCCGTTGCACCCATGACCTGCTCCGCTCCCTGTACCGGATTGTCCAACGCAAGCCAGTCGCCGAAGTGGAAAATATACCGCCAGCCGTGGTTATCCCCATCCACTTTCGTGATGTAATCCACCCACGATTTCATGCTCACAAACTGATCTTCCAGAATACTCTTATCCCCATAAAACAGATACAGATTCCACGGAATGATGCACGCCGCATCGCCCCAGACACATGCCGCGTCTTCCACGCCGCACGACGGCACCACATGCGGAACCTTTCCACCAAGCACGCTCTGCTCTTTTGCCATGTCGTACAGGTATTTTGCATAGAATGCATACGTATCTTCGAGATACATTGCCGTCGGCGAGAACACCTGTGCATCACCCGTCCATCCCATGCGCTCATCACGCTGCGGGCAGTCGGTCGGAACATCCACAAAATTGCACTTTAAGCCCCAGCGCACATTGCTGATGAGCTGATTGACCAAATCACTTCCTGTTTTCATCCAGCCTGTCGCTGTGATGTTGCTGTAATAAGAAAGACCCGTGAAATCCTCTTTTTTCAGATCCGGAATGCCTTCGATCTTCACGTAACGGTAGCCGTAGAACGTAAAATGCGGCACAAGATCCATTTCGGTTCCATCGGAAATATAGATGTATTCGGATTTTGCACTCCGCAGATTGTCATTGTAGAAATTGCCGCGCTGCAGAATTTCTCCTGTCTGAACATGTACTTTTGTTCCTTTTGGCACGTCTACATGGAGTTTAAAGATTCCCGTGAATTCCTGTCCCATATCGAAAACCAGCTCACCTGCCGGAGTATGAATCAATTCTTTTGGCCGGAAAGTTTCATGAACCGTCACCGGAAGACTCATGCGATCGGTCAGTTCCCCTTTCGGTGCATCACAGAGGACTGCCTGCTCTGCAGGAAGATCCGGCAGCGTATCATCCGATGCTCGCCGTCGTAGAGATTGGAGAACGAAATTTTGCTGCGTCGTATCTGCCATGTCTCATCTGTACCGATGACTTCTTCCGAGCCGTCTGTATACATAAGATGCAGCTCCGCAATCAGCTTCCAGTCATTTCCGTAAAAGCCTTTATCCTCAAACGCACTGAAACCAAACCGCGCCTTATACCAGCCGTTGCCAAGCAGTACACGGAGTGTTCCCTCGCTCGAAAACTCCTCTGTCACATCGTATGTCTGATACTGTACCCACTCATTGTAATCATTGCTGTACGGTGTCAGATATTCATTTCCGACACGCTTCTCATCAACAAACACTTCATACAGTCCAAGTCCGCATATATACAGCCGTGCTTTTGCCACTTCTTTTACCGGAATAATTTTCTTTTCAAAATAAGGATGGCGTTTTTCTTCACTGCTGCAGGAGACCCATTTGGCAGACCATGCTTCCTCCCGCTTTCCAGTTTCAAAAAACTGCACTTCGCTTACTGCTTTTTCTCCGGCATCGCTGCCTGCTTCCACCGTCCAGTAATACCGTGTTCTCGGCTCCAACTCCAGTTTCACCGGATAACAAAGGCTACTCGCTTTCGTATCCTCCCCCGAGTCAAACAGCAGATGTTCCATCGCCTCATCCGATGATACACGGATCCTTGCATAACTCTGCTGCTTTCCTTTCGCTTCTTTTATTTTCCACGAAAAGACCGTCCGTTCCATCCGAAATCCCACCGGATTTTCCAGATGGTTCACTTGTGCGTGATAAATCTTCATATTTAAATTCCTCCTCCATTTTTTTATTTCAAATATCCCCATTTTTTCATTTTATCATAATGCATGTTTTCAAAAAAGGTTCTGTTTTGCAGGAAAAAGCATCTTTATTTGCACCCATTCCGGACAAAGCCTGTGCTTTTTTCTCCGTATCATACTCCTTTCTCCCGTCCCTGAATATCAAAAATGCCGGATTCTCTACCACAAATCCGACATTTTGATTTCCATCCCTATCTTATCTTCAGTTCAGCAATTCATCTGCCAGCGTTCTCTTCGGCACATAGTGCACATCGTTCTCATCCCGGTAATAATTCGTATTTCCATCCTCCGGCACATCCACCAGATGAATCTCCTCCGCCGGTTTTCCAAACGCCACAATCAAAAGCGGCCGGATCTCCTCAGGCAGTCCAAGTACCTCCATTACCTCGCCCGCCTGAAAATTCCCGATCATACAGCCGCCAAGACCCTGCTCCACAGCCGCAAGCAGCATCGTCTGCGCCACAATTCCGACATCCTTCTGATACCGGTTCAGATTCTCATCAATCCCCTTATCCTGCAGATCACAACAAAACCCGTCGGCCGTTTCCCCGGATGCGGCAAAACCATCTCCGGCAGCGCCCGCGCCCACTTCGTCAGCCCCTGCACCTTCTCCACTTCTTCCGGCTCCCACGCCAGAAAATACTTCAACGGCTGCTTATTCACACTTGAAGGACAAAGCCGCGCGCAATCCACAAACCCTTCCAACGTCTCCCGCGAAATCCTCACCGACTCATCAAAACCACGATAACTCCTGTTTTTTAATACCAGATCCTTTAACATCATTCTTCATCCTCCTGTCTTAACTTTTCTTTCTATCTCCCACTCTATCACACCTCCCACCCCCTATCAATCACCTTTTTCTCATTTTCCCTCTTGACATACTTTGATATTCAAAGTATTATATATCTAGTTTTCAAAACCACATAGTAAGGTTTTTACATTACATTTTTACCAATACCAGATCCCGTGCCCGCCGCCGTGTCGGGGATGTTCCTCCAGGATGGCGCATTTGCAGGAGGCCTGCAAACTCTTAGGCTATGGAATTTTGCGTTGCTTGAAAAACGGCACTGTCTGAGTGCAGCGAGTTCGCCGTTTTTTCAAGCGCCCTTAGCAAAATCCAAAGCCTTAGAGTTTCCTGGCCTCCGAAACCGCGCCATCCTGGAGGAACATCCCCGACACGGCGGCGGGCACGGGATCCTGGTATTGGTAAAAATGTAATGTAAAAACCTTACTAATGTGGTTTTGAAAACTAGATATATAATACTTTGAATATCAA
>ENA-OQIR01000066-OQIR01000066.1-human-gut-metagenome-genome-assembly--contig:-NODE-66-length-44352-cov-3.675772_pt1 | contig 44352 bp, 51 predicted proteins | sample MGYA00242580_ERZ504745 | MGnify/ENA primary metagenome ERZ504745 (study PRJEB26092, sample SAMD00036214) | human gut metagenome | host: Homo sapiens | study: EMG produced TPA metagenomics assembly of...
CTGGCCTGCGGACTCAGCGGAGGCGTACAGAGCAGCCAGGGACACGCCGAGGATGGCGTTGGCGCCCAGACGGCCCTTGTTCGGGGTGCCGTCGAGCTCGATCATGACCTCATCGAGAGCGCGCTGGTCGGAAGCGTCCATGCCGATGACCTTCGGAGCGATCTCTTCATTCACGGCCTTAACGGCGTTGAGAACACCCTTGCCCTGGTACACGGACTTGTCGCCATCGCGACGCTCCCAAGCCTCAGCTTCGCCGGTGGAAGCACCGGACGGAACGAGACCCAGACCCTGGGCACCGTCTTCGGTGTCGAGGACGACCTCAACGGTCGGGTTGCCGCGGGAATCGAGAATCTGACGCGCGTAAACGCTTTCAATTACTGCCACAACTACTCCTTATAAACGTTAGGTTGTGATGACATTGCCTAGAATAGTGCGTTTTGTGGACGTATGGCAAACTTATCCGACACGATTTATGTGAACGCTCACGTAAATCGTGTCGGATGCGTCCGGAACTTCACCTGTTATTTCCCTGGCGTCGGCTTCCAGTCAAGATCGTCGAGAAGCTGGTTCGTCCATCCAACGACCTCATCGGAACTCATTGGCCCGGATCCAAGCGAACCCGCAAACGGGGTGGGGATCACATACGTTTGGGTGACTGGCCTGTACTGGATGCCTTTGTAGATTCGTGCCATGCGCATCTGCACGGATTCACGTGGCTGGAATTTGGACACGCGAATGTTACGCCCTTGACCGATGATCTCCGTAATGCCAAGCTTTCTTGCTTTGAATCGCAATCTCGCCACATCGAACAATGCTTCGAAATCGACCGGGGGCTTGCCGTAACGATCCGTAAGCTCATCGCGCAACTCGTCGAGATCGGCTTCCGTACGTGCCCCTGCCAGCTTGCGGTAGGCTTCCAATCGCAACTTGTCGGAATCGATGTAGCTGACGGGAATGGACGCTTCGATCGGCAGATCGATTGTGACAGCAACCGATTCCGTACGTTCCGGCTCCTTGTACTGTTCGACAGCTTCGGAAACCATGCGCACATACAGATCGAAGCCAACGCCCTCGATATGCCCGCTCTGCTCGTCGCCCAGCAGATTGCCGGTGCCACGCAGCTCGAGATCCTTCATCGCCACGTCAAAACCTGAACCAAGCGCAGTGTTCTGCGCGATGGTGGCCAGTCGGTCATGCGATTGCTGGGTCATCGGCTTGGTCGGATCGTACAGGAAGTACGCGTAGGCACGTTCACGGCCTCGCCCGACACGGCCACGCAGCTGGTGCAGCTGGCTTAGGCCGAAACGGTCGGCATGATCGACGATCAACGTATTCGCATTGGAAATATCAAGACCGGTTTCGATGATGGTGGTACACACGAGCACGTCAATGTCGCGATGCCAGAAGTCTCGGATCACACCGTCGAGCTGCTTCTCCCCCATCTTGCCATGGGCGATGCCGACATGCGATTCCGGCACCAGCTCGTGAATCTTCGCGGCAACCGAAGCGATGTCTTGCACTCGGTTATGCACGTAGAACACCTGGCCACCGCGCAACAGCTCACGCCTGACCGCAGCAGTGACCTGAGCATCCTCATACGCGCCAACGTAAGTAAGCACCGGCAAGCGGTCTTCCGGAGGCGTGGCCAACGTGGACATTTCACGAATGCCCGTAACGGCCATCTCCAGCGTACGCGGAATCGGCGTTGCCGACAGACTCAGCACATCCACATTGGTACGCAGCGCCTTCAACGTCTCTTTGTGTTCGACACCGAAACGCTGCTCCTCATCGATGATGACCAGTCCCAGATCCTTGAATTTGACCTTCGGCCCAAGCAGTTTGTGCGTACCGATCACCACATCGACGGAACCGTCTTCAAGTCCCTTGATGGTGTCGTTGATCTCCTTGGTGGTTTGGAAACGGCTCATCGCCCTTACTTCCACCGGGAATCCTTCAAAACGTTCGGTGAACGTCTCGAAATGCTGTTGCACCAGCAATGTGGTCGGCACCAGCACAGCCACCTGTTTGGAATCCTGCACCGCCTTGAATGCGGCACGTACGGCGATTTCGGTTTTGCCGAATCCCACGTCGCCGCAAATCAGGCGATCCATCGGCACGGACTTTTCCATATCGGATTTGACTTCGTCGATGGTAGTCAGCTGATCGGCGGTTTCTTGGTATGGGAAAGCGTCTTCCAATTCTTTCTGCCAAGGGGTGTCTTTGCTGAAGGCATACCCCTGCATGCGTTGACGTGCCGAATACAGTTTGACCAGATCTTCGGCGATTTCGTGCACATGCTTACGTGCTTTCGCTTGGTAGCAGCCCAATCGGATCCGCCCAGTTTGTTGAGTTTTGGAGCGTCGGCACCGATGTATTTGCTGACTTGGTCAAGCTGATCGGTGGGGATGAACAGTTTGTCGGCAGGGGCGCCGCGTTTGCTGGATGCGTATTCGATGACCAGATATTCGCGTGTGGTCTGGTTGGCGCCCGCTCCGATGGTGCGCTGGCGCATTTCGAGGAACCGGCCGATGCCATGCTGCTCGTGCACCACGTAATCGCCGGCCTTGAGCTCCATTAGGTCGATGGCCTTACGGCGGCGTTTCGGTGTTTTTGTCTGCCCCGCAGCCGATGTGCGTCCGGTCAGGTCGCGCTCGGTAAGCAACGCGACTTTCGCCGCGTTGTCAACGAATCCGTCGATGGCACGCGATCTGATGCAGTCGAAGTTGGCGATTCCCGTTTCGTTGATGGCACGCTTGAGTCGGACAAGAGTGCCTTTCGCTCCTGCAGTGACGGTGACGGCATAGCCGGCATCGAGAAGACCTTCGATACCGGATGCGGCTTTGGCTTCATCCCCGCGATATTCGCCGGGATTGGAAGCGTCGAGCTGAATGTGCCTTCCCTGCTTGGATCCACACCGAAACTCGTAAGCTTCCATACGTCGTGCCTTGAGAAAACCAGCGATGAAATCGTTTCTTCAAAATCGTAGAAATTCGCCTGATCGAACGTAATCGGAGCGCCGGCACCATGACCGGATGCTGCGACATGCCAGCTGGCAGCAAGAAACTCATTGGCGGTTTTTGCGAGATCGTCAGCCGAACGACGCAATTTTTCCGGATCGGATAGCATGACCAGCGCATGCTTGGGCAACATGCCCTGCACCGGCTCCATGTCATCGACCAATGCGGGAAGCAACGATTCCATACCTTCGACCGGAATGGCGTTGGCAATGGACTCTAGCATGTCTTCGGCATTGGGAATGGATCCAATCAGGGATTTCGCACGCTTGCGCACCTTGTCGGTCAATTGCAGTTCACGGCATGGCGTGGCCCAAACCACAGGAACGTCCTCACCATATGTGCGCTGATCCGAAGCGTGGAACTCCCTGATGGTATCGATCTCATCACCGAAGAACTCAATACGCACCGGATGCGGCAATGTCGGCGGAAACACGTCGATAATGCCGCCTCGCACCGCGAATTCACCACGATCCATCACCAAGTCGACTCGAGTATAGGCGTTTTCCACCAGTCGACTCGACGCCTCTTCGAGCGCCAATTCCTCGCCTTGAGAGAACACCAAAGGCTCCACGTCGGCCAAACCTGCAACCACTGGCTGGATCAGGGATCGCACCGGCATGACGAGAATGCGGATGGGTCCGAACAGCTTGCTTCCCTCTTGAGGGTGCTTTAGCCTGCGGAACACCGCCATGCGGCTTGCCACGGTATCGGCACGTGGCGAAAGGCGTTCATGCGGCAAAGTTTCCCATGCTTCAAGCTGTGCCACGTCGTTTGGATCGCCGGAATACCACGAACGAATCGCCTCGACCGTTTCCTCGGCTTCGCGGCCAGAGGCCACCACAAGCACAACCGGCCGCGTTCCCGATGCTCCAGCGGCCAGTGCCGGGCGCAATCCTTCGGGAATGCCAACGGTAATGCTGGGGTCTATGTCGGATTCCGGCACCTCGATCTCACCGGAAATCAGTGCACGAAAATCCTCGTCGGTTTCGAGTACGTCAAGAATGCCAGCCAGAGAACCTGAAGTCGCAACTGCACCGGTTCAGCGGCCATTGAACTGCTCCTGAGCCTGGTGAGGCCACTGAAGATGATGGTTTCAGCGGCATCAGCGCCATCGGCGAGGAATTCCGGAAGCTGCTTGCGCTGATCCGGCCCGAATCCGCCCAGCACCCAGTTCACGGTGTTGTCGTGGGCGTGGGCACCTCGCTGCGCGTGGCCAACGCCCATGCGCACACGGGCATACTTCGGAGTTCCCAAGGCGCGATCAATCGACTTGATGCATTATGGCCGCCTGCGGAGCCGCCTGCCTTGACTTTGATACGTCCGAAATCAAGATCCATGTCATCGTGAATCACCACGATATGGTCCGGTTCAATCTGGTAGTAGGCGCTGATGGAAGCCAATGCATTGCCTGACTCGTTCATGTAGGTGAGCGGCTTGGCCAGGAAGAATTTGACGTTACGACCAGACAGGTTCATCACACCCTTGCCGAGCATGGCAAGCCCTTTATGGTCGGAAAAGTTGACCGACCAACGTTCGGCAAGCAGATCAGCTGCCATAAATCCCATATTGTGACGGGTGCCTTCATATTTGGAGCCCGGATTGCCGAGTCCTGCAATCAGCCAGAAATCAGATGCCATTGAAATCGTTCCATTCATTCATACATACGATTGCGCGCATTCATATTGCGCCACGTTGTCTCGTCTTGATAACCGCAAAGATTGTACTTACAGGTCGAGATACCAGTAACTCATGTCACGCATGGTGCCGGTGGAATCGGTGGCGGCGGTTGGCATGAGTCCAAACTGTGTAAAACCGAACCGTTTCATGAGCGCGATCGAACCGGCATTGTCTGCGAAAATAATGCCGCATGCCTTACGCATATTACGTTTCCGGCATTCTTCGAGCAGTTTGGTGAGCGTATACGTACCGACTCCCCTGCCCTGCCATTGCGGTCGATGTAGTAGGCAAGATCGGTAACGCCGTCATATCCCGCGCGATCATAGAAAACGGAAAGCGCGCTGAATCCAATGATCTGCTTCTTTCCGTCATCATCTACCGTTTCCGTGACGAACACCGCGTACGGATCATGATGCGATTCAACCCATGCTTTGCGCTGTTCGTATGTGCGTGGGGTTGTATCGGCTGATGATCCCCCTCGTATGACTGCCGCATTGTAAATGTCGGTGATTGCTTGAATGTCGTCTTGCGTTGCGACGCGATAGGAATACTCGGTCATGCATTTGAGCATACCGGGCATGCGCATAAGGCGGAAGGACGGTTCCATATGAGGAACAGTCTTCGCCTTATGCAAACAGCGCTCGTTCGGAAATCGTACGAAAACTACTGTTCGAGTTCGAGCGCCTTGTTCAACGCTTCCTGAAGTTTCTTCTGCGCTTCGCCATAAGCGGACCAATCGCCCTTCTTCATGGCCGCGTCGGAATCCTTCATAGCCTGGGAAGCGTCGTTGAGGGCACTCTTCAGATCGTTGCTCATCGTGCTGGAACCGCCAGTGCTGTCGGAACTGCCGCCATCGCCGGAATTCGATCCAGATGACGAGTCAGTGCCGTCCGTTCCGGAAGAACCGTCACTGGTATCGCTCGTGTCGGTCTTGCTGCTGGTGGAACCGTTGACGTTTTCGGCGTCGCCCGCGGACGCGCCGGAGTTGCCGCCGAACACCTGATCAAGCGCTTCGTCCAGCGTGTTGGCGAATCCGACCTGGTCGCCGAAGGCCACCAATACCTTCTTCAGCAGCGGGAAGCTGGTGGAACCGGAGGACTTGACATACACCGGCTGCACGTACACCAGTCCACCACCGAGCGGCAGTGTGAGCAGATTGCCTCGCTGCACATTGGTGGAGCCGGATTCGAGCAGGTTAAGTTCCTTCGATACGTCGGCCGACGCATTGAAGTTGTTCTGTGCCTGACCGGGGCCTGGCACATTGGAATCCTTCGGCAACTCCTGCAATCGAAGAGTGCCATAGTTCGCGCCGATCTTGCCTTTTTCGTTGCCCGCATCGGAATCGACAGACAGGAATCCCGTCAAAATCTCTCGGGTTGACGTACCTGCGGGAATATACGACGACGTCAATGAGAACACCGGCTCGTTGGAGCCGCCGGTCTGCAGCGTCAAATAGTAGGGCGGTTGCAAAATGTCACGTTCCTGCGCCTGCTGGGATTCGGTCGGATCGACCGGGGTCTGCCAGAAATCCTCACCAGAGAAGAACTGGTTGGCGCTCGACACATGATATTTGGTCAACAGTTCGCGCTGCACCTTGAACAGGCTTTCCGGGTAACGCAGGTGCTCATCAGATCGCCGGAAATCTCCGACAGCTGGTGGTACTGGCCGGGGAAGATCTTCTGCCATGCCTTAATCACCGGATCGGATTCGTCCCACACATACAGGTCCACGGAACCGTCATATGCATCGACGGTGGCTTTCACGGAGTTGCGAATATAGTTGGCGTTCTTCGAAGCCAACTCGCTCACGGTGGCAGAAGATTCCGTGGTGGAATCCTTAGAGCTTCGCCCAGATCGGTCATCTGCGAATACGGGTAGGCGTCGGAAGTGGTGTAGCCGTCGACGATCCACTTGACGCGGCCATCCACAACCGCCGGGTACACACGACCGTCAAGCGTCAGGTATGGTGCGACCTTGGCCACACGCTCCTTCGGGGAACGATCGTAGAGGATTTGCGATTCGGAGTTCACACGGTTGGAGAACAGAATCTGGTCGGAGCCGAAACGGATGGCATACAGCAGTCGGGAGAAGACATTGCCGATCTTTGGACCGCCGTCGCCGTCGAAGGTGTTCGTGGCTCCTTCGGAACCGGTCGGGTAATCGAACTCCCACGACTGCGTGCCTTCCGGAGCGCCCACAATCGAATATTCGGAAGCGTTCGGCGAGAAGTAGATGCGTGGCTCATACTGTTCGGATTCGGTGAGCTTGCCTTGGGTTGGGATGCCCGCCTCAAAGAACTTCGGCTGGCCGTCAGCGGTCACCTTGTTGCCGTAGGCGGCCACCACACCATAGCCGTGCGTATACACGGTATGGTCGTTGACCCAGTTGCGATTGTCAAGACCGGCAAGGTCAAGTTCGCGTGCCGCGATCACCGTGTCTTGGCTCACGCCATCGACCTCATATTTGTCGACGGCAAGAGTGTCGGCAAACGTGTAGTACTGCTTGGATTGCTGCAACTGCTTGAACGTTGGGGAAACTATCTGCGGATCGAGCAGTCGGATCTGCGCGGTCGATTCCGCGGAATCGGCCAGCGCGCCTTCCTCGCCTTCGGTGGTGGCTTGGTATTGTTCCGTCTTCACATTGTTCAAACCGTAAGCTTCACGCGTGGCGTCGATATTGCGTTGGATATAGGTTGATTCCATCTCCTGCGCATTCGGGTTCACTCGGAAACGCTGCAGTAGCATCGGCCATGCCACGGTAAGCACCAAGCTCACTACAATGGCGGATGCGATGGCCACGGTCGGCACTTTCCACGCTTGAACGCTTCGGAAGCGCGTGCCGCAATCGGGGCCTGACCTTCCAGAGCATGCGATTTCATGATCCACACGCCGAGAATCACACCCAATATGGCGGTGATGGCGGCCATGATGAAGGTAACGGGAATCGTGGCGTTGACCGTGGTGTAGGTGGCGCCGGTAATGCGGCTACCCTCCTGCGTGAGGTGGGAGAACACGCCGAGCACCTGATTCGCGGCCCAAGCGAACATGTTGAGCATCAGCCAGATGCCGATCTGCCTACGGGCGCGCTTGGTGATGTGGAACAGTCCACGGCCATGCACTGGCATGGTGATACGGATGCCGCCCATCATCACATGCGTGACGATGGAGAAGATGATACCTGCCAGCAGCAGCAACGACACCGCCGACATAATCAACTTCAAGCCAGGCAATACGAATACGTAGAAACCGTTGTCGATGCCGAATTGCGGATCGGTGGTGCCGAAGCTCTGGGCATTGAACATCAGCAGGATCTCAGACCAGTTCGCATTGAACTGCGATCCGAACATCAGACCGACGATCAGTGAAATCACCACTGCCACACGACGTGCGCTCTTCGAACTTACGCCTTTGCCTACTTCGATGGTGTCGCCGTTAATGCGAATGGTGGAGCCGTCTGCAGCGTCAGGGCGGGCCAGATCGCAAGCGACGCAGAAAGGAATCCGACCGCGGCGATCAACAGCGCATATGCCACCCACAGGCCTACCCTAGTGCCCAGCTGCGTCCAAATGACGCTTTGGAAGCCAAGCTGCGCATACCACATAACGTCGGTGATGAACTGCGCCAGACCGAAGAACAGTCCGACGATAATGGCGAGCGCCAGCACCACTCCGATCAGAATTTTGCTGCCATTCGACGGTTTTCGTGGGCGGTTCGGCTTGCGTGTGATGCGCGGACCGGACGGGCCTCTTGGAGGCATGTTCGCCGAAGACCGGGCGGTGTTGTCGCCATCGGTTTCGACATTGAGAATGATGGGATCATCGTTACCGGATTTATTGGCACGCTGCCCTTGAGGACGGTTCGGGCCGCTTCCCGGGTCAAACATGGGACCAAACATATCAAAGAAAGACATGCTAATAGCCTATCGATAGGCACGGAACGGCTTTACGCCGCCAGCCTAACGTTTACGCAATCCACGAACACGAATCCGCCTGCATTTCCCCATGCGAGAGGATTCGTCATCACCGGCATGTGATAATGACACCATGAAAAGGGTCCACGTTCATTTCGCTCGTTTTGCTGTCGCACTGTGCGCCATAACACTGCCGCTATCGTTCGCCGGATGTTCATCCAACACGGATTCGAGTGTTGGTTCCAGTCAATCCGAGCAATCGAATTCGCAGCGATCCGACGCATCGCATGATTCGCTTGACAAATCCAGTGTGCCGAGCGTGGTGGACGACTCTCCGCATGGCAAAGCCGTAGCTGCAGTCAAGGCCATGAGTCTTGCAGAGCGCGTCGGTCAGCTTGTCATGGCACCCCTCTACGCGGGATCTGATCCTTCCTCATTGCAGGATCTCATCGTGAACCAGCATGTCGGTTCGGTGCTGATCATCGGCAACTGGAATTCGGGGACGGCCGGTGTCGCCGCAGCCACATCCGCATTGCAATCGTATGCGCCGGACAATAATCAGCTGTTGATGACCACCGATCAGGAAGGTGGTTTGGTGCAGCATCTTCAGGGCTCTGGTTTCGACCAGATTCCTTCCGCCACTTATCAGGGAACGATGTCGACCGATCAGCTTCGTCAGTCGGCGGCCGTATGGGGTTCCCAGCTTAAGTCGGCTGGCATCAATGTCGATTTGGCGCCGGTGGTGGGCACGGTAACGGTAGATAGGGCTTCCAATGACCCGATCGGCGCACTGTATCGTGATTTTGGTCTTGATGCGGACGGCAATGCCGACCATGCCAAGGCGTTCATTCAGGGCATGGCGGATTCGGGTGTAGGCAGCGCCATCAAACACTATCCTGGTTTGGGTTCGGTGACGGGCAACACCGATTTCACCGCCGACGGCATTCTTGATACCACCACCACCTTGGATGGTGCGGAAATCGGCGCGTTCAATAGTACGCTGGAAGCGAATCCTTCCATGGTGATGATGTCGCTTGCCACCTATCAGTCCATTGATCCGAATAATCCTGCCGTGTTCTCCAGCGCTTTGGTAACGGATTATTTGCGCAATACGGTCGGATTCCAAGGTGTCATCACTTCGGATTCTTTGTCCGCCACTGCGTTGGGCGGCATTCAGCCAAGTGATTTGGGGGTGCGATTGGTCGATGCCGGAGGTGATCTTGCCTGCATTGGCGCTTCCGATTATGTTCAACCGATTTTGGATGGGCTGAATGCAAAAGCCGCGGCCGATTCCGCTTTTGCAGACAAAGTAACGCAGTCCGCGATTCGTGTGATGACATTGAAATACAGCATGGGACTCGCTTCTTGATTGCGAAATATTGATTGCGGAACATGCAATCGAATATCTTCAGTATAGGAATAATCGCAAGCAAGCAACATAAATATAAGAAAAACAATCCCCGTCTTCCGAAATGAAAGACGGGGATTGTTTATGTATGGCCGTTAATTTCAGCAACAGCAACTGGTGTTGGGATGCTTGCGATCGTATTCCTCTCGCATGCGCCAATATTCACGTTCGGTCAGCGGGGTTTCGCCGGGATGTTCGCTTGCGAAATGCTCCAGATAGTGGTCGTATTTCGCTTCTCCACTGAATTCGCGCACATACCAGACGAATCCGGCCTTGGCTTTCAATAAGGCGGACCAGATTCGTCTGACCATGGTGGTGAGTCCCTGCATCAGGCTGCGGCCTGTTCCTTCTGCGCCAGCTCGTAGCTCTTGGCGGCGTATTCGCGCTGCACCTTCTTTTCGAGCTTGGTGGCGATCAGGCTGGACGGTGCGAACCATTCGGATTCCACGAACGGCTCCTCGGACGTGGTTTCCACACCGAACTTGCCCTTGGCAAGAATCTTCACGGTCTGGTAGATACCGATGACCAGGAAGACTCCCATCATGACCATGAAGAACACGGAGAGCACGCCGTCAAGGTACGCATTGGAGAGTGCGGCCTTGGCGTTGACCAACGCTTCGCCTTCCAAAGTGCCGCCATCGATCAGCGCCTGGTACTTGGAAGCGGTGGCGAAGTAACTGATCGGTCCGACGATCTTCTGGAAGTCGGCGGTGAAGGTCACGGCCACATCCCAAACGAGAGGAACAACAGGAATCCACAGGTACTTCTTATAGCCAAGCTTGGCCACGCAAACGGTGACCAGCATGAAGCATGCGGCGGCAAGCAGCTGGTTGGAAATACCGAAAATAGGCATCATGGCGTTGATACCACCATTCGTATCGCACACGCGACCCACAGCAGGCCACCCCACAGGGCGGTTGCGATCAGCGTGGTGATGATGTTGCCCGGTTTCCATGTCGGATCAGCGAACTTCTTCAGCTTGCGCACGTTGCCCAGCAACTCACCAATCTGATAACGGGCCACGCGGGTGCGTTGTCAACGGTGGTGAGGATGAACAACGCTTCGAACATGATGGCGAAGTGGTACCAGAAGGCCATGGAGTCATGACCGCCGAGGTAGGACTTGAGGAAGTTGGCCATACCCATAGCGAACGTGGTGGCGCCGCCGGTGCGGGAAACGATGGTGTTCTCGCCAATGTCGGAAGCGGCCTGCTTCAAAGCGTCGGCACCTTCATAGGTCTTGGCATTGCCGTTCTCGTCGACAGAATCCCAAGTGACCTTCATCTGGCTGCCTTCAATGTCGGAAACCTTCATCGAATCCACGGCCTTGACCGCGGCCTCAGCCTGCTCGTCAGGAGTGGAAGTGGCGGTCAGGGTCACGCCGGAAGCGGTGGAGATCTGCGAGGCGGACATGTTCGTGGAGAAGTAGACGCCCTGGGAAATGGTGATGGCTGCAATCAGTGCGATCACGGCGGTGAAGGATTCAACCAGCATGGAGCCGTAGCCGATCATGCGGATCTGGTTTTCCTTCTCCACAGCTTCGGGGTCAGGCCGGAGCTCACTGCGCCGTGGAAGCCGGAAAGAGCGCCGCACGCGATGGTGATGAACAGGAACGGGAACAGGTCGCCTGCAAAGGTCGGTCCCGTGGAGGTGGACGCGAATTCAGTCAGAGCCGGCATCTGCACGGACGGATTGGCGATGAGAATGCCGAGCACGAGCAGCACAAGCGTGCCGATCTTCATCAGCGTGGACAGGTAGTCACGCGGGGTGACGAGCAGCCAGTGCGGCAACGCGGCGGCGGCGAAGGAGTAGATCACCAGTGCGATAACCAGTTCCTTGGCGTTCAACGTGAACACGTCGGCGATTGCCGGAACGCTGGAGATCCAACCGCCAGCGATGATGTCGATCACGAGCAGCACGAAGCCGAGCACCGTGGTTTCGATAACGCTACGATGCAGGAAACGCTGGAAGCAGCCCATGATCAAGGCGATCGGAATGGTCATACCAATAGAGAACACGGCCCACGGCGAGGAAGCCATGGCCTTGATGGCCACGAGCGCAAGGAATGCCATGGCGATGGCGGTCATCACGATCAGGAAGATCGATAGGATAGTGCCGCCGAACTTGCCCATTTCGTCGGTTGCCATCTGGCCGAAGGAACGGCCGCGACGCTTGGCGGAGATCCACAGCATGAGCATATCCTGCACGGCGCCGGCGAAAATCACACCGAGAATGATCCACATCACGGACGGCAGATAACCCATTTGGGCGGCCAGAATAGGACCGACAAGCGGGCCCGCACCGGAAATGCCGGCGAAATGCTGGCCGAACAGCACGCGACGGTCGGCACGTTCGAAGTTGGCGCCGTCATGCACGCGCTCGGCCGGCGTCGCGTTCGCATCGTCGGTACGCATGATCTTGATCTGAATATAATACGCGTAGAAACGGTAAGCGATCGCGTAGGAGCACAATGCCACAACCACGAACCAGATGGCGCTGATCTGCTCGCCACGGGAAACCGCCAGAATAGCCCAACCAATAGCGCACACAATGGCGATGGCGGCCCACAGCAGGGCCTTCGGCCACGTCCACACCATCTTCGGCTTCACACCGACAGGGAGCCCCTTCGAATTGCGGATGACGCGTTCCGCCTCCTCAGGCGTGTAATCATCCTTGAACTCCAGTTTGCCGGGCGCTGGAACCGCGGCATTGGCAGTGCTTGCTGCACTAGTCATATTGTTCTCTCTCGTTAGATATAACTCTTCGATACAGCCAGAGCCGCTCAACACAGCTCCTTATCGGCTAAAGAAAAAGAGTAGGCTCGTCAATCGCATCAACGCATTTCTTCTCACGATATGGGATATCAGCAATAACAACTGTGGAAAATCCCTATAAAACGCACTTCAATTTTGAGGAATCCTGCAAAATGGATAATCAAACAAAAACAAGCTGAAGCAATGCCATATATATGGCGGTGCCTCCGGCGATGGAGAGCAGCATATTGCGTTTCCATATGTGCAGTATGACGATTACGGCGATGGCGATCGCTTCGGGAATGCCATGGCTTCCGGCAAAAGGATTGACATTTTTAAGCGAATACACCACCAGCAGTCCGGTCATGGCGTACGGAAGCACGTTGCCGAGATAGTCGACGATACGCGGCGGCTTCTTTGATTCCGGGAAAAGCATGAACGGCAGAAAACGGGTGATGATGGTGCCAAGTACCGCCATCAGTACGGTAACAATGCCCTGCCATGTGGTCATGATCATGAACGTGCCTCCCCACTTCGTTTCGGTCCGCAGCAAATCCGACCTCACCATCGGCATCATCATGTTTCAGATCATCCAAATACGGACGCAACACAATGAACATCACCAGCATGGCGATCAACGACGGAATCATGAAATTATCAGCGCCAAACAGTGCCAGGCAGATCACCGGCACCACAATGCCCGTCAATGCCGCCATATGGCTTTTGCGTTTCGTAGTCAGCCATTGATCTACGAAAATGACCACGAACAGCGCGGTCATCACAAAGTCCAAACCGGTCATGTCGAACGTCAATCGCCCGCCGACAATGCCGCCGAACGTCGCCCCAGCCACCCATGAAACCTGATTCAGCAGCGACACGAAGAAATAAAACCAGCCGCGGTCGACGTCTGCCGGTATCTGCGTGCTGTTGTTGACTGCGAATGTTTCGTCGCACATGGCGTAGATCAAATACGGTTTTTTCGCCTCCATGTTTTTGAAGCGCCCCAGCATGGACAGACCGTAAAACAGGTGCCTTGTTCCCATCATCAGCGCCAACATAAACGTGGCGAACGGATTGAATGCGGAAACCAGCAGATTCACTGTAACGAATTCCATGGAACCGGTGTAGATGAACGTGCTCATGCACATCGGCCACAGGAACGAAAAACCACGCGTGCCCATAAGCACGCCGTACGACATGGCCAGAAAGAAGAAGCTGATGCAAATCGGCAGCACTTTGGGGAACGCGGCTTTAAACGCACGCGCCTTCACTCCCCCGATCTGCTGGCTCATCCGCATTCCTCTCTGCCTCGCACGGCAAGCTTCATATATGGCTGCAATACCTTGCGATTGTTTAATTGTTCAACTGCCCAATTCATGGTACCGACATTCATGTTTCGCAAACACTCGCTTGCATATCGGCATTGCTTATAACGCACGCGATTCTCTCGATCCATTCCGCCACCTGCGAAACATGGGCATGCGTTTGACTTCGAGTACTCGAGGTTTCTATCTTGGCAACAGAGCGTTTTTCCAAGGAGAGTTATCAATGAGCGACATGCAAGAGGTCCGTCAGGCATTGCTGACCGGCGAACGCGCCGAATTTCAAGCATCAGACAAACGGTATATTGACACGATTTTCGACGATGGCGAGTCGCCGTTGAAGCATGCGCATGCTATTGAGCTTGAGTCGAGTTCATTCAAATGGAAGTATCCGCTGTGGTATTGCTCGGATATTTCGGCGAAGAATTGCACGTGGTTCGAGATGGCACGCGCAGGCGTGTGGTACACAGACAACATTCGCGTCGAGGATTGCACATTTGAAGCGCCGAAGAATTTCCGCCGTTGCCATGATGTTTCGTTGAGGAACGTTGATTTCGTCAATGCCGAGGAAACATTGTGGGATTGTTCAAATGTTTCACTGAATAATGTGAGTGCACGCGGTGATTATCTAGCAATGAATTGTTCTGATTTCAAGGCTGATAATCTGCGTTTGGTTGGCAATTATCCGTTTGATGGCGCACGCAATATTGAGATTTCGAATTCTCGATTGATTTCCAAGGATTGCTTCTGGAATTGCGAGAATGTGACTGTGCGCGATTCGTTTATTGCTGGCGAGTATTTGGCTTGGAACTCTCGTAATGTCACGTTTGAGAATTGTACGATCGAAAGCCTGCAGGGCTTGTGCTATGTGGACAATCTCTTGTTGCGTAATTGTCGTTTGATCAATACGACGCTCGCTTTTGAATATTCGAATGTGGACGCTGATATTCACAGCACCGTCGACAGTGTGTTCAATCCTTCGTCTGGCACGATTCGTGCGGATGCCATCAAGGAATTGACACTTGACCCAACGAAGATCGATCCGAACAAGGTGACGATAATTACCGACAACAGGTAAACATCATTGTCAATCAAAAAACAATATTTGAGGAGCTGCAAATTATACTACAGCTCCTCAAATATTTTTTATGTCACCAAGCAATCGTCGCTTTACTATTGGTCACAGATTGTCCGTGTCAATAACAATGGTGACCGGACCATCATTGATCAGTCCAACGCGCATGTGCGCTCCGAAGCGGCCTTCGCGTACTGGCACACCGCCGGATCGCAGCGCTTCGTTGAATTTGATCCAAGTAATGTTGGCATGTTCCGGCTTGCCCGCTTTGACGAAGCTTGGGCGGTTGCCTTTCCTCACGTCGGCAAACAACGTGAACTGTGAAATGGACAGGATTTCACCGCCGATGTCTTTGATGGAACGGTTCATTTTGCCTTGCTCGTCTTCGAAAACACGCAGGTTGAGGATTTTGTGAGCGAGCCAGGAGACCTGTTCTTCGCCATCCTCATCGGTTACGCCTACGAGCAACATGAATCCGGGTCCGATCTGCTGAGGTTCGAAGGTGGGGTCAATGGTGCCAAGTTCGTTGACAACGTCAACACTGGCTTGGCTCACTCGTTGCACTACTACTTTCATAAAACCCACCTTACCGCGCGATCAGTTTCGCCTTGGTATCGGCCGGCTTCAGTAGAGCTTTTCGCCGTTGAGCTGCTGGCCCACCAAAACCATTCAGCAGATCGTCCCTGCCTCATGTTTGTCAGTGTGTGCTATGCGTCGATGCCGCGCGTCGCACAGCGACCGAAGCCAGCAAACCGATGAGCAGCATGCAGCCTGCCACCAAAAGTGTCCAACGGTTGCCCTCGATGAACCCGGAAGTCATCGCATCGGCGATTTTCGACGCTTCCTCACCGAATTGGGCCGCCGGTCCATCTCCGCTGCGGAACGAGCCAATTACACCGCCAGCCGAGCTACTGACCGCCTTGGCCAGTCCCAAAGCCAACACCCATAGCGCGCCCCATGGCGGAGTTTGTTCCGGATGAGGTGACGGAGACATCGTGGAAGACGATGGCTTATCGGGCTGAAGCTGATGTTGGAACTTAGATGGCTGTTCCATGATGACGTTTCCTCTCCTAGTCATAATGCAGGGTCTGGCATGTTTGACTGCCGCCATACCACTACGCATGGCGTTGCGCGCTCACTCATCCAGACGATTCAGCTTGATGTTTAGCCATGGAAGTAATCCATGTCAGACATAGATTTAGGTGACGCGCCCGTCACGGAGCCAACGGAACCCGGCTATCGGGATTCCATGGTCCCGGTTCCTGCATCACAATCTGGAGGCGGCACCCTCGTCGATGAGCCAGAGCAGTTCCTCACCATCGGCGTAGGAGCTTGGCGCATGCGGGTTGTTGCGTTGCGCGAATGCTGCAGCAACCGCGTCCGCCTTGCGCGCTTCAGATGTGAACACCCACGTGTGCTTCGATCGTGCGATCATCGGCACGGTCAGCGTCAGGCGCAGTGGCGGCGGCTTAGGTGAATCTCGTACACCGGCAACAAGCACATGCGGATCGTCGATCTCCGATTCGCCGTGATCGGGGAACAGGGATGCGAAATGCGCGTCCGGTCCCATACCGAACATGGCGATGTCCAAAGCTGGATTCTCACCCAACTGTTCAATGAGTTCACGCTGGTATTGCGCGGCGGCTTCAGCCAGTACCGCATCAGTCTGTTCGGGCGATGCTGCCGCGACGCTTTCCAAGTTACGCTCATCGGACGGCATCGCATGAATGTTGCCTGCCGGCATACGGCCGTCGTCAACCAGTTTGCCATACCATGCCTCACGCGCCTGCTTGGCGTTGCGGTCGTCACTGTCGGCTGCCACGAATCGTTCGTCGCCCCACCATACGTGCACGCGGCTCCAGTCCACGGCATCGTTCAATGGGCTCGCGTTCATGGCGTCGAACACTCGGTTGCCGTCGGTTCCACCGGTCACGGCAATGTCAACGCGCGTGCGATTCGGTTCCGACAGATAATCGGTGATGGTCAGCAGCGTGCGTGCGGCCACGGCTTCAGCCAGAATCTGAGGATTAGGATATACAACGGTGGTACGTTCTGCCATATGCTCTTCCTGCATTGTTCCTTTATTGTTTGGGGAATCGATTCAGTGCTTCGGATTGATAAGATCCCAGCCTTGAGTCACCACTTCGGCATAGATCTCGTCCGGATAGAGACGCCCCAGCTCCTCGCTCAGACATTCCTCAAGCGTACGCGCGGGTACGCTGATGGTCTGAGGCGATTGACCGGGCACGTTCTGCACTGCAATGCCATCATCGGTGGAAGGACGTTCCAGCTCAGCACGCCATCGGAACGGGTCAGATACACGCCGGTCACCGCAGTTGCGTTCGGATCGTCTTCCACCACAACAGGCACGTTCAAACGAAGACGAAGCCATGCGGCCAGCAGGTCCATCGGCAGATAATCCTTCTTGCCGGTCACGCGTACACCGCTTACCGGCAGATGCGGAGGCTGGTCGAGCATCGAAGCCAGCATGGCACGCCATACGGTGAGCCTGGTCCACGACATATCCACGTTCTTCGACGACCAGTTACGACGCAAATCATCCATCGTGCGCATCGGATTCGAGGAATGCATGGCATCGGTGATGCGGCTGCGAGCCATTGATCCCAACAGGTCGGTGGACAGGTTCGCCGGAGCCTCATTCGGCCACCAGGCCACCACCGGAGCGTCCGGCACCAACAGCGGAATCACCAACGTGTCAGGGTGGTGCACCAGCCCGCCAAGCGGACGCAACACGATGATTTCGCCCGCACCGGCATCGGATCCGAAACGCACTTCAGCATCGAGGAAGGTGCGCTTCTTACCATCTTCCGCATTCATGTCAGCCTTGCGCGAGTTCGGTGCAATGGCGATCACACGGCAGGGATGCTCACGGCTGGCGTTGTTCGCCACGGCGAGATCATGCTCCAGCGACGTCTCATTCGTGGAGATCAGCAGTGTGAGCACGCGCCCCAAAGCCGCTTCGCCACGTTCCTCGTGTAATTCATCGATTTTCGCCGAAATCTCACGGGTTTCGGTGTTCTTCATGGTAATGATCACGGCATCCTCCAACGGTGTCCATCGCGGGCCAGCATTTCAACGGCTTCCTGAGGGCCCCACGTTCCGGAACGATACGGTTGCGGCTGTCCAAGCGTAGACCAGAACTCTTCGATCGGATCGAGGATCTGCCAGCTCAATTCCACTTCACGCGTGGTTGGGAACAGTGGCGGGTCGCCCAGCAATACGTCAAGAATCAGACGTTCATAGGCTTCCGGAGAAGATTCGGTGAACGAACGGCCGTAACCGAAGTCCATCGACACGTCACGGACCTCCATCGACGTGCCACCCGGCACCTTCGCGCCGAACCTCATGGTCACACCCTCATCGGGCTGCACGCGGATCACGACCGCATTCTTGCCGAGCTCCTTCGTTGCGGTCGACTCGAACGGCAGATGCGGGGCGCGCTTGAACACCACGGCAATCTCCGTGACACGCTTACCTAGACGTTTGCCCGTACGCAGATAGAACGGCACGCCGGCCCAACGGCGCGTATCGACATCCAAACGGATCGCCGCATACGTCTCGGTCGTCGACTCCGGATCGATGCCCTTCTCATCCAAATACCCCACGACCTCATGCGAACCCTGCCAACCGGCCGCATACTGGCCACGCGCCGTATGCGCCGCCAGATCCTTCGGCAAGCGCACTGCGGACAGCACCTTCGTCTTCTCCGCCGTCAGATCGGAAGCGGAGAACGAAACAGGCTCCTCCATCGCCGTCAACGCCATAAGCTGCAGCAAATGGTTCTGGATGATGTCACGCGCCGCGCCGATACCGTCGTAATAGCCGGCACGACCCGCCACGCCGATATCCTCGGCATGCGTGATCTGCACGTGGTCGACGTAATTGTTGTTCCAGATCGGCTCATACATCGCGTTCGCGAAACGAAGCGCCAGAATATTCTGCACCGTCTCCTTACCGAGATAATGATCGATACGGAACACGCTGGACGGGTCGAACACCTCGGAAACCACACGGTCAAGCTCTTTCGCGCTTGCCAAATCGTGACCGAACGGCTTTTCGATGATCACACGACGCCAAGCACCCTTGTCGGACTTCGCCAAACCGCAATCCGCCAACTGGCGCGATACCTGCGGGAACGCGCGCGGCGGCACCGACATGTAGAACGCATGGTTGCCTCGCGTGCCACGATCGCGGTCGAGCTCGGCGACGGTGTTCGACAGTCGTTCGAACGCCTTCGGATCGTCGAACGTGCCTTGCACGAAACGAATGCCGTCGGCGAGCTGTTTCCATGTCGCCTCCTTGAATGGAGTACGGCAGTGCGCTTGCACGTTTTCCTTCACGAAATCCTTGAAATGATCCTCGGTCCAATCACGACGTGCAAAACCCGTCAAACCAAAGCTCGGCGGCAACAGGCCACGATTAGCCAGATCATAAATGGCAGGAAGCAGCTTCTTGCGTGACAAATCGCCGGTCACGCCGAAAATCACAATACTGCACGGGCCTGCAATGCGCGGAAGTCGAAGATCGCGCGGATCGCGCAGCGGATTCGTCCACTCTTCAGGCGTGCCAAGTACGGATGAAACAGTTTCAGTCATGTGCTTCATAGTATCGCCAACACGTCACGGACGGCAGTGGCCATCCGAAAAACGTCCTTTCCATATTTTGTGAAAACCCACAAAACCAGCCGTTCCTTGGCCGCTGTGAGTAATGTCACAATCGATAGCCGCTGTATTAATCCGCAGAAAAAACACATAATCCGGCGAACAGACGGTTGAATCCTTCTCGCATGGTGCTTCGCGGGCAAGCCACATTGATGCGGATGAAATCACGCCCATTGCCGCCATATTCGGCACCTTCGGAGAACATCACCCGGTGATTGCGTTTGAGATGTTCGCACAACAGAGCGGTATCATGCGTCAGTTTCGAACAATCGACCCACAGCAGGTAGGTGGCATGGCTTTCGATCAAGGTGATGCGTCGTTCCGGTGCGGCGGAAGCGTTGTATTCGTCGATCATGGCTCGCGCTTCGGCTTTGTTGTGGGCCAGATATGCGCGCAATTCCTCAAGCCATGGCTCGCTTTCGTTGAAGGCGGCGAGCGTGGCGGTCATGGCGAAAGCGTTCGGCTCGGCCACTTCATCGGTATTGAGCGCACGCCATACTTTATGCCTCAGCACGGGATTCGGGATCATTACGGCAGCGTGTTAAGACCGGCGATATTGAACGTTTTGGTCGGTGCCATGCAGGTCACGGAGTTCATTGCGCACCGCTCATTCACCGAGACAAAGGGCACGTAATCATATCCCGGATCGGTAAGATCACAATGAATTTCGTCGCTGATTACGGTCACATGATTGTTCCAGCAGAGCTCGCCTATGTGTGCGAGGGTGTCGCGATCCCAGATTCGGCCTACGGGATTGTGCGGATTGCACAGAATCATCAGCGTGGTTTGCGGATCAGCCAACTTGGATTCCAGATCGGCCCAGTTGATGGAGTAATGTCCGGAACCGTCATATTCCAATGGCGATTCAAGCACTCGGCATCCATTATTGATAATCGAATTGAAGAAAATGTTGTAGACCGGAGTTTGGATAAGCACATTCTCGTTGGCAGTGGTGAGTTTTCGTACCATGCTGGAGATTGCCGGCACCACGCCGGTGCAAAATACCAACGATTCCGGGTCGATATCAAGATTGTGCCTACGGCGCCACCAGTTAACATATGCCTGATTCCATTCAGGAGGAACAATCGAATATCCGAAAATACCGTGGTCAAGACGCTGTTGCAATGCGACTCGGATCTGTGGAGCGGTTTGAAATTCCATATCCGCCACCCACATGGGCAGCGCGTCCCCCGCCTCTTCCCACTTGAGCGAATATGTTCCGGAGCGGTCTATGGGAGTGTCGAAATCGTAAGTCATGCCATCAAACTTAAGGACTTCAAGTGGACGAAGTCAAATGCAAGCTGTGAATGATCATGGTTTCACAACATGCATTTTAATGACTTTGTCGGTCAGGCCGCCCTGTTGCATAAGTTCAAAAACATGGCCTTTCGGATATTCCATGCCGGTTCTTTCGCGTTCATGCTGACGCACCCATTGTGAACGAACCAAACCAAAATAACCAATGTAAATGATGTATTGCTTTCTATGCGAGAAGTGCATGAAAACTGGCAATCAGTCAGCCCAGTCGAAAAGTTCCGGACCGTTGCGTTGCAAATGGCGTTACTGCATGCGCATTGACTACCATGAACATCAATACTTAAGGAAGGTGGTCTTATGGCATATGCGTTGATAACGGGGGCTTCGAGTGGTATTGGACGCGAAATGGCGGCATTGTTTGCGGCCGACGGGCATGATCTCATCATCACGGCACGCAGGCAAAGCAAGCTCGATGAAGTGAGACGCACGCTGGAACATCGCTATGGCGTGCATGTGGAAACGGTCGCACTTGATTTAAGCGAGTCTGACGCACCGCAAAAGTTGCACGATTACACGGTTTCGCAGGATTTTGAGGTGGATCATCTCGTCAATAACGCCGGTTTTGCGGATTGGACGGGTTTTCTTGACGCCGACTGGCTTCGTCAGCATGAGATGATGCAGCTCAATATGGCCGCGTTGGCTGAGCTTACGTACCGTTATGGTCGTGACATGCGGGCACACGGACACGGCAGAATCTTGAATATTTCCTCTGTAGCTTCGATGATGGCAGGCCCGTATATGGCGATGTATTTCGCGTCGAAGGCGTTCGTGCGCTCTCTTTCCGAAGCGGTGGCGTATGAGCTGCACGATACCGGAGTGAGTGTGACCTGCGTATGCCCGGGGCCAACATCCACGGGGTTCGCCAAGGCCGCGAACATGCGTGGCATGAATTTCTTTACACTGACCAAACCGGCCACCGCCTACCAACTTGCCGTCTATGCTTATCGAAAGATGAAGCAGGAGCGCACGCTTGCCTACCATGCTATCTCACCAAAGCCGGAGCGACCGCGGAACGGCTGCTCCCCCGCGCCCTGACTCGACGGGTCGCCGCAGTCATGAACGGGGGCGATCCGCACAACCAACATCGCCGATGATTCGCCAGGCAACTCAATGGAGCCTTCACGCCTGGACAGACCCGCCTTCATGTAACGAGCCGCACACTTTTTCATAAAGCGTGCGGCTCGTTACGTTCATCAGCGTATTGGTTTCGTTACGAAATCGCTATCAGGCTTCGATTTCTTCGCGACCCGGCTCAGCCCACAGGGTGTGGAATGCGCCCGGCTGATCCACACGCTGGTAGGTGTGAGCGCCGAAATAGTCGCGCTGACCCTGAATCAGAGCGGCAGGCAGGCGCGGGGAACGCAAGCCGTCGAAGTACGACAGGACGATGCGAAAGCCGGAGTCGGCAAGCCATTGCGCGCGGCTTCGGCCACCACGTTGCGCCACGAGTTTTCGGCGGTTTCGATGGCGTTCTTGAAGTACGGGGCAAACAGCAGCGACACGTTAGCCTCACCGGATTCGAACGCTTCGGAAATACGGTTGAGGAACTTCGCACGGATGATGCAGCCGCCACGCCAGATGCGTGACACGGCAGCCAGATCGATATCCCATCCATATTCTTCGGCGGCAGTAGTGATCTCGTTGAAGCCCTGGGCGTAGGCGACAATCTTGGAAGCGTAGAGTGCCTGACGGATGTCTTCGATGAAGGCCTTCTTCTCATCGTCGGTGAGGTTCAGCTTGCCGTCAGGGCCATTGAAGCCCTGCTTGGCGGCTTCCTCACGCAGATCAGCTTCGGAGGAAAGACCACGGGCGAACACGGCCTCGGCAATGCCGGTGACCGGAACGGCCAGAGACAGTGCGGTCTGCACGGTCCACGTGCCAGTGCCCTTCATGCCAGCATGATCGACGATCAGATCAACCAGCGGCTTGCCGGTCTTCTTGTCGACCTGATGCAGCACTTCGGCGGTGATTTCGATCAGGTAGGAGTCAAGTTCGGTCTTGTTCCACTCTTCGAACACGTCACCGATCTCAGCCGGGGTCATGCCAAGGCCGCGACGCATCAGATCGTAGCTTTCGGCGATGAGCTGCATATCGGAGTATTCGATGCCATTGTGCACCATCTTGACGAAGTGGCCGGCACCGTTAAGTCCGATATGTGTGACGCACGGATCACCTTCGGCCTTTGCTGCGATGGATTCGAAAATCGGCTTCAGCGTCTTCCAAGATTCTTCGGAGCCGCCCGGCATCATGGAAGGTCCAAGCAGAGCGCCTTCCTCACCACCGGACACGCCGCATCCGACGAAATGCAAGCCGCGAGCGCTGATTTCCTTCTCGCGACGAATGGTGTCCGGGAAGTAGGCGTTGCCTGCGTCGACGATGATGTCGCCCGGTTCCATCAGGTCGGCGAGCGCGTTGATCATGGCGTCGGTCGGCTCTCCGGCCTTGACCATGATGATGGCGGTACGCGGCTTGACGAGGCTGTCCACGAACTCTTCGAGGGTTTTTGCCGGGAAGAATTTCGCCTTCGCTGCCGTGTTCGTTCATGAGCTTTTCGGTACGACCGTAGGAGCGGTTGAACACGCCACTTTGTTGCCGTGGTGTGCGAGGTTACGCGCGAGGCTACCGCCCATTGCGGCAAGACCGACTACGCCGACGTTTGCTTCAGCTGACATGCTGACCCCTTCCATCAGGAAAAGTAGTACTTTATGAACCGTTCTTTAGTGTAGACCCGAGCTACCCCAGAACCATGGACCGTCTCAAGTCTGACATCCTGTCAAAGCTGATACCATGCCAAATCTGACGTATCGTCAATCATGTGGCGTGATGGTGCGCACAAAACGCATAGCTTCGGCAGGTGTGAGTGATGGCACGTAGCCTGCGCCACAGCAAGCGATATTTGCGGCAGTTTGGCCGCATCGGGATAGCAGATATACACTTTCTCTTCGTCGGGGTGGAATTTCAGTTTGAAACGGAACAGTGAGTGGAATCCGTATGCTGGTTCCATGATGTCTGCGACCATTTGCAGTGCATGACGCAACACTTCGTTTTCCTCGTGTTCGCTTTCGCTGGATCCCATGCCGGCTAGTGGCGCCGCCGATAGGCTCATGAATTCCACGTTGTCTTCGTCACGTAGTCGTTCAGCCATGCGTGCAATCAGGAATTCCATGATGCCGTTGACGCTGTCGGTACGGTGCCTCATGAAGTCAAGCGTCCAACCGATGATTGTGCCGTCACGATAGGTGGGCAGCCAGCTGGTTACGCCAAGGACTTTGCCGTTGCCGTCGACCGCGTAGAGCAGGCGCACCCGGGAGTCGATCAGTCGTCGACGCGCCCAGGGTGAATCCCATTTCCGGCAGAGCCTTTTTGCCGGCCCACTGTGCGGAAATCTCACGAATTTGCGTTTGCACTGAGAAGGGTGCTTCCTTGAAAGTGGTGAGCACGTCGGTGATGCCGTCTCGTTTGGCTTTGTTGATGGCGGTGCGCACGTCCTGCCATTTCTTGCCTCGGGTCTGCCATTCGTTGGGATTGACGATCATTTCCGTGCCGACGTCAAGTGAATCCCATCCGGCTTTGGCGAGTTCGGCTCGCTGCGACTCGTGTACGCTGTAAAATACGGGCGTCCAGGAATGCTGCGCGCAGAATGTTGCGAAATCAGTGAGATCTTCCGCATATTCGTGTGGATCTCCGAATGGTCCTGTCACCGTCAATGCGATGCCATACGACACTCGATAGGCGATTGCGGAACGTCCGGTTGCAGAAAACCAATAATCATTGCCTTCCCAAGTTGCCATGAATGACATGGATTCGCCGCCAAGCGGAATAATCGCGTCAACATGATGGCGCGAAGCGTCATTCACCATGGAACGATCCCGCAAACAATCCCAAACACACAGCAGGGCGATAACCCAAAACACCGGACCGACGCACTGATATACCAGCACGGAGATTTGCCCGACGGGTACAAACTCAGGTTCGATCGCACTCAGCAGTCCGATCGGCAACAATCGTTGCACATAATCGGCAAGCAATGCAATCAATTGCGGACTTCGTTGAAATCCTCGGGAGAGGCAAGCCCATACCCGACATACATCAATCCCAACAACAGAAAAGCCGACAATGCACCTGCCGCAGCGCGCAACATAATCTCACTTCTGGTGCGAATCATAAAACACTGACGGAACGCAATGACGATAACGATAAAAATCAATGGCAATGCATAGTGGAAAACATTGCGTGAAACGCACCGTGACGAACCAACGCAGGCAACGCATCAGCCTGCGAATCGCCAACATTTCGCAGCGGAAGCATCACATAGAACAGCATCGCAAATACCACCGTGCACGCGTTGAACAGCACGCTTAACACGGCGGCAATGCGGCGTCCGCGGTACAGACCCCATGCGATCAACAGCAGCATCAGCGTCGGCATCAACGACACCAGCCAGTTTCCGGGCATGGTGAATCGCATCATACGATATTGCGCGAAACAGTTGGCATGCGAGGAACCGTTGAGGCAATCCAACACTTGTTCCGTATCGAATTCCGTGGAACCGGTCAGCAATCCGAACATGGAAAGCAATCCAAATGATTGCCTTGAGGAAACGGCAACCAGCGAACCGACCGCCTGCACGCCGGCAGCAATACCAATCAGCCTGCGCATCTCGTACAAGGCACCATGCCTATACACATCGCCTTGACTTTCGGACGCCATCAAATAACCAAGCACATGACCGATCAGCGCGGCAGCCAGCAAACAATAATCGCTGGCCTCGCCACGGTAGAGGAACATGATCAGCACCACGCTATAGCCGATCACACGAATACGCCGACGCCACAGCATGACGGTGAATGCGCTGGCACACATCAGCGTGCCCACCACAACAACCAGCGGCCCCAAAATCGCGCCATCATGCGAAATCGCATGCCATTGCGGACTTTTGCCTGCGAGCAGCGAACATAATCCCATGCCCAGCGCTATGCCGCCAAGCGTGGTGATCAGCGACACCCATGCCGTCTTCACTTTTCCAATCACCGTTTCGCATAAGCCGAATGCGATGAGTATCAGTGGAATGTCGATCAGCAGACGACCCAAATGAGGCACCGACAGCAGCGAGATCGGCGCGGTATACCAGCGCCCATGCGCGAGCGCGTCAAAACTCACGCGCGACAATTGCGGCGGAAATTGCATATGTCTGATGCCGCATACGAGCTTCATGCCGACATTGAACAGCGTGATGAACAGCACGAAGCCCAAGGTCATACGGTGCCGACGCATCCAGTCGGCAAGATCGGATATGAGCGCGCGAAAGCCGAACAATGGTTTTACTGCTGATTCCTGCGATTGCGTTGTCATGACAATGCTTCCGTTCGATAATTCGGATTAATGATTCTATAAATGATTCAGATTGACGATTCAGATTGATACTTGTGATCGCAAGTTGCCGACGCGTCAAAACGACATGTCAGATCGCGATGCGTTTGAGATTCGGATAGTCCGCCAATTTCGGCTTGGCGTCGCTCAGTCCCGTGTTACAGCCGAATACGGCAAGTCCGTACCGCAACGTGTCTTGCACGGCATGCCAGTCATGCGCATTGCCAAGCGATTCGACCGCCGTAACATGCATGCCCGCCTGTTGGGCAACCGGTGCGATGCGTTCGGCATTGCGCACGGACTCGTGATCACGTTCCCCCGCACCGATAACAAGCGTCTGGTTCGAAGGCGCATGGTTGCGAATGGCGTTGATGGGAATCTGCTTCTCGTATGCGGTGCGATCGCCGCGGAAGAACCGGCTGATCATACTGCTTTCACTGCCATTGGTCGGTTTGAGCTCGCTGCCGGTGGGGATGATGGTGCCGAACAAATCCGGATGGTTCGCACCGATTTGCAACGAACATGTGGCTCCTTGCGAAAAACCTGCGATTGCCCAATCTTGTGCTTGCCATGCCGCAGGAAGATTGGTTCTCACCCAGTCGACCACGTCTTTCGTCAAGTAGGTCAGCACATTGCCGTACACCGGCGAATCCACGCATAGGGTGTTATGCGAATCGTCTCCCAACTGGTCGGCCGCAATAACAATGGGTGCGAGTCCGCCATGATGCTGAGCATAATCGTCCATCATGGTTTGGATGCCGCCCGCGGCAAACGCGCGCCCCGGAGAACCCGGCTGGCCGCTCATCATCAGTATGACCGGCAACGCGGCTTGTGCTTGGCTGTGGCAATCGCTGCCGGCGGCAGATATACCAGCGCCTGTCGCGCCTCGAAATGCGATGTTGTGGCTGGAATATTTACCTTACTGACTTCGCCATGTGCGGGAATATCGCTGATGCTACCGTCTGCCGCTTCCTGCTTCCATTGCGTGACGCTAATCAAATCGCTGCGTTTCGCCATTCCCGTCAGGTCGGCTTCGTGATAGGTGTCTTGGCCGAACAGTGATCCGATGGTGGCATATTCTCCATATGCCTGATCGATGCCGGTGGCGGCGGAAAGCACTGCGCATGCCACCAATATTACGGCGACGGCACGCAACGCTCCCCTATGCAGCATCGCATGACTGACCGCGAATCCGATGATCGCGCAACCGCAACCAGACCATGCGATCACACGCGGACCCAGCTCAACACCGAACACCACAAACACGTCCGACAGCAACCAGGCAATCACCAATCCGACAATGCCGGCAATAACCGCAATCACCATCGGACGTGCAACTACGGCAATTGCACGTTTACCGCCGCCACGCTTCCGCCAACCGTCTCCCATATTGCAATACCCAACAGTATCGCCGCCAGCACCGCGGTTATCGAAAACAACGTTGCCGGAAACCAGCCATCCACCAAGCTTATGTTCATCAACCATGCACGCATGCTCACTTCTTGCTTTCATATTCTTCATTTCCAATGTGCCAGTTGTAGTCCATGAAACGTTGGCACGACCTCATCCTTGAGGCTGATTTTCCTTGGAATACCGACGAAAAATACTGTGAGCAAGCTGAATGGATGATGCTCTTAGGCAGCGTTCTTGCCTTTGCCGATCATGCCTCGAACGCACGTTCCAATGGTTTGGTCAAATAATATGATTCCAGCTTAGAATACTCTAAGAAACACATCCAATGCTCCCGACCGGCAGTCAAGCGGTATGGTGTTGGACTATGCAGTATGTTTTTTCGGCGTCGAATGTTTCCTGTGTCGTGCCGGTCGACGGTGAGAAACGCACGATTTTCAGCGGATTATCCGTTGATGTGAAGCATGGTGAGATTATGGATTTGGTCGGCCCTTCCGGATCGGGCAAGAGTAGTCTGCTTACCGCTTTTGCACGATTGAATCCGAATGCGAACGGCAATTTTCAGCTTGAAGGGCGCCCTGCCAGCGAATTCACACCGCAGCAGTGGCGTAGTCAGGTGGCGTATTTGCCGCAGAAGCGGTATTGATCGGTTCGAGTGTGGCCGAGGCGATTCGTTTACCGTTCACATTGGCTATCCGTGCGGGCGAAGGCAAGCAGGATTCGACAGAAAATGGTCGGCCGGTAAGTCTCTCAAACCCACAGATCTACTGCCGGATGCTCGCATTCGAGCCACGCTTGACGCCATTGGCTGCGCGGATATTGATTTGGGGCGTGCTCCGCATGACTTGTCTGGAGCCAGGCCGCCCGTGTGAGTTTGGCGCGCACCTTGCTTACTTCGCCGAAAGTGCTGCTTGCCGATGAGGTTGATGCCGGTTTGGATGATGAGAACGCCGATAAGGTGGCATCCATCATGGCTCAGGCCGCAGAGCGGGGCATGGCGGTGATTCGTATTCGCCATCGCCCGCCGGATGGGCGTGCCACACGCATTCTCACACTGGCCAATGGCGTATTGCAGAGTGCGAATGCTCCGCACACCGCAGCAACCAATGATTCCAATGATTTCGCGGCACAGTCCGATTCGGTGCAAGGAGTGCAGGCATGAGCGGCAATTACTATTCCATTGATATTTGGGGTCTGCTCATCGCATTGGTTATGGTCGGCGTGGCCGCAGGCATTTCCGAAGCGATGCGCATGGGCATTGGCAAGACACTGCTATGGTCGGCATGCCGCGCGTTGCTGCAATTGTGCGCCATGGGTTTCATTATGGAGTTCGTCATCAAGTCGAACAATCCATGGCTGGTGCTGCTGCTGGTGATGTTCATGCTGATCGCGGCCGTGCAGATCACCCTGTCTCGTGCCAAAGGTGTGCCGAAGGGCTTGGCCGGTCCCGTGTTTTTGAGCTTGGTCATCACCATGCTCATTATGATTTCGTTGGTCACCGAATTGATCATTCGCCCGCAACCTTGGTATGCGCCGCAATTGGTGGTACCGTTGACTGGCATGCTGCTCGGCAATACCGTGTCCGCTTTGGCGGTTGGATTGAGCCGGTTTTTCGAAAGCATGAAGGAACGCCGTGACGAAGTGGATACGCTGCTGGCGTTGGGTGCGACCGCTTGGGAGGCCGCGCGCCCGTCCATCGTCTCGTCGATTCGTTTGGGTTTGCTGCCAACTACCGCCTCGCTGGCGTCCAGCGGCATTGTGACGGTGCCTGGCATGATGGCCGGTCAGATCATCGCCGGCGGCAATCCTATCGATGCGGCGAAATACCAGTTCCTGGTTCTCGCCGCCATTGCAGCGTTGACACTTCTGGCTGACAGTCTCATTATGGTGATGGCGTACCGCAAGTGCTTCACTGCAGACGACCAATATAATCCGATTGCAGACTGAACGACTTTCATATAGCCAATCAAATTAATAGACGATCAGTTTTAATAGAAAACGGTGTCCGCCAAGTGCTCATGAACCTTGGCGGACACCGTTTTCTATTGTTTACCAGCTATGCAAGCTTGATTTTGCATTTCAGCGATCAACGCGTGCGGAACGGCGCTTTCCTGATGTTCGCATGGCGATGGCGGGACTGCCCGGCATGCTTGTCGTGACGTTCGCCACGGCCACCACGCTTGACCTCCGTATGACGGTCATAGCGTTTCGCATCCGAGGAACGCTCGTCATGCTTCTTGCCCTTGGAACGACGATCGTCGTCATATCGACGTTCGGCACGGGCTTCAGACTTGCGCTGCTTCTTGCTTGGCACACCCTGCTTTTTCGCAAGCTGCGCGGACTTCTTCTTTCCCGGCCCCCTGCGATTGTCGGTATTGCCGTAATCGCCGTCGTGCCTACGCTTGTTCGCCGTTTCGTGCTGTTCGTTGTCACTGCGCTGCTGCTCATGCAGGCGCGCGTACTTTTCACGACGCTTGTTATTGCGCTTTTCCTCACGCTGGTCACGACGTTCCTCCTGAATTTCAGGATGTTCCCAACGATGTTCGCGCGCCTCGAATTCGCGATTGTCACGGCCTTCGAACTTGGCGGCACGACGTTCAGCGCGATTCTGCTTCGGCTCGAACTTCTTGGCGTTGTCGTTACGCTCTCACGCTGGTCGCGATTGCGACGATCCTTACGTTCGGACTTGAACGGCTTGCCGCCCTTGTCTTTGCCACGATCCTTGTTGCGTCCACCGGAACGGTTCGGTTTGCCGGAACGTTCGCCGTCGGCACCGCCATTGCCGTTTTTCCTGCGGCGCGGATTGCCTGCCGGCTGCGACTGCTCAAGCGTCCAGCCGAATACCGGCTCGGCCACTTCACCTACGAGTTCCAACACTTCCGGCGAATCAGGGGTTACGTCGATCGGCTCGACCTCCAGTCCGGCCTCTCGCATCATGCGACGGGTCCTGCGGCGCTGGTTCGGCAGAATGATGGTCACCACGTCACCGGAATGACCGGCTCGCGCGGTTCGTCCGGAACGATGCAGGAAGGATTTCGGATCTTCCGGCGGTTCGACCTGCACCACGAGTTCCACACCGGAAACGTCGATGCCTCGCGCGCCACATCGGTGGCCACCATAACGTTCACATCGCCGGAGTTGAAGGCGGCCAGATTGCGGTCACGCTGGTTCTGGCTCAGATTGCCGTGCAATTCGGCCGCAGGAATGCCGTTCTGCGTTAAATCCTTGGCAAGCTTCTGCGTCTGGAATTTGGTACGGGTGAACAGAATGCGACGGCCCTTGCCGGAAGCGAGGGTGCGCACCAGCTCGTGACGGTCGCTCAGCGTGGTTTTGAACACATGGTGGGTCATCTCGTCAACGGTCGCCGTCGCGGAATCGACGCTATGCACCTTCGGATCGGACAGGAAGGTTTCCACCACTTCGTCCACGCCATGGTCGAGCGTGGCGGAAAACAGCATGATCTGCGCGTCGAACGAAATCTGGCCGAGCAGTCGCTTGACAGGCGGAAGGAAGCCCATATCGGCCATTTCGTCGGCCTCATCAATAACCGCAACCTCAACCTTGTCCAAGGTGAGCGCGCCTGTTCGATCAGATCCTCAAGACGACCAGGGCAGGCCACCACAATATCGGCACCGGCCTGAAGGTCACGGATCTGGCGGGCATAACGTACGCCGCCGTACACGGTGGTGGTGTTGATGCCGTATATCTGAGCAAGTGGCATCAGCACGTCGTTGATCTGGTTGGCAAGCTCACGGGTCGGAGCAAGCACCAAGCCACGCGGATGAGGCACGAAATCGTCGGCGCGACGCTCCTCGGCATGAGCCCGCTTCACACGATCAACCTCATGGCGGAACTGGCTCATGTTCTCATATTCGCTGGCATCCACTTCACCCAAGCGAGCGACCAGCGGAATCGAAAATGCCAGCGTCTTGCCGGATCCAGTACGACCGCGGCCAAGAATGTCTCGCCCAGCCAACGAATCGGGAAGCGTGTCGGCTGAATCGGGAAAGCGGTTTTCTTGTCATCAGCCGCAAGCACGCGGACCAGCGGACCAGGAACGCCGAGTTCGGCGAACGTCAGCGGACGTTCCTCTTCCTCGCCCATCGCTTCGGAAGCGGCTGCGAGGGTATCTTCATCAAAAACGGTATCGGGCACAATGGCCTTTCATGTCAAATATTACGCACGTTGCGCAAACCTGATAACTGTAGCCTATGCCCAATACTTTTGCTTACGTTCCTTCAATCCTTCATATCCGTTATATTCACGCCGGATTGCGGTTGATTTCGATGTCGGTGACGGTCAAATTCGCTTCGTTGACCAGATTGAACAGAATCACTTCGGCCAGTTGGTCGGCACGCATGAAGGTATGCTGCTTTTCTTCCGAAACGTAGTCATGGCTGTCACGGTAGAATGAGGTGTCGATGCCACCTGGATAGACACCCACGATTTTCACACTTGTTCCCTTGTATGCGGCCTGCAAACTCTTGGTGTAGCCCTTCTCGCCCCACTTGGTGGCGCAGTACACGGATTCGTTGGGGTTGCCTCGCGTCGCCGCGGTAGACATGACGTTGGCGATTTTGAGATCCCGCTCGCCGTCCGCCTTCAGGGTTTCCACGCTCCACAGCACCATGCCTTTCAGACCCTTCAGCACTTGTCCACGTCGCCGCCTCGTATGCGGTCGGGACTTTGAACGAAGGCTGGCCTGCATTGTTGATCAGCAAATCGATATGACCGATTTTCGAGATTGCGGCAACGGAGTTCTTCACGAACGATTCGTCGGAAATATCGCCCACAAAGGCTCTGTATTCGTCGGCAGCAAAAGTCTTTGACAGCTCCGTTTGACGTGCGCCATTGAAATCAATACCAGCAACGAACCATCCTTTGGCGATCAGCTGTCGAGTCAGCTCATATCCCAATCCAAGTGCGGAACCGGTGACGATGGCGATTTTCTTTCCTGCTGCGGTACTCATACGACGAACTCCTTCATTCAAAAAAGAACATAGCCCCTTTTTTGCACCATCATAACCGTTCAACCCCACATGAAGTCAAACGATTGACGTAACACATTCAACACCGTTTTCAGCGAGCCCACATATTTCGTATCCCCATGAGCCATAGACCCGTACAACCAAATTTCAGAGATGCCATATCGACGAAGACTCCGACGTATGCTTTCATCTTGAAACTTCTCAATAATCGTCATATCCTCATCGCATCTCTAATGCCTTGCACACGCGAAAGCTACACAGGCGTACGCAAAAGGCCCTTCCGGAACAGGGAACGTTTGGGAAGGGCCTTCAGAACGATGCAAATGATTATTGCATCACAGGATGTCAGGGTCGTTCTTGTCGATCGTGCCGGTGGCCTTGCCGATGGCCTTCAAGCCGTGGTAGGAGACGAGGATCACGATGGTGCCGATGGCGATGCCGTTGAAGGAAATGCCATTGAAGGCGAACGCGAACTGGCCGATGGCGATGATCATGGTGATTGCGGCCACCATGATGTTCAGCGGCTTGTCGAAGTTGACCTTGTTCTCAACCCAAATACGGATACCAACCATGCCGATCATGCCGTACAGCAGAGTGGTCACGCCACCGAGCACGCCAGCCGGAATCGTGTTGATGATGGCACCGAACTTCGGACACAGGCTCAGCAGCAGTGCGAAACCAGCCGCGCACCAGTAGGCTGCGGTGGAATACACCTTGGTGGCTGCCATCACACCAATGTTCTCACCGTACGTGGTGGTGCCGGAACCGCCGCCGAAACCGGCGATGGTGGTGCCAAGACCGTCGGCGAACAGGGCGGTGCCGATCTGGTCGTCATAGTCGCGGCCGGTCATCTGGGAGACGGACTTGACGTGGCCGACGTTTTCGGCAACGAGCACGAGCACCACCGGAACGAACATCGGCAGAATCGTGAAATCAACCTGCGGCAGGTGGAAAGTCGGCAGACCAACCCAAGCAGCCTTGCCGATGGCGGAGAAGTCAACCTGGCCACGAATGCAAGCGTATGCGTAACCGATGATCACACCGATCAGAATGTTGAGTCGGCCAAGCAGACCCTTGAACAGCACTGCTACCAGCAGCACGGCAGCCAAAGTCACGATAGCGGTATCGGGAGCGACCTGGAAGTTGTTCCACACGCTCGGAGCCAGATTGAAACCGATGATGGCCACGATTGCACCGTTGACCACCGGCGGCATGATGATGTCGATCCACTTGGCGCCCGCGAAGTGCACGAGCACACCGATCAGAGCCAGCAGCAAACCGGTGACGAGAATGCCGAAGGATGCGACGGCAATGCCTTGTTCGCCGTGGTGACGGCGGTGATCGGGCGATGAAGCCGAAGGACGAACAAGTAGCTCGGCAGCACGTTCTTGTTGATCAGCAGGAACAGTGCGGTCGACATGGCCGTGAAGAACAAGGTGGTGGACGGGTCGAAACCGGTCAGAATCGGCACGAGGAACGTGGCTCCGAACATGGCGATGACATGCTGTGCGCCGATTTCGGCGGTGCGCGGCCACGTCAGGCGCTCGTCAGGCTCAACGACTTCGCCCGGCTTCAGCGTCTTGCCGTCACCGTGGACCTGCCACGTGAACAGATTGGACATGCGATTGTCTCCTTAACTCTCTTGCGCGGCAAGCAAAAACGCGCCGCGTGTCACAGCCATTGTAGCGGGGTGTGGACACGGACGCGTTTCGCACGCAAGATGGGGCATTAATCGTCGATATCAGCCAATCCGATCATGCAATCAACAGACCAACGCACATCACAGGTGACGGTCGACCGCATGAACAACGTCCACCAAATCGCCATTCGACAGCACTGGACGCTTGAATTCACGCCAATCCTCAACCTTCACCACCCAACGGCCTTCCGCATCGTCGAACACCGGACGGGCGGTCTGTTCCCAGCGGAAACGCTTATGCGTGCGCCCGGTGGCCGGATCGCGACGCGAATAATGGAAGCACGTACAATTAGTGATCTTCCATTCGTCGGACGCCGCACGGTGCATGAATTCCTCGTCGGAAAGGTCTTCCAACGTCAGCATCAATGCCAGCATGAGATCGCCATGGCTGACCATCACCACGGATTCCGCATCCGACTTGCGGTTGAGCGAGGTGAGCAGATTATGCACGCGGTTTTCCGCAACATCCGCAATCGACTCGCCTGCCGGCGGACGCCAATACAGCGGATCCGTGTTTTTGAACAGCCAATTGCGTTCATAATTGTTTTTGAAATCGTCTTTGGTGACGGTACTGATCTCACCCCAAGAGCGTTCACGAAGCACGCGAGTTTCCTCCCATTTCGCTTTCGGCAACGCATGGTGGCGGCAGTCTCGCGCGTTCGCACGTACGGCGAAACCAGATAACGGTCGAACAGCTGCTGCTGCGAAACCAGCCAACGTCCAATGCAGTCCGCCTGCTTGCGGCCGATCGCGGTGAGTCTCCACGAACGATCCGGCACGGTCACATTGTCTTGCGTGTACAACGAATTGTCGCCCTGTTCGCCGGCGCTGATAATCACGTTCGCTTCGGATTCGCCGTGTCGAATCACATACAGATCAAGGGGCATTCCCATAGTATTTCTTTCCTTTTCCTACTTACTTCACGCGCTTCGCTACTCGTTATCCGCGCGTATCGTCATCGAATTGTTTCCACCGTAGCTGATTTGCAGGGATTTCACACATCAAAGTACGCTGATTTATGCGATTTGTGCACGGAAATTCGCGTACAGGTTACTTGCGATTCACTTGGACCACTTGCAACGATGCAAAAACGCGACCGTCCGCAAGTTTATTCCGGCCAAATGCCGGTTTGCGAGTATTTCTTGCGATACTCCCCCGGCGTCATGCCGCTATGTTTTTTGAAGACTTTCGTGAAATGGCTTTGCGACCGGTATGCGAGGATCTGCGAGATTTCATTGAAGCTGTATTCCGAATATTTCAGCATGTTTTCGGCGGCTTCCATACGTTTGTCGGTAATGTATTGCGACAATGACGTTCCCGTTTCGCGTGCGAATAGTTCCGATAGGTATGTGGGATTCAAATGCACGTGCTGCGCCAGGATTGCGACAGTGATTTTCTCATGCAGATGGTAGTGGATATAGTCCATGCATTCGTTGACGGCTTTGGAATGGGTGTCGGTTTTCTGCATGTCGGCCATGGCCCAAGTAAAGAAGGTCATCATGTCGGCGTGCAGTCGGCGCACGTCTTCCGGAGTCTTGCAATTGTCAAGATCCTGAATGTACAGATCGGAAGCGTTGTAGGCGTCTTCCTCGTCCATGCCACCTTCGATGGCGAAACGCGTGGCCAAGGTAATGGTGGTAACGAAACGGTATTTCGCGTTTTTGAGTGGATCGTCCGACAGATGGCCGTATAGTCCGGAATCCCACAATTTCGAGCTTTCCGAAATGGCATTGACGTCGCCGGCGCGCATCATGTCATACTGTTTCATTTCCTCAACGTAGCGATGGTGGCGTACCCGATCCTCACGCGAAAGAAAGTCCAGGTACCCCAGTTTCGCCTCATCGACAATCGCCATTATTCCCCTGCCGTTTTGTACCTATCTTTCTTTCAAGGATATCGCCATTGCACACAAAAACCGATCTGTTTTGCTTAGAAGTAGGTGGACCAGCCGAGTTTGACGGCAAGGATGATGCCGGTCAGCACGGCGGCGGCACGCATGATGTTTTCGGGAATATGCCGGGTTACGGGAGGTGCGATGGCACTGCCGATGGTACATCCGATGCACATCATGATGCGAACGGCCAATACACGGATCCACGAATGATGAACATGATCGCTGCGGAAATGTTCGCACCGAAGCCAACCACCGTTTTCAGCGCGTTGATCTGATGGAACGGGCCGATCTTACCCAAATCTAGGATCGCCAAGGCAAGCGTGCCCGCGGCCGCGCCGAAATAGCCGGAATAGACGCCGACGAAACTCACGCCGACCCACAGCCACCACGGATCATGCAGTTTGCCATCATCGGTTTTATTGGCGATTTTCGCAGCTCGTTCGCCTTGCTGCGATTGAGGAAGCGCTTGTGCGACGGCATCTCGCGCAGCAGCCTTTTTCCGAGGATTGATAGCGATGATCAACGCGCTGAACAGGATCAGCGGCGGCACCGCGCATTCGAACACCTCTGCCGGCAGTTCCAGCAGCAGCAACCCGCCGACAATGCCGCCAACCAATCCGATAAGCGCATAGATGATCACATGGGCGCGCTGCCCTTTTAGCTCCTTGCGCGCGGAAAGCAATCCTCCAATGCCGGTTCCGCATACACCACCGTGTTCGTGGTGTTCGAGAGCACTGGCGGAATGCCGAACGCCAACAGTGCCGGGTATGAGATCAATGACGAAGCGCCAACGGCATACCCTACGAATCCTGCGCCGATACCGGCAACGAGAACCAGCAGCAGCGTGGTGATGGACACTCCGGCAATCATGGCGTTCCTTTCGTATCTCGGCTCACACTCGGCTCATATGCAACAAGAGCCAAGTCTATCGGCTTGGCTCTTGTGGTTCAGAAAGTGTTCAGAACGTGGTTCATCGCTTGGTGATCAACGATTCGATCCAGTATACGGCAAGAGGGATCAGCGCCCACTGCAAAGCAAGACCGGGCAGTCCAGCGGCCAAGTCACTCGTCCAAGTGGCGGCGATGCTGTTGCCGGAACCGAATGCGAACACCGCCACTGCAGTGGCTACGGTCAGTACGACACGGCCGGCAAGTTGGGCGATAACCACCTTTACTAGGCTTGGCAGCTTGATCTCACGCAGCAGACCTGCAACCAAACCGTACGCGCACAATTCAATCATCATGAACGGCAGAACAGCCAGCATCGGCATGCCGGAAAGCAGGAAGCTCGCCAGTGGAGCAGCTGCGCCTGCAATCGCACCAACCGCTGGACCTGCGATCAAACCGACGAAAATAATCGGCAAGTGCATAGGCAGAAAGGCAACGCCCAACGCAGTTCCTCGTCCGGAAACCGCTCCGATCACATGGAACAACTGCGGCAACGCCACTGCGGCGACAATGGCAAGCACGGTTGCGGCGGCTTTGACGCTCACGCTCAAGCGTGGCAGATCAGTGCGACGCAAGGAAACTGCTGTAGTGGAAGTCATGTTCATTCTCCTTTTTAAAAGCTTTCTTTTCACAAGCTTTCGTTCATTATGAAAAATTCGTTATGTATGATTCGTTATTCGTTTGATTTGGCAGTATCTACAACCATGTTGGCAATTGCGCGTGTTCCAGTTTGCTCGAAATACCGATTCTCCAAAGGAATCCACTCGTCGATGAATCGCTGCAGCATACGCGGATTACGTGCCTCGAGTCTGCGTAACTGCTCATTGGAATCAATCATCAGGCAGATCATCAAATCGTAGTATTCACGCAATGCGGGATGCATGCTATAACTGCCTTCGACAATCGTCAAACGAGCAGGTTCGACACTATGCGAAGCTGCAAAATCGCCGGTATGGCAATCCCAAGGACGATACTGCACGATATTTCCGGCAACGAGCGGAGCCAGCACCTCTTCTTCGAATCGTTCCCGATCGACATTGCCTCCCGGTTCGGCGAACCGTTCTGGAGTGCGTTGTTCCGGGCGCAGGAAAAAATCGTCCATATGCAGCACATTGCCGTCGAAACGACGCTGCAGCAAAGCCGCCAACGTGGTTTTGCCCGACGCGCATGGCCCGTCGATCGCCACAAACACATGCTCGCGTTCCGTAAACACACGTTCGATGCGTTCGATCACGGCCCGCGCGTCTTGAACCGCCTGCGCCTCCTCCACGTTTTCCATGGATTCCTTAGATTCCTTGGATTCCATCATCGCCGACTCCGTGCACACTACTCGAGCACGGTCAAACGGTATGCACGCGAACCAAGCCCAAGCTCTTCGGCGTATTCGAGCGTGTGTTCGCCATGCCTGGTGGCGATACGCTCGGTCACGGACGCGCCGTCCGGCGCCACATGAATCAGATCGACACACGCTTGGTCAAGTGCCACCGGGTCGAACGACGAAAGCACGCCAATGTCATGCATGTCCGGCTCGGACGGCGTGGCGAAGCAGTCGCAATCCACCGACAAACGGTTCATGACGTTCAAATACATCATCTTGCCGTTCATGTGGCTGATCACAGCCTCATCCGCTTCGGCCATCGACTCGAGAAAGTCATCCTGCTCAGCTTCGACCCACTTGTCTTTAGCCACGCCTGCGGAATGAATCCAACGTTTGCCGTTCGATGATGCGATGCCGATGGACACGTTCTTCAACGCGCCTCCGAAACCGCCCATTGGATGCCCTTTGAAATGCGAAAGCACGAAGATGGAATCATAGTCGTCGATATGCCTGCCGACGATGTCATAGGCGATATGGCGGTGCTTGGCTACCGGAATCTCGATCTCACCACCCATATCCATGATCTGAATCGGCGCGATATCACCATATCCGCGTTCCTTGAACACGGCAAGGCTTTTCTCAGGCGTCTCGCGATTGCCGTCGTATGCGGTCGCGCATTCCACGAGCGTGCCGCCGATCTCCTGCACGAGATTCTTGACAAGCTCCGGATTGAGGTTATTGGATTTCTCCGATTCTCCGGAATGGATTTTGATGGCGACCTTACCTTCCGGCCTAGCTCCCAACGCATGATATGCGGCAATCAAGCTTTCCGGCGTGATCACAGGAGTGAAAAACACTTCGGGAGCTGACGCATCTTCCGTACGATGTTCCAATTCCTGCGCTTTCGCAATATCGAAATCAGTCATAATCTTCCTCGATTCTGCTCGCTTCAGCATAACCGATTACAGACTATCAATCTCAAGTCCGGTTGAACCAAACCGACACTCCCACCGTCCCAGCCATTCCACCGCACCAGCACAAGACCATGTCCACGTCTTAGCCCGAACTCATCGCGTTTACATAATGACTGCTACGCTTACCGAGTTCTTACGATTCGTCAAAAGAATGTCGAAGGCGTTGACGTACCGCGCGATAATCATCAAAGAAAGGAACATCATGGCGGAACTTGTTACGATGGCGCTGTTCTGTGCGGCTTTGATCGCCTGCATCATAACCAACATATCCATCGTTCCCGCACTGCTGGCCGGCGTGGTCATGTTCCTCATCCATGGCAAAATCACCGGTCACAAATTCGCGACCATGCTTTCCAAAGGGTTCGCCACCATGCGTGCCGCAAGCATTGTGGTGGTGACGTTCGTGCTGATTGGCCTGCTGACCACGCTATGGCGCGCCGCCGGCACCGTGCCGTTCATTGTGGCGAACACTTCCAGCCTGGTGCGCCCGCATGTGGTGATTCTGCTCGCCTTCCTGCTCAACTGCCTCATGTCACTGCTGACCGGATCATCGTTCGCTACGGCCGCCACCATGGGCATCATCACCATGACGCTCGGCACGTCCATGCAGGTTTCGCCCGTATTCCTCGGCGGTGCGATTCTGTCGGGCGTCTATTTCGGCGACCGCTGCTCCCCTGTTTCCACCAGCGCGCAATTAGTCAAAACACTCACACATACGAATATTTTCGACAATATCGTACTGATGTTGAAAACATCTATTGTTCCGTTCATCATCACGTGTGCGATTTATGCTGTGTTGGCTTTGTGCACGCATCCTTCCGCAGGTTCCATTGATATCACGGGATTGTTCTCAAGCGCGTTCGATCTTCATTGGGTTACCGTTATTCCCGCGTTGGTGCTTGTGGTGCTTGCGATCGTCCGAATGGACGTGCGCATTACGATGGGCGCAAGTATTCTCACCGCATTGCCGGTTTGCGTGCTGGTGCAGCATATGGATTGGCTGGAGATTGGCCGTGCTTTGGTGTTCGGTTTTCATTGTTCGAACGCCCAAGTGGCGTCGTTGATTGACGGTGGCGGCATCGTTTCGATGATCAAGGTGATACTGATCGTCTGCATTTCCTCGTCGTATTCCGGTATTTTCCAGGAAACGGGGTTGTTGGATGGCACGCATCGGCTTATCGCTTCGATGGCGAAGCACATCAGCGTGTTTGGTGCGACTTTGGTCACGTCTGTGGTTGCGAGCGCGGTTGCCTGTAATCAGACATTGTCGATTATGTTGACTGATCAGTTGTGCGGCAATTTGGAAAACGACGAGCAGCGCAAGGTTATTAATTTGGAGGATACCGCCGTTGTGGTGGCTCCATTGATTCCATGGTCGATTGCCGGCGCGGTGCCGCTTGCTTCGGTTGGGGCCCTACGGAAAGTCTGTTGTTGAGCTGTTTTCTGTATTTGCTGCCGATTTGTTCGCTGGTTCGTACCTTGATTGCGGATCGTCGCAAAGTTTCGGATTAATACCAGATTACTTTTAATGCAAATAGAAAAATGTGCCGTGCACTGATTATCCCAGCGCACGGCACAACGGTATTTGGAAGATATCTAAAAGATATGTAGAAGATTTTTAGAAGAACAGCGCTGCCACTCCCGCCACGAAGCACATGAGCAGGATCGAAGTGATGAGGCTGGCAAGGAACGCCTTCTGCCCTTCTTGCGAGTGCCGAGAAGTTCACGGTGATGCCAATGCGGCCATGGCCATGCCAAGCACGATGTAGGCGAAATCGACCAGCTGCGGGGTGATGGTGGCGATGAACGGCACGAACGTGCCGATGATCGACGCTCCGATGAAGCCGAGCATGAACCACGGGAATGAGATCTTGCGCTTGCCGTCCGAAGGCATCTGCGAATGGTTCTTATCCCACCAGATGGCGATGATGATGGCTGCGAAAACGAGCATAAGCACTCGCGACAGCTTCATGATGGTGGCGATGTCGACCGCGCCGAACGCGTCACCAGCCGCTACCGCGTGTGCGATTTCGTGCAGGGATGCGCCGGCTGTGATGCCCAGCTGGGTGTTGGTCAGTCCGGTAAGCGGTCCAAATGCGATTTCCACGAGGGCGAAGATCGTGCCCATGATGGCGATGATGGCCACGGCCATCACTTCATTGTTGGCTTTCTCGTCTTCCTGTTCCGGTGGAACCTTGATGGATCCGGAAAGTCCCATGACGGCTGCGGCACCACAAATGCCGGTACCGCCAGCCACCAGAATGGCCAGTTGCGGGTCAACGCCGAGCTTACGGGCGATGTTGTAGCACACGACGATGGTGAGCGTCACCACAACAGCGGCAATCGGCAAGCATTTGATGCCTTGCGTGAACAGCACCTGCAGGTTGAGCTTGAATCCAAGCAGAATAATACCCAAGCGGAGCAGCTTGTTGGAAATCAGTCCTGCTGCGTCTTTCACACCGGCCTTATGCTCCGGTGAACGGCTGGAATACCATTTGCGAATCGGAAACTGCAGCACCATGCCGATCAGCAGTGCGATAATCAGCGCACCGAACAGGCTGAATCCAGGGAATTGCTTCAGCCATGAGGCGATAATGGACGCGGCCAGCGTCACAATGCCGATGAATACCATCTCTTTGGTGGCGATACGTTTCCACCACTTCTCACAAAACTCTTTCACAAGCATTCAAGAATAAAGCAGATACAGCGTGGAATCAACAGTCAAGTTCACATATTCGGCATTACGATTTGCTGCGATGTGGGAGTTGCACTTCGGAGAAGATGATTGCGGCGAAAATCAGCGCGAATCCGCATACTGACGGCACGGTAAGCGCAAACGAGATTTCGAATGCCACGCGGTACTTTGTAAAATGTTTTACTGCGCTTTGGCTGCTTGTTGATTCACCCAGTTGTCGGCCATTTCGATGGCTTCATCAAGCGTGGTTTTGGCGGCCTTGTAATACTTGGATTCTTTGACGCTGCTATTGTCGATCAGCTGCTGGCCCGCATCAACGGCTTTGGATAGCGCGCTCAACAGTTTGCGTCCAATAAGGGTGAGATCGCCGTCATTGCCGAGTTTGTCGATAAGCGCGTTTGCCTTGTCAAGCGATTCCTGCAAAGCAAGTTTGGAGTCTTCCAACGATTCGGCATTGTCGTCTGACTTGTTTTGACTCGTCCCATCATTGGATTGCGTTGAATTCGACGTGCCATCGGAGGTATCGCCGCCGCTTTGCGACTGCTGGTTCTTTTCGATTGTCTTCAGACTGCCGTTCAGGGAGTCAGTTGCGCTGTCCAATGTTTTGGAGACGAGATTGAGCTGCGTGATGGTGGCGTCCGCCTTACAGCCTTCCGTATCGACCGTGTTCTCTGCGCTGGTGGCCGCGTCCGCGAACGCGTCGATGATGTCGTTCACGCCGAGCGCACCACGGATCAATTTCTGCAGTTCGCTACCGTTTTCGGATGTGTCGAGCACGGCCTTACGGGCCGAGCTGAATTCCGCAAGCGATTGCCGGCATGTGTCCAACGCCTCCTGCCGTTTGTTGTGGTAGACGTACACTCCTACGCCGCATGCCACAGTGAGCGCCACGACCACGGAAAGGACAATCGGCCAGGTTTTGCGGGGATTGGAAGGCTGTTCAACGGCCTGATACTGATAATCCATATGCGTCCACCCCTTGCGAATCGACGGATGTCATCGTTCTTCGTCTTGTTAACCTCGCCTATTTTACGAGTCCGAAGATGGGAAAAACCTGAATGGACATCCCACGCACACCAACGAAGCGGGGTCGGGTCGGCATACCGTCTCTCCGCAGGCGTGCCGCGACCGCATATCCACCACGTCAAGCGATCCTTGTTCTCGCGCGCGTTCGCTGGCCATGTCGACGAAATCGACCGGCAGATGTCGTTCAGCGGCGATCTGTCGCACCGTCAATCCTGCCGCAACATCGCCGACGATACGTGTGACGATATCGCCCTGACCATTGTCCTGCGGGTCGGCCGTACGTGACGTGCGTCGCCAACCACGTGCAGGAATGCCGAACCGTCCTCTACCGTTCACCATATCAATCGCAATGATTGGAAGGCGATTACGGCGATGACGTAGGCCACGGCCAGACTCAGCAGAACGGAACGCGCCGCTGAGCAGCATACCGACACTCCACCCCAACTCGTTGGCGGCGAGCTTATCGGCGGCGGTGGTCAGACGGCATACGCACGCCGACGCGCGTATGCGTGCACGACTCCAGCAACGAGCCGTACCCGCCGTTAGATGGCAGGCTTCAGTATCGTGACGCCATGCGTTAGCGTCACCATGCAACGATAGGAACACACTATTCAATAGTGCATCATGAAAGCGTGACGTTGCCCTTGCGCAGGTGCCGTAAGACTCCGCGGACAAAGCAATGAGGCTTCCCCCGTGAGAAGGGAAGCCTCATATTCCATTCATTCTATTCAGCGATGATGACGCCGAATCACCGATCATCCTTTGGGAACAGCGCGTCGAAGGCATGTTCCATCACGGACTTACGGCGGATCACACCGACGAGTCTGCCATCACCATCCACCACCGGCAGTTTCTTGAACTGCTTCTTGGCGA
>ENA-OQIR01000067-OQIR01000067.1-human-gut-metagenome-genome-assembly--contig:-NODE-67-length-44256-cov-4.566770_pt1 | contig 44256 bp, 53 predicted proteins | sample MGYA00242580_ERZ504745 | MGnify/ENA primary metagenome ERZ504745 (study PRJEB26092, sample SAMD00036214) | human gut metagenome | host: Homo sapiens | study: EMG produced TPA metagenomics assembly of...
TCGGCTACGACGGTTACGACCGCAATCTCACCGAAGAGCAGAAGGCCGCGTTCCGCGCCGAAGGCCGCAAGCCGGCACTGCGCATCCGCATGCCCGACGAGATATCGCGTTCGACGATCTGATCCGTGGCCGCATCGAGTTCAAGGCCGGTTCCGTGCCGGATTACGTGATCGTGCGTCCGAACGGCGATCCGCTGTACACGCTGACCAATCCGGTCGACGACGCATGATGAACATCAACGTGGTGCTGCGCGGCGAGGATCTGTTGAGCTCGACCCCGCGTCAGATCGTGCTCTACCGTTACCTGATCGAGTTGGGTGTGGCTAAGGAAATGCCGCTGTTCGGCACATGCCGTACGTGATGGGCCAGGGCAACAAGAAGCTTTCCAAGCGCGATCCGGAATCCAACCTGTTTCTGCACCGCGACAACGGTTTCATTCGCGAGGGCCTGTTGAACTATCTGGCACTGCTGGGCTGGTCCATCGCCGCCGACCGCGACGTGTTCTCCATGGAAGAGATGATCGAGAAGTTCGACGTGCGTGACGTCAAGGCCAATCCGGCCCGTTTCGACATCGACAAGGCCATTTCCATCAACGCCGAACACATTCGCATGCTCGAACCGCAGGACTTTCTGAACCGTGCCGTGCCGTATCTGAACCGTGACGGCGTGGTTTCCGCTGATTCCTGGGATGCGCTGACCGACCGTGAGCGCGAAGTGCTGTCCGCTTCCGTGGAACTCGTGCAGCCGCGCGTGCGCCTGCTGGGCGAGGTTGCGGGCATGGTCGGCTCGCTGCTCTCCACCGAGGCTATATCGAGCCTGACGACGATGCAAGAAGCAGTTGAAGGATTCCGCTCCGGCGGTGCTCGACGCTGCCATCGCCGCGCTTTCCGCTGTCGATGAGGCTGATTGGAAGACCGACTTCCTGCATGAGACGCTGAACAAGGCGCTGATTGAGGATGGCGGTTACAAGCCGCGTCTGGCATTCGGCCCTGTGCGCGTAGCCATGAGCGGCCGTCGTGTGTCTCCGCCGCTGTTCGAATCCATGGAGATCGTCGGCAAGGAGATCACCGTCGCTCGCCTGCAGGGTTTGCGCGAGCACCTGTGATGTGCTGATTCGTGCGTTTGCATGATTGCATGACTATTGACCCGCTGGAATGTTTTGTTCCAGCGGGTTTTGTTGTTCTTGGGATGATGTTCAAAATGGTGGAAAATGGCGCGACACGCCGTGACTTGCGTACTCATGCGGATTCGCGTATATTTATCACTCGTTGCGGTTCACGGCTTAGCTGAGAATCACAGCAATAACTCAAGCCCCCGTCGTCTAGCGGTCTAGGACTACGCCCTCTCACGGCGCCAACACCGGTTCAAATCCGGTCGGGGGTACGACGGACAACTTTTCGAAGTTGCCACGCCTGCCAAATTGGGATGTGGTGTAATTGGCAACACAGCTGATTCTGGTTCAGCCATTCTTGGTTCGAGTCCAGGCATCCCAGCCAATGACCCTCGCAGATGCGAGGGTTTTTTGTTTTTCACAAGTATGTCTGCCAGTACAGCATAGTTCACGAAAATTGCACTACCCTAGGAAACATGACTGAATTGCAGAACGCAGCAAAAGCCGCGGCCACGCGACCGCGCATCCAACCGGCGGAAGAAGGCGACAATCGCCCGCTTTCCGTATCCACGCGACTGGGACGACTGCAATTCCACCAATCCGGCAAATTCCGGGTTTTGCAGCTTACCGACATTCAAGACGGGCCGAAAGTCAGCAAAGACACCGTCAAACTCATCGAAGCGTCGCTGGACGCCACACGGCCGGACATTGTTATCTTCACCGGCAATCAGATCGCAGGATACGATCCCGCATACGCGCAAACCACACGTAAACGCCGGTGGAGCGCGTCTGCCGAAACTGCGCGCGAGACCTCCTCATCCAAGTCCTCCGAGGCGTCCGAACGTTTCGAAGCCGCATTAGAACGCACCCGCACATCCGTGCGCGCCACCATCGAACAGCTCGTGCATCCGCTCGTCGACCGTAGCATTCCGTGGGCGGTGACCTTCGGCAATCATGATTTTCAGTGCGGGTTGGCAATGCGGAAATCGAAAGCATTTGCAGGGAATTTCCCGGATGCCTGAATCCTGATCCTACGGGAGAAGAGAGCAACGCTGAAAGCGCAGATTCTGCGGAAATCGTGGATTCCGCGAAAGGTACGGATTCTGCGCGACTTCAGGCGGAGCAATATTTGCCGAGCCAACGCGTGTTTGCCTGCGAGTCGGGAACATTCGCGTTGCCGGTTTCCGACGTGGATCGTACGACGTCCGTGCTTGGCCTGGTATTGCTGGATTCAGCGATTATGCACATTCCGGCGGGTACGGAAGTCCGTCCGCGGAGGCGTTGCGATTCCTTGCCAAAGTGCCGGGAATGATGGCCGCGCAATCGCAGGAACAGGTAGGATCGCACGAAACCGCGCAATCTCAGGAACAGGCGGTGCCGTGCATGGTATTTCAACATTTTCCGGTGCAACAGTATTACCAACTGTTGAAGCCGGCTGCGGCGAATGCGGCACGCGCGATCGAAGGCTACCGCAATTTCGCCGGAAAACACTACGTTTTGGACGAGGAGAAAACGCTTCCCGGCAGTTATTTGGGGGAGGGCATCAGCTGTCCCGATGCAGACAGTGGCGAATTTGCGATTTTGGAACAATACGGGTATTTCGCGATTTCCGCGGGGCATGATCACCGCAATGCGTTCGTTGGAACGGTACCTGTTCCGCAAAATTCCGATGATGCGCGGACGGTGAAGGTTTTGCCGAAGACGATTGACGGGCTGATGATGATCGCGTCGCCCACCAGCGGTTTCGGATCGTACGGTCCGGTGCCGCAGAAGAGGGCCGCACGTCTGATCGAGTTCGACATTCGACATCCGTACGAGCCGCGCACACAGCTACTGGAATACGGCGAATTGGTAGGCAAGCCGAGCGCGGGCAAGGCGTACGCATACGGTATGACCAGCGAGTCGAAGCCCGAATCCGAAGGTGTGGACCTGCTGCATAGGTCAACCTGGTGGAGCAAACTGCTGTCCTGGCTGCGCAAGTAAACGGCAATCGCGGCAAATGAAAACCGCAAATGAAAACCGTGCCTTGCATGCGTTGCAAAGCACGGTCGAAAAGCTTGCGAAGCCGTACGGTCATAAGACCGTAACTGCCTGTCAGCGGCCGGAAGAAGCCTTAATCAGGGCGTCAGTCAAATATTTGCCGGCAGCCATGACCAGCGGGGCGTAACGGCGTCCGGGATTGGATCCCATACGACCGTCCGGGCCGGAAATCGAAATTGCGGCAATCACCTGACCGGAAGCATTGCGAATCGGCGCGGAAATCGAGCATACGCCCTCATCGCGTTCGTTCACGGATTCGGCCCAACCGCGCTTGCGTACGGCGGTAAGTTTGGCCGCGGTGAACTTGGCGTGACGCAACCCCTGATGCAGACGTTCGGAATCCTCCCAAGCCAGCAGAATCTGGGCTGCGGAACCGGCTCCATCGACAGCATCGCACCAACCGGAATGGAATCGCGCAAACCGGACGCGCGCTCCACAGCGGCAATGCATACGCGCATATCGCCCTGACGGCGGTAAATCTGCGCGGATTCGCCGGTACGATCCAGCAACGTCTGCAAAATCGGCGCGGCTGCGGTCAGCAAACGATCCTCGCCGGCAGCTGCGGCCAATTCCGCAAAACGCGATCCAAGAACGAAACGACCATGCTGATCACGCAACACAAAACGGTGACGTTCCAACGCAATCGCCAGTCGATGCGCGGTCGGTCGGGCCAAGCCCGTCGAGGAAACCAGCTGCCCGAGCGTTGCCGGGCCGGATTCGAGCGCGTCAAGGATCTTGACGGTCTTGTCAAGCACACCCACACCGGAATGAATCTCGTTGCTTTGAGAAGACATCGTGCGGTGGTTTTCAGCTTGAAGCTCAGTCTCATTCGACTGCGATTCAGGCATGGCGGTGCTTGTATTCGAAGAAGTCATAAGAGGGATTATGCCATCTCACATATTGAAATGCAAAATGTACGCAATGTCGGACTGCGGTAAAGCAGAAATTTTTTAATTCTTACTCGGTAATGGAAAAGTTGGGAAAATGTTGAATTATCAACGATTATGTTGGCGCGTGCGGGGAAGTGCGGGGAAGTATGTCGCATTTCGCGTGTTTTGAGCGTGAATTGACATGAACTCAACGCATACATGATACGTGCGTTGCGTGCAAGTATCTCATATACCGGCATAGACACATTCGAACCAGACTCAAACACCATAGGCTTGTAGCACGAATAATGCGGGTTGGCAATACCCGCGAGGAAAAGTGAGGAAACTCGAGGAGGTCCCGCAATGGGAACGACATTGGCCGAGAAGGTCTGGGCCGATCATTTGGTACGCAAGGGCAGCGAGGGGGCTCCCGACTTGCTGTACATTGATCTGATGCTCATGCACGAAGTCACCAGTCCGCAGGCGTCGAAGGCTTGCGACTGGCCGGACGCAAGCCGCGTCACCTTGACCAGCTGATCGCAACGGAAGATCACAACACTCCGACTGCCAACATCGACCGCCCGAATCCGGATGAGATCTCCGCACTGCAGCTGAGCACGCTCGAAAAGAACTGCAAGGATTTCGGCGTACGTCTGTGCCGCTGGGAGACGCCGATCAGGGCGTGGTGCACGCGTTCGCGCCGGTGCTGGGTCTGACGCAGCCGGGCATGACGATCGTGTGCGGCGATTCGCACACTTCCACGCACGGCGCGTTCGGTGCCATGGCCATCGGCATCGGCACCTCCGAAGTCGAACATGTTATGGCAACGCAGACCCTGAGCCTGAAGCCGTTCAAGACCATGGCCGTGAATATCGAAGGTGAACTGCCGAAGGGTGTCACCGCAAAAGACATTATCCTTGCGATCATCGCAAAGATCGGCACCGGCGGCGGCCAAGGGCACGTTATCGAATATCGCGGCGAAGCCATCAAAAAACTGTCGATGGACGCACGCATGACCATCTGCAACATGTCAATTGAAGCAGGCGCCCGCGCCGGCATGATCGCACCGGACGAAGTGACGTTCGAATACCTGAAAGGACGCCCGCACGCACCGGAAGGCGAAATGTGGGACAAGGCCGTCAAATACTGGAAGACGCTGAAAACCGACGACGACGCCGTGTTCGACAAGGAAGTGACCATCAAGGCTGAAGACCTCGAACCGTACGTGACTTGGGGCACCAATCCGGGCCAAGGCATCAAAATCTCTGGCGTGGTGCCGGATCCGGCCTCGTTCAATGACGAAACCGAGCGTACTGCGGCCGAGCGTGCCATCGCCTACATGGCTTGACGCCGGGCATGCGCATCAAAGACATTGCCGTGGATACCGTGTTCATCGGCTCCTGCACCAACGGACGCCTTGAAGATCTGCGCGTGGCCGCCTCCATTATGAAGGGGCATCACAAGGCCGAAAACATTCACCGCGTGCTCGTGGTGCCGGCCTCCTCTCGCGTGCGTTTGCAGGCGGAAAAGGAAGGACTCGACAAGATATTCAAGGACTTCGGTGCCGAATGGCGTAACGCCGGCTGCTCAATGTGCCTGGGCATGAACCCCGACAAGATGGTGGCCCGCGAACGTTCCATTTCCACGTCAAACCGCAACTTCGAAGGCCGTCAGGGCAAGGGGTCGCGCACGCACTTGGCATCGCGGCAGTCGCCGCAGCAACCGCCATCCGCGGTACCATCTCGTCTCCGGCCGACCTGTGAATCCTAGGAAATCCCTGTTTTTCGGATTCCGGAAAATCGTAAGTGATGTCGAATCTTGAGAATTATTGATCTGAAGAAGTTTCGAATCCTTGATAAATCCGGAATCCTTGAAAAACTTGATTTTCTGGCATCCTGTGAATCGTAAATCGAAAGAAATGTTGAAATGGAAAAACTGACTACTCTTACCGGCGTGGCCGTGCCGCTTCGCCGCTCCAACGTCGATACCGACCAGATTATTCCCGCCGTGTTTTTGAAGCGCGTGCAGAAGTCCGGTTTTGACGACGCGCTGTTCTACGCATGGCGTCGCGATCCGGAATTCGTTCTCAACCAGCCGGAATACAAACAGGGCAAGATTCTCGTGGCCGGGCCGGATTTCGGCATCGGCTCTTCGCGTGAACATGCCGTGTGGGCGCTGCACGATTACGGTTTCCGCGTGGTGATTTCGTCTCGTTTCGCCGACATTTTCTACGGCAACACCGCAAAGAACGGCGTGCTGGCTGCGATTATGCCGCAGGAATCCGTTGAGCTGCTGTGGAAGCTGCTCGACGAGGAGCCGGGCCGTGAAATGACCGTGAGTCTGGAAGATCGCACGGTGACGTGCGGCGACGTGACGCTGCCGTTCGAGGTGAACGACTACACCCGCTGGCGCTTGATGAACGGCTACGACGATATCGATCTGACGTTGCAGTATGAAGACGATATCGTGGCATACGAGAAGATGCGTGCCGAAAAGTTCCCGTTCAAGCCGAAGACGCTGCCGGTCAAGCGCGAACCGGAGCAGACGATCGCTTCCGCACGCGAAGGCGAATACCCGGATTGGCAGGGTCCGCTTGCCGATCGCGGCATTATCTGAGTTGGCGTCTGGCTAGCTGCGCGGGCTGTTTGTGCGGGGTGATTCCTCCAGTGGGTGGAGGTTTTGGGACTTTGAGACGGTCCGTAGCGGGAGGATTCTTCCAGTGACTGGAGGAATTGGGACGTCGGGATTGCCGATTATGTGAGATTTGCGCGGGTTTTGCATATAAGACGCGCTATGGTGGGCTTATTGGTTTGCGCTTTCGTAGCTTTCGGAGAGAAATATGAGTCAGGGTTTCGCGCCGTTTTATGATGTCAATCGCACGTATGAAGACAATTATTTGCAAGGGCCGTTTGGCGCGTTTGCCGAAGCGCTGAAGCTGATTCGTCTGATTCTGCAGATTCGGTCGCTCCTGTTGCTGCGGCTGCGTCCAATTCTTCCAGTGAAGATCAGACTGCCCATGTTGTTCAGGCTCAAGCTCAGGAATTCCTTGGTTTTCGCGTGAATCTGCCGTTCGGCATTCCGGCAGGTCCACTGCTGAACGAGCGTTTCACTACGGCTGCCTTCCGTATGGGTTTCGATTTGGCCGTGTATAAGACGGTTCGCTCCCGCGCATGGGGCTGCAATGCGTTCCCGAACGTGCTTGCCGTGCATCCGAGGAATGCTGACGGTTCACTGGTTCCCGGCAGTGCCGAACTTGACGAGGGTGTGCTTGCCGACACCCGCTATGAGCTTCCGATTTCGATTTCCAACAGTTTCGGCGTTCCCTCCCGTGATCCGGACGAGTGGCAGCCGGATATGCAAAAGGCGATCGCGGCGGCCGGCGATGGTCAGCTGCTGGTGCCGAGCTTCCAAGGTTCCCGCGTGGAAGGCATGGATCGCGAGGCATACATTGCCGATCACGTCACCACCGCGCATTTGGTTGCCGAAACTGGCGCTGGCCTGATGGAAATGAACACCAGTTGCCCGAATGAGGGGCATAATCGTCTGCTGTGCCACGATCCGCATTTGGTTGGCGAGATTACGGAAGCAGTGAAGAACGAAATCGGCGATCGTCCGCTGATTGTGAAGCTCGCATACATTCCGAACGATGCCGATCTGGAGATCATGGTGCGGGAAACCGCCGGTCATGGTGCGGTGCAGGCTTTTCCACGATCAACACGATTTCCGCGAAACTGGTGGATGCGAACGGCAATCAGGCGTTGCCTGGTGTGGGTCGTGACCGTTCGGGCGTGTGCGGCAATGCGATTCGTGGCGCCGGTCTCGATATGGTCGGCCGTTTGAGTGCGATTCGTGAGAAGTTGGGGCTTGATTTTGCGATCGTCGGCGTGGGCGGTGTGATTCGTCCGGAAGATTACAAGGCGTATCGTGAGGCTGGTGCGAACGCGGTGATGAGTGCACGGGTGCCATGTGGGACGCTCATCTGGCTCAAGACATTAAAGCTTCGTTGTGATCGTTGTGATTACGGCTCCATCTGTGGCTGATTTGTGATTTGGCGTCCATTCTTCCCAGTGACTGGAGGTTTTTGGACGCTGAGGTGCGGTTTGGCGGGGTGATTGTTCCAGCGACTGGGGAAATCTTCCCGCTGAGATGGCTGTTTGTGGGTGGAATGTTCCAGTGACTGGAAGTTTTGGACGAAAGTCGAACGAAATTGGGAGACACTGCGCTGAACGCGGCATTTCACGAGCCCACTACATGCCTTATGGCAAACTGAAGGTTAGTGTGTTTCAAGCTTGAACCGTGTAAGGGAAGCGAAAGAGGTTGAGCGTGTCTGACAATAACAACGACATTCTGCACGTCGAAGGTGGCAAGCCGCTGAACGGCACCATCAAGGTGCGTGGCGCGAAGAACTTCGTGAGCAAGGCCATGGTGGCGGCGCTGCTCGCCCCGGGCACGTCCGTGTTGAAGAATGTTCCGGAGATTCGCGACGTGCATGTGGTCTCCGATCTGCTGCGCCTGCATGGCGTGGACGTTACGGTGGACGGCGATCATGGCGTGGTCACGATCGACGCCACGAATGTACAGCTTGCTGACGTGGCCGACGTGGATACGCTGTCCGGCTCGTCGCGCATTCCGATCCTGTTCTCCGGTCCGCTGCTGCACCGTTTGGGTGAAGCGTTCATTCCGGCTCTCGGCGGATGCAATATCGGCGGTCGTCCGATTGATTTCCATCTGGAAACGTTGCGCAAGTTGGGTGCTAACGTCGATAAGGAACATAAGGACGGCATTCATATCACCGCTCCGAACGGCTTGCATGGCGCGAAGATTCATCTGCCGTACCCGTCGGTAGGCGCTACCGAGCAGACGCTGCTTGCCGCAGTGCTTGCGGAAGGCAAGACGGAACTTTCCGGCGCTGCCACCGAACCTGAGATCATGGATTTGGTGTGCGTGCTGCAGAAGATGGGTGCGATTATTTCCGTGGATGTGGATCGTACGTTCCGTATCGAAGGTGTGAAGGAGTTGAAAGGTTACACGCACACCTCGCTGACCGACCGCATCGAGGCCGCTTCTTGGGCTTCTGCGGCATTGGCCACGCATGGCGACATTTTTGTCAAGGGTGCCACGCAGCCTGAAATGATGACGTTCCTGAACGTGTTCCGCAAGATCGGTGGTGAGTTCGACATCACCGATAACGGCATTCGTTTCTGGCATCCGGGCGGCGATTTGAAGCCGGTCGCAATCGAAACTGATGTGCATCCGGGCTTCATGACCGACTGGCAGCAGCCGCTGGTGGTGGCGTTGACGCAGGCGAAGGGCCTGTCGATCGTACACGAAACGGTGTATGAGAATCGTTTCGGTTTCACGAAGCCACTGGTGCAGATGGGTGCCACGATTCAGCTGTATCGCGAATGCCTTGGATCGTTGCCGTGCCGTTTCCAGCAGCGCAATTACAAGCATTCCGCGGTCATTTTCGGACCGACCCCGTTGACCGGCCGCGATATTGACGTGCCGGATCTGCGCGGTGGCTTCAGCCATCTGATCGCCGCATTGACGGCGAAGGGTCCGTCCAACGTGCAGGGCATTTCGCTGATTGACCGCGGTTACGCTGATTTCCGTGGCAAGCTCGAAGCTCTCGGCGCAGATTTCGACTGATTTGTTGCCTGATTTAGCTGATATAGCTTGATTGGCTTGGTAAGGCCGGTGTTCGCAACAGTGGACACCGGCCTTTTGCTTACATATTGCCGTTACGTGTGTATTGCCGTTGCTCGCTTTCAAAAAGCATAGTAATTCAGTGTGCAAATTGTTGAGCTTAATTTATGGGTTATGGCACGTAATAGTGATGCAATAGTGTCATTGTTTTTGAAAATAATGACTATTTCGGCAGAGATTCTTTCGGAATAGCACTATGATTGTCGATATTGAATGGCGTTTGCAACGATGTGAACAGCCAGAAGTCCTCATCGTTATTGTGTGTATTGCATGTTTGTCCCCGTGTCTCGGGTGGGGGTGAATTACTTGTAAATAAAGCATTTTTGCGGCAAAAGGGGGTATTCTGCTTATGAGAGAGGGCGCAACTGCAGGGGTGTATCAACGATCTCAGTGACGCTGTGGAGGAATCCGCGGCCACTGAAGTGGCGTAAGCCTACAGACATAGGCAGTTGGGGGCTGAGCTGAAGAGTGGTGACGCAAATGAAGCGGCGTTGCCCAGGCTCACAAAGACGGAAAACGGCGGAACGGGTGGAAGGTGAATCGGCCCCTGGTTCCGCCTTTTCATATATTCGCTTCGTATATTCCGCGTTTTTTGTATTTCGTGTGTGCGTCGTGCATGAGCGCAATCGCCCCAACCAAGCGGAATGGGTGGTGGCAGAATGGAACGCATGGCATCCAAAGGAAAACCCTCGCCGCGTTCCGCGGTCAAACCGTTAAGCGACGAACAGGTCGCAAAGCTCGCACAGCATCACCATCTCGTTGATCCAACCCATGATTTTCCATGCGGGCCACGCAAAGCCAACACCGCGGAAATCGAAGCGCAGAATCCGAAAGCGACCCACCGACTGCTCACCGGATGCGACATCGTATTCCGTAATCGCACCAAACTCAAGGCGTGGGGCATCGAACATGTGCCGGAAACCGGTCCATTCATCACCGCGGCCACGCACGTCACCATGTTCGACGTGTTCGTGCCCATGATCTCCATATTCCACCAAGCCGCCGCCCGCGTTATATGGCCAAAGCCGAAATGGCCTCGTGGCCGCTGATTGGCAAATGGTTCCAGCTGGTAGGCATGCAGCCCGTGCAACGACGTGCTGGCAAGGCGAAAGCCATCGAGGAGACCTCCGTGGAAATCCTCACCTCCGGCCGACCCCTAACCGTATGGCCGGAAGGCACGGTAACGCGCGACCCGCAGAAATGGCCGATGAGCATGAAAAACGGCGTGGGTGTGATCGCACTTGAGGCCTCACGCCGACTCGGCTATCAGATTCCGCTGTATTGCGCGGTAACGTGGGGTGCGGCAAGCATCAACCATTGGTGGCCGTGGCCGCGTAAAAACGTGGTCATGTGCTACGACGAGGCGCTTGATTATGCGGATCTGCTCGCCGATTGCGATTCCTGGGGTGAGGAAGTGCCGGAAGATCTCGCCAACGAACTCACTCGACGCATCCGCGTACGCATGACCGAAGTCATGGCCGAAATCCGCGGCGAACAAGCCCCCGACGGATATTGGGATTATCGCACGATGAGCCGAGTGAAGGACTGAATCGAAAAAAAGACCGAACACTCGATTGCTGAAATGAAGTAATCGAAATACTGCCGGCCGATTGCGCGTACGTGTTGCGCGTATTGCGGTATGCATCGCGGTGTGCGTAGCCGGCGGTAGCATAAGGAAAGCAATTTTTGAGCCAAGACTCCGGACTATGAATGGTGCCTGGAGCAATGCAAGGAGCAAATATGACGAACGTGACGGTACTGGGCGCAGGAGCTTGGGGAACCGCTTTCGGTCAGGTGCTTGCCGATGCAGGCAACAATGTGACCATGTGGGCCATCGAACCGGAGATCGTGGAAGGCATTCGCGACCACCATCACAACGGTGTTCGCCTGCCCAGCGTGAAAGTGCTGCCAAGCAACATGACTGCCACCGGCGACCGTGCCGAAGCCGTAGCCAACGCCGACATTATCATCGTGGCCATCGCGGCGCAGTTCGCACGCGTCGCGCTCGCCGAATTCAAAGAGCTCATTCCCGAAACCGCGCTTGTGGCATCCCTGATGAAAGGCATTGAACGCACTACCGGCAAGCGCATGGACGAAGTCGTTATGGAAACGCTCGACCTGCCGGCCGACCGCTTCGCCGCCATTTCCGGACCGAACCTGAGCAAGCAGATCGCCGACCGCGAGCCGGCCGCAACCGTGGTTGCCTGCGAAAATCTCGACAATGCACGCAAGATCGCAGCCGCCTGCACCACCGACTATTTCCGTGCGTTCGTAACCCGCGACGTAATCGGCTTGGAAATGTGCGGATCGCTGAAGAATGTGGTGGCGCTCGCCGTGGGCATGGCCCGCGGCGCCGGCTACGGCGAAAACACCGCCGCCATGATCGAAACCCGCGGTCTGGCCGAACTGACCGCCCTGGGAGAGGCGGCAGGCGCCGATCCGAAGACGTTCGCCGGTTTGGCGGGCGTGGGCGATCTGATCGCCACCTGCGGATCCCCGTTGAGCCGCAACTACACGTTCGGCTCCAACCTGGCAAGGGCCTGAGCGTTGAGGAAGCCACCAAGGTGAGCAACGGCGTGGCCGAAGGCGTGCCGACCACCGATGCGGTAGTGGCGCTCGGCAAGCAGTATGGCGTGCCCACGCCGCTCGCCACCGCCATGAGCACGTGCTTTCCGATGGCATCTCCTGCGCGCAAATGCTGTCCGAACTTTTCGGCGAAGGCATCAGCGAAGAATAATCTTTCCGCAATATCGCAATTGCAAATAAGACCGCACTTTCAGGTGCGGTCTTTTTTATTTTTTCGAGACATGCGATTGCGTAAAACGTCAATCGGAATTTGTTAATCGTCAATCGCCATATATTCGGCAATAATAGTAAATCTGTATAAAAATAGTCTAATCGTAATTAGTCTAATCGTAATTAGACAAAGCGCTTAAGCTCGGTTTTTCAGGCTGCAATCGCATCATTCCAACGTTTGATTCCGTATTCTATGATTCATGAAAATAGGACATGAGCGACGGGCGTGTGTAATCATGGTTCGTCGCGTGTGGCTGTGGGGTGCGGTTTGTATACTGAACTGCGATATTGCGAACGTGCGATATCGCAGGCGAACAGTAGTGCAAACCGGCGCGATATTGCGAGAACAAACAGTATTGACAGACGGTATTGGGCGCGTGTGCGTTCAACGGACCAATTTATGGAGCATAAGACAAAGATGGCAAAACAGCGCATTGTGGTGATGTATGGCGGCAAAGCCGACGAGCATTCGATTTCCTGCATCTCTGCGGCGGGCGTGTTGCGCGCGTTGGATACTGACAAGTTCGAAGCCATTGAGGTGGGAATTACCAAGAACGGCGAGTGGATCGTAGACGGCGAGGATCCGCGCAAGTGGAACATGAGCGAAGGTATGCCGACGGTGGAGAAGACGGATTCCTCCAAAGATGTGGTGCTGGATGTGGCACTCGGTCAGGATGGTTTCTTCGCTCGTGAAGATGACGGCACGTTGACTTCGCTTGGCCACGTGGACGCCGTGCTTCCGGTATTGCATGGTCCGTACGGTGAGGATGGCACGATTCAGGCCTGTTCGAAATGATGAACGTGCCGTACGTTGCTGCGGTGTGCTCGCTTCCGCCGCGTGCATGGACAAGCATTATACGAAGGTTTTGCTGGCTGCGGCCGGTATTTCCGTGGCTCCCGGCATCACGTTGGATGCGCGCGATTATGATGCCGCTTCCGAATTCGCCGCAGACGCGGACGAGATGCTTGCCGCGGTGCAACAGGCCGGATTGCAGTACCGCTGTTCGTGAAGCCGTCCCGCGCCGGTTCCAGCTTCGGTGTGACCAAGGTCGAACATGAGGCGATGCGGCCGAGCTTGCCGCCGCCGTGTTCGAAGCGTCCCACCATGATTGGCGTGTGCTCGTGGAACAGGGAATCGACGCACGCGAAATCGAATGCGCCGTGCTCTGCCCGAAGGCCGGCGAGGCTCCGCAGGCCAGCTGGCCGGGCGAAATCGTGCTTGACAAGCGTGCCGAGGGCGACGACCAGTTCTATGATTTCGACAGCAAATACATGAACTCCGACGCAAGCCATGTGGAAGTGCCCGCAAGTCTGCCGGAAGAAACCCTGAACCGTGTGCGCGAAACCGCCAAAAAAGCGTTCATCGCGGTCGACGGCACCGGCCTGAGCCGCGTCGATACCTTCGTGACGGCCGACGGCGAAGTGATGGTCAACGAAATCAACACCATGCCGGGCTTCACCCCGATTTCCATGTATCCCAAGGCATGGGAGGCGACCGGCGTGAACTACACCGACCTGATCACCATGCTGATCGAAGGCGTGCTGCGCTGATTTCGAGTGTGTGGCGGCTCCGCGTCCGATCGTAGTGCTTGCCATGTGATCCTTTTCGTTGCGGACGCTTATGGCGACGGTCGTGAGATTGTAAGCTGATATTCAGCATTCCTGTACTAAGGTGCTGAGTATCAGCATTTTCATATATGCACTTCCGTGCACGTCGTCGCAAAGGCAGATATGACGTTTCCGCAGTACCCCCAATATCCGCAGCGGCCGCAACAACCGCAGCCGCGGCAGAATCCGCAACAACCATCCCAATATCAGCAATATCCGCAACAACCGCAGTATCCGCAGCCGCAAGCCAATCCTTATGAACTTTGGCTCAGGCGCGTGAAAAGCGTGTTCTCCCGCATCGGCGGAAGCATGTGCCTGATGGTGGTGATCTGGTATGCGCTTGCAACGGTGCTTTCCAGCGTGCTCTATCAGGTACTGCACACCACGAATCTGCCGAATTGGGCGGCGTATGTGGCATCGGATGTCCCTTTGTATCTCGTGGCCATGCCGCTCGCGGTACTGATCATGGGCAAATCGTCGGTCATTGCAACACGCAAGTTCGACATGAAACCGAGCCAATTCTTCAAACTGCTGGTCATGTGCTTCCCGCTCATGTATGCGGGCAGCCTTATCGGCAATATGCTGTCGTCGCTGCTCTCCGGAGGCAACGCCAGCAATTCGGTAAGTGACCTGGCCATGCAATTCGACGTGTGGAACGTGGTGTTCCTCGTGATTCTCGGACCGTTGTTCGAAGAATGGATCTTCCGCAAGGAACTCATCAGCCGCACGCGCAAATACGGCGAAAAAACCGCGATTGTGTTCTCCTCGCTGTTCTTTGGCTTGGTGCACATGAACCTGTTCCAATTCTTCTACGCATTCGCATTGGGGCTTGTGTTCGGCTACGTGTACGTGCGTACCAGCAAACTGCGTTATTCGGTGGTCATGCACATGTTCGTCAACTTCATGGGCGGTGTGGTCGCGCCGTGGGTGGTGAAGAACATTGACATCGACAGCCTGATGAACGTGCTGACAAGTGCGGAAAACGGCGACGGAACGGCCATGATGCAGTGGATAGATCAGAATGCGACGGGAATGATGATATTCGGCATCTATATGCTGCTGTATTACGGTCTGATCATTGCGGGTGTCGTGCTGCTTATTCGTGAACGTAAGAATTTTGAATTCTATACCGCGCCCGAAGAATTGCCTCGCGGCGTTCGCACGGGCACGGCAATAATGAACGTCGGTGTAATTACTTACATTGTAGTGACGGTTATTATTACGGCAATCAATCTAATGATGTAATAATTTCAGCATAAAAAAGTGCCGCATGTGGAATACTGCATGCGGCACTTTTTATGTATGGGCCAATCGCGATTTCCTCTGTTCGCGAGGAGATCACGATTCCTCGTTAATGGCGCGATTCTCAAGAAAATCAGCATTGGCGATGGAACGTGCCACGACGTTGATCATGTCGGAAAGTAACAATCCCGGCTTGGCAAACGCGCACACTTCGGCATTGATGCCGTAAGGGGAGTAGCCGGTCAGCCTCACTTTCGGAGGGAAGCGCGGATCAGCCAAATCGGCGGTGTCGCGCTGCACGGCCTCCACCACCTGACGGGTCATCTCGTCGATGTCAGTGCCGGCCTTGGCGGTGAACGGCACGCGAACCATCATCTCATTGGACGGATTGAGTTTTTCCAGCGACGCGGTGTTCAGAATCGAATTCGGAATGATTTTGATATTGCCGTTGCGCTCGCGCACCACGGTCTGACGCCAGTTGATGTCTTCGACCACGCCATCGGTGCCCGCAACGTTTACCAGATCGCCCGGCTGGATCACACGGCCAAGCATCAGACCGAAACCGCCGATGATGTTCGCGATCGTATCTTTCATACCGAGCGACACCGCAAGACCGCCGATGCCGAGCGCGGTGAAAATCGTGGTCGGATTAATGCCGAACACAGGCTGCAGCACAGTGCCCACAGCCAACGTCCACACCACCGCACGCAGAATATTGATGAAAATCGAAGCGTTCGGCACTTGCGAACGGTCCAGCACCTTGCTCACGATTCGGGTGAGCAGTTTGTCGATAACGGCCGCGAGTACTGCGATGACAATCAGCAGAATGATTTTTCCGGAATTGGTTCTCAGCCAATCCACAACGATTCCAATCGGTTCCATGGTGTTCTGGAGCGTCCCTTCATAAGTTCGATTCGCAAGTATTACTGGTGCGCGACTTGCGTTCACTGCACCTGCGATGTGTGTTCGCAACTTGCGTTCGCACATATCCTACAGTGTGTGGCTGAGTCGGTTTGAGCGTGGGCGTGCGGGGAGCACGTGCGAACATTTGGGGGAATGCGCGTGGTGACATGTGGTCGGAACTGCGGACGGGCTAGAGTTGAGGCATGGGCAATGTTGTGGATTATGTGCGCCGCGAGTTTCGCGGGTTCGGCGAATTGGCGTTCAGCAATGTCGATTCCTTGGTGCTTTCCGAGCTTTCCTACATGCGATTGCTGGGTTTGGTTCCAGTATTCGGCGAGGCCAAGTCGGTGGCGACCGTGCCGATTCGTGAATTGCTGCGCGCCGAAAGCTACGATGAGATGTTTGTTTCGAATTCCTCTGAAATGAACGATTATCGGCTTTCGATACTGCGTGCGGTTTGCGAATCGCCGCGATTCCGCGGGTTGCGGGTGGGGGAGTATGCCGAACGTTTGGATGAGGGCGAGCAGCAGCAATTCGCTGCGATGACTTTCGATTTGGGTGCTGATTTCGGCTTATATGTTGCATTCCGTGGCACTGATGGCACGCTCGTCGGTTGGAAAGAGGATTTCAATATGGCGGTGCGCTGCCCAGTGCCGTCGCAAGAATCGGCATATCGATATGCGGACTCGATTTTGGATAGGACGGAACGTTTCCTTTCGGCGAAGGAATCGCCCGGCATTATGCTCGGCGGGCATTCCAAAGGCGGCAACATGGCGGTATATGCGGCCATGCAAATCACGCAAAGCGATATTGAAGCGACCAACGAGCGTGCGCAACGGCTCGGACTGCTGCCGGCGCTCGGCGGAAGCGTGCCGGGACGCAACTGCAGAATCTCCCGCATTTTCTCGCATGATGGGCCTGGAATGTCTCAAGTCATGGTGCATAGCCGCGCATATCAGGCAATCGCGGCACGAATCGACAAAACCGTGCCGGAATCCTCCATCATCGGCATGCTGTTGCAATCGCAAATCAAACCAACCTTCGTCAAAGCCGACGCCATAAGCATTCTGCAGCATATGGGATCGAGCTGGCAGGTGACGCAATCCGGCGAATTCGAGCGGGCAGGCGAGTTGACAAGCGGTGCGCAACTCATCGGCAAAACCATCGACGGATGGTTCGACCGCGTAAACCAGGAACAGCGCGAGCGGGCCATCAACCAGATATACGACATCTTCGCAGCAGCAGGGTACGGTAATATCGCTGATTTGGTGGCGAATTGGACGGATTCGCTGCCGAAAATCGTGGCGGCCGCCAGGGGCACCGACGTTGAAACGCGCGAGCTCATCAAAGATGTGCTCAAGGCGATTCCGGCCAGCGCAGCGAAAGTCGCTGTCGGTGAACTGCGCAACGACAAGGAGGGGGATGCGTGATGGGCAACATTATTGACTATGCGCGCACGGAAACGCGCAGTTTCGAAGCATTGCCATTCCGCGAAGCCGACGCATTGGTGTTGGCGCAGCTTTCGTACGACGAAGTACCGGAATGCGTGCTGCTATTGGACGATTTGGTGGCGAAATACGGTACGTTGCAGGCGCGTGCGAAACAATTCGACATTCGGCGTCCGATCGCATCGTTGCGTATGTTGCGCAAGCCCCCGTTTGGCGGTGTGACGATTGCGCGTGCCGATGACGAGCTGAACCATGACAAGCCCGTGGCCGACCATGATGTGGAGAACGTAGGATTGGTCGATCCGCAGGTGACGCACGACTTCTACCATGCTGTGGCGGCGAATCCGCGGTTTTCCGACGTTGAGATGAGTGCGTACTGCGAGCAGTTCGATGGTGGTGCGCAAACGCAGTTCGCGGCGGTGACTTTCCGGCTGCCGTCGGGAACGCTGGTTGTGGCGTTTCGAGGCACCGATGATTCGCTGGTCGGATGGAAGGAAGACTTCAACATGGCCTTCCAATACCCGGTTCCAGCACAGGTTTCCGCAGCTGAATACCTGAAAAAGTCGCCTCGCTGTGGGATGGGCCGATACTGCTGACTGGTCACTCCAAAGGCGGTAATCTGGCCGTATATGCGGCCATGAACGCCGAAGACGAGATCAAGGTCGAATTGAACGCATCTACTCGCTCGACGGGCCGGGTTTCCCCGAGGAAGTGGTGAAAAGCTTCGAATATGCGAGCGTGAGCGATCGCATTGTGAAAATCGTGCCGGACTCCTCGGTGGTGGGCATGGTGCTGGAAACCCCCGAACGTTGTGTGGTGGTGAAATCCGACGTGGATGGCATCATGCAGCATTTCGCCTTCTCGTGGCAGATGCACGGGGGTGAATTCGCCAAGGCCGAAGACGTGGCCGATAGTTCCGTGGTGTTCAACAAGTCACTGAACGGCTGGCTTGCGGGACTTTCCAAAGAACAGCGAGAGCATGCGGTCGACGCGCTGTTCTCCGTGCTCGAGGCTTCCGGAGCGGGCAGTATTTCCGCGATTGTGGCGGCCGGGCCAAAGGTGATTCCCGAAATGCTCGGCACATATGTTGGCTTGAGCGGTGAGGATCGACGCAACATCAATCAGGCGCTGGTGATTCTGTTGCAGGCGGCGCTCGCGCGCAACCCGAAGGTGCAACGCAAGTAGGGCGCGGGCGGGTGCCGTGGGTGGCGTGCATATGCGACGTGCGTGACGTGCGCGACGTAAGTATGGTACTGCCGGCTGCGTTGTATTTGTAAATTCGTATGCGACATTCGGTGAAAAATGGTCTAGACAACTTGTACAATAAAACGTGGTTATGAGGCAACGTGACTAATTATCAGGGGGTACTGATGCCACGACCACGTAGGGATTCGGAAATCCTGCCAGCGAAAGATCGTCTTGAAAACGCTTTCTGGGAGCTGCTTTCGGAACGCGAGTACAACAAAATCACTGTCACCGACATCGTGCGCACGGCGGACGTGAATCGCAATTCCTTCTACTACCATTTCTCCGGATTACCGGAACTGGCCGATTCCGCCATTCTGCACGCCGTCGAAAACACGCCAATGCCGGGTGTGCCAGGGCGAGATTTCGATCCTGACACCGAATGGCGCAAGCACGTCACCGCGCTGATGCGTGACCCCGAACAGCGCCAGCGTCTCGACCGATTGGCATTGCTTGCCGGTCCGCACAGCTCACCGGAACTCGTTTCGTCGCTGAAAGAATTCGGGCGTTTGGCCATGATTTCCGTGCTTGGACTGGATGCGGACCATCTCGATCTGAAAACCGATCTTATGCTCGACTTCACTGTCGGAGGTATGTTGGCGGTGTTGCAGCGCTGGCCGAAGTTGCATGAGAAACTGCCACTCGACACCGTATTCAACGAGGACGTCGCCGTGCTTGCGGCGGGCATGTTCATGTCGATGTCAAAAGCGGACATGCTTGAATATTGGCGCAGAATCTTCAGCAACGGTTTCGTGCCCGGCATGGAGGCCGCGCAGCGCAATCGACTGAGGGAAGCCGGGGAAGTCGAGGAAGCTAAAAGGACTGTCGAATAATACCGTTACATGACACCCTGCCCGCGATTGTGACAAAGCAGTGGTAGAAACGAAAGTGTTGCACGTTCGCCGCCATGCGGTGAATTCGCGATTGACTGACTGAATTGAGCCGGGCGCGGGCGTGCATGATATATGCGTCAGAAGTACGACAGTACGACAGGGAGGTTGTTCATGATCAACGAAGCCTACAAGGCCATGCTTGGCGGAAAGTCCGTGATCCGCGAGCTGAGTGAATACGCGACCGCGCGTGGCGCCGAAATCGGCTACGAGAATGTGTTCGACTATTCGCTGGGCAATCCAAGCGTGCCCTGCCCGCAAAGCTTCACCGACGAAATGATCGCCCTGTATAAGGATGCGGAACCGGTCGCACTGCACGGATACTCGCCGTCGCTGGGTATTACCTCAGTGCGCACGGCCATTGCGGAAAGCCTCAACCGCCGCTTCGACATGGACTATACGGCCGACTACATCTTCCCGACCACGGGTGCGGCCGGAGCACTGGCCCACGCGCTGCGCGTGGTGACCAAACCGGGCGACGAAGTTATCACGTTTGCCCCATACTTTCCGGAATACCAGCCGTACGTCAACGGAACCGGCGCGCACCTGACCGTAGTGCCGGCCGACACCGAAAACTTCCAGATCAATTTCGACGCATTCGAACAGGCGTTGAACCCGGAAACCGCAGCGGTGCTCATCAATACGCCGAACAATCCTTCCGGAGCCGTCTATTCCGCCGAAACGCTGACTCGACTGGCTGAAATACTGCGGGCCAAGCAGATTGAATACGGGCATGACATCTTCCTGATCTCCGACGAACCGTACCGCGAAATCGTATTCGACGGGGGTGTGCAGTCGTATCCGAGCAAGTTCTACGACAACACGCTTTCGTGCTACTCGTACTCCAAGTCGCTGTCGCTGCCGGGCGAGCGCATCGGCTATGTGGCGGTGAACCGGCGTGCCACCGACGCCGAACTGATCGTGCCCATGTGCGGCCAAGTCAGCCGCGGAACCGGACACAACTGCCCAGGATCCAGCGTGCAGCTGGCCGTGGCCAAGGTGGTGGATGAGACCAGCGACCTTTCCGTGTACGAAAAGAACATGAACCTCTTGTACGACGCGCTGGTACGCCTCGGATTCGACGTAGTACGACCGGGCGGTACGTTCTACATTTTCCCGAAGGCGCTTGAGGAGGATGCGAACGAGTTCTGCATGAAAGCCAAGGACTACGACCTGATTCTCGTTCCGTCCGACAGCTTTGGCGTGCCCGGCTACTTCCGCATGGCGTACTGCATCGACACGGAGAAGGTGGAGCGTTCCATCGCCGCGCTCGAAAAGTTTGTGCACGAAGTCTACGGCCGCTGAGTTCCTGACTGGAACCTCTGACTGGAGCAATCCGGACGCAAATATGCTAAGGGCGTGTATCTGCCTTATATATGGCAGATGCACGCCCCTGTTCGGAGCTATCTCGCTTATATATGGCAGTTCGGTTGGCTAAAACCTGCCAAATCGTACCCTCGAAGTGCTGTTTCGCCGAGAGCGTCTGCCATGTATAAGCGAAATAGGCGTTCTTAAGCTGTGTGGAGTGTCCGTTTCTGCAGAATCGGACACTCATGGGCTGGTTTTGGGTGTGTAGTTGTCCGATTCTGGTGAATCGGACACATTTGGACCGGTGGATGGCGGATTAGGAGGCCTGGGTTGCGGTTTGGGCTGCCGCGGTTGCGGCCACGGTTGCTGCATAGGCGTTCAGCGCTTCGATGGCACGGTCGACCATTTCGTCGACGCTGCCTTCGATGGAGATTTCCACGCCGTTCTCTTCGGAGGCGAGCGGCTCAAGAATGGCGAACTGGCTTGGCAGTAGCGCGGGTGGCATGAAATGTCCCTTGCGTTCGCTGAGCCTCTGCTGAATGAGCTCGTGGCTGCCGTTGAGATGAATGAAGAATGTGGCACGTCTTTGGCGAGCACCTCGCGGTAGCTGCGCTTCAACGCGGAGCTGGACACCACGGTGTTTTCGTCGAGCGCCTCGCGTGCCACCATCCAGGAGTTGATGACGTTCAGCCATGGCCAGCGGTCCTCATCGGTGAGTGGAATGCCGGCTGACATTTTGTCGATATTCGCTTGCGGGTGGAAGTCGTCGCCTTCCGCGTACACGTATCCGAGTCGTTCGTGGATGGCTTCTGCGACGGTGGATTTGCCACATCCTGCAACGCCCATCACCACTACGTGAATGCTCATGTTGCTCTCCTTGCTGTTGACGATCCTGTGCCGCTTCGCACCAGGAATAAGACTACTATAAACCATAAAAGTAGTATCAGTCAAATAAAAAGTACTACGAATTGGAAAAATCGTGTGACTTGCTATGCTGGAGATAGTGCAAAATAGCGGTAAATCACGCAATCGTAGATATACGATCATCTGCGATTTGTGATTGCCGTGCATGTCGCAGAATATGTGAAACATACCGTGAAACAAAGCAGGCATGTTATGGAGTGAGCGAGGGAGGAACGGTCGATGGCTGAAGACACGGTAATCGCAGAAAATGCCGGCGGTGAACTGATGCAGGATTCGGTGAGCCGAACGCTTGCCATCGAAATGCTCGACGGCGTGTGGAAGGCTGGCGAAAGCTTACGTTGGAAGACCTGCAAAGTCGTTTCGGTATTTCCAGAACCGTGGCGCGAGAAGTCGCGAAAACACTTGAATCCATGAACGCGGTACTTGTCAAACGTCGCATCGGACTTGTCGCACGCCCATTCGGCGAATGGCAGGCGCTCAACCATCAGGTGATCGAATGGCGTCTCCACTCCACGCAACGCGAGCAGCAGCTGTCATCCCTCACCGAACTGCGGCTAGCGGTCGAACCGGCTGCAGCGGCTTCCGCCGCACCGTCTTGCCCCCATCGACGTCAAGGCGAAATTCCCCGTGTATGCGGCGAAAATGCGGCAGATCGCCGAATCCAACAAGGAAGGCGAAGCCGGACTTGCGCAATTCCATGATCTCGACGTGGAATTCCATACGTTGATCTTGCATGAAAGCGGCAATGAGCTGTTCGCCGCGCTTTCCGACACCATCGCCACCGTGCTGCGCGGACGCGTGGAACTCGGCAAATACCCGATGAAGCCGAAGCCTGACGCGCTCGACGCACATGATGCCGTAGCCGACGCAATCGCCAAGGGAGAGCCTGAACGTGCGCGCAGCGCCATGCTTGACATCGTCGACGAAGTGGCACGTGCCCTCAACTTTTTCTGATTTTCGAATCAGCATTGCTTTTCTCCGTAGACCCTGAAGAAGATTGCAATTGCGATTACTATGCGATCGACTCTTGCCATGCATGGCTTTTCAGACGTGAGGCGACATCGGAAATACGGCATGAAGGCAGCTGGTTGCCGAAAAACAGACAGAAGTTAAACGGCGAAACTACTTGCGGGTGGGGTCTTTTTGCACCAGGAGGAAGATGAGGGCAACGATCAGCAGGATTGCGATTGAAAGCACGCCTACAGAGGCGTTGCCGGTCAGCGAAGTGGTGGTCGCAACAAGGAAGGTGCCGATAATCGAAGCGGTTTTGCCGAAAATATCGTAGAAACCGTAATATTCGTTGGCACGATTCTTTGGAATGATCTTGCCATAATACGAGCGAGACAACGCCTGAATGCCACCTTGGAACAAGCCGACAAGAATCGCAAGAATCCAGAATTCCGTAGCGGAACGCAAGAAGAACGCGGCAAACAGCACAATGCAGATATAAGCGATCACGGCGGTGGCGATCATGGTTTTTGCGCCAAAACGCCCAGCCAGCTTACCGTACGCGATCGCGCTCGGGAATGCCACGAACTGCGTGACCAGCAGTGCCATTACCAGATGCGTGGAGTCGATGCCCAACTGCGTACCGTATGAGGTGCTCATGGAAATCACCGTGTTCACCGCGTCGATATAGAAGAAGAACGCGATCATGAACATCCACAGCGGCTTGTTGCGACGGATCGCGCGGAACGTGGTGCGAAGTTCGTGGAATGTGCCGCGAATCGCCTTGCCGGCCTGGTTCGCGGTAGCGCGGTAATGTACCTGCTTATAGCTGGTGAGCAGCGGAATGGTGAACGCAACCCACCACAATGCGGTGATTACGAACGAAGCGCGCGTGCATGCCACCGTGGACCATCCGAACAACGACGGACCGCCGAAAATCAGCGCTATGCAGGCAATGAACGGAATCGTGGAGCAATATAGCCCCATGCGAAACCATGCGAGGACACGCGTCCATACGCTCATTCGACGTGATATCGACCAGCATGGAATCGTAGAACGTGAGCGAACCGTTCAGTCCGACCGTGGCGAGAATGCACACCACCAAGAAAACGAGCCAGCTGAGCGGCAGCGCCATCGCACAGCAGGCGACCACGCCCGTCAGGAAGAATCCGGTGAAGAACTTTACCTTCATGCCCTGCACGTCGGCCATGGATCCGAGCACAGGCATCATCACCGCGATGATCAGCGATGCGATGGTTTGCGCGTACCCCCATGTCGACACGATATTCGATTGGCCGGCGGACTGCAGCAGCGAGTTCGCGTAGATTGGCACGACGGCGGTCGATAGCATTACGAATGCGGAATTGCCGACATCGTAGACGATCCACTTTTTTTCGCGTGTGGTGAGTTTTTCGTTGGGTTCTGGCAGATTTTCTGCAGATGTTGCAGACGTTGCAGACGTTGTGGGCGCGGAAGTTGCGGCAGGCGCAGTTGTGGGCGCTGTTGCGCGTTCAGACATGATTGTTGACTCTTTCGAATAAACCGTCAATTCACTGTTGTATACACTACAGTTCATCTTAAATGGACGTAAGGGATGCGCTCTGCCGTTACGTATGAACAATGCATGAACATTGCGACTGATGTGTGATTGATGTTCAGTTTTTTGAACAAGCGCCATGATTCCGGGGAATCCAAGGCGATTTCTATCCACAGGTCTGCAATCTGGTTTGCGATTGGCTGGGGCTGGTTGTATAGTTGAGAAGTTGTGTGTTCTGCCATGCATTCAGTTGCATGGTGTCGAACGCGCAGACTTGCAAGTCAATAGTAATTTATAGGGAGTCCATTATGGCAGCTCGTTGCGCAGTGTGCGGCAAGGGACCGCAGACCGGTTTCACCGTTTCGCACTCACATATTCGCAATAAGCGCACCTTCCGCCCGAACCTGCAGCCGGTTCGCACCACCATCGACGGCGAGAACGTTCGCGTTCGCGTTTGCGTCAAGTGCATCAAGGCTGGCAAGGTTCAGCGCGTTGAAGCGTGAATCGCGAAATAACAGCTTGAAACCCCGGTAGACCACTGGTCGCCGGGGTTTTGCTTTATGCGCCCAGGTCGTGAGTGTCCGGATTGTTCCAATGGGTGGAGGTTTTGGGTCGTTGGCAGGGCTCTGGGTGTCCGGATTGTTCCAGTCGGTGGGGAATTTTGCCCGCTGAAGCCGCATCTGTCGGCATAACTGGGGAGAATGGTGCATTATGAGCACCACACTGGAAACGCCGATTTCATCAATCGAAAGCAACCGCCGCAGAGTTGGTGCGCTGAAATCGCTTGGCGTGGTGTCCGTAGGCGACGCCCTGACCTACTATCCGTTCCGCGTGACCGATCCCATTCCAGCGCACGCACTGCACGAGGCGAAAATCGGGGAAAAAATGGCATTCGCAGCGCACGTGCTCGAAACGCGTGTTTTCCCCATGGCTCGTCGTGGCTTCCGCCTGATCGCAACAGTCACCGATGACGATTTCGCAGCCCGTCGCAACACCCCAAAATCGTTGGCGTCACTGGTTTTCTTCTCATATCGCAAATCGTATGTCGATTGGGTGCAGCGCAAATTGCACACGGGAGCGCTGCTGGTCGTCGCAGGCGAGCCAAGCGTGTATGACAATCGTTTGCAATTCACGCATCCCGACCTGCTTACCATCAATCCCGTGCAATCGCAGGCAGAAAGCGGGGAATGGAATGACGGTTTCGGCGATCCTGCAAATCCACCGCTTGGTAATCTGAAATACGATGCGCAAACGGTTGATGAAGCATTGAAACGAGTCTGCCGTCCGCGACCGGTATATCATGCGAATTCCAGGATTTCCAGCGAACATATTCACGAATCGGTATTGAAATACATGGATGCGTTGCGTGGAAGCGAATATTTGGCGGCGCCAACGGCAAGTAATTCCTCAGATAATATCGCGCAAGAAGGGGAGTTTGACGCTCCTCAAGTAAATCGTGAAGTGCAGATTAAAGCGTTGTCCGTCGCTATTCTCGACATTATTCCGGAAGATTTTCGCGAGGAATATGGGCTTATGCATCGCGCTGAAGCATTCATGGCGATTCATGATCCGGTCGATCGCAAGAATTTCGACAACGCCCTGCAAACGTTGCGATACGAGGAAGCGCTGATCTGCCAGACCGCACTCGTCAAAACACGCGACGCATCACGCAAAAACAAGGCGACCGCATGTTCCGCAACGCGGTTGAAAGACGACTTCATTGCCTCACTGCCGTTTGATCTGACGAGCGGTCAAAGGCAGGTTATTGCCGATATTTCCGCCGATATGACGCGCGACTACCCCATGCAACGATTGCTGCAGGGCGAGGTTGGATCCGGCAAAACCGTGGTCGCGGTCGCAGCCATGATGCAGGCTGTGGGATCGGGCGGGCAGGCCGTGCTTGTAGCGCCAACGCAGGTTCTTGCCGAGCAGCATTATGCGAGCATTTCCAAAATGGTGGCGAAACTGACGGATGCAGACGATAAAACGGCTTCCGAAATCCGGGAAAATACGGCGCCAACTCAAGTGTCAGCAATCCAACAAACCGGGGAATCCGCACAAAAAACTATCAACAATAATGCTGTGGATAAAGGTGTACAACCCGCCGATCTGTTTGAGATAGCCCAAATTTCCAATGTGGATAACTCGAATAACGACGATTTGATTACATTGCGAAGTGAGCAATCGCATATTTCAAATGCGCAAAAAAGGGTATTCCAAGCAAAGGAAACGATATATTCGGCACAAAAGATGGGGAGATTCCCGTATTTCTTCTTACGGGAAGCATGCGACTGGCCGAACGCCGTCGCGTACTTGCCGCAGCAGCATCGGGCATGCCCTGCATCGTCGTGGCGACGCACGCCGCATTTTCCAAGAATTTCCAGGCACCGAACCTCACACTGGCGGTAATCGACGAACAGCATCGCTTCGGTGTGGAGCAACGCGAATCGTTGAATTCCAAGGGGACTACTGCGCCGCATCTGCTGGTCATGACGGCCACGCCGATTCCGCGCACCGCAGCCATGACCTGGTTCGGTGATCTTGATATTTCCGCGCTGACTGAACTTCCTGGCGGCCGCAGGCCAATTCGCACATTCGTGGTGCCGGAAAGCAATGCGTCGCTGATGAGCGAAATGTTCGCCTGATCCGTAAACGCATTGACGCGGGGGAACGCGCCTACGTGGTCTGCCCGCGCATCGACGATGATTCCGAAAATGCGGACGACGCGTTGGCGGCGTCGGCTGCTTCGGATTCGAAAACCGCAGGCTCGCCGGTTCCCGCCTTTGACGAGGCATACGATCTTGGCGAAGACGACGACCAGCGTGCGCAACGCCCCCCGTTGCATTCCGTCGCAGAAATCGTGGAGCGTCTGCAATCGTTGCCGCAATTCGAAGGCATTCGATTCGCAACATTGACCGGGCGCGACGATGACACCACAAAATCGCAGGTTATGGCCGATTTTGAAGCCGGCATAACGCCGATTCTGGTAGCGACCACGGTAATCGAGGTCGGCGTGGACGTGGCGAAAGCCAGTTGCATCGTGATTTTCGACGCAGATCGGTACGGACTTTCGCAATTGCACCAGTTGCGAGGGCGCGTTGGCCGTGGTGGTACTGATTCGGGGGCTTTTCTGATTTCGCGTGCGCCTGCGGACAGTGATGCCGCCCGCCGTCTTGACGTGATTCAGGGCACGTTGGATGGTGCCGAAATCGCACAGGCCGATTTGGAATTCCGTGGAGCCGGCGACGTGCTCGGAGATGCGCAATCCGGCGGGAAAACGGGATTGAAGCTGCTGCGCGTGGTCAAGGATGTGAAGATCATCGAACAGGCACGGGCCGAGGCCACGCAGCTTGTTGCGGCCGATCCCGATTTGCTTGGATTTGTGCAGTTGGCTGGAGCGGTATTGGATTTCACGCGCGGCAACGAAATGTTCCTGACCAGCAATTAGTTTGGCACGCCTAAAAGAGCCGGACACACCTAAATTAAGCCCGCCACGCTAGAGTAGTGCGTATGCGCGTAATTTCAGGACGATTCAAAGGTGTGGCATTGACCACGCCGAAGTCGGGTACCGACCGACTACAGATCGCACCAAAGAGGCGATTTTCTCGCACCTTGATTCGTGGGGAGTGTTGGACGATGCCCGCGTGCTCGATTTGTTTGCAGGAACCGGCGCTTTGGGCATCGAAGCATTGAGCCGTGGCGCGCGAGAGCTGGTGGCGGTGGAATCCTCCGCTCCGGCGGCCGCATTGATCGCGCAGACGCTGACCGCGTTGAAGCATAACCGTTCGTGGGAACATGGCATGAGCGCCCGCGTGGTGAAGGCCCGCGCGGAAAAATACGCGTCTTCGGCTTCGGCCGTTGAACCGTTCGACATGGTGTTCATCGACCCGCCGTACGCCTTCGAAACGAATGATTGCAACCAGCTGCTCGCCGATCTTGCCAGCCGTGAACTGACTTCCAGCAACACGGTGATCATGCTGGAACGATCCACCCGTTCCGAAGCTCCCGCGGCCCCGCAAACTGGGAAATCACCGATCGGCGCGACTATGGCGAAACTGCCGTCTACTACATTGAACCCAGCGAGCCAATCTCCGATAAAGGTCAGCACTGATCGCAAGAAAAACTTGCGATCATTCCGCGTAAAACAAACGTTTGAAAGCTAGCGTTTGCGCGGGTGAGCGGCGGAAACCTCCCAACCGAGCGCCATCAGCGTCTTGCGATCGGCTTTGTCAAGCTTGGTGCAATCCAGTGCTTCGATCAGATCTGGACGTAACTCGTCGGTTTTCTGGAGCGCCTCATCGCGGCGGAAACGATCAACTTCGCATGATTGCCGGAAAGAAGCACATCCGGAACCTTGATGCCACGCCATTCGGCAGGTTTCGTGTACTGACGATGCTCCAACAGCGCATTATCGCCCGTATACGATTCCTCAACAATCGAAGCAGCATTGCCCATAAAACCAGGCAGCAAGCGGGTGATCGCTTCCAACATGACCGAAACCGCGACTTCGCCGCCGTTCAACACATAATCGCCAATCGAATACTCGCGCACATCAATGCCTTGCGCACGGTAATACTGCGGAATACGCGCGTCATACCCCTCGTAACGGCCGCAGCCGAACAGCAGATGATCGGCATGACTCAATTCCGTCGCATCCTGCTGTGTGAACAGTGGGGCGGAAGGATTCGGAAAAATCAACACAGGGCCTGCGGAAGATTGTGCAATATTCGTTTTTTCGGAATCGTCGGATTTTGCGGGAACTGCAACAGTTGCAGAATTGCCAGAATCGCACGTATCGTAAGTATCGCAAGAAACTGCAGAATCCTCAATATTTTCCGTATTCTCAACTACCGCCGGCTCAAGCTGCAGCAGCTCGTCGAGGCACTCGCTCCACACTTCCGGCTTCATCACCATGCCTGCGCCACCGCCAACTGGAGTGTCATCGACGGAATGATGCACGTCGTGCGTCCAGTCGCGCAAATTATGGGCGGTCACTTCCACAAGACCTTTCGCCTGCGCTTTGCCGAGCAGACTGAGGTTCAGCACTTCGAAATATTCCGGGAAAACGGACACGATATCAATCTTCATAATGGTTCCAGAATACCGGTATGTCTGCCAAATAGCAGAAAACAAAAGGTGGGCATGGAAATCCAATGCCCACCTGATAAGTAATTGCGATCACAGTCCCGGAATAAGGCCTCCAGGCGGATCGAGGGTCAGATAGCCCTCTTCAAGGTCGATGTCTGGCACGAGCTCGTCCACAAACGGCACGAGCGCGCTGTTCTCAACCACAACGCCGTCGGCATCCTTCACCGGATTGGCGAGACGAATCTTCAGCAGCCATTGGGCCACTTCTATCACGTCAACGACTTTGCCTACCACCATGCCCGGTTCAAGGCCAAGCATATTGTTTTCAGCCAGTCGCGCCTCAAGGCCAATAAGGTCTTTCGGATACCATTCGTCGGCTTCAAGCATGTCTTCCGGATCGTCCGCCTCGCCATACAGCACAATGCCGTTGGCCGCTTCGGACTGGTCGCGGTTGTCAATGCCTTCGAACTTGATGATCCAACGGTTTTTGAAGGTACGGGAGTGTTCTACCACGTACTCTTCTTCGCCGTCTTTCGTATACAACACAGCACCGGGAGCGAACCGGTATTCCGGTTCGTCCGTATAGATCTGCACGGTGACTTCGCCTTTGAGTCCCTGCGCACGCCCGATACGACAGACCCTCAGCAGCTCGGGCTGTTGAGGGTCGTCAGAATGCATATCACGCACCACGCTAGGATCTCACCTGCGCACGTCCATGATGTCGACGCGCACCTTGTGGTCGGCCAGTGCCTGTACCACGGTGCGAATCGCATTTGCCGTGCGTCCGCTGCGTCCGATGACGCGACCGATGTCTTCCGGGTTGACGCGCACGCGAATGAGTTCGCCGCGCGCATTCTCATGGGACTTCACCGAAACATCGTCGGGGAAATCGACGATGTTCTTAATCAGATGTTCCACAGCCTGGGCGAGCATGATCACTCAGCTTCCGCAGCCGGCTCTTCGGCCGGAGCTTCCTCGGTAGCGGCGGCTTCGGCTTCAGCCTTGGCCTTGGCATCAGCTTCGGACTTTGCAGCCTTCAGCTTCTGAGCCTGAGCCTCAACGGCCTCAACGCGAGCGGCGGCATCCGGGCCAGCCTCAACGGTCTTCAGAGTGCCTTCAGCACCTTCAAGGCCCTTGAACTTCTGCCAGTCGCCGGTGATCTTCAGCAGGTGCAGCACCTGTTCGGTCGCTGGGCGCCGACGCCGAGCCAGTACTGAGCGCGCTCGGAATCGATGACGATGGTCGAAGGCTGGGTGTTCGGGTTGTAGGTACCGATCTCTTCGATGGCACGGCCATCACGCTTGGTACGGGAATCCATGATCACCACGCGGTAGAACGCGTAGAACTTCTTACCCATGCGCTTCAGACGAATCTTGGTTGCCAAAATGGCTCTCCTTGTATAACTAGGGGTGTGCGTTTCGTTTTCTGTGTGGGGCACGGAATCCGAAACCCACGTGTTCCTCACGTCACGCGATAGTTAGAGGGCCTCGCGCGCGCGAATAACTTGCCAATTATAACCGTGAGGTACGGACGGATGGGGCTTAGGACGTTTCCCGAGCTGCGCGACTTTTCGAATCCATGCAAAACCGGGAAGTCGTTTGTCTGATTCTGCGGAAACGGTCAATTATGCGGCGAATATGATGCCTTGAATGACCGAATCGGCAGAATCGGACATTGTTGTGGCATTCGTGAGATGTTTGCGTGGGTCTACATGGCGGAATCGTCGGAATCAGGCAGGCTGGCTACACTTGGAGGTTCCGAGTTTGCGTATATCCGTTCGAAGTGAACGGTTTGCATAGGGGGAGTTGCCTGAATGATTATCGCGCTTTGGATTGCGTTGATTATTTGCGTTGTGTGGATTGCGCTTGGTGAGATGCCGGCTGGTTGGGATGGCCATCTGCCGTTGCCGTACCTGATTGCGTTGATTCCGTTGCTGTGGATTCCGACGCTTGTGATTACCGTCGCCGGTTTCGCGTTGCATGAGCCGGCTCTCGGAGGAGTCGCCGCGGTGGTCTGTCTTGCGTCGCTGCTGCGCAAAATCGCATATTGGATGGAAAATCTCAATTCTCCCAATACTGCACAGAGAGTTGCCGAAAAACTTGCGAACAATCGTGAAACATCTCGTGAAACAGGCAATGAAGCTGTTGTGGAATCTGCGAGGCATGGCCGTTTCCGTGTGATGACGTTGAACTGCCGATTTGGTCGCGCTAACGCCGCGGCAATCGTCAGTGCGGTCAAAAAGCACGATATTGCGGTACTTGCATTGCAGGAATTGACGGACGATCTGGTTGCGCAATTGGATGCTGCGGGATTGTCTGATTTGCTTCCGTACCGTCAGTTGGGGGAGAACAAGGAAACGGATAATGGCGGATTCAATGGTGTGTGGATTCGCATTGAACCAAGCGACATGTCTCCGGTCACTGCGGTGATTCCCGCGGCCGATGTGCCGGGTGTGTGCTTCCCGATCGATTCGATGCGTGGCATCACGTTTGTTTCCGCACATCCGAAGTCGCCGATGCGTGGATGCAAGGAATGGTCGGCGGGCATCATCGGCTTGGGGGAATTGGCGACCACGCAGAAGCGGGACGATATCACCGTTGTGTTGGGTGATTTGAATTCCGGTACCGATCATCCAGCTTCCGCAAGCTGCTGGAGGCGGGATTCAAGGATGCTGCCTTGTGCGAGGCGAAGGGCCGTCATGCCACGTTCCCGTCATGGCTGCCGTGGCCGCGCATCATTCTCGATCATGTGCTTTTCACCAAGGGATTGGATGCGTCTGATGTGCGTTCGTTCTGCGTTGAAGGCAGCGATCATCTTGCGCTTGTTGCCACGCTGACTTTGAAGTCAGTTAATGGCGATTTTGCGGTAGTCGATTCAGTTGAAAACAACTGATTGGAGTACGCAAAAGGGGATGTGATTCGTATTGAACCACATCCCCTTTTTACGTTGCTGTTTTTTGTGCCGCTTGCTTTAGTGCAGCAAGCCGGACAGTCCGCCACCAAAGTTCGGCGGCAGCTCACCGGCATCGCCCATCATGTCTTGCAATCCGGCAGGAAGCGCAGGATTCTGCGGCTTCTTGGCAAAAGCGGAACCACCGGAAGACTTACCGTCGGAGTTCTTACCGGCAAGCTTGTCGCGCAATGCCTTCTCTTCAGCCTCGCGCTTCATCGGATTTCCGGACTTGCTCTTCTTCTTGCCCTTTTGCCTTTGCCCTTGCCTTTGCCGCCGCCCATGGCAGGACCGCCAAAGCCAGACATACCAGCGCCAACTTTGTTGCTCATACGCTTCATCATCTTTGCAGCCTGCTCGAAACGCTGCAACAGCGCGTTCACCTGCGAAACGGTCACGCCGGAACCGTAAGCAATACGAGCGCGACGAGAACCGTCAATAATCGAAGGGTCACGACGTTCCGCAGGAGTCATCGAACGAATAATGGCCTCAGTACGATCGATTTCCTTCTCATCGAACTGTTCAAGTTCCTTACGATGCGCAGCCATACCCGGAATCATGCCAAGCAGATTCTTCATCGGACCAAGCTTGCGCACCTGCTGCAGCTGATCGAGGAAATCATCCAAACCAAAGGAACCATCGGAAATCTTGACAGCGGCCTTACGAGCCTCTTCCTCATCGAACTGCTTCTGCGCCTGCTCGATCAGGGTAAGAATATCGCCCATATCGAGAATACGGGAAGCCATACGATCCGGGTGGAAAACCTCGAAATCCTTCAGACCTTCGCCAGTGGAAGCGACAGAATCGGCTTGCCGGTAACGGAGGCGACCGAAAGCGCGGCACCGCCACGGGCATCGCCATCAAGCTTCGAAAGCACCACGCCGGTGAAGTCCACGCCCTCATCGAACGCCTTCGCCGTCTGTACGGCATCCTGACCGATCATCGCGTCGATTACGAACAGGATTTCGTTCGGCTGCACGGCATCGCGAATATCGCGAGCCTGCTTCATCAGCTCTTCGTCAACGCCGAGACGGCCTGCGGTATCGATGATGACCGTGTCGTACAGCTTCTGCTTGGCCAACGCAACAGCGTCACGCGCCACCTTCACCGGATCGCCGGTAGTCAGACCCGGGGAAGCGACGCTTCGCCACCGTCGGACTGCACACCCTTTCCGGAGCGTACACGGGTACGCCTGCACGCTCGCCAACCACCTGCAGCTGCGTCACTGCGTTCGGACGCTGCAAATCGGCTGCGACCAACAGCGGAGTATGGCCGGAATCCTTCAACCAGTAGCCGAGTTTGCCTGCGAGGGTGGTTTTACCAGCACCCTGAAGACCGGCGAGCATGATGATGGTCGGCGGATTCTTGGCAAAATTCAGCGGGCGGTCAACGCCAGCGCCAAGCACGGCCGTCAACTCTTCGTTGACGATCTTCACGACCTGCTGGGCCGGATTCAGTGCCTGGGAAACCTCGGTGCCGAGCGCACGCTCGCGGATTCGGCCGGTGAAGGAACGCACCACGTCGAGCGCCACATCGGCGTCGAGCAGCGCACGGCGGATTTCGCGGATCGTACCGTCGATATCAGCCTCGGAAAGCTTGCCTTTGCTCTTCAAATGCTTGAACGCAGTCGAGAGCCTATCTGTCAAAGAACTAAATGCTGCCATAATGTTCCTCAGTCTAGCCGTCCCGCGGGAAATTTCGCATTCTAATTAATGGTGTTGATGATGTTCAGTTGATATTCGGTGAGATGCTTGATGTTATTTGCATGAGAAATGAAAATCCCGTCTCTTCCAATAGAAGAAGACGGGATTATCGCCCATTGATGATGCAGCGGATTATTTGAGGGTCCAGGTAGGACCTGGGGGGTGTCTTCGATGGTGATTCCGGCGGCGCCCAAGGCGTCACGGATGGCGTCGGCGCGGGCGAAATCCTTGGCCTTGCGGGCTTCGGCACGTTCTTCCAACTGTTCGGAAACCAAGCGGTCAAGCGCGGTGTGCTCAGCGGAATCGGCACCAGCTCCGGCAGTGCCGCCGGCCGCACCCTCGCTTACCCACGGTTCCGCCAACGGATCCAGACCAAGCGTATCGAGCATCGCACGCACATTCACCAAAACAGTACGCACTTCACCCTTCGCAATATCCGAATCAACACGATCGGCAAGCTTCGAAAGCAACGTGTTACCGAAACGAATCGCAGTGAAAATCGCAGCGGAAGCGCCGGAAACATTAATATCGTCATTCAGCGCGGCAACGAAATCAGCCGGCAGATCATCGGCGGAAATCGAAACGATCTCCTCACGAGACGGCTGCTCGCCAACAGCGGCACCGGCACGTTCGATGAAATTCGACACACGATCGTACGCGGACTGCGCTTCGGCCAACGTTTGATCCGACCATTCCAGCATGGAACGATACTGTACGGAACCAAGCGCATAACGCACCACCCAAGCGGAATTTTGAGTCAAAACCGCAGGAACGGACAAGCCGTTGCCCAGCGACTTCGACATCTTCTCACCCTTGGCTGTAACCCACGCGGAATGCATCCAGCGAGCTGCCGAATCGTAGCCGGCAGCGCGAGTCTGCGCCATTTCGTTCTCATGGTGCGGGAAACGCAAATCCAGTCCGCCGCCATGAATGTCGAACATATCCTTCAAATAACGGTGGCTCATCGCCGAGCATTCAATATGCCAACCCGGGCGACCCGTGCCGAACGGAGTGTTCCAACGCGCGTCAAGCGGATCGGAATCCTTCGGAGCCTTCCACAATGCGAAATCACGTGGATCATGCTTGTCTTCCGACATGTCCGCAGGATCCACCGGATTGTACTTGTCGTTGCCCGCATTGTCGACAGACGGACCCATGGCATCGGCCACCTCGGAAGCAGCATCAGCCACAGCGGTCTGCTTCTGATGCGTCAACTCGCCATAGTGCGGCCAGCTGGCAACGTCGAAATACACGTTGCCGGTAGGATTGCCGTTCTCGTCAGTCACCACGTAGCCGTGGCCATTGTCGATGATCTGCTTGATCAGATCGATCATGTCGATCATGTGGCCGGTCGCACGCGGCTCATACGTAGGCGGCTCAACACCCAACGTGTTGTAAGCCTCGGTGAACTCGCGCTCGTAGATGTACGCACGTTCCCACACTGCTGGCCGGCGGCCGAAGCCTTATCGAGAATCTTGTCGTCGATATCGGTGACATTGCGCACGAACGTGACCTTGTAGCCCAAACGCTCGAACCAGCGGCGCACCACGTCAAACGCGACAGCCGCACGAATATGGCCGATATGCGGCGAGCTTTGCACGGTGGCGCCACACACGTACATGCCGACCTGACCGGGCTTGATCGGCTTGAAATTCGACACGGCGTGCGATGCGGTGTCGTACAGCTTCAGATCGGCAGCGGCGCTCGCCACTGCGTCAACTGCGGTTGCGACGCTAGAAATGTTGATATTCTGCGGTTCTTGCGTGTTCGTCATAACCACGAGAGTATTGCCAGAATCGGACATGCATGCGAGATAAAAATGAACGTCAAAACGGTTTTTGTTGGATTTGTGAACATTGTTTACGTAGGTAATGCAACAATAGAACGTATGACGCAATCACAGGTGCTGATTTTGCAACACGTTCCGTGGGAGAAACCGGGACGCATTTTAGACAGTCTGGATGATTTGGGACTGCAGTATCAAATCATCAATGTGGCCAATCAGAAGAAACCGGATTTGCCTGATTTTGGCGAGGTTTCCGGCGTGGTGATCATGGGCGGTCCGATGGGTGCGCTCGACTACGACAAGTATCCGGGATTGAAGCCGAGGCCAAGCTTGCGCGGCTGCGGTCAGCGTTGGCAAGCCGGTGTTGGGCGTGTGCCTGGGGCATCAGATCATCGCCACCGCGCTGGGCGCAAAGCTCAAGTCGGGAGAGGCGCCGGAAATCGGTTTTGCGCCGATCAAACGCATTGACAAGCATGATTATTTTTCCATGTGGAACAAAACCGTGGACGTGCTGCACTGGCATAACGATGTGGTGACGCTGCCGGAGGGCGCGCAACCATTGGCGCGATCCGAGAAGACTAAGGTGCAGGCGTTCCGTTTTGGTTCCGCTCTGGGCATGCAGTTCCACTTGGAGGTTACCCCTACCTTGTTGGAGGAGTGGCTTGACGAATCAAGCATGGTCAAGGATTTGAAGGCTGCCGGTGGGTCGAAATCGCAGTTGCGGGAGCGTTTGCCGAATATAATCCGCAATTGCAGCCGCTCGCGGATCAGGTGTTTTCAAGTTTTGCCGCCCGTTGCAATTCGTATGGGCAGGGTTTGGCTCAGGCGCAGCAAGGCTGATTGCCGAGTTGCGTGCGGTTCCGATCGCTGCGTAGCACTGGCGGCGATTCGCAAGTTGCGGCATTGACTGTAAGTTTGGGAGATGTTCCCGCTACATTGGTGACTTATGCCGACTTATGATTTGGGACTTGAACACGTTTCGCTTGCTTTTGCGACCAAGAATATTTTCAACGATGTAACGCAGGGTGTTTTTGAAGGCGACCGCATCGGCATCGTCGGTAAGAACGGCGACGGCAAATCCACGTTGCTGCATTTGTTCAAAGGCACGCAGGAGCCGGATTCCGGCCGTGTGACCATTCGCGGAGGGCTTACGTTCGGCATGCTCGACCAGCGTGATCCGCTCGACGACAATGCCACCGTGCGCGAAGCTGCGCTCGAAGGCCGTGAAGACTACGAATGGGCTGCGGAAACCAAGTCGCGCGAAATCGTCGAAGCATTGCTTGGCGGCATTAGCTTGGAAGCGAAAATCGGTTCGCTTTCTGGCGGTCAGCGTCGCCGCGCCGATTTGGCACGCCTGTTGCTCAAGGATTGGGATATTCTCGCTCTCGACGAGCCCACGAACCATTTGGATGTGGTGACCATTCACTGGCTGGCGGAACATTTAAAGAATCGTTGGCCGGCGGATCCGGCGCACTGCTGCTCGTCACCCACGACCGTTGGTTCCTCGACGAAGTGTGCGAATCCATGTGGGAGGTGCATGACGGCGAAATCGAGCCGTTTGAAGGCGGCTATTCCGCATACATGCTGCAGCGCGTGGAACGCGATCGCCAAGCCGACGTGCGTGAAACGAAGCGTCGCAATCTGGCTCGCAAGGAACTTGCCTGGCTTACCCGCGGCGCCCGCGCCCGTTCCACCAAACAGAAATTCCATGTGAAGGCCGCGCGTGAGCTCATCGCCGACGTGCCTCCGGTACGCAATACTCTGGAATTGAAGCAAATGGCCACATCCCGCTTGGGCAAGCAGGTGGTTGACCTGATCGACGTGACGCAGATTTTCGAACATGTGCAAGGCGAAGCGATATCGATCCTGATGTTGCCGAAATGGAAGCGTCGGCATCACGCGTCGATGTGGTGCCGGCCATGTATGCCGAGCCGCAAGTGCATGGTTCCGTGGAAGTTGCCGTCGATGATCTGACTGATCCGCGATTGGTGGATGCCGGTGTTGCAGCGGCGCAAGTAGCTGCAGCTGCACAAAAATCGCAGGAAATTCAGGGATCGCAAGAAAACAATAATGATTCTGCAGAAGAAATTACTTCTGCAGCGCAAAAAATTACTGTTACCGGTCGTAAGATTCTTGACGACGTGACATGGCTGATCGGGCCTGGCGATCGTTTTGGCATTGTCGGCGCGAACGGTGCCGGAAAATCGACGTTATTGAAGATTCTTGACGGCACGATCACCCCTACTGTAGGTCATGTGAATATCGGCAAAACCGTGAAATTCGCGGTGCTTTCGCAGCGTCTCGACGAGTTGGAGAAGCTCGGTAAATACAAGATCAAGGAAGTGCTGAGCCGTTATAAGCCGAGCTATATCGTTGATGGTAAGGAAACGACGCCGGGGCAGATGATGGAGCGTCTCGGATTCGATTCGGCGCAGCTGATGACGCCGATCAAAGACCTATCAGGTGGTCAGAAGCGCCGTATGCAGCTGCTGCTGATTTTGCTGGACGAGCCGAATGTGCTCATCATGGATGAGCCCGGCAACGATCTTGACACCGACATGCTTGCAGTTATGGAAGATCTGCTCGATACGTGGCCGGGCACGCTGATCGTGGTTTCACACGACCGTTACCTGCTGGAACGCGTGACCGACCAACAGTTCGCGTTGATCGGCGGCAAAGTGCGTCACCTGCCGGTGGCGTGCAGGATTATCTGGACATGACTGAGGCAATCAAGAACGGCAAGGATCCGTTTGCGGGCGAAAAGGCAGGTGCCGGCAAAGGCAAGAAGAGCGGTTCCGCTGGGGCTGGTGTTGCCGGTTCCACAACCGAAGGCACCGCAGGTAACTCCGCAAGTGGGTCTGCAACTGCTGAAGCATCTTCTGCGCCTTCTACGCCGAAGCTTTCCGGCAAGGCCTTCCATGAAGCCTCCAAGCGCGTATCGGCAATCGAGCGTAAACTCGCCAAACTCGAAGAGCAGAAAGCCGATCTTGAACAGCAAATGGCTGCGCACGACCCCAGTGACTACGAGGCTTAGGCAAGCTCAACGAACAGCTTCAAGCCGTCACCGACGAGTCCGAAGAACTCGAACTCGAATGGATGGAGCTTTCCGAACAGCTCGAGTAGCATTCGTATCGCCCGCGCCAATTACCGGACAGGGTGTGCATGTTGTGGCGGCGGCGTAGCTCCTCCAGCGTTTCCGGTGAATGCTGGCCATTCGTGCGACAGCGATGCGTGGCATTCCATGTGCCAATGTCATATTCTTGTTATTGCAGGAGACCTTAGCTGTTCTTGTCGGAGAGACCAATGGAGGTGCCTTATGAATCAAGTGATGCGAAGAAGCGCCTGTTGCTTGTTGTCCACCTTGTTGTTGTGGTCATGCGTTGGTTGCACGAAAGCTGCACATGAAAGTTCTGGTGATGGCTCCGTACAGAGCAGCAGCGAGAATGATGATGCCGCAAAACAGGCATATAAAGCATTTACTGTGGACGCTCTTGACCGCGTTGCCGTCGATGACCTTAATGATTCGGAAGAACTGGTTCTAGTAAACAAGTTGGGTGCGAAATCCGTGCATGGCGATGATGCTATTTCGTTTGCAAAAACAGTTGATGACAGCAATATGTATTATGTCATCTCCATGTGTAAGCAGAAGGAACAAGCTCCTTATTCGTTTGTTCTCTACAAAGATGGACAGCCACACACCCTAACCACTAGGGAGGGCTGTACACCTAACGGAATAGAAACGATCTCTCTTCCGGCGAGGAATTTCCCAGATGCCACCTCATTGTCCATTATCAATATCGGCAATACGGATCTTGTTGTTTCCGTATATGAAGTAAAGGAGCACCATCATGAATAATTTCAGTCATAACGCTCCCTGTCGTGCTGCCATCATCATAGTTTGTGACATCACGATGAATGCTACTGGCTAGTTGTTGCAAAACTGGCCGATTAGGTAGATGGGGTAGTAGGTAATATTGAGGTCGGTTTCGATGTTGCCGGGGCCGAAAACTAATCCTTGGCGAAGGTGATAACTTTCCTCTGCCAACACATTATTAAGCGCTCGATGAACCTTGTTTGATATCTTCTTGTGCCTGACGAACGTCTATGAGACTGTTGTTTTGCGCAAAAGATGCTACTGCATCCGGCATGCTCCAATAATCAGATATTTTCTAAATATCGCAGATTTAACAACAAAAAAGGCTTTCCCGCGTTGAAACGGGAAGCCCTGTAGGTTTGTGATTAGGCTGATTGGATCAGCGGCCGGTGATTTCGGAACCGATCACCTTTTCGCTCAGCGCCTTCGGACCTCGCGTCACGGCGACCGCACCGGAACGAACCAGCTCGATAACGCCGTAATGCTCCAAAAGCCCCAGCAGTGCGTCGATCTTGCCTTCGGCACCGGTGGCCTCGATGGTCAACGACTCCGGATTCACATCGACCACGCGCACGCGGAACAGACGAACGATCTCAAGCACGTCGGAACGGTTGGATTCGTCGGCAGCCACCTTGATAAGCACCAGTTCGCGCTCCACAGTGGTGTCCGGATCCAAATCCACGATTTTCAACACGTGCAGCAGCTTGTTAAGCTGCTTGATGATCTGCTCGAGCGGCACTTCATCCACATCGGCGGTCACCGTGACACGCGAGATGTCAGGGCGCTCGGTGGGGGAGACGGACAGCGAGTTGATGTTGAACGCACGACGGGCAAACAGACCAGCGATACGCGCCAGCACGCCCGGACGATTCTCTACGAGCACAGAAAGCGTATGGCGCTTGGAACCCGGCTGAGATGCAGGATACATTGGTAGACCCTTCCTTACTACTTACCCGATACTCGTTTACTCGTTGTCGGCAACAGCATTCGGACGCTGCAGCGGCTTGATTCCGGGCATATACGTGACATTGTCGTTGGAATCGCCAGCTGCGACCATCGGCCACACCATGGCGTCCTTCCATACGCGGAAGTCGATAAGCACCGGACGATCGTTGATTTCGTTGGCCTTCTTGATCGCTTCGACGGCTTCTTCTTCCGTGAACGCACGCATGCCGACGCAACCATATGCTTCGGCAAGCTTCACGAAATCAGGAACATCCACGATTTCCGGCGCATTCTCGCCATCCATCAGATTGGTGGCGGAATAATGCTCGCCGTAGAACAGGGTCTGCCACTGGCGAACCATGCCATACACGGAATTGTTCAGCAGCGCGATCTTGACCGGCGTGCGGTCGTGGAATGCGGCTGCCAGCTCTTCAGACGTCATCTGGAAGGAACCGTCGCCGTCGATCAGCCACACCGGCTTCTCGCCTCATGGAAACGTTCGGAACCGACACGAGCGCCGATGGCGGCCGGCAGTCCGTAGCCCATGGTGCCAAGCGCCGGAGCTCAGCCAAGAATGCGGTTTCTCGAAATCAATGAGCTGCGTGGCCCACATCTGATGCTGGCCCACACCGGTAACCCAAATCGTGTCAGGATCAGCCAGGTCGGAAAGCTGCTTGATGACCCACTGCGGGGCGAGTGAACCATCGGTCGCTCGTCCCACTTGATCGGGTACTTTTCACGCCAATCATTGATGATTTCCCACCAATGCGAAGTGTCAGGCTTGCCATGCACAGCCTGTTCGCGCTTGATTTCTGGAATGAGATCCTTCAGCACGGTTGCCACATCGCCAACAATCGGCACGTCCGGCTGACGGTTCTTGCCGATTTCCGCCGGATCGATATCAATGTGAATCACACGTGCACCCGGAGCGAAAGCGTCAAGCTTGCCGGTCACACGATCGTCGAAACGAGCGCCGATCGCAACAAGCAGATCGCAACGCTGCACGGCGCCGGTAGCGGCAATCGTGCCATGCATGCCAAGCATGCCGAGCACCTGCGGATCGGAATCAGGCACAACACCGCGTGCGGGCAGCGTAGTGACAATCGGAGCGTTCGTGACTTCCGCCAGTTCCTGCACGAACTTGCCGGCATCGGAACGTGCCGCACCGCCGCCACATACAGCACCGGACGGTACGACTGCTCGAACAGCTTCGCAGCGTCGGAAAGCACACGGCCGTGCGCTTTCGTAGTGGGGTTGTAGCCGGGCAGAATCATGCGCTGCGGCCACGAATAGTACATATCGCCGGTCTGCGCGGTCTTGGTGACGTCAACCACCACCGGGCCGGGGCGGCCGGAACGTGCCACATAGTGCGCTTCAGCCAGCACGCGTGGAATATCCTGCGCACGCGTGACCAGATAGGAATGCTTGACCACCGGGTAGGTTGCGCCGACGATATCGGCTTCCTGGAAAGCGTCGGTACCAATGGCGTTCACGCCGACCTGGCCGGTGATGACCACCATCGGCACGGAATCCATGTTCGCGTCAGCGATCGGGGTGATCATGTTCGTGGCGCCCGGGCCGGACGTGACGATGCACACGCCGACCTGGCCGGTCGATACGGCATAGCCTTCAGCGCGTGGCCTGCGGCCTGTTCGTGGCGCATCAGCACAAAACGGAAACCGGTCTCATCATTGATCGCATCGTAAACCGGCAGAATCGCACCGCCTGGAACGCCGAAAACATCCTTGACGCCCAGATCTTCCAGCGAACGTACCAGCGCTTCGGCGCCGGTCATCTTCTCGCCGTCAACAATGGTCTGCTTTTCAGTGGTTGCGGCTGCTTTGGGCATGCCGCTGAATGCCTGCAGAGGCGTAGGTAACACCATGTTCCCTCTCATGTTCGTTCGTGGAACTCTCTTACAGGGGTATGCTTCCGCGTTTCGGTGCACGCAATCAGCCGAACCCCATCATCGGAAAGCGGCGCAATCGCTTGTGGCGACTTGCGAATCGCAATCCTTCGCTAATAATCAGTCTATGCTATCGGCTGACAGGAGAATATGCCGGATTCGTGCCATATTCTGGCGCTTTGCGTTCCACGGTGGTATGAGAGGGTGGATTCGTAGCTGTTTTGTCCGCTTGCGACTACTTATTGTCGTTGCTGTCGTTGCCGTTGTTGCCGTGCTTGTGATGATGTTTGCGATGCTTACGGACGTTTTGTGCTTCAGACTTGCGATTATCCAGCGCCTTCCAACCTTCTTCAGCTGCGGCGAGTTGCGCCTTGCGTTTGCTGGTGCCTGTGCCGGTGCTGATGATTTCGTCGCTTTCGCCCAGCATGACGTTCGCGGTGAACACTTGCGCATATTCCGGACCGGAAACCGACATCTGGTAGCGCGGCTCGCCGAAGCCCATTCCATGCGCTTTGACGGTAAGCGAGGTTTTCCAATCGAGGGCAGGGCCTTCCGTGGCGACTTCCGCAAGCGTTTCGTCAACAAGATGATGCACAACGCGACGTGCCTCGTCAATGCCGTGCTGAATGAACGTTGCACCGATCAACGATTCGACGATATCGCACAAAATCGAGCTCTTATCGGCGCCGCCTGATCGCTTTCGCCATGACCGAGCAGAATGTACGGGCCCGCATGTAGCTTTTCGCGGGCGATTTTGCTTAGGGATTCCTCGGAAACGGCTTTCGCCGCATTTTCGCAAGCTGACCCTCGTTCATGTCGGGGTGCGCCTTGTAGAGGGTTTCCGTGGAAACGAGCTCAAGCACGGCATCACCGAGGAATTCCAAACGTTCGTAGTTTTTCGCGCCAGGATTCTCATGCGAGAAGGAGCGGTGGGTGAGCGCTTCGACCAGCAGGTCGGGTTCGAGCGTGGTGCCAAGCGCCTCAAGCAGCGCGTTGGCGGTCACCTCGCCTTCGGAAACGGCTGATGCGTCGATGTTGTTCTTGGTCATATTCGTCCTCGGTTTCGTAGTGGGTATGGGGCGGCGAAGCTCGCCGCACGGTTTCGGGACGTTGCGTACGTGGCAAAATGCCAGCGAATCTGGCCGATTGCTATGCAAACAACGATCTCGTTCAGTTTACTCTCTGCCCACGCCTAGGCGGAATAGGGCGGAAGCAGGGCAGGAAATAGGAAAGGGACAAGCGGAAAGGGACAAGTGGAAAAGAATGGGAATGAGACGGGTATGGCCGTGCTCTCAGCCTGAATCCGGCCTGAGATATGCAAAACCCTGCCACCCGTCGATGGCAGGGTTCTCATGCTTTATGCCGTTACTCGGCAGCCACTCACTTGGTGTGGATGGAGCGGACAGCCTCGCGGTACACGCGGCCGCGGAA
>ENA-OQIR01000068-OQIR01000068.1-human-gut-metagenome-genome-assembly--contig:-NODE-68-length-44056-cov-2.462815_pt1 | contig 44056 bp, 53 predicted proteins | sample MGYA00242580_ERZ504745 | MGnify/ENA primary metagenome ERZ504745 (study PRJEB26092, sample SAMD00036214) | human gut metagenome | host: Homo sapiens | study: EMG produced TPA metagenomics assembly of...
TTGCAATAGCCCGAAATGCTTCGGATTGCCGCAAGTTCTCCTCCCCACCGCCTGCGGGCGGAGCCCCTCGCAGAGGGGGCCAAGAGAAAACCTACCCCGGAGAGATCTGTGAAAGGTAAACCTTGCGAATGGAGCATTTACAAATGGAAAAGATCAGGAAGAATTTCGGCTTCGGCTGTATGCGCCTGCCCATGATCGGCGAGGACGTCGATATGGAGCAGACGAAACAGATGGTGGACTGCTTTTTGGAGCAGGGCTTCAATTATTTTGACACGGCCCACGGCTACCTTCAGGGCAAGAGCGAGCTGGCTCTGAAGGAGTGCTTGACCAGCCGGTACTCGCGGGAGGACTATGTCCTGACCGACAAGCTGAGCGGGTCCTATTTTAAAAAGGAAGAGGACATCCGCCCGTTCTTTGAGAGCCAGCTTGCACCTGCGGCGTGGACTACTTTGACTTTTATTTAATGCACTCCCAGAGCACGACAAACTACCAGCACTACAGGGACTGCCGCGCCTATGAGACGGCCTTCGCCCTCAAGGCCGAGGCAAGGTCCGCCATGTGGCATCTCGTTCCATGACCGCGCCGCCGTGCTGGAGCAGATTCTGACCGACTATCCGGCCATCGAGGTCGTGCAGATCCAGTTCAATTATCTGGACTATGACGACGTGGCCGTCCAGAGCCGCAAGTGCTATGAGGTCTGCCGCAGACATGGCAAGCCCGTGCTGGTCATGGAGCCGGTCAAGGCGGCAGCTTGTCAACCTGCCCGACGACGCAAAAGCCGTGCTGGACGCCCTGCACGGCGGCAGCCCCGCCAGCTATGCCATCCGGTTTGCCGCGGGCTTCCCCGGTATGCTGATGGTGCTGTCCGGCATGAGCAGCATGGAGCAGATGCAGGACAACCTGAGCTACATGAAGGACTTTACGCCGCTGAACGATGCCGAGCTGGCCGCCGTGAACCGGGTGCAGGAGATCTTCCATAAAAAGGATCTGATCCCCTGCACGTCCTGCCGCTACTGCACCGACGGCTGCCCGAAGCATATCTCCATCCCCGACCTGTTTGCCATCATGAACACGAAGCACACCCACCACGACTGGAACGCGGACTACTACTATGAGGATGTCCACACCGGGCCCGGCTCCCGCGCCTCGGACTGCATCCGCTGCGGCCAGTGCGAGCGCGTCTGCCCCCAGCACCTGCCCATCAGACAGCTGCTGCAGGATGTGGCGAAGGAGTTTGAGAAGGGGTAAAACAACATATCAGAAACAACGCCGTCTTCATTCGGAATTCTCCCGAATGAAGGCGGCGTTTGTTAATATGGCAAATGTATGTTGCACAACAGTATCATAAGACTGCAACATATAAACAAAAAGGTCACTTGCAATCGCAAGTGACCTTGGTGCGCCGGAAGGGACTCGAACCCCCGACCTTCTGATTCGTAGTCAGACAGGTCATTTGCATTTGAACACATTGCCCTATAAAATTTAATGTTGACACCCGTTTGTCGATATTATTTATAAGGAGATGGTAAAATGCAAACCTGTAAGAAGTGCTTTAGAGAGATTGGAGAGTATCCATTCTGCCCCTACTGCGGGGCTTCTCAAGGCAGCAATCTTCTGACGCTGGAACAAATTTATAGCGAATGGAGTACGCTGTACTTCAGAAAAGTAGGAAGAAAATCTCGCGAAGGATATGAAAACGCCTGGCGGACGCTCCACTTTTTGGGGCAATACGCAATGTCGGATATCAAGATCAGCGACTATCAACTGGCTATGGATACTCTGCAAAACAAAAGCAAGTCTCTCCAGAACAAGTTACTGCTGCTGATCGGACAGCTTTGCAAATACGCCGTGGCCGTCCACCGCCTAGACGTGATCAATCCATCGCCCTATCTCATACTTGATGGAGTGCAAGCTAAAAGCCGTGAAATTTTTTCTGACGAAGAAATCTCACGGCTTTTTTTGTATGCTCAAGCGAACGAGCGTTTTTCTTGTACTGCAAGAGAAGTTCTTATTCTTATCTTCACCGGCTTACGACCAGAAGAACTTTTTGGAGTTGAGAAAAACGATGTCAGCTTACAATACCATTTCCTTTTTACCTGGGGTAGTAAAACCGATGCAGGTAAAGAGCGAATCATTCCTCTTATCCCCCAAATCATGCCGTATGTGTTTTCCTTTTACTTTGTCACGAGGCCAAGAGAACTACTTGATCACCAGTCCGCGCGGGTATCGGGTTCGCATTGACAACTGGAGAAATCGTCAATTCTACCCATTGATGAAAGAATTGGGAATCAACTGTGCAGACACTCCCCGCCGCATGGTGCCCTACTGTTGCCGCCACACATACGCCTCTCTGGCCGACCGAGCGGGGTAGATAAAGATACCATCATTAAAATTGTGGGCCACACAAGTTACAAATTCACGAAGCGAATTTACATACACGAAAAGCTGCCACAGCTCCAGGCCGAAACCAATAAAATCGACCGCCTGGTAAAACAAGAAATTACAAACAAAAAAGAAAGAGAAGGAGATGTAAATGGTTGTTGTAGTCGGAAAGCCGGAAACCGCCGAGAGCGTCCGGGAACTGAACTTTCGTGGCGAATTTGAAGTCTGCGAAATCGTGGAACGCAGCATTCCCGTAATCCAACGCCAGTTGGAGCAGAACGGTGACCAAATATCTCACCTGGTGTACGATGTGCGAATCATCGGCAACATAGATCAATCCCTCGGTCTGTTGGAGCGAATCTGCGTCACCGTTCCTGGCATCAAAATAATCGTAGTAACCGAAGGACTATCTACAGACAGCGCCTTCATGAAAGACATTCTGACGCTGGTTCCTGCGGAACAAATTGTCTCCGATCATGGCGCGGAACTAAAACGTGTCCTCAATGCGATGCTTTGCGACGCCGGATTGATCAGCGAAGATACCGTCCAAAACGACACTCCTTCCCTGGAAGAACCGACGCCCCCAGGAGAAACCGCCCAGGCACCTCCGGCCACCAGCGAGGTAGTCACTCCGCCCTCGCAGATTGACCGCGAGACTGCCCGGTCGCACCTGGTTCTACCGAAACCACGGCTGCGCGGGCGAAACGCCACCACTATCGCAGTCTGTGGAGCCGGACACCGCATCGGCACCACAACACAGGCCATGCAGTTATGCCTGTATGTCAAGGCCATGGGCTATAAAGCTGCCGTCATCGAGATGTCCGTAAGCAGTCTGACCCCCTACACGCAAATCAGCATGAAGTGGTGCTGTTTGATGAAAAGCACTTCCGCATTGAGGGGACCGACATCTACAACGATAAAACCTGTATCCTTGCCACCAAAACCAAATATGATTATCTGATTCTGGACTATGGTGCTTTTGGAGAACTGAGTGAAGTAGCCGACTACCTGCGAAACGATATTCTGGTGGCCGTCTGTGGTGCCAAGCCCTCGGAGGTCGATCTGGTGAGTGACATTCTCCGGGTTGACAACGGCACAATCCATTATGTTTTTTCTTTTGTACCGCAAAGAGACCGCGACGATATCCTCAAATCCATGTCTCCCTTTGATGTGCGCACCTACTTTGCCGGGTGGACGCCTGATTACTTCCTGTATTCCGGCAACGATGAACTGTACGGGTACATCACCGGGCAGCTCAAGGCCAAAGAGACAGTACAGAAAAAAGGCGGCCTCAAATGGCCATTTGGGAGGAAAAGAAAATGAAAAAGAAAACCGTCCCTACCAGACATGCCATCCTGATGGCGGGCATCCAGGAAGAAAAGCGTCAAGCACAGCTTAAAGAAGCATACGGCATCACGGAAGAAGTAACGGTCGTGGAGAAAAAATCACGCACCGCCCAGCTGCTCCGGGTATTGGTCAATGCCATATTTGTGATGGTACGCTGCGTCGCTCTGGTCGTGCTGATTGTCCTGGCGATCATCGGTGTGGCCACGCTGATCTATCCCAATATGAGAGCCGCCGGTCTGGAAACCTGGCTGGAAATCGAAACCCAGCTGGCCGAATATCTTTGCAAATAGAGCGCTAAAAAGAATCGGCATATCGCAGTAAATCGGTTGTGCCTAACAGGCACAACTGCAAAATAAGACAAAGAAATGCGAGGTAAAAGATTATGACTATCCCCATGCCCAAAAAAGAGTACATCTCCATCCAAATGACCCCCGAGCACCGCAATCGGTACAACATTCTCACCGGCGCACTGCTGGAGCGCCAGCAGTCTGATCGAAGCTATCTGGCTGCATGCTATCTTTTGTCCGCTGACGAAGATATCTTCGATATCTCTAAACCGTATGTGTCGTTTGATGGTATCGACTTTGCGGCCATTCGTATGCGCGTCAAAAAGCGCTTTGGTACTTACAACGAATACACCGCCATTGAAGTAGGTTATAGTCTTTTCACCTGGTGTAACTGCAAAGTGAATCCACACGAGATGGCACAGAGTGGGCCGTTCTGGCTCCCGTTGATCTGCAACGCTCTGCTCATTCAGGGCAATGCCGCCAATGTTGGGGAGTGAGCGCCATGAAAAACTTGTACTTCTCCCTTTTGCCTGATGCCGAAAAGGCAAAGTGCAAGACAGAAAAACAATGGTTTAAGTTGGGCTTTGTTCCCGTATCTCAGGATGCGGGAACCATCATGTATTCCAATCGTTTCTGTACTGGAAAATACAGATACTTGACCTCCGAAGAAGTTCGCAAGGCTACCAACGAGGAAATGACCCCCTACCACGAGGAGCAGCGGCGCAAGCGCCGCTCCCGCTATCTTCAATCGAAGAAAGAACGGGAGCAAGCAATCCGCTACGGAGAGCTGCTGTCCCTGTGTGACCAGCAGCGGCAACTTGATGAAGAAAACTACCGAGGGACCATCCCTACCTTACGGTGTCCATTGACATTGAAACAACGGGCCTGGATTTTAACCAGGATGAAATACTTCAAGTTTCAATTCTGGATATTGACACCGGGGAAGTTTTGCTGGACAGCTATGTGAAACCGTACTTCACAGAAGATTGGCCAGAAGCGCGGCGAGTAAACCACATCACAAAAGAAATGGTTTGCAATGCTCCCTATATTTACGAGCTTTTGCCCCGATTAAATCAGGTGTTGGCGCAGGTAAAAACCATTGTCGGCTACAACTTCACAGGGTTTGACAATGGTTTCTTGACCCGCTACGGGGCCAGTTTCAACGATGAAACCATCGTTGAGGATCTGAGCAATATCTTCGCCGCCATTTACGGGGAGTTCTCACCGAAGCATGGCGATTTCAAGTTCAAAAACCTTTCGACCTGCGCCGACTATTTCGGATACGATTGGAGCGAAGAAACTGCCCACAACAGTCTGGCAGATTGTCGAGCCACAGCGTTTTGCTATCAAAAGGCGCTGGAAGAAAAGTACCAGGCACTTTATCAAGAGAACATCCACAAGCGCGACTGCGGATTTTTCGACGAGAGCTATGATGCGTGCGGTGATTACAATGGCTGAGTTTTGCTGGATTGTTTTAACAGAATGAACGGTACCCACTACAAAGAAAAACAAGTCTGGCTGGAAGAATACCTTTGTGAAGGTTGCGCCGAATGGAAACCCTGCGTAATGCAGCTGTACCCCAAACCGATCATTTGTAGAATCGTGGATTTTGCAAGAAACAACACAAAAAGAGACGGAAAGTGAGGAAAAACAAAATGAACATTATTGCTGTAGCAAACCAAAAGGGTGGCGTGGGCAAAACCACCACCGTCGTGAACCTTGGCGCGGCTCTGGCCCGCAAAGGTAAATCTGTTCTCTGTATTGACTTTGACCCCCAGGCGAATCTCACCAACTATGTGGCCGGGTGCGAACCCAGGGAAAACTCCATCGCCAGCGTGATGCGTGCAGCAGTATTGTTCCAACCTGCTGACATCCGCGAAACCATTTATCATTCCGAGAGATTCGGGTTCGACTTCATCCCCTCGGACCTGCGGCTCAGCGAAGCGGACATCTACCTTGCTACGGCAATGAGCCGCGAAACCGTGCTGCGGCGCGTGCTGGAGCCGGTGCGTCAGGCGTATGACTACATCCTGATCGACTGCAACCCCAGCCTGGGGCTGCTGCTCACCAATGTGCTGGTTGCCAGCAACCAGGTCATCATCCCGGTGCAGACACAATACTTTGCCACCCAGGGGTTGTCATCGTTGGAGGGCGTCATCGGCAATGTGCGCATGACGCTGAACGCTGACCTGACTACCGTGAACATCCTGCTCACATCAAGGACAAAACCAGCGTGGCCACCGCTGTAACCGAGACGCTGCGCGAGCAGTACCCGCAGTCCGTTTTTTCCATTGAAATCACCAGAAAGCAGGAAGCCATCAACAGTTCCATGATGGGCAAACCTGCCGGTGGTGACACGGGGGCAGAATACCGCGCCCTGGCTGACGAACTGATTGCGAGAGAGGGGTAAGTACCATGAGCAAGAATTTTGATTTTAAGGGTCGTTTGGCCGGAAACAATTTCGGGCAGCAAATGAACACCCAGGCAGCCTCCGTTGTCAGCACGCTGGCGGGCCGGACCGCCAAAGATTCCGGCTGGACAAAGAAATTCCAGGTATTGGATATTCCCCTCACCAAACTGCATGAGTACCCGGAGCAAAAAGTATTCAGCATGGACGAAGCCGAGCTGGAACAACTGACCGAAAATGTGCGGTCCTCCGGCATCCTCCAGCCCCTGATCGTCAGGGTACACCCGACAATTCCGGGCGATTTTGAAATCATCGCCGGTCACCGGCGCAGAGAGGCCGCACGGCGGGCCGGGATGGAAACCGTACCGTGCCAGGTGTACATGGGCATGACCGACACCGAGGCCAAAACCGTCTTTTATGCCACCAACATGGGACAGCGCAGCGAGCTGCTGCCCTCTGAGCGGGCTGCCGGGTACAAGGCGCTGGCCGAAGTGCTGCGCCTGGAAGGCAACGGCGCGGTCAACGAAGTTGCCAAGATCGGCTCCGAAGGCAAACGGACAGTCTACCGCTATATGCGCCTTGTAAATCTGGAAAAGCCGCTATTGGATAAGGTGGATAAAAAGGAAATCTCCGTGTATGCGGGGGCTGCTTTGGCAGACTTGACGCCGACCGCCCAAATGAACCTGCTGGCCGTGCTGGAACAGCACGCCCAGGACGGCATCACAGAAAAAGCCGCCAAGGAGGTAGCCGCTCTCCAGCGCCATGATGTTGAAGCGATTGAACGCTGCCTTTTCCCCGTCCGGGAAAAGAAGGCCGCCCCGGCCCCCAAGGCAGGTAAATTGAAGCTGAACCCCAAGCGTTTTGACCACTATTTTGTGGGTCTGGATACCGAGGAGGAAAAACTGGACTATCTGGAGGCCGCTTTGATCGCCTATAGCACAGCCCAAAAGAAAGGTGATGGCCAATGTTGACTTGCAAGATCACGGATTTTTCGCGGCCCACTCAGACTATAAAATCATCCTGTCGGGCGCGCTTTTCCGTGACCCTTTCTGTGGACGATCAACCCTTAGTGGAGATCCATAATTGTGTGCTGCTGTACAACCAAAAGCTACAGGCATACTATGTTGGGTATCCTGGATATAAACGCGGCAATAGATACGACAACATTGCTTCTGTCGTGTCGCCAGAAATGAATGCCGAAATCATTGCTGCCGCAGTCCATATTTTGGGACAGAACCAGTGATAAAATGAATATGGAAGGAGAAAACAATGAGATTTTCCAGACTACACGGCAGCGTTCTTGCCGGGGCATTCTTTTTGGCCAGTTCTCGCGCTCACCTGAGAATCCCGGCAATCCTGTCTGGCACGGTAATGGTAGTGCTGGCATTGTCGGGGTGTACTGCAGCTGGCTCTTCTTCCGTCCCAGAACCTGCTCCCACACCAACACCGTCCCCAGCAGCAACAGCAGAATCAGCTTTGCACGAGAGTACAAACCCTGATACGGTTGCCTGGCTCACCATTCCCGGCACCAATATCGACGGGCCGGTGCAGCAGGGGCCGGATAACGACTACTATCTGCGCCGGGACAGCGACGGCAATGAAGATTACCGTGGCTGTTACTTTGCTGATTCCGACGCCATCGTTTCCCTGGCCAATCTCAGCCGCAATGTGGTCATCTACGGGCACACCTTCACTGACGGCTGGGAGGGCGGCTTTGAACAGCTGGACAAGTACTTAGACACTTCCTGGGCACAGAATCACAAAGCACTCCAACTGGAGATCAACGGCACCGTGCTGGAGTACGAAGTATGTAGTGTGGGCTTCTGCGATGTTGAGGAAACCAGCCTTCCCATTTACTGTAACCTAGAGGATGAGGCATTTCGCTATCTGATCGAAGATGCAAATGCCCGAAATCAGGTAGACGGTTTGGAACAGCTTTCTGCCGGTGACCAGATTTTAACACTGGCTACCTGTACAGAAAAAGAAACCGAGCGTTTGGTTATTGTAGCAAAGCAAATTTATGATACAATGATTGCAACAGAGGAGGACGCGCACTCATGAAAAATCAAATCAAATTGTTCTGTATTGCCCTCGCCGGTGCTTTCATGCTTGCGCCTGCGGCGGGCCGAAGCTAATTGGCGTGACGCTGCCGGAAACGCCGCTGGTGCTGGCCACCGGCGAAACGGCTACGGCAGAAACCTCGTATACCTATGACGCGAAACGCCAGAGAACGCCCAGCCGGAAGTGGTCTATACCAGCGGCGATGCGGCTATCGCCACGGTGGACGAGAACGGTATTATCACTGGCGTGGCCGAGGGCGAAACCACCATCACGGCCACCGTGGGTGAATTGAGCGCCAGCCGCACGGTATCGGTCATCATCCCGGTGGAACGCCTGGAAGCTGAATCTATGGCGCTGCACCTTGCCGACGGCCCTTCTGCACTCGCCTACACCGTGGTGCCGGAGAACTTCACCGGCGAGCTGACCTTTGCCAGCGCCAACAATTCCATTGCCACTGTGGATACCAATGGCCAGATCACGCCGGTAGCTGCAGGAGATACCAACGTAACCGTTACGGCCCCCAACGGCATGACGGCCACCGCTCAGATTCGCGTATGGGACGGTCCGAAAGAACTGAATCTGGCCCCGGCAAAGACCGAAGTGACAAAGGGAAGCGGCACGCAGATCGGCGTCACCGATGAACAGGGCAACGATGTGGAAGCCGAAAGCCTGACCTGGGCCTCCAGCGACGAAACCGTCGCTCAGGTATCGGGTGGCTGGGTAGACGTGACCGGCACCGGCGCGGTGACGATCACGGCCAGCACCGAATATGGTGTTTCTTCCTCCGTGGAGCTGACTGGCGTCGCGCCCGCTGCGCGACCGGCAGCCAGCGCAGGGGCCGCCTCTGGTGCTGCCGCTGGCTCTGCCAGTTCCGGCGGCTCTGGACCGGTGGCAGTTCTGTTCCCGCAGCCGGTGCCGGACATGGCTATTGGACCGTGTACGGTGACGGCGGTGCGCTGGATTTGATCAACGGCATTCGCGCCTCTGCAGGTTTGGGCGCACTGACCTGGGACGATGGCCTGGGCGACATTGCTGCCGCCCGCTGCCGCCAGCTGATGGACGATTTCAGCCACAACGGAATGACTGCCCCGGAGATTTGCGCCATGGGTGCGCCCGATGCTTCCTCTGTAGTCTCCTCCTGGCAGGCAAGCAGCGCCCACTATGCACAAATGGTCTATGAGGACTACACCCGTTGCGCAGTCGCTCACTGCTATGATGGCGATGCTGTCATTATTGGTGCGCCACGTTTGGTTGATAAGTAAATATAACTACAAAGGGGTACGACAATATCGTACCTCTTTTTTCTTTCTGTATTGGAAGGAGGATTGAATTGGAGCAATTATCAAAGAGCGAAAAGCAAATTATGGACACATTTTGGAATAGCCCTCAACCCTTACCAGCTAGTGACTTGCTTTCTGCATGTGTTGGACGAACCTGGAAAGCGCGATCTGTTTTTCCTCTGGTGAAGAAACTTATCGAAAAAGGCGTTTTAGCAGAGGTTGGATGCGTGCGGCGTGGAAAGACCTATGCTCGCACATTTCAGCCCGCATTTTCACGAGTTGAATATTGGGCCGAGATTATAAAGCAAGAAGATATGGATGGCGATCAACTTTCGGAGTTGACAGATCTTCTTGCACAGCACAAGCGTTCATTGGATTTGGCATGAATTTTCAAGATTGTGGGAAGGAGGCAACCAACAATGGAACGTATACCCTTTGCCTGTCCATCATGTGGGGCACGAATGTACTTTGTGCAAGAAACAAAAGCCACAACATACGACATGTGGCTTTTCTCTGAAGATGGAAGTTCGCTTTGTAAAAACCTTCCGCTTAGTGAGGCCCTGCTTCAGGAACCGCTTCTCAAAACTGAAATCAAAACCAGTTCCTTTCTGCTGTGCCCTATTTGTGGAGGCAAGTACGCTTATGATGTTCGTCAGACAGGGCCTATGCGGGCCGTTACTGAATGTGGTGAAAAGTTAGGCACCGATTAAGGATCCTATTTTGTAGGCAACTGAAACGTCATTCAGGTTATTCTTTAGGTGCGTCGAATCGTCGCACCTTTTCTTTTTTGGGATGAAAATACACAAGGCAAAAAATTACAGCTTAGCATCCCATGGATCGTAATAATCATGCGCGTCCGCAATTTCTGCTGACCAACACGAGCTAATATTATTTCGCTCGCAAAAATCGGCAGCTTTTTCACCGCACAATTTCCGAGTTTTTTCGATATTCTTAGCATTTTTATTATCTCGAATGTGCGGATACCAGCGCACAAAATAAATCTTTTCTTTGTCAGGAATATCGTTACGAACTTGCGCCACTTCATGTGGTTGTATTTTATGACCACTATATTTTTGAGGGACCTTGCTGGCAACGTGTTGAAGAAATTTGTATGAAGTAAATCTATCCCCCGGTAACTGAGATGTAACACGCGACATAATGTTTCGAACACTTCATCGGATATAGGAGAAAGCATATATCCCTTTTCCATGGTAAGAATGAAATTACACTTTCCATGTCCCACACATCCGAACATGAGTTCAAAAGGCTTTCTGTTAATGGCAAATACAACATCGAATTTTGCACCAGCAAACGCAAAACTAAACCGATCTATATCTACATCACTCGCCCGCATAGTTCGATATAAAGGTGCAATTTCTGGGAAGTAATAGCAGCCTTTATCTTTCAAAAAATACATATGAAACCAACCTTTCGTGAAGGGAGACATGTATGGAAAAGTATCAAGTCATCATGCAAATGCACGAGGCAATGTGCTTTATGGATGCCGTACCAGATTTCGTCTTTGAAGCACCAGACGAAAGAGCTGCTATGAAGCAGGCAGAACAAATTATTGAGCATTGGGAGACCGGCAAAGAAATTTCTATCGGTTTTAATGTGAACGCAAAAAGACTGGTGAGCCAGATGGCTTCAAATAGCGAAATCTCCAGTATTTCGTTCAGAAACTTTACTATATACGATGAATCAAAGCATTCATCTCGTACCATGATTTTGCCAGAATATTTAGAAGAAGTCAATCAATCCGATTTTTTAGAAGTTTTATTTCAGCGTTGTTCTGCCAGAAACAATAACGTATCGTTTGTTACATTTGAGTGTATCGCGTTTGCCGTAGAACATATCTGAATTAACAATTCGGGTGCAACGGTTCGTCGCCCCTTTTCTTTTTGGGAGGTATCACCATATGAGGCGGAAGCAGGTTCTAATACGGCACTTTGTAGAAACAGCGGCCACTCGAACTGCGGATATAGAAATCCTGTGCGTCATGTTTGATCTTCAAGACGAGCCGGATGCTTTTACCGTATATCAGGGAGAGGTACAGGCAATCCCCCAAACGCTTCTAAACCGTAAAGTGGACTGTTGGGAAGTCGAAAATAATACATTACATATCTTTGTGTTGGACTCAGAATTAACTGAGGATGAGCGCTGGAAGCTACTTCATGAGAGTTGAACAAAGGAGGTTCACGCCATGCCTACACCTGTAAAAGTCAACCATATTATACATCTCCGTGGGGACGATTACCAAAAGATACGGATTATAAAAAATGACCAAGTTTACTATGAAGGAGAAGTTCGCTATGAAAACGGTACAATAGAAGAACTCGAAAACGCCCAAGTCAAGCACTGGTCTGTAGATAATGGGGTTTTGGTGTTGGAGATCAAATAGGTGCGACGGCGCGTCGCACCTTTTCTTTTGGGAGGGGTTAAAATGAAAAATGTTGATTGTAGCCTTTATTCAGGCAACGGGAAGTACATAATGGCCCCTTCTAAGGAATGGGATACCATTGCACAGTACCTGACTGATGAAGAAATTCAGCAAATATGCAAGGGATATATCAATGAATTTGGGGCACAAGAATTCGTCGCATCGGTCTTTTATGGGTGATGATATGATGGCAACGGAAATTTGATTTTTTAAATAAAAAAGAAAGAGGCAAAACAAAATGAATAAAACTCTATTGCGCCAGTTTCTGGCGCTTTTTTATTGCTGTGTATGCTGTGCGGTACGACGCTGCCGATTTCTGCAGAAGTCTCCACCGGGGAAATGATGCCAACGGAGACTTCTGTACCTGTGTCCACGCCCGAAAACGCAACCAGTGACGGCGGTACAGAAAAAGCTGATTCAAGCGGCACATCCTCCCTTCCTTCGGCTACTGCTGAAACAGCCTTGAGCGAAGCTGCCCAGGCATTTGTGGACGCCGTTGCCGCACTGGACAGTGAAGGCATTTTAACCGCAATCAATGACTGGGGCCTGGCAAGTCAAGCTTGGCAGGCCGATCAATCGAATGCCGAACTGACCGCCGCATTAGAGGCCGCCACGGAAGCCTCGGATGCAGCTGCTGCTCCCGTTTATGCAGCGGAAGATCTCTATTTGGCCCTTTCCGATAAGGAGCGTGAAATCGACGCTGTCAAGGCCGCTTACAGTTCTTTGACTGCGTTGGTCATTTCCATGCAGTTGGCCATGCAAAACCCGGTTGCGCCTAGCGATGGAGGAAACGAACCCGACTTGGATGAAATTGCCACGGTGCTCTACGGAGATCTTCCGGATGCGCCGACCGGCAGTTATATTGGCGAATATGGCTGCCGGTTGCCACCGGCGACACCAAAATCAGCATTTCGGCCTGGAAGCATGACCTGCTGGACGCCAGCAGCAAAGGCCGCCTGGACGCAGACGCACTGAATGAAGCCCATGCTGTAATGGCGGTAGCAAAGCAGGATGGCGCAGATTACGCTATTGTTCCTATTGCCGTCCAGGTCGAGTACCCTGCCAACGGTGCTACCACAACAGTTACTCTGCCGGACAGCGTGGAACTTCTGAGCTATACATCTACCGCTGAAAACCTGGTCGTTGCCAGTGAAAAGGAACGCGCCCAAGTTTTGAATGCCAGCTACAAGGATTCGTCGGCTTCTGCCTCCGGCTTTTATGTGAAGGCAACCGAAGATTTCTCTGTCACGTTCACCTATTCGGCCCCTGATGGCACAACCATCAACAAAAAGCTCGATGTCTCCATCAACGGCAGTGCGGAAGCTGCCGTCCTCCCCACGTCTAATAGCAATGGTGTCAGCACCTACGCCAACACCCCGCAGCCACCGTTTCCGACCGGCAGAATCACTAAGATCGAGTATGTGGTGAGCACCTGGCTGGTCTGGTTCAACGGTGTGGAAGCCTATTGTTGCGATAATGGGCTGTATGCTGCTCCCGGTGGCTGCCCCACATACTCTTTCGCCTATGTATCCACACTTGGAGCAGATCAATATGTACCTGGGAATCACTATGCTAACCAGATAAACATTTGGGGTGGCCTCAATCAGATTTCCCTGGGGCTTTTGTCCAAGAGCCATGATGTAAATGATTTTGCTAGCAGCAGCTTTGCAGCCAACACAACAACCGCCTACTCCACCACCAGCAACGACGTACTGAAAACCGCCTACGAGTATTACAACGACACCCAGCTTTGGATTATTGAGCATTATCCGAACAGTGTGGCTGCACAATCTTACATGAAATCCGCTGCCGCTCTGGAAAACAATGGCCTGGATGCTCGCCCCTATTTAGGGAATGGCGGGTATTATACTTTCGCATATTTTCCCCCCGCGGGTTACAACTGGCAACGCATTGTCGTTATCGGCCCGGAGATTGACGAAGGTGACGATACCAGCGAATTACCCGAAACACCGGAAATGCAATACTATTCCGCAGATTGGACTGCTTCACCGCAGTCTGCCAGCGGCAGCTCGATTTGACCTATACCGTTCACATTGACAAGTCTGCCAACATCACCCATGAGAAGTTGGATGATGCCATCTTCAAGCTGACCCCCAACCCATCCAGTGGCACGATCAGCGGCGGCACCTGGACTATTGGCGACCCGCAGATTGTAACCACTGTGGACGGCGCTGCCTCCGCCACTTGGACGCTTCATTACGAAGTAACAAAAACCAGCACCACCACATTGAGCGGCAAAGAGGGGCCGTACAACACACAGGAGGAGGCCAACGCTGCCGCCGAGGCCGCCAAGAACAACGCAATTGCACAGCTGCAAAATGAAGCCCAGGCCATGGTTGATGCACCATTGCTGAAGCCAAAGCCCAGCTGGCAAAAATCACGATTGACTATGGGGAAACCTCCGTCCCGCATGGTTTCGACCCTACAGATAGCAGTTCGGGTTCTGTTTCTGTCCCGTCCAATGGCTCCGCTACTGCTGTTGTGGCAAACCAGCCTGGCAGGCACATGTGACCTGGGAAAGCGCGACGCCCTCACCGGTGGCCGCATCACAGAAGATGCAGAGTATGTCTTCTATGAATGGAATGTAAACGCCAACAAATACGAGATCAGCAGCAACTACCGCGTCACCCGACTGGAAAACGGCTTGTACACTGTGACCGTAATCAACCCGGTTTACACCGATTGGACCGAGGGTTATGTGTATTACACTCAGGACAACCTGGGCAAATTCCGTATCGAAGAAGTCACCGCACCCGCTGGATATACCGATGCCGCCCTACAGGGGACCGATTGGGTCGAACACTGGAGCCAAGAATTTGAAATCACCAACAGTGACCAGACCTACAGTTATACCGGCGACGATGCAGACTACAACCGCCCGCAGGGGAACAAAGTCATCATCAAAAAGATCGAGCCCACACCGGCGAGATCATCGTGGATGATGCCGTATTCACCCTCTACCAGTGGAACCAAGAACGCGGCCTGTACGAAAAAAGCAAAGACTATGCCTTTGTTCGGGACGCCGAGGGCCTGTACACCATCACCTGCCTGCATGATGACTGGTCACAGTATGAAGAAGGCAACCTGTACTACGAGGATACCCTGTGTGACGTCCGAGAAGATACTGTGAACAGTGACGGCACCACCACTGAACACGCACAGTATTATACCGACTATGAGCCGGTCAACTTTCCCATTGAGAACCGCTCCGTCACCAACGATGGGCAGTTCGTGGTTGTAGAAACAAAGTCTCCCTACGGCTACTACGGGGACTGGACTGGCGATGAAGATCGAACAAACTTTGAGCCGGAAGATGCCGGTAAACGAGCCTACTATATTCGCCTTACCGGCGACGGCTCCACGATTACCCTCGGAAATCAAAACTATAACGCCAATGTGCTAACCGAGAATCAGGGCGGCACCTTAATTGATCTGGGGGATAATGTCGTTTCCCTCGAAGTTTTCGGAGATGCCGCAGCAGAGTACCCCGAGGACGCCCTTTATAAAAACAATCCTTGGTACAGTGCCTTGACATGGGAAAAACGGGACGCATTGACCGGTGGACGAATCACCGAAGATGCAGAGTACGAGATTCAAGAATGGAATCCCGAAAAAGGCGAATACGAAAAGAGTACGCACTACCGTGTTGTACGCCTTGATAGTGGCTTGTACACTGTAAATTTAATCGAAGGCGCGTTCTTCCCAGGTTGGGTGGGTAAGCAGCAAGGCTATATGTACTACCACCAGGCCAACGAAGGAAAATATCGAATCGTGGAACTCACTGCTCCTGCAGGTTACACAGATGCTGCTCTAATTGACGGCAAATTTGTGGAACAGTGGAGCAGAGAATTTGAAATCAACGATGGACATTTAACCTTTAGCTATACCAACGAAAATTCGGATTATAACCAACCCAAGGGCAACCGACTCATCATCAAAAAGATTGAAGCCCACACCGGCGAGATCATCGTAGATGATGCCGTATTCACCCTCTACCAGTGGAACCAAGAACGTGGCCTGTACGAAAAAAGCAAGGACTATGCCTTTGTTCGGGACGCCGAGGGCCTGTACACGATCACCTGTCTGCATGATGACTGGTCACAGTATGAAGAAGGCAACCTGTACTACGAGGATACCCTGTGCGACGTCCGAGAAGATACTGTGAACAGTGACGGCACCACCACCGAACACCCGCAGTATTATACCGACTATGAGCCAGTTGATTTCTCTATCGACGAGCGAGCTGTCACCAATGACGGCCAGTTTGTCGTGGTGGAATCCAAGTCCCCGTATGGATACTACGGCGACTGGACCGGCTCACGCGAGACCCCCAATTTTGAGGTCGAGGATGCCGGGAAGCATGCCTATTATATTCGGCTGACCGACGATGGCTCCACAATCACTCTCACAGACAGCGAATACAATGCTCACGTCCTGACCGAAAACAAAGGCGGCACTCTGATCGATTTGGGAGATGAAATTGTATCTCTGGACATCTTCCGCCCGGCACAAGAGGAATACGACGAGGACAATCTGTTCCGCAACAACCCCTGGTACAGCACTGTCGTTTGGGAAAAGCGGGATGCTCTCACCGGCGGCCTGGTGGATGCCGACACTGAATATGAAATTCAGGAATGGGACCCGCTGGCCGGAGAATACAAGAAGAGCACTCACTACCAGGTCGTCCGCCGTGATGACGGAAAATACACCGTGAATCTAATCGGTGACGCTTTCTTTGCTGGCTGGGGAGGCAAGCAAGGCGTACTCTACTACCATCAGCCAACCAGGCAAGTATCGGATTGTCGAATTGAAAGCTCCGGCGTCCTACACCCTGAAAGCCTGGCAAGGTGAAAAATGGGTCACCGGCTGGAGTGAAGAAATCGTTGTTCACCCGGACCGCCCCACATACGAGTTTCTGGGAGATACAGCTGACTACAATATGCCCTACAAGACCCAAGTCCTCATCAAAAAGGTCGATGATGATACGGGCGAACTTATTGCCCCCGATACGACCTGGACTTTGTACGAGTGGAACGAGCGGAATAACCAGTATGAGGTCAGCACCAACTACAAAATCGTGCGCCGCGAGGATGGTTACTACACTGTAACTACACTGCACAGCGACTGGACACACTACGAAGAAGGATACCTTTATTTCGAGGACACACAGACAGATTACCCGGATAGCGGGCGCTGGTTCTCCAATGAAGGGAAATTCCTCATTGTGGAGAGCCAGGCTCCTGCCGGGTACTACGGCGATTACTGGCGCAATGATGAGCCTGGCACCCATTCCACGGACAACGGCTCCGATCTCGGCAAACGCGGCTATGCTTTCACGTTGACCGAGGACAATGGCACACTCTGGCTGACCAATGCAGACTACAACGCCAAGATTCTGTATAACCTGGATGAAGGCAATGCCACTGTGGTTCTCGCTGACGGTCGGCCCACCAGCGTCATCATCAACGAGAAGCAGCAGCCCTCCTATGAGCGCGATGAGACCAGCTTTGGCAATACCGCCAAATACGGGTATGTGGTGTTCGACCGCAGCCAGTACAACAAAAAGTGGGCACAGACGGGTGATGATGATACCTACACCACCAGTTATGAAGCCACTACCAGCAGCCTGGACGATCAGATTACCGCCCCCGAAGATAATCTTTGGAAGAACGGCAAACTGTTCGAACTGGAAGATTATACCGCCGCGCTGATCAGCGGGCCGGTAAATCGACAAGTCACATTGGAGAACGTGAAATCCCTGGAAGATGTTCCCGCCTCAATGGAATACAGCCTGACAGACGGAACCAGCATCACGCTGCATCTTGTCTCTGCGGACTGGCTTGAAGAACCCCGGAGCAGTTACACCGGTTTTGTGGACCTCGGTTATTCCCCCAAGCAGCCGACAGCCAACGAGACCGAAACGATAACTGCTGATGACGGCCACACCTTCACCGGCCATCTGTCGGCATCGAACAGACTGGTGACTATGGCTGGGTAGACATGGAGATTCCCGCCACCTACTACGGCTGGCCTGACGTTAAAGGCATCTTCCTCGGCAGTCTGGTTCTGCCCCACAACGACAACAAGCCGGTCTATGAGGGCTATGAGACGGAAATTTTGACCTATCTCGGCTTCAACAATAAGGACTACAAAATCGTTGATGCAGAATGGACAGGTAATTGGGAGGCGCTGCCCGGCTCCGACATGATGAACCGCAGTGCTACCTTCACGATCTCCGTCTATGCCACCGGCTGGATTGCCCGATACGAAGAAGGTGAAGAAGGGGAACGCACCGGCACCGCGACGGCCTCCTACAGCTTCGAGGACACCGCCAGTCAGGAAGATGGGTTGTACCACTGGCTGGTCACCGCGCACTACAAGCCTGCCAGTGTATGGACCGTCCTGCAGGCCGCAGCGGCCGTGCTGGGCATTGGCCTTGTCATTGCTGCGTGGTCCTTATTCTTTTCATTCTGTCCCGCAAGAGAAAGGAAAAGAAACGCACAACGGAAAAGGTGTAACTGCACCTTGATGGAGGTGAATTATGTCCAGCGATTTAAGGACGGCAATCATTGAAAATATAACCATTGCCGATTTTCTGCGCTCTGAGGGTTATGAAGTAATACCACGAGGGCGAAAGCTCACCGTGAAAGGGCATGATAGCCTGGTCATAACACCAGACAAAAATGTATTCACCTGGAACAGTCGCGGTTTTGGCGGTTCTGTGATCGACCTCTACATGGGGTTGCACAGCTGCGATGCCCGCACGGCCATGACAGAGCTGCGGAAGCAGCTGCCGGAGTACGAAAAAGAACGACCGAAGCCAAACCGGCCACACCCAGCAAAGCCTCCTGCACCAAAAGACAAAGAATCGGTCCCCCTAATTCTTCCCACCGAGGACAAAAACAATGGCGACGGGTTTACGCCTACTTAATCAGTACAAGAAAAATCACGCCGACCATTGTGAAGTGGTTGGTGCAGGAAAAAACCATATATCCCGACGAACGAGGCAATCTTTGTTATCTCGGACGAGATGGCAAAGGAGGAATCAATTACTGTGCAAGAAAAGGCACCTTGACGCCCCGCGACGGCCAAAAGGGATACCGCAACGTGGTCGAAGGGAGCGACTATCAAAAGCGCTGTGTGATGAACCATAGCCCCAGTCACACCAAATTGGTGGTCACCGAAGCGGCGGTGGACGCATGGAGCTTCGCTTCGATGCTGGAGATCCACGGCCTCGACCACAAGGCATATACTTACCTTTCCCTGGAAACAACCTACGAGGGGCCGTTGGGAATTTTTCTTGACGAAAATCCCCAAAATCAGAACAATCTATCTCGCCCAGGATGCAGACGAAGGCGGCCTAAAGAGCCGGACAAACTGCCGCAAGCTCTTAGAAGAAAAGGGGTTTACTGGCAGAGTGATTGACAAGCTGCCCAACGCCAACGCCCCCGGCGCGAAAGACTGGAACGACGCGCTGATTCTGAAACGCGCAGAAATGGAAAGAGAGCCTGTCGAACAAGCGCCGACCCACACCGATGAACCGACGGTGCAACCGTCGATTGGTTTAGAGCTTACACCATAAGACCAGTTCTTTCATTAGAAAACACACAAAGGAGAATACGATATGATTGATGTAAATACTTTCACTTCTGAAGTGAAAAACCAAATTCTTGGATGGCTCTCTGCTATCGGCACCAACCTAGTCTGCCCCTTAATCACCGCCGCCGCTATTATTTACTGCATTTTCCAGTTGCCGCAGCTGTTCAAGGCTCACCGGGATGCATGTCGGATGTTTTTCTGGGAGTTTATGTGGAAGGAGATTATCGGTCTGGTGGTAGCGGTCGGCACCGGCGTCCTTTGGGGACTTTTGGCTGCCGGCGTGTTCGGAACCACTGTTTAATCCGCTGTGTACAAAAACCTGCTGCCCAGGATGTTCACCCCCTGGGCAGCAGCTTATTTTTTCATCGGGGATTGAAAAATGGAAGTAATCGGAAAATTTATCCTAAACCTCATAGCAGACAGTATCGCCTCTTTGATACATGACATTTTCGTGGCTCTTTTGACAGTCATTATGGATTTTGTCAGTAAAATGATCGTGTCTCTTTGGGATGATTCAGTGGTAAGTGCTATCGTGTCCTGCTCTAGTTGGATAGCTATGGGGGTATTTGCTGTCGGCTGTATACTGATGCTCTATGACATTTTAGAGGCCCGCTCAGAGGAAAAAGCTGTGTATATGTCCGCTGTTACAAAAAATTTTGTCTCTGGATTGGCTTTTGCTCTTTTCGGTCCCAAGCTGGTGCATGTGATGACAAAGGCCATATTAAGTTTGATTCAGCTTCTGAAATTGAGCGATTCAGTTACAAATTTCGAGGGAACAGAGTATGCAAACTCGTTGACCAACTTGTGGTTGTCTCCTGATCTTGTTGTCGGCAGTAGCCTCCTGGAATCTGTGATCTGCTTCTTTATTGTCGTAATTGGCAGCGGAGTTTTTATCTATAAAATCACGTTGCGCTTTGTACAATTCATCACTTTAATTGCCATGGTTCCGCTATACGAAACCAGTGTCTTGCGAGGCGATCAAACAGCTTCTCAGGCTGGTTTCGCCAGGCTATGGCCGTGGGCTTGACTTTTTTCTTTGAGTACTTTTTTTATGCCCTGGCTATCACCTTACTGATGAGTACCGGCATCGCCAATACGTTTTTGGGGATGGGCTGTCTGCTCGGTATGGGTGGTGTGAGCCGCACGCTGGACAAATACGGTTTATCCAGCGCCGGGCCGCATATCAACCCAACGGGCATCGCATATTTCGCAGGGGCTGTCAAAGGACTATTAAAGTAGCCACCGCGTATGCAAAAGCAAAAAGAAAAACATTCGAATCATCGAAAAAACAAGCTGTGCCTAATAGGCACAAACCCACCCAAAAGGAGGAAAAATGACTACGCAAAAGTACCTCTGTCCACCACGGCTGCAAAAGAAATTTCTTTTGTGGTGGTGGACAGTCCCGGAATTGATTCTGATTGCCACTTTGGTGGTAGCAACATTTTACCTTACTTCTTTGGAACTGATGGCTCTGACGCTATTTATTGCCATTGGTGCGGCACGGGTGGATTTTGAACACAATCTATTCGGTGCATTGCGTACAAGAACCCTTTACCAGCTTTTCACAAAAACCTTTACCGCCAATGAAAAGCTCACAGCAAAAGAAGAAAAGCGCCAGCGCAAACGCCTGACGAAACAAATGCGTTCTCGCTTGCCTATCCAGGATTTAATTCAGTTCCGTTTTGCCGACAACGGCATCTATGGCGGCAAGGACGGCAAGGAGTTATTCCGCTTCTACCGCTACTATCCGCCGAACACCGACGTAATGACAGATGAAGAAATCGCGCAGGAAATCGAACAGCTGTGCCGGTTGTTCGATTCCCTGCGCTGCCCCTTCACCATGTTCGGTACAGATAAAATCGAGGACATGAGCGCCCTCAAGGAATACTACCGCAGCTTGCCACGCCGCTATGACCACATTCTGGCAGACGTAGTCAACGAGATCGAAAGCACCGAAACAAAATCCAGTGCCGTGCAGCGGGCGTATTATTTTATCTACAAAGCGCAGTCTGAGGAGGATGATATCTACACCCTGATCGTCGGCAAAGGATATAAAATTGACCGCGTAAAAAACGACGAAATGGCCGTTCTTCTGCGCAATTACCTGGTCCGTGAGTTCATCAATGTGGATATCTACACCATTGCCGAAGAAGTGAAAAACTACCCCAACATGGCAAAGGCCAAACCGGCGATCTACAACAAGGAAATTCAGCGCCGTCTTTGCCCCAACCGCATTGACTTCACCCGTGACCATGCCGAGCAATCCGGCCTGATGCGCCGAACCCTTATGATAAAGAACTTCCCGGCTCAGATTCCGCCGCGTGCCTTGTACACGGTAGCCAGCATGCGGGGCACTTCTTTCACCATGCGAATGACCCCGCTCCAGAAAGACAATGCGCGAAAGCTGATTGACGAGCAGATTCGTAATAAGGCCGTTATCGGCGGCAAAAGCCAGGCCACGGAACAAATGGACGCAGCCCAGGAGACTATGGACATCAAAAACTTCTATGCCGAAGTCACCCGTAACCAGAATACCATTACAGCGTCAACGTGTATATCGAGATTTACGGCAAGACGCTGGAGGACCTGGCTAATCTGGAGCAGCAGGTAAAGATTGAGCTTGCAGGCGTCGGCATTACCTATGACCAGCTGAACTATGAACAGCGCAATGGTTTTCCTCCGTGCAACCGCTGGGCAGCGACCACTTATCCTGTGTTCCAACAATCTGCCAGTAAAACCGTGGCAGCCTGTATCCCTTCAGTTACTCCAGCCTGATTCATCCCATGCATGCCCCTTGGCCGTACCGACCGAGGCGGCCCGGTGTATGCCGACATCTTCCAGCGGGATGACCAAATCACCAACGGTGTGTTCTTCATTTCTGGCTCCGCTGGACAGGGTAAGAGTTACCTTCAGAAAAAAATTCTGACCTTTATGGTGACACGCGGGGTTCACTGCTACGTCATGGACCCGAGAATGAATACAGCGATGTCACACGCGGCCTGGGCGGTGTCGTGATCGACTGCGCTTCCGGCAACCACAAAATCAACATCTTCGAGGTGCGCAGAATTAAATTGGAGGATGATGTAGAGGAAGGAGCCGAGCTGCCGGAGATTTCCAATGAATCGCCCATGTTTTTGCAGCATCTTTCCTGGCTCAAAGATGAGTTCCGCATTATGATGCCGGAGATGCCGGACAGCACTCTCCGTGCGCTGATGATTCTGGTCCAGGGAATGTATGCGTCGGTGGGCATCGATCAGCACACCGACTTTGACCGGCTGCGGCACGAGGACTACCCCACATTCAGCACGCTGTATGATTTCGTGCAAAAGCAGTTGGGCAAAAACAGCTACCCCATGCTCACCAAAGAAATGATTTCTGAGGTCCTGTTGTATATCAATGACCCGACTTACGGTGAGCTGTCCAACATCTTCAACGGAACGACCACCATTGACGTAAAGAACAATCCGCTGATCTGCTTCTCTATGGGCGCTCTGCTGGAGGGCAGCGAACAGCGCCTTCAGGCCGTGGAGAATAACCTGAACACCTACATCTGGTCTATCGTGCTACTCCGAGAGTTCCAGGTGCTTCTCAGCTTCGATGAGTTGTACATGTACCTGGAGCAGCCGCTGATGGCCAAATACATCAGCTATTTTGCCCGCCGCAGCCGCAAATATAACGCCTGTATCGGTGTGGCCACGCAGCAGCTCCAGGACTGCTGGATGAATCGGTGCGACGGTACAGCTCCCCGATCATCAACATGTCCTCTTTCAAATTCCTGTTTTACAGTGGACAGGTTGATCTCCAGGATATGAAAGAGGCTTTGAAGCTGACGGATGGCGAAGCTGCTTGCATCAGTGTTTCCAACAAGCGTCACTGTCTGCTGAAAGCAGGAAACGGGAAATACTACATGGAAGTGGGGACGCTCCCCTTTGAAGCCGAGTTGTTTGGTGACAAGGGGGGCATTTGATGCCTGCCAAAATTGCGATTCTCATCGCGCAGAAACTGGCCGATGAGAGGACCCGCAAAATCATCATCACCATTGTGGCGGTGGTGCTTTCGATTATCTTTCTGCTGGTCGCCGGTCTGCAGGTGATCATTGCGCTGTTCACAATAACACTCTCCACGTTTCTCACCGAGGACACATCCCTGGTCGGCCAGACCGTAGCGCTTATGGACGAAGCCAGGGATGCCTATGTGGATGAGCAAATGGCCGAGTACCGGCAGCGGACTGACCGTAACGGTAATGAATACCGCAACGTCATTCTGCAATGGGAAAACGGGTTTTCCAATAACGACAAGGAAGTTCTGACCATCGTTTCCTGCTATTATGAACAGGATTGGGAAACGGATATGTCCGCGCTGGCCTGCTGGGTCGCATTGAAAAGTGTTTCATTCTCTACCAGGGAGCGCGGGCCATATTCCTGCGGAGCTGTATGAGCCGTAAGGTGTGCGACGGTCACCCCGATGGTAACGGGGGCACCTATCACCACAGCGATGACAGCGCCGATTGCGATAACTCCCACACAGAAAGTTATTGTCCCGGAGATCACTATGACTTGTATGTGACGGCTCGTTTACCTGGTTGCGAGAACTGGAACGGCGAAAGCGGTGCCACTGAACAGACCGTTGCTCAATGGGAAGAACTGTGCAGCCCCTCTTACACCGGCGAAAGCGAAGTCATGGAACAGTACCTGCAGGAGCTGCAGGCGGCGACGCTGAATGACGATTGGGAAGGTTGGTCCGAAGTCAATATCGAATGGACCAAAGTGTTGTATCAGACCGACTGGGAGGACCTGTATGGTGTCACCGTCACCCAGGTCGGCATTACCAACACAGACAGCTTTACCCCGTCTGAAGATTACACCGGCGGGATCACCGGCAGCGGCAACGGAACTTTCATTATACCGCTGGCCAGCTACAGCTACATATCCTGTCACTTCGGAGAGCCGGATGGCTGGACAGGCGCACCGCACGGGGGAATGGACTTTGCCGCCGGTTACGGAACGCCGATCTATGCCGCCGCTGATGGCGTGGTCGTGAAAGCCGGTTATCATAACAGCTGGGGCAACTACGTCAAGATCTACCATGGCGTTGTGGACGGCAATCAGATCTACACTCTCTACGCGCACTGCTCCTCCCTGGGCGTTTCTGCCGGTCAGACCGTGACCCAGGGTCAGACAATCGCAGCGGTGGGCAGCACCGGCGATAGCACCGGCAACCACTTGCACTTTGAGGTGTATGTCAACAGTACTCGCGTTGCGCCAGAGAACTGGTTGTAGTTGCCGTATGCCCACAGCTCAAAAAGCAACATAAAAGCGTTGATTTTTTCTGTACCGTTGTGCAATCTGACGGCAGATGCACGGCAAAAAACAAACGATAATATGTAAAATATGCAAAAGGTGACGGCAAGGAAATATTTAGAAAGAAAAAAAGCCGTACAAAAAGCCGTACAAAATATCCCCAAAAAACCGCGCTGCACTGCGGCGCGGTGTGTTGCTGTACGGCACTTGTGCCGTACAGCTTTATCCTGCATTTTCCCTACTGCTTTCAAATTTTCTCAAAACAAGGGAAAATCATCTCCAAGAAAGGAGCGGTAAGATGGACTTGTACAAAAAGACATACCGTGTTAGTGAGGAAACGAAAAAGACGGTGGAGGAAATTGCCGCACAAGAAGGCTGCACTGAAACCGCCGTGTTTGAGAACGCCATCCGCTACTACAAAGACTACCTGTATATGCAAACCGACGGGGCTTCATCAATGAGAGCGTGAAGCGCACCTTCCTTGCCAGCGTCAACCTGATGGAAACACGACTGAACAACCGCACCAACAAGGTGCTGTCTGAACTGGCGATCCAACAGGCTATAATCTGCCAGGTTCTTGCGCACGAACTGGAAATCAACCCCCGCGCGCTGGACAATTACCGCCGCGCCGCCGTAGAATACTTGAAAATGAATGATCGTGTGTTCCGGCTGGAAGATATTTTGGAAGAATGAGCCTATTTCTCTTGCAAAAACGCCGAGCGAATTTATCGAGTTATCGCAAAAAACAGGCTGTGCCTAATAGGCACAGCCTGTTGCTCTCCGGCCGAAAGTGAGGTGAGAAAGTGAAAGTCAAAGCAATACTCAACTCCGGCTATTTTGCCAATACCCGCCATGCCACAAACTACATTGCGTATATCGACCGGCAAAGCCCCATCTTCGACCAGAACGGTACAGAAAAAAAGGTGCTGTCCGCACAGGTGGAAGTGGAAGCCCCTGGCAACAGCACTGTATGGCGTCATGTGTACTCGCTGAACGCCAGCGATTGTGAGCGGCTGGGGGTAGACCGCAATTACATGAAAAATCTGATCGCGCTGAAAGCCGATGAACTGGCGAAAGCATATAACATTTCCCCCAACAATCTGCGGATGGTATGCTCCTGGCATAACAAAGACTTTCACCCTCATCTGCATTTTTTGGTCTGGTCCACTGACAGCGGGAAGCGTTCATACCTCATCGAGAGAAAGAGACTGACAAAAGCGCGGCGCTTAATGCTGCCACGCGTAAAGTAAAAAGCAGTTTCACCAATGAAATCTTTCGCGGCGATCTGGAATATCTGAAGGAAGAAAAAAGCAAGCGCCGCGACAAACTCAATGAGCAGCTGCGTAAGCTGGTCTCCAGCGAGTATCTGGTGGACCGTGAAATCACAGACGCCCTAAAGGATTTGGGCAAAGAACTACGGGAAACCCCAGGCAAGCACACATACAAATTCTTGCCGCCTCAACTTAAAGCCGAAGTAGATGGCGTATTGGAAAAAATCATGCAGCGGGACCCGATCTTGCGGCCCATGTATGAAGAATACCTGGACAGTCAAAAAGAACTGGCCCTGACATATGCCTCCTACGAAGAAACACTGGACAAAAAGTTTGCAGAGATCGAAAACAGCTTCTTTCACCCTTATTGCGATTTTGAAGAACGCCGCGCTGGCCGTGCCGAGGTGACCAGGCATAACATCATCATCCATGCCGCCGAGCGGTATGTGCGGCCAACAGTACAGAGAAAAACAGCTTCGCACGCACCCCAGAAAAAGTCAACCACGGCCATGACTTCGGCGGGAAATGCTGCTGTTCTTTCTCAGGCCGGCAAACCACCAAACGCGCCAGCAGTACAGGAAAAAACAGCTTCGCACAGTGAGCCAGAAAACGCAACCCCGGATGAAAAGGTGGATGGTTCCGATTATCAGGAAAAAAGCCCCACTTATGCAGTGCAGAACATGCTGTTTCGCCTAGCCAAAACACTGAACAGCGATCAGCAGCAGACACAAAGAATGAACCGGGCTGCCCACGTCGCCAACGGTCTGACCGGCGAAAAGCAAAATGTGCGAAAGTTGAAAACCGGGCTTTCCGATGAACGCAACCTATCTACCATTGATCTGTAATCACCAATTTGTGCCTAATAGGCACAGTTGATTATTCACGAAACACCGAAACATTTCTAGCTGCAATTTGCAAAAAAATTGCATATTTCGGGGCGAAACGCTCTGAGATGGCTTTTCGTTGAAATACCCCTTGACAAAATCATCAGATTAAGCGAAATTGTGTGCAAGAGAATCACACGAAGCACGCGGAGGTACACTTATGAACATCAACATGCAGTTACTGGAGAACATGACCGAGCAGGAGCGGTTCGACTGGTTTGAGGACATCCCGGAGGTGGAACTGCTGGCGCAGCTTGATGCCATGGCGGAGCCGGAGCGTCTGGCTTTACTTGAAAAAATCCCGGAAGAAATCCGCTGTAACATGGGCTTCCTTTCCGATCAGGAGATCGCATTCCAGGAAGCACGCACCCGTTATAACTCAAGTTGGCCCACAGCTGCCGATTTTGGCGGCTTTAGCGGAAAATACGGGCAACAGTACAAAGATTGGCTGGAAGCTACTGCCCGGAGGAATTTTGGGAACTGGTCTGCAAGGGCGAATTGGCGGCCCTCTGCCAAGAGAAAAACGTGGAAGTGGGAGACTTTATTGCTGATACAGTAAAATCTCTGCTTGTCAACAACCCGGCCCCGGACCAGAACACCCAGCCTTTGGACCATGTCGGTCACATGAACGCTTTGAAGGCCCAGGCAGAAGAACTGGCCGAACCGCTAATGTTCGGCGGCTGCCAGAGAGGTGAACTGGGGGTTTCCAAAATGGCCCGGCCTGTCGCAACCCGTGGACGGGCCAAAAACAGATTTTTCGATGGCACACAGGAGGATTGGGAAGCGCTGGACCGTGATGCAGACAGCGCTTCTGACCACGAGTTCGCTTTGATCGAGGATGGTGAAGCATCGCCCTTCTAATATATTGCGAATACTTCCATCATGGGGAGCAGGCTCTGTCCTGCTCCCTTTTTCTTTTGGGGAACTTATGAAAGGGGTCAGCCGATGGAACACAAAACCAAATATAAGCAACTAACAGAGGCATATCTGCATGCTCTTGGTGTAATCACCGAAAGCACCGCCACCTGGCAGAATTTCTCTGTTCGGCTGCGTACACCTATGAGGAACGATTTCAAAGCCAGGTGCTTTTGCACCATCAACGGCCAGGGGTAAAGGCTGTCGCAACGCTGAATCAATGGGACCGTGAAAAAAACCGGCATATTATTCGTGGCTCGCACGGAATCCCTGTTTTTGATGCAAAACATCCAGAATGTCTTACGTATGTCTTTGACTATCAAGACACGGCGGGGCGCAGCACCCCCGGTCTCTTCCCGTGGACCGTATACGAAAGCAAATCGGGGATTGCGAGGCACAACCTGCTTAGGCGTAGTGGAGAAAAAAGCCTGGACAGCTATGTGCATACTAAAGTTCAGCAAATTGTAGATACCGAAGTAAAGTCTGAAACATCTGCCGCGATGCGTGCCGAGTTGCAAAAATTCCTTGAACAAAGCGCAAAATATGTGGTCTATACTCGCCTCAATATGCCGGTGGATGATCTGGATACCAGCTCCTTTTCTTTCGCAACGCAATATCAAAACAGACCCAAAGTGCTTGAGCGGCTGGGGACGCTACTCAGCCATTCTTTGGTAGCGTGCCTGTCCCCTGTCCGCGATATAGCCCAAGCCATGCACATGACTATGCCCCCGCCGGAGGGCCTTGCCGTACAGAAAAAAGATACGAGAACCCGCAGCGTCCCGGAAACATCGGAAGTCACCGCTGAAGCATCGCCGGAAGCGCCCAGAGAATGGGGTTTTTATGTAATTCCCGATTTGAAAACCTGGGCCACAAATTCCTCGGAACGCACCCCCATTGAACATTACGAAACCTTTGAGGAAGCCAGGGACCGATTCGCCTCGCTGCGCGACCAACCCTATAACAAAACCAACGATCTGAACGATGACGGCCAGTCCTATGCCCATCTGACATTGGGCCTCGAAAGCAAAGACAAATTGAGTTCCGTTGACATCCTTCAGGTACGGGCGGGCCAGAATTATCTTGTGGAGGATTTTACCCGCATGGAACGGCTGCGGGCCGATTCTGTAGTGCTAGAAAATCTTTCCCGCGTGGCAAGGGAAATCGGCTTTGACCGGGTGCGGCCCTATGTGATGGAGAACGGCAGCTACAAAGCCTTGCCGGATATGCCTTTCTCCCAATGGGAAAACCCGTATTTCACCGTCGATCCCCCGGAGCAGGGCGATACCTTTACTATCTACCAGCTAAAAGGCGGGTCGGAAACACGGGACTATCGCTTTGAGCCTTACGAGAGTTTGCAGGAAGCGGGGCTAGCCGTTGACCGGCAGAATTACGATCTGGTCTACACAGCCCCCCTGGATGGCAAAACCACGCTGGAGGACATCTTCCGCACATTCAACCTTGACCGTCCCGCTGACTTCACCGGCCATAGCCTTTCCGTTTCCGACATTGTTGTTCTGAACCGCGGTGGGGACACTAAAGCGTATTACTGTGATAGTGCTGGATTTGTAGACGTTCCCTCCTTTCTGGAACAGAAAATTGAAACCGCTGTTGACCAGCCGATAATCAATGAGGATGAGATCAGACGCGCTCTTTGTGATGGAAGTGGTTTTGAAAATGGCAAAATGCGGATTCAATACTATTTTTCCCAGCCGGTATTGCCGCCGAGAGAAGAAACGATTCGCTGGCTAAAAAAAGAATATGGAACAGGCGGCAGGTCTTGGGACTTTGCCAACGGCTCCCGCGGGTGGCTGGATTACAACAATAAAGGCTTCGAAATCCAGTGTAAAACCGATAATGGGCGGGTAAGCCACACACTGACATGGCAGGAAGTTTCCAGCCGACTGCAAGCATTGGTGCAAAGCGATCATTATCTCTCGGATGAGGAACGCCCCGAGTATGAGGAATGGCTTTCAGACCGTCAAGCAGAACAGGCTCAAAAAGCCAGCGATCTGGAACAAGCAAAAGAGTGGATTCGGGACTATTGTAGGACAAACAATTTTGACCAGCCCGATTTTGAAGATCTCCGCCACATTGACCTGGCCTATTCCTCTACCGGCGAAGGAGACCATAGCATCAATGTCTATGTGGATCTCCTTCACCACAAAATAGTCTATAACGTCGATGGAGAAAGAATCCTTTCCGCGCAGTACGCTTCTACGGCAGAATTGGTTGAACATGAGTTATCCGGGGTAACCTTTGATGAACTCATTGGAACGGCTGAGCAGGAGTACCGAGAACGGCAACGTGAACAGGCTATACGTTCTGCTCCCCAAAAGCGTCCCTGTATTGCTGGCGATATTGTCTATTTGGAAAACGATAAGGCTTTTATTGTCCAGGATATTGGCGAAGGAGAGATCCTTCTGCAAGACCAGGAACTCCCCTTGTTCAGCCGCTCTGTGAGCCGAGAGGAATTTTCTCGGCTTCTCGAACGGAACGAGCGCAATAAGCACCTACAGGCTCCTGCATTCTCCGACACTGCAACGCCTGTACTGCAAGAAGAAGCAGCAGCACCTACCGAGAGTGTGCTGCAGCAGACAAACTCCCAAAAGACCGCCGCAGAAATACCTATTAACGGAGAATGGACGAAATTCCAGACGGTTGCCGAAGCCGAACAGGCCGCCCTCGAAGAGTACAAGGCTGGTATTGCCCGTGACGCAAAGAACTTTACCGCGCCTGACGAGCAAGCTGCACCGGGCGGGCCAAAGGCCCGTTTTCAAGACAATATCAATGCCCTGCGGCTGCTCCAGCACTTGGAAGCGAACGGCCTGCAGGCGACCCCCGAACAGCAACAGCTTCTCGCACGGTATGTAGGCTGGGGCGGTCTGGCCGAAGTCTTTGACGCACGGAAAGACAGCTGGCATAAAGAATACCAAGAACTGAAAGAACTGCTTCCAGAGGCCGAATACGAGGCAGCCAGAGCATCCACGCTTACCTCCTATTACACGTCGCCGGAGATCATCCGCGCAATGTACAGCACGCTGGAGCGCTTTGGCCTGCAGGGCGGCAATATTCTGGAGCCAAGTATGGGTGTGGGTGCCTTTTTCGCAAACAGACCCGCCAGCTTCGACGAAAGCGCAAATTTGTTCGGCGTGGAACTTGACCCCGTGACAGGCCGCATTGCAAAGCAGCTGTACCCTAAAGCCAATATCCAGATTTGTGGGTATGAAAAAGCCACGTTGCCGGACAGCTACTTCGATGTGGTGATTGGTAACGTCCCCTTCGGTCAGTACAAAGTAAATGACCCTGCATTTAACCGATATAACTTCCTGATACATGATTACTTCGCAGCCAAAAGCATTGACAAGCTGCGCGTAGGGGGTATCCAGGCCATAATCACGACCAGCGGCACGATGGATAAGCAAACAGAAGATGTGCGAAAGTATCTTGCAGCCCGTTGTGAGCTGATCGGTGCAGTGCGCCTGCCGAATACGGCCTTTAAGGCTCTGGCCGGTACGGAAGTGACAGCGACATTCTGTTTCTTCAGAAACGGGAGCACATTCTTGACCAGGACGTATCCTGGTTGCACACAGGAACAAATGCGGATGGCATCCCCATGAACCAGTATTTCATCGACCACCCGGAGATGATTTGCGGAAAAATGGAGATGGTCAGCGGCCCCTATGGGATGCGCCCTACCTGTCAGCCTGATACCAGTACTACGCTGGAGGAGCAGCTGCAGGCTGCGATGGGAAGATTGAATGCCACGTTGGTGAAGACTGAGCCGATTATCCTGGAGCAACCCGGAGAGATATCCCCTCTTCCTGCAGACCCGGATATACGGAATTACAGCTATGGCATCCGTGATGATAAGATTTTTTCCGTACTGATTCAGTCATGCGGGAAGTCACCGCAAACGCCACAGCACAGGCCCGAATCAGGGGCATGGTCTCTATTCTGGCCACCACGCGGGAGTTGATTCAGGCCCAGCTCGACGATCTCCCGGATGAGGCTGTTGCGCAGCTTCAGCGCCGGTTAAATCACGAGTACGACGCCTTCACGGAAAAGTATGGCAGGCTTAGCAGTCGCGCAAACGCCCTGGCCATGCGTGAGGACAGCGGATACAGCCTGCTTTGCTCTTTGGAGATTTACGACGACGATCGCAATTTCAAGGCGAAGTCGGATATGTTTACTAAAAGAACCATCCGGCCAAACCAGGTGATTGACCATGTAGAAACCGCCAGCGAGGCTCTCATGCTGTCTGTCCAGGAGCGTACCAGTGTAGATCTGTCCTATATGGAACAACTGACCGGCAAACCCCGTGATGAACTGCTGCAGGAACTGACCGGCGTGGTGTTTCGCGTTCCCGGCGAAACGACAGCTGCCGGTGAGCCATTGTATCAAACCGGCGAAGAATATCTCTCTGGTGATGTACGCAAAAAGCTGGCCACGGCTGAAATATTCGCTCAACAGGACCCCAGTTACCAGGTCAACGTGGACTCGCTGAGAGGCGTTCAACCGAAAGACCTGACGGCATCCGAAATTGAATTGCATCTCGGCACTACCTGGATTCCTCCAGAGGATATCAAACAATTCATTCTGGAAACGATGGAGCCAAATCGCTGGGCGGCACAATCTATAAAAGTCAGCTATAACCGGCTCAACGCTACCTGGAACATCGAAGGGAGTTCCGTAGACAGCTACAGCTTGAAGGCTACAACCACTTTCGGTACAAAGAGAAAGAATTTTTATGAGATTTTACGTTGCAGTCTGAATTTGCAGGCGGTCAATGTTGTCGATTATATCGAGGACGTAGACGGGAAGAAGAAGGCTGTACCAAACGTCAAAGAAACTCGATTGGCCCAGGACAAGCAGCAACAGATTGAGACCGCCTTTAAGGATTGGATATACCGCGATCCCGTCCGGCGGCGGCGATTGGTTGATTATTACAACACCCATTACAACAACCTGCGGCCACGCGAATATGATGGAAGTTTCTGCGCTTTCCGGGCATGAACCCGGAAATATCGCTCAGACCCCACCAGCGCAACGTAGTAGCCAGAATTTTGTTTGGCGGTAATACTCTAGTAGCTCACTCAGTTGGCGCAGGTAAGACAATGGTTATGGGCGCTGCCGCGATGGAGAAAAAGCGCCTGGGGCTGTGCAATAAAACACTAATCATTGTCCCCAACCACCTGACCGAACAAATGGGCAGCGAACTTCTCAGTCTTTACCCCAACGCCAATATACTCGTTTCCACAAGGCATGACTTTGAGAAAAATCGCCGCAAGCTATTTTGTTCTCGTATCGCCACCGGCAACTATGATATCGTGATCATGGGACACAGTCAGTTTTCCCGGATTCCGCTGTCAAGCGAAAGGCAGCAGAAGTTCCTGCAGGACGAGATCGAACGGTACACGCAAGAAATTGCCAGCGCAAAAAAGGAAAAAAGCGGGCAAGATCTGAGTGTCAAGCAAATGGAGCCACCAAAAAACGCCTTCAGTCACATTTGGAAGAACTGATGGATTCTCCCAAAGATGATGTGGTGACATTCGAACAGTTGGGCGTCGATTCACTCATGGTTGATGAGCCCACGAATTTAAGAATCTCGCAGTCACCACAAAAATGCAAAATGTTGCCGGTATATCGACCTCAGAAAGCCAGAAAGCAACTGATCTTCTGATGAAAACCCAGTATTTGGATGAAATCACTGGCGGGAGAGGGCTTGTTTTCTGTACTGGCACCCCAATCAGCAACTCACCCGTTGAGCTGTATACTATGATGCGGTATTTACAGGCCAGCACGTTGCGTGCCCATGACCTTTTGTCTTTTGACGCCTGGGCCGCCAACTTCGGACAAACCACAACCTCCATTGAACTAGCCCCGGAAGGTACTGGCTATCGGTCGAAAACACGCTTTTCAAGATTTTTCAATCTCCCCGAACTTATCAGCATGTGGAAGTTGGCCACCGATGTACAGACTTCCGATATGCTGAACCTACAAGTTCCCGATCTGGAAGGCGGAAAAGCCACAGCTGTGATGTGCCCTCCCACGGAGCTACAGAAAGAAAGCATCCAGGCCCTTGGAGAGCGGGCCGAGAAAGTCCGCGCTGGCAATGTAGACCCACACACAGATAACATGCTCAAAATTACAACGGACGGCAGGAAACTGGCTCTCGATCAACGGCTGCTCAACCCACTTCTCCCGGATGTTCCCGAAAACAAAGCCACGGCCTGCGCCAGCAAGGTATTTGAGATTTGGCAAAACACCATGGCCACACAATCGACGCAGCTGATCTTCTCCGATCTGGCCACCCCCAGCACTGGAGAATGGAACGTTTACGACGATATCCGTGACAAGCTGATTGCCAAAGGTATTCCGAAGGAACAGATTGCATTTATCCATGACGCCAATACCGACGCCAAAAAAGCCACTCTGTTTGCAAAAGTGCGTGCCGGAAAGGTGCGCATCCTGATGGGCAGTACACAAAAAATGGGAGCCGGAACCAACGTGCAAACCAAATTGATTGCACTCCACCATCTTGATGTGCCCTGGCGGCCCTCGGATATTGAGCAGCGCGAAGGTCGGATTCTGCGCCAGGGCAACGAAAACCCATCTGTGCAGATCTATCGGTATGCAACCGAAGGCAGCTTCGACGCCTACAGTTGGCAGCTGATCGAAAACAAGCAAAAATTCATATCGCAAATCATGACCAGCAAGTCGCCTGCTCGATCTTGTCAGGATTTGGACGAAGTTGCACTGTCCTACGCGGAAATCAAAGCCCTATGCGCCGGCAATCCCCTTATCAAAGAAAAGATGGAACTGGACAATGAAGTAGCCCGGTTGAGCACACTGCGCTCCTCCCACATGTCACAGATATTTGAGCTGCAGGACAAGATCGCTATCGGGTATCCTGCCTCCATACAAAAAGTCGAAGAATCTTTGGATGCGGTTTCCAAAGACATCGACGTTTACAGGGCCAATAGCCGTTTCAATCCAGACGGTAGTGAGAAATTTTCCGCTATTGTAATGGGAACAACCTATACGGAGCGCAAAGCTGCCGACGCTGCTCTGCGCGATGCTCTCCAGGGGGCCACAGCCGGTGACGTCATCATCGGTCAGTACAGAGGGTTCAATATCCATGCCTATTATGACGCCAAAGCGGTCAGCTTTATGGGATATCTCCAGGGCGAGCAGAAATACAACTTCGAGTTTAACCCGAAAGAAAACTTTTCCTCGTTCCGCCATCTATTAGAAAAGCTATCTGATACACAGGCGCTTGATCAGGAGCGGTTGACGATACTGAACAAAAACCTGGAGGATGCAAAAGAAGCTGTAAACCAACCTTTTGCGTATGAGAAAGAGTTTCAGACCAAACTGGCCAGACTGAATGAACTGAATACAGTTCTGAATCAAGAAGGAGGGAGAACAGACATGCACCCTGAGATTCAGGCCCTGCTAACAAAAATTGATCAGACCTATACCGCAATGGTCACTGACCCGCAGAAATACTTGGATTATTTGACATTCCGGGGGCAGTGCGTTGGTATGGGTGCTGAAAACAGTGTTGCGGTATTCGCCCAAAACCCCAAAGCCACCTACTGCCCTGCCCGGAAGCAATCGGGTCGCCTAAAGTCAAACCGGGCGAAGAAGATCATTTTGTTTCTGTATTGCGTTCCGATGGGATAGAGCGCGTCTATGCTTTGGAGCAGTACGATCTGCCCGAAAGCGAATACCTGGACAACGCCCCGCTGCAATGGACAGACGCCCAGCATGGCGATCTGATGCACCGTGTGGAAGATGCCGCACACCTGGCCGACATCCCCATTGTGAAGGATATTCGCCATGGTCCCGGATTTTTTGATGCGCCCAGAAACACCATCACATCCGGGAAGGAGAAAGCGATACAGAACAATTGAAAAGTCTGCTGGAAGGCTATTCCGAGGCAGTCATCGCCCGCACAAGCACGGTCGAAAGGCCGGTGGCAGAACTGGAAAGCGCCGCCCTGGCGGCTCTCCTGCAGGTACGCTGCGGTGTGCCGGTCGATGGCCAGTTGTCGGAGAGAATCACCACCGCGCTGGAAGATGCCAGGCAAGTTTCCGGCTTCAGCATGAAGGACAGTGTGGCCAGGCTCCACAATGCAATGGAATACTGTGTCCGCTATGCCGAACTGGAACAGACCAGCGAACAGTATCATGCTCAACAAATTGAGCCGGAGGCGATGACCCCGCAAAGCGAAGCCTTTATGGAAATGATGTAAGGCAGGTGATTTTTTGAAAAGACTGTTTCGCCCGTTGCTGGTGCTGGTCATTGGCTATGCCCTGTTGACGGGCTTCCAGCTGTTCCTGCAGATACCTATGGATTGGCGGCTGGCGGTTAGCAAATTTCTGTTGGCCATACTGGCACGGCAGTCATTGAACTGCTCAACCGCCAGCCCCTGGCGGTCCGGGATGTAAAAGCCGGACACGGCCAGCACGGCGACGCCCACTTTATGGAGCCGGAGGAAGTCAAGCGGGTATACCAGGAGATACAGCAAGGGCATGAGACACAACCGGCCATGCTTGTGGGCGCATCCAAAAGCACCTGGCTGGTTGATACGAGTGACCAGTCTGTGCTGATGGTCGCCCCACCTGGTGCCGGTAAATCCACCAGCCTGTATATCCCAACTATCACCTATAATGCCAGGGTTAATCTGCACACGCAGGACGCGCAGGGAATTGGCCAGGGGGCCAGCATGGTGCTGGTGTCCGTTAAGGATGACCTGTATACAATTACTGGTGCCGAACTGAAAAAGTGCGGCTACCGCGTGCTGAAGCTCGATCTGCGAAACGTGTTTTGCTCCTGCCATTTTAATCTTTTGTACCGCGTCAACATCGAAATCGACGCATGGCGCAAGGAGCAAGACGCCAAGCAGCGGGCCGTGCATTATGCCACGGCAGAACGCTACGCCAAGGTCATTGCCAGCGCGATCATCGGTAATACCGGCTCTGTGAACAGTGGTGACAGCAGTGAGTATTTTAACGAGACTGCCCGTGGTTTGATAACCGGCCTGGTCCTCTTGGTATCTCAGTACGGCCATGACGGCGAGCGCCACATCGTCAGTGTTTTTAATCTGATTGTCGAACTGGCAGGGGCAGATAACCCGGAGAAAGGGAACACCGTCCAGAAAAGCCGCCTGGCTGCCATGCTGGAGGGGGTTACCGACCGGCGAATTAAAGGCTATATCAGCACTACCACAAGCGCGGATATTCGAACCACCCTCAATATCGTTTCTTCGGCGCTGTCCAAACTGCTGAAATTCGTGGATGCAGAACTGGAACAGCTGATCTGCACCCACGACAACGATCTGGATGCCGAACAATTTATCGAGAGGGCCACGGCGATCTTCCTGATCGCGCCGGACGAAAACGAAACCAGGCACTTCCTGGCTTCGCTGTTTGTCCGCTTCCTGACCGACGATCTGATTGCTCTGGCTGAGCGCCAGGGCGGGCATTGCCCTCGTCCCTTCTACTATTTTTTGGATGAGTTCGGCAACTTCCCGGCAATTCCCGGTGTCACCAGCCTGTTCTCCGCTATCCGCAGCCGAGGCGGGCGCATCCTGGTCGCAGTGCAAAGCTACAGCCAGTTTTTGCTCAAATACGATAAAAACGTCACCGAGATCATCAAAGACAACTGCCAGATTTTACTCAACACGTTTGTATCGCCATCGGCCCAGGATACCGCCACCAGCATATCCAAAATGCTGGGCGATGAGACCATTCTGACCGGCTCCTCCTCTCGCTCTGACGGCAAGACCACCAGCAGCCATCAGCTGATGGGCCGCCCTCTGATGTCCCCTGCTCAGATGGTGCGCATCCAGCGTGACACCTGGATTGTCGAGAAAGCCGGGTACACACCCATGAAAACCCACCTTGAGGCTACTGGAAATACTTGTCCCTTGCTCCCCAGGAGCAGGATGCCACTGGCGAGAACGACTATCTGGAAATCAAGTTACTCAGCACGGAATCTCTGCGTCAGGCGCTGGGAAGTGCCCCGGCCACGCCCCACACGCCCCCGGCAGCAACCAGGGAGCCGCGCCGCAAGCTGGGGGCTTCCCGGCGCGAAGCGGCAGCACTGTACCCCGGAAAATTCAACCCCTAAATAACAACAATGCCCCAGGCAAACGGATTGCCTGGGGCTGATTTTTTGGAAGGAAGAACAACATGTTTGTAAAAATTTATAACAGCCTATTTGAATACGGGCTAAAGCCTAAAGACTGATGGTTTATTTGTTTTTGTCGTACTGTCAGAACTGCCTGGGCACAGCAACCGTCCGCAACGCCACCATACAGCAGCGGTGCGGTTTGAGCGAGAACACAATCCGCTCCGCCGTGGCCGGTCTGGAACAAAAGGGCCTGCTGGTAGTGTCTGCTCGGCAAGATCGGGAAGGCCGCAGAATCTCCAATCAATACAAGCTCCTGCAGCTGTCCGGCGCATGGGGCAAGCTGCCGGTAGAAGCATTCAACCTGGATAAACGGGACTTTGCCGTGTATGCTTACCTCTGCCGTTGCTCCAATGGGCAGCGCAAGGCGTTTCCCTCGTTTTCACACATGGCCACCGTGCTGCACATGGCCATCGGCACAGTGCAAACGGCCATCAAGTCTCTGATGGCCGCTGGGAGCTCCTCAAAGCCGCTTTCCGTGCCGGGAAGCACAACCTGTACATACTCGTCGAAACGGTCGCACAGGCGCTCCCAGGGGCCAATCCTGGCGCACAAAAAGAAAACCGCCGTGCTGGAACACGGCGGCAAAAAATCGAGATGCTGCTGGCAAGCATAGCAAGTCTCATTTCCAATTCCAAAATACTACAGGAGACCAGTGCTTGTCAAGAGGTCTTACTCGTTTTTCTGAAAAGGGTATGTCAAAATTTGCGGAACAGTAATAAGACTAATCCCACTTACAGTACAAAAGAAAGATATTTCTCCCTCTCCAAATTAGCAATAAGGGGAGAAGTGCGCCTTTCGGAACTGCCTGAGCCAGCGGCAGAGGTAGGCGTACACGGCAAAGTCCCGTTTATCCAGGCTGAAGGGTTCCGCGTGTGCTCCGCTTTTCGTGCCCACGGCCTGCCTGATCGCTGCGCCCGATTATTTTTTTCTTTGTACTGTCTTTACAGTCGTTGTCACCAACGGAGATAGCAGGTATAATTTAAGCAACAGGGAGTGACTTTTGCATGAAGATGGTGTTCATCAAATTCAAGCCGGATGGCAAAGAATACGGGTTCGGCGTGCCGGAGGACTACAAAGGCAGCGCCGGGCTGAAGCCTGGCAGCTGGGTGCGGGTCCGTCCCGGGGTGTCGCAAAAGATGCTGCGGGTGGTGGTGCGCGTTGCCGAGACCGCAACGCCGCCGGAAGGGTTGAAGATGATCGGCTACTCCGGGCGCAGATTGCGCAGACTGCAAACAAAAAAGCCCGCCGCGCCGCACACCAGGGCGGTATCATCTACCTGGCAAAAAAGGCCAAAGCCGAAAAGCGGACCATGCTGGGCGGCAGGCCGATAGACCTGGCCTGGGAGGCAGAAAAAGCGGCCTGGATTGAGGACGATCTGGACATTGAGCCGTATCTGGCCAAGGGGTACAACACCGACGAGGGGCTGCCCAAGCTCACCGAACTGCGCCTGGGGATGCGCATGGGCTTTGATGAAAGCAGCTACGATGACCCGTCCCTATCGTTGCGTATCATCAAGAAGCGCCGTGTGCATCAGCTGCGGGATTGGGCCAGAGAGCAGGGCTTGTTGCCGCCCATGTACTACGAGGACCCTGTTCACGGCATCGACAAAAACCAGTTGCGGGAACTGCTGATCGGTATTGCCAACGGCATTATGCCGGACACCTACGGCCTAAAACTCATCAAGCTGCACAAGTGCGGTCCCCGTGTCTTGCGGGAAATGCGCCTGTGCCGCGAAGCCGGTATGACCGGCAAAGAAATTCGCCCCTATTGGGCGCTGGGGGTCAAAAAGCTGCAAGAGGTGCGCGCTGCGTTCCTGGCGGAAAAGGAAGCAGACGGCGACCAATGATGCAGCCCGAGCTGGCGCTGCAAGACGCTTTGTGCTAATAGGCACAGGTTCTTTACGAATCAGCTGCATTTGTTAACCGCTTAAAGGGAGTAGCCCATGGAAAACATGTTTGCAACGAAAAGCACGCGAGAAGAGGGGTGCCCACTGGAAACCCGTAACGACACACCGAACAAAAAAACACAAGATGCCTTTCAGGAGCTTCAGCAGCTGAAAAACGACCCAAAAAAGAAAACCTACGGCTCCTTTGCGGAACTTCTGGAAGAAGATACCCGCAGCCTGTCGGAAACATGCTATTTGTCCTCCGATTCTCAGGTGAAAAGGGAAATCATAGAAGGGATGAACACGCCGCTTTCCGCGTGCCTGCCGGAAGACAAGGTGGAATGGTAAGCCCCGTACGGTGTTTCTTCCACCGGAAGCTCAAAAATTGCGCAGCCATTATTAGTTTATGAATCGGACATCGACACACGCCGGTTTGTGCCTGTTAGGCACAAACTGTTTTAGTCGCCTTGCCGTTATTTTTTCATTGAAATTTGCAGAGCTGTGTGTCGAACAATCACGCCCGAAAATATAGTGGAGCGAGCAGGAAGCGGAAAAAATATGCAAGCATTGTAAATAAATATATTGACATCGCGCGCAATATCTGCTATAATAGTTACAGAATCAAGGAAAGGAGATTGCACTGTATGGCGAACATCAACATCAATATCCGCATGGATTCCGACTTGAAGCAGCAGTTCGAGGCTTTTTGCAATGATGTTGGCATGACGATGACAACGGCATTTACCGTTTTTGCGAAAAAGGCGGTCCGGGAATATCGAATCCCCTTTGAGATTGGAGCCGAAGTTCCGAACGCCGATACGAAAAAGGCAATTGAAGACGCCAGAAAAGGTATTGGAATGAGTAAGGCTTTTTCTTCCGTAGAAGAACTCATGGAGGATTTGAATGCTGACGATTAAGTATCAGGCCGCTTTCAAGAAAGACTACAAAAGAATTGTAAAGCGCGGCTATGATATGCGCCTGCTGGAAAAGGTGATCGAGCTGCTGGCCAACCAGAAACCGCTGCCAGAGAAGAACCGGGATCACCAACTTTCCGGGGACTATGCGGGATGCCGCGAGTGTCACATCACCCCGGATTGGTTGCTGATCTACGAAGTGGCCGATGAGGAATTGATTTTGTACCTCACCAGAACCGGCTCACACAGCGACCTTTTCTAAGCCCTATTATGCAGAAAAAAAGAAAGCCAAGCGGCTTTCGTCGCTTGACTTCCTTTTCGAATCTGCTTATAATAGTTCCGATAAGAACTCCACCCTGGAAGCCACTAATCAATCTGGCAACCAGTAACCACAAGGCTAAAAATGACGCAGCGTTGTGGGGTAACGTGGTACTAAGCAATACAATCTGTGTTGCATATCTGTATGGTTATAAACCAATTTCCGTTTGGTTTATCGCCTAAACAGTTTACAATACAGTTTGGCCTTTGTCAAGGTACAACAGACCCCCACCGTTGTGAAATGGTTGGGGGTTTTTATCGTTGTACCTTGAAAATTGAATATGTTGTTCCTGTGAGAAGTATTTACTTCTTTTGTACTGTGGTCGGCCTCAGAAGCCGCTGGGATGCAACAGCCCCCGCCATCAAGTACAACCCTCATAGGCAGAAACCTCCAGCCGGGATGCTGGGTCGGGGGAAAGCGGGAGAACACCCGCTGCCAGGAACACTATAGAAACACGCTTTTTTCTGATTTTCAAATCGGATTAACAGCGGTGACTGTATGGGTTGCCGCTGTTTGTGCGCTTTGAAAAAAGCGATACAAACAAAAAATGCACCGAGCATCTCTGCCCCGGTGCGGTGCATGGTGCGCCGGAAGAGACGTCGAACTCCCGACCTTCTGATTCGTAGTCAGTCACTCTATCCAGCTGAGCTACCGGCGCATATTCTCTTGGCGTTCTCGCCGGAGAACGTGTTTTATTATAGCGCCCACCGCCCGGAAAGTCAAGCGTTTTCAAAAAACTCAAAAAATTCCGTAAATGGGCATCTTTCACGAAAATCCGCAGCCCGCGGGGCGGGTTTTCGGCTCTTTGCTGTTGCCTGAAAACGAACATCGAATTGACAAATACTTTGCAACATTTTATAATATAGAAAGATTTCGGATTACGAAGATGGCGTTTGCAATCGCAGCCGCCATCGGCTTTTTTATTCTCCTGTCTGTCCGCCTGCTGCGCACAAGCGTGTACGCGTGGTACAGAGCATTAAACGAATAAACCGAAATCGACCCAATTTGTATTCCATTAAGAAACGGAGTGGCACAAAACCATGGCGAAGTACATCGTCAAGCGCGTGGCAATGGGCATTTTCAGCGTGTTCATCGTCGCGACCCTTACCTTTTTCATCATGAACCTGGTCCCCGGCGGCCCGTTCGTGGCGGAAAAGTCCATCAGCAAAGCAGCCCAGCAGGCCCTGGCCGAAAAATACGGCCTCGATAAGCCCCTCGGCGTGCAGTACCTTAATTATATGAACAGCCTGATCCATGGCGATATGGCCTGAGCCTGAAACAGCGCGGCCGTACCGTCAACCAGATCATCTTCTCCAAGCTGCCGGTCTCGGCCCGCACCGCCGGTCTGGCTGTGCTCGTCGCGCTCTGCGTCGGCATTCCGCTGGGCTGTCTGTCCGCGTATAACCGAGGGAAGTGGGCCGATAATCTGATCATCGTGTTTGCCACCTGCGGCATCGCCATCCCGAGCTTTATCTCAAGCGTTGTGCTTTTGTACACCTTCGGCATGAACCTGAAGCTCCTGCCCACCGTCGGCCTGAATGAACCGGCGGCCTACATCATGCCCGTGACGGCGCTGGCGATTTATCCACCGCCTACATCACCCGCCTGATGCGCTCCAGCCTGCTGGACGTCATGGGTCAGGACTACATGCGCACCGCCCGCGCCAAGGGTGTTTCCAGTGTGAAGATCCTCTTCAAGCACGCGCTGCGCAACGCGATCCTGCCTGTCATCACGTATGTCGGCCCCATGCTGGCAGGCCTGATGACCGGTTCTTTCGTCGTGGAGAAGATCTTCTCCATCCCGGGTCTGGGCCGCGACTTCGTGTCCGCCATCACGAACCGTGACTACATGATGATCATGGGCACCACGATCCTGCTGGCGACCCTCGTCATCGTTGCGAACGTCGTTGTTGACATCCTGTATAAGATCATCGACCCGCGCATCAAGCTGAAGTAAGGAGGAGCAGACACATGGAAAATCTGAAAAAGAATCCGTTGAGCCTGCAACTCAACGTTGAGGACTTTGCCCCCGCGTCCAACGACGAGAAGAAAAGCCTTGTCGTCATGCGCGAGAGCGTCAACTTCTGGAAGGACGGCATGCGCCGTCTGCGCAAAAACAAGATCGCCATGGTCAGCCTGGTCGTCATCCTGCTGATCGCCTTCATGGCCTATGTTCTGCCAGCTTCTGGCCCTACAGCTATGAGCAGCAGATCAAGGGCAGCAACAACCTGGCCCCGTTTGAGTATTCTGCCGCCGAGCAGAAGCTCATCGACCAGGGCGAGAACGTATTCCCGCACATTCTGGGCACCGACCGTATGGGCCGTGACTTTGCCGTGCGTGTCATGATGGGCACCCGTGTCTCCCTGTCCGTCGGCCTGCTGGCCTCTGTGCTGGTCCTGCTCATCGGCGCGACCTACGGCGCCATCTCCGCATTTGCGGGCGGCTGGATCGATAACATCATGATGCGTATTACCGATATTCTATACACCATCCCCGACATCCTGCTCATCATCCTGCTGGCCATGGCCATCAAGGAACCGCTGGA